>OFFJ01002746.1_pt1 | contig 10908 bp, 6 predicted proteins | sample 1521261 | NCBI WGS metagenome assembly OFFJ01 (sample SAMEA3504122, study PRJEB24116) | mouse gut metagenome | biome: mouse gut; feature: mouse-associated habitat; material: faeces | place: Denmark | collected 2011 | reverse complement strand
ACGTGGCGCACGCAGGCTCCGACCGCTTCCACTATACCTACGGCTTCGTGGCCTACGGTTATGCCTTTTACCGCGCGTGGCACGCTGCCGTGTTTTATGTGCAGATCGCTGGCGCATATGCTGCTGAGTGTAACGCGCACGATGGCGTCGCCGCAGTCGAGCGGTTCGGGGTCGGCTTTTTCAGTAAGGCGGAATGTGCCTCTGTCTATGTAGGTGTATGCTTTCATCTGAAAAGTTCTTTTGGTGCGAATTCACGACACATTCGGGAAAATGTCAAAATGAAAGCCTGCCACGGTTTGCGCGGCAGGCTTTGGATGATGTGATGAAGGGGCGGATTTATTTCTTCACTGCTTTGTTGCGACGGGCGTCGGTGAGGTATGCCACGGGGGCTGCCACGAAGATGGTGGCGAGGGTACCGATGACAACACCGAATATCATGGCGAAGGTGAACGAGCGGATGGCGTCGCCACCGAGGATGAAGATACAGAGCAACACAAGGAGTGTGGAAGCGGAGGTCATCACCGTACGGCTCAGGGTAGAGTTGATAGAGGCGTTGATGGTGGTGAAGAAGTCCTGCTTGGGATAGAGACCCACGTTTTCGCGTACGCGGTCGAAGACTACCACGGTGTCGTTGATCTGATAACCAATCACGGTAAGGATTGCCGCGATGAACGACTGGTCAATCTCCATGGCGAAGGGGAACACGCCCCAGAAGAGGGAGTAGAAGCCGATGATGGAGAATGCGGTGAATGCAACGGCTGCGAGTGCACCGAATGAGAAGGCGATGTTGCGGAAACGTATGAGGATGTAGAGGAACATGGCGATGAGCGAGAGGATGACGGCTATGATGGCGTCGGTGCGCATGTCGTTAGCCACGGAGGGTCCTACTTTCTGCGATGACATGATGCCGATGTTCTCGTTGGTGGTTGAGAAGTCGGCTTTGGACATGTCGCCAATCTCGCTCTTGAGACCGTTGTAGAGGATGTCGGTAATCTGGTCGTCGATGTTCTCTTCGTCGCTATCAATCTTATAGTTGGTAGAGATACGTACTTTGGTGTTGTCGTCGATGGTGATGACAGAAACCTGCGCGCCTTCGAAGAGGGGGGCGAGCTGAGCCTGGAGCTCGTGAGTCTTCACGGGGTGGTCGAACTGAACGACGTAGTTGCGTCCGCCTGAGAAGTCGATGCCCTGGTTCATACCGCGGAGGAAGAGTGAAGCCACAACGATGAGGGCGAAGATGCCGCATACGGTGAAGCTTATCTTGCGTGCTCCGAGGAAGTTGAAGTGAGCCTTGGTGAACATCTTGCGCGAGATAGCCGTGGTGAACGTGAGGTTCATGAAGGGCTTGGTCTTGGCAAACATGATGAATATCAGACGGGTCAGGAACACTGCGGTGAAGAATGAGCAGATGATACCGATGATGAGTGTGGTAGCGAAGCCTTTGATGGGGCCTGTACCGAAGAGGAGGAGGATGACACCGGTGATGACTGATGTGAGGTTGGAGTCGAAGATGGCGGAGAATGCGTTGCTATAACCGTCGGCTATGGCTGTGCGGATGTTCTTGCCGGCACGGAGTTCTTCTTTGGTGCGTTCGAAGATGAGCACGTTGGCGTCGACTGCCATACCGAGCGCGAGCACAATACCGGCGATACCGGAGAGTGTGAGCACTGCCTGGAATGAAGCGAGGATGCCGAATGTGAAGAAGATGTTGAATATCAAGCCGATGTTGGCAATGAGTCCGGGGATAACGCCGTAGAAGAGCATCATGAATATCATGAGGAGCACGAGTGCCACGACGAATGACATGAAGCCGTCTTCAATAGCCTGCTGGCCGAGCGAGGGACCGATTACGGTGTCGGAGATGATGTCGACCTTAGCAGCCATCTTACCGGATTTGAGCACGTTGGCAAGGTCCTTTGCCTCGTCGGTGGAGAAGTTGCCGGTGATGGATGAGCGTCCGCCTTCGATCACATTGTTGACGCGGGGAGCTGAGTAAACCTGACCGTCGAGCACGATGGCAACCTGCTTCTCGATGTTGGCGGCAGTGATGCGTGCCCATTGCTTGGCAGCGTCGGGCTTCATGTTCATGGATACGTAGTTGCCACCCTGCATCTGGTCAAATTCAGATGTAGCCGAGGTGACTACGTCGCCGCTGAGTGCGGGCTTGCCGTTGGTGGTCTTGAGAGCCACGAGGGTGTAGAGGTCGATGCGACGAGTGATGCCAGTGGCGGTGTCGGGAATCTCTACGGTCTGGGGTTTAACCTGCCAAGCGAGCTTGAGGTTGGAGGGGAGGAGACGCTTGGCTGCGGGTGAAGCTATGATGGAGTCGATAGCCGGACGGTTCATGGCAGTAGCCACACCGAGTTCGACGGGACCGACGTTGCCGAGCTGGAAGAAGAGTTCCGAGAGACCGCGACCGTTGGTGGTGGAGTCGGCGCGCAACGAAGCATCGAGCTGAGCGATGGCTGCGGCGAATTCCTGCACGGGCATGGTTTCGTAGAATTCGAGGTTGGCGGATGACTTGAGCAGGTCGCGGACGCGGTCGTGTTCCTTCACGCCGGGGAGTTCGAGAAGAATCTGTCCGTCCTTTTCAAGTTCCTGGATGTTGGGAGAAACGACGCCGAACTGGTCGATACGCGAGCGGAGCACGTTGGTGGAGCTGCTCACGCGGTCCTTGACCTCCTGCTTGAGGGCTGACTCGACAGCTTCGGGGCTGTCGCCGCGCTTAACCTGATCCTTGAACACGACAGAGAGGTCGCCTTGGGGGTCGAGGGCTTTGTATTCGCGGCAGAATATAGCCACATAGTCGTTGCTCTTGGTGGCGCGAGCCACAGAGTCGGCGTTGTTGATGGCTGTTTCGAAGTATGGGTTTCCATCGGCGTTTGCCATAGAACGTAGGATGTCAGGTACAGAAACCTGCAGTGTAACGTTCATACCACCTTTGAGGTCGAGGCCAAGGCCAACGCCTAATTTCTGAACCTGATTGTAGGTGTAGCCGAGCCAAACTTTTTCTTTAGCGATGGAGTCGATGTAGCTCTTGTAGGCTAAACGGTAAGAGTCGGAGCTTGCGTTGGTATCGCCTGAAAGTTGCTGCGCATAAGCCTCAGCCTTTTCTTCGTAGTGGTTGGAAACCAGTGTGAAAGAGATGTAAAAGAGGCAAATGAGAACCAAGAAGATAGCCAGAATCCCAGCCACAACGCTTCCTAATTTTCCTTTTTGCATGTGAGTTAAAAAATAAGTATTGGGTTATTAAATTTTGTAATTAGTCGAATTTTCAGCTTGCAAATATAGCACATTCTTTTGAAAAAGTGCATAAAACGGTCGCAAAGGATGTGTTATAGGGGCGTTTTTCCTAATTTGTGCATACGGTCGGTTATGAATTCCGCCATTTGCGGGGTGTTTTGCTCGACGCTCTCGAGCAGGCGTATCTGTGCGCGTGTGCGGACAAGATTGTGCTCGGGGTAGGCTATCTTATAATATGTGTCGCCGTTGAGGTAGTCGGTGAAGAAGCGTACTGCCTGCATGTAGGGGAAGAGTGCTGCCGCGTAGGGGAGGTTTTCAATCTCGAGAGGGGTGAGGAATGCGGCTGCAGAAGAGAGGTAACCTTCGGTGAATGTGCGGAATATGTCCATGTTGAAGCTTACGCGAGAGAGGTCGGGGTCGTCTTCGGCACCGGTGTTGGCGGCAGTGCGCAGGAAGTCGCCGTAGTCGGAGAATATGTATGAGGGCATGACGGTGTCGAGGTCAATGACACAGAGTACGTGTCCCTGACGGTCGAACATCATATTGTTGACTTTGGTGTCGCAGTGACATACGCGCTTGGGCAGCAGACCTTGGCGGTGGAGCTCCTCGGCGCGGCACATGTCAGTGGCACGGCGCAGGAGGTCGTCGATGATGTCGCGGTTGGCTTCGACGCGTCCGGCGGCATCGTCGCGTATGGCGTCGCGGAACTGTTGCAGGCGGAATTCCATGTTGTGGAAGTCGGGGATGGATTCGGTGAGTGTGTCGGGGATGTCGACGAGCATTGCCTGGAATTGTCCGAATGCCTCGCCTGCGTGGCGTGAGTATTTTTCGTTGACGGTGTCGAATGTGTCGGCGTCGGGGATGAAGAGCATCATGCGCCAGTAGGATGTGCCATCGAAGTAGTAAGTCTTGTTTTCGTCATCCTTCAACGGGATGAAGGTGAGGACTTTGCGGTCGATGTCGGTGACGCCTTGGGCAATGAGTTTGCGGCGTATGTGTGCTGTGACTGCCATGATGTTGCGCTGGAGCCCTTCGACGTCGGTGAATATGTGGTGGTTGATGCGCTGGAGGACGTAGTCGGGGGTGTCGGGGGACTGGGTGCGGAGAATGTATGTGTCGTTGATGAGTCCTGCTCCGAGGGGACGGATGTCGGCGGGTGTGCCTTGAATCCGGAATTGTGCCACTATGGGTGAAATATGGTCCATGATATTATGTGTTTGTGTTTAGTTATTAAGGTGATTGTGGCACAAAGATAGTGATTAATTAGGAATTAGAAATGGGGAATCAGGAATTAGGGATGGGTTCGTGTGCGCCGAGTGCGGGTGCTGGTGGACGGGGGGTGCCGTAGATGTCGGTGGCGGGGAGGGGGAGTGTGTTGAGCGCGGGGAAGGCTGCTTCGATGGCGGGGGAGAGTGGCTGCAGACGGTAGTCGAAGAGGTAGTCGGCGCGGACGGTGTAGAATAGCGGGTCCTGATTCCAGAGGATGTCGGTGAAGTGTTCGTCGTCGGTGCCGTCGCTGCGTATAAGGCATCGGCGGAGGTAGATTTGTGTGCCGTCGAGGTTGCCGGGTGCCATATCGGCGGAGCTTCCGTAGAGTATGGAGTTGGCGATGGTGGCTTGTGTGAGGGGGAGCCCGGAGGTGTCGGCGTTGTCGGGAGTGAGGTGTGAGAGTTGGATGAGTGCGCCGGTGATGGCAGAGAAGAGGTAGTAGTTGGAGAATGTGCAGTGGTTGAAGATGTGGCTTCCGCCGTGCAGTGCCACGGGTCCGGCTCCGGCTTCAGCAAATTCGGTGCCGACGGCGTGGATGGATGCGTGGCGGCTCTGGAGGACGTGGGAGTGGGCGTTGCGCAGACGGCAGTTGATGAGGGTGAGGGCGGGATGGGAGGCGTCGGAGTCGGGGATGGAGTCGAGGATGAGCCCGTGGACGGTGTTGCGTATGGTGGTGCAGGTCAGGCGGCTACCGGAGGAGGTGGAGGTGAGTGTGACGCCTTGCCACTGGCGTGACATGAGGTCGAAGGATACGCCTGTGATGACGTTGCCCTGGCGGTCGCCGCACATATCGACGGGAGCTTCGGGGGTGCCGTCGGCGATGAGTGTGCCGTGGACGATAAGGCGGGCATTGTCGTGGAAGTAGAGTCGCGATCCGGCTTCGATGGTGAGTGTGGTGCCGGGGGATACGACGAGGGAGTCGAAAATCTGTCGCGGACGGTCGGCGGTGAAGAGGGTATCGTGTGTGATGGTCTTTGCCCGCAGACGGTCGACGTCCTGTCCCTGCGCGGAGATGATGACCTGGGATGTGACACCGTTGGTGATGAAGCGTAGGGTGCGCTCGATGTCGATGGGGAGGTAGGTGCCGTTCTGGGGGAGGGTGACGGCGACGAATACGTAGATGGAGTCGTTGGGGCGAATCTCGATGTCGGAGAAGCTTGATCCGGAGAGACCGTCGACGTTGAGCCGGAATATGCCGTCGGGGTCGTCGGCGAATGCTATTGAGCTTATGGATAGGATTTTATCGTGGCGGTTGTAGACGCGGAAGGAGTAGGTGGGTGTTGCCTGGTCGGTGAAGATGGTGCCGATGTGAAGGGTGTCGGTGGAGAATTCCGGCTGGTGGGCGGGTGATGTGGTGATGCCGTCCTCGATGCATGCGGGGAGTGATAGGGCGGTGAGTATAAGGATGATGAGTATGCGGATGGTTTTCATGATTGATACAGTCAGTTTTAGTCAAGTGATTAACGAGAAGTGCGGGTGTATATTGTGATAAAGGTGACCAAGGGGTTGAGAATTAGGAAATTTTAATTGGCGGGTAGGAGTGTGCGCAGCTGTGAGGGTGATGCGGTGTCGGTGGTGATGGGTAGTGTGGATATGACGTAGAGTCCGATGGCGCGTGTCATGAGGATGTCGTCGTGGTGGCCTTTCCGTGCGGAGTATGCTCCGTTGGGGCGGTTTTCGTAGGTGGAAAGCTCGTTGCAGGCGTCGGCGTCGCGTTCGGTGTACATGCCTTCGCGCACGGCGCTGATGAGTGATGCAATGACGAGGGGCTTGGTGACGCGGTTGGTGTGGAAGCCGACGCGTGGTGCGAGATGCGGTGCGGCTGTGGTGTCGCGTGGTGTGCGGATGTACATGTTGCGGTAGGTGGAGTTGAGCTCTTCGAGGAGGTATTGCGCACCCGATTCGGTTGCCGCTTCGAAGGTGTTGCTCTCGACGACGAGGAGCGCGTCGTGGTACCATTGGGCGAGCGCGCGAGCCTGTGCGGCGAGGAGGTGATGGTCGCAGTGTCCGCGCCATTGCGCGACGATGGTGGGGTGGTGGGTGTGTTCATGGATGTCGGGGAAGCGGTCGAATATGGCTATGACGGACCAGTCGGAAGCTGCGGAGCGTCCTCCGATGTCGACGACGGCGACGTAGCGGTTGCGGTGGTTGACCTTGGCGGCGGGTTCCGCCCAAATCTTGAGTGTTCCGCCGACGGTTTTGGGCGGTTGGGTGGATAGGGCTTCCGGGGCGAGGGGTTCGGTGCATTTGGCGCGCAGCCGTTCGATTTCCTCGGAGTTGAATACGGAGCTGTTGGTGGCGACGAATGCTTCCTCGGGTGTGGTGGGGTATTCCGCCTGCATGGCTGTGGATGAGCCGATGTCGTCGAGCCTGTGCCGGTACCAGTATATCATCTCGAGTGTGAGTCCGCGGTCCCAAAGGGATAGCTCGTAGGGGTTGAGCGTGCGGATGAATGCTTCGGGGTCGGGGATGTCCATGCGGTACATCTCGATTTCGTACCAGGGGACGAAGATGGCGCGGCGGTTGGACTCGCCGCTGCAGGCGCGCAGCCATTCGAGGTGGAAGTAGTTGCCGACGCCGTTGGCGGTGGATTCGAGGACAATCATAGAGTAGGGGATGTAGGGTATGCCACCGCAGACGGCGCGTATGAAGTCGACGGGGGAACGATTGTCGGTGTCTTTCCAGAAGGCGACCTCGCTGAGGTGTGCCATGGCGCAGTCGAGTCCGCGAGTGGCTTCCTGTGCCGCGGCTGATGATATGGTGACGTTGCATCCGCGTCCGGTGATCTCGCGGGTGTTGCGTGAGCCTTCGAATACGGAGAAACGCGGGGCGGTGTCGCCTTGCCAGTATTGCTCGGGGTATTCACGGAGCATGGCGGAGTATATGGCGCGGATGGTGGATGCGGTGTTCTGGTGCTGCGCGCAGATGAGGGAGTGCCAGTTGAGGCGGTGTACGGTCTGAATCCACGCGAAGTACATCTGAATGAGGGTTGAACCGCCCCATTGGCGTGCTTTGAGCATGACGAGACGTATGGGTCTGCCGGCAAGGCGGTCGGCTTCGAGGATGGCTACGACGCGGCGCTGCGGGGCGTTGAGGATGAGTGGTCCCCGGCTGCCTGATACTTTGTGGCGTATGTTGACGCATGTCGCCGCCCAGTATTCGAAGTCGTGGCGGTGGCGCAGGGTGATGTAGTCGTTGCGTGAGGAGATGTTGCGGTAGTCGGGGTCGGCGAGCATTGTGTCGGGTAGGTGGACAGGTGTGTCTTCCCAACGGGTGCGAGTGAGGGTGCGGGGTGTGGCGCATCCTTGGCCGGTGTGGGGGTCGTAGGGGATGATGAGGAGTTGTTTTCGGCGGTTGTTTTCGGTGATTGTGGGAATCATAGAGAATTAGGAATTAGGAATTAGGAATTAGTTTGTTGGTGGTAAGGGGGGTAGGGTCTTTAAGGACTTTAGGGTCGGTAGGGAGGGTTTGTTGGTGGGGGATACGAGGGCAGGATGCCCTCGCTCCGGCGCGGTTGCGGGGGAGGTTGTTGGTGGGATAAACGAGGGCGAGATGCCCTCGCCCCGGGATGGGCTCGCTCCGGTTTGGGGGTGTTTGTTGGTGGGGGGACGAGGGCAAGATGGGCTCGCTCCGGTGGGGTTATTGGGTGGCGGAGAGGTAGGCGGGGAGGGTGGTGGCTTTGCGTATGGCTTTCCACTGTTTGCGTCCTATCTCTTGCTCCAGATAATCCCAGAAGGGGCGTGTCTTGGCGATAATCTGCGAGTCGCCGCATAGGGTGCGGCTGTTGTGGTCGAGTATGATACGGTGTGTGCGGATGATGTGTTGCATGCGCCGTGTGTGGTCCCATTCAGTATGGTCGCGCCATTCGCATATCAGGGATGGGCGCATGAGTAGTCCGCGTCCGATCATGATGCCGGCAATTGCCGGATAGTCCTGTATGAGGTCGGAAATCTGCTGCGGTGTGGTGATGTCGCCATTGAAGATGACCGGATGGGCGGAGCTGTCGAGTATGGCGGCGAACCCGGTGAGATGCAGCTGCCCGGAATATTGCTGAGAGGCTGTGCGCGGATGCACGGTGATATGGCTGAGATTGGGGATGCGGTTGAGTATGTCGATGAGTGGATGCCATTCGTCGGAGTCGCGAAGACCAAGGCGCATTTTTACTGAGAAAGTGATATGGGGCATATCGCGCATCAGTTCCGCCACCTGCGACATGACATCGGTGCGGGCAATCATGGCGGCACCGCGCCCCCGGTGGCATTGCGGCGGGAAGGGGCATCCGAGATTGAGGTCGATGGCAGAGAATCCGGCTTCGGTGACTGCGCGAACCAGTGTGGAGAACTCAAAGGTGTCGCGGAAGATAATCTGCGGTGTGAGACGGAACGGAGAGTTGAGGGGAGATGTGATGTCGCGCAGGTCGCGTGAGCGTACTACGCCTTTGTCGATACGCAGGAACGGAGAGAAATATCGCAGCCCGTCGGCATATACGGAATCGTGGGCGTGGCGCCAGACGGCTTCAGTGAAGCCTTGCATGGGAGCGGCGCAGAGTATGGTATGGTCGGGATGTGTCATGACAGGGTGCAAAGGTACATAAGAGCTTGTTATTAAAAAAGCTCGAAAAACGAGAATTTTTTGTGTACCTTTGCAATATGATGAAAGGACAAGGACACGAAGAGGAACGGCAATGGAAGGTGCTGTCGAGCGAGTATCTGATAAGGAGACCTTGGCTGACGGCACGAAAGGATGTGCTGCAACTGCCGGACGGACGGATAAATCCGGAATTTTATGTGCTGGAGTATCCGAGTTGGGTAAATGTGATAGCGATAACCGAAGAGGGGAGGTTTGTGATGGTGCGCCAGTACCGTCACGGACTGGGCAGGATGAGCACCGAGCTTTGCGCAGGAGTGGTGGAGGATGGCGAGGAGCCGGAAGCCGCCGGTAGGCGTGAGCTTGAGGAGGAGACCGGCTACACCGGCGGTCGCTGGAGCTTGCAGTGCGTGATAAGCGGGAATCCGTCGACGACCAATAACCTGACATATTGCTATCTTGCCGAAGGTGTGCGCCAGACCACGGAACAGCATCTTGACCCTACGGAGTCGATAACGGTGCTGACCATGAGCCGCGAGGAGCTTATGGAGCTTATGATGAGCGATGATATGAAGCAATCGCTCATGCTGGCTCCGCTGTGGCGCTATTTCTATCTGAGCGAAAAGGTCGGTGACCGCTAAAGGAGGGGATGCGGATGCTGTATGCTGAAGTAATATTGCCGTTGCCGCTGGTATCGACATTCACGTATTCGGTGCCAGAGGAGTTTTGTGCCCTGGTGAAGCCGGGTCACCGCGTGGTGGTGCAGTTCGGCAAGAAAAAATTCTACACAGCCATAGTGGTGTCGCTAACCAATGAGAAACCACAGGGGTATGAGGTGAAGCCTATAAGCATGACACTGGATGAGGAGCCGATATTGCGTAGGCCGCAATTGCAGCTGTGGCAATGGGTGGCAGAGTATTACCTGTGTTCGGTGGGCGATGTGTTCAAAGCCGCATTGCCGGCGGGGCTGAAGGTTGAGAGCGAGACGTTTATGGAGCTGAACCCTGACTATGAGGAGAGCGCCGACGCCCGTCTGAGCGAACGCGAGGCCATAATATTGCAGACACTCGACCATGCGGGCAAGCGCATGAGCGTTGCCGACATAGAGAAAGCCACCGGTCTGACCGGCGTGAGCGTGACAGCCGCCCGTCTGCTGGACAGCGGCGCCCTTGTGATATCGGAGAAATTGGTGGAACGCTATACGTCGCGTAAAGTGACATATGTGAAGGTGTCCGCCCGGCAGGGTGACGCAGATGCGCTGCACAAGGCATTTGATGCAGTGCACGGAGCCAAGAAGCAGGAGCAGATGTTGCTGGCGCTGCTGGATATGTCGGGGCATACGCGCAAGGGGAGCGAGCCTACGGAGGTGACGCAGTCCGCGCTGCTGGAGCGCACGGGGCTGACGCAGCCGATATTGCGCGCCATGGCTACGAAGGGTGTGGTGGAGATATACAAGAAAGAGATAAACCGGTTCCGCCACAACGGGATGGTGACCGGTGAACTTCCGGTGCTGAGCGATGTGCAATCGGCGGCATTGGCACAGATACATGCCTCGTGGCGCGAAAAGGATGTGACGCTGCTGCATGGTGTGACGTCGAGCGGAAAAACGGAGCTGTACATACATCTGATAGATTTCGTGATGCGTCAGGGGCGTCAGGTGTTGTATCTGGTGCCTGAGATAGCATTGACCACGCAGCTGACACGCCGGCTGCAACGGGTGTTCGGTGACAAGGTGGTGATATATCACTCGAAATTCTCGGACAATGAGCGAGTGGACATATACCGCAAGGTGCTCGGCGGACGCGAGCC
>OFFJ01002744.1_pt1 | contig 10910 bp, 3 predicted proteins | sample 1521261 | NCBI WGS metagenome assembly OFFJ01 (sample SAMEA3504122, study PRJEB24116) | mouse gut metagenome | biome: mouse gut; feature: mouse-associated habitat; material: faeces | place: Denmark | collected 2011 | reverse complement strand
CGGTATCTATGGTACCTTCAATCCCGTCATAAATGCATCCCCCGTCATACCAGACCTTTATCCCCGCAGATACATTCAGATAGATCACCTCATCCCGGTGACACCGGATCTGAAAATCCACAAAAACGCCGTCTCCCGGTTCTGCTTCAGGATACATGTCTCCCAGCCGGACCTTCTGGCTTGACAGCGTGCGGGTGTAGCCCACATATCTGCATGCCAGAAAAGGCCGGAAGCTCACCTCTTCCTTTGGCCTTGTCTCCAGCATGCGCTCCATGATCACGGAAATCACCTTTCGACGATCCAAACCTGCCAGGAGCATTTCCTGTCCTTTCGTCAGCTTCTCATTCATTTATTCTCCTCCAAAAAGGGATGGCTTAACCGCCACCCCTTCCAAAGCATTCTGCACATTCCTTTATTTATTCTCTGCAATCCATGCATCCAGCTGTGCCTGGAAATCCGCCTTGATTTTGGAAAGTCCGGCCTTCTCCGCCTTTTCCATAAACTCTTCATAATAGGCATCCCAGCCGTCCTCACCCAGAGTTCCGCTACCCAGAGAACCCGAGTATTCTCCTATCACGGCAATAAGCTGATCGATTTCCGTCTGCACATTCGCTGTGGAAACGGAAAACCCGATGATGGAAGAAGAAACCGTATCCGGAGCTTCGTTCATTTCTTTAATACGCTCGAACTGACCATCCAGCACAGCCTGGTTTTTGTATGCATAGAAACTGTTGCCCAGAATCCACTTCAATCCGGCATAAGAAGTATCCGAACCACCTTGTGAGCCGTCATACTCCAAAGTCGTAATTCTGTTTGGATCGTTTTCATCTTTGGTATAATGCTCCTCTTCCAGACCAAATACCATGGTGTTGTAGATTTCCTTCCCCAGCTCGGTACCGGTAGTCAGAGCCTCTATGAAAGCACAGGCTTCCTCCGGATGTTTACAGGTGGATGAGATACCGTTGCCGCCTGCACCCCAGGTATTCTGGATATAATTGTAAGGCTGTGTAGGAATTGCCACCACATCAAACCCCCAGGAAGAACTGTAGATCTCGGCCACCTGCTCCGGCGTTCCTACCTGCTCCTTGCCGCTGAACGCACAGGATGTGGGCTGCATCATATTTGCGTAATTATAATCCAATATGTTCGTGTTTTCGCCGTCAGGCGCATAGAGTCCCATGTCATACCATGCAGCATACCCCTTCAGTATGTCCTTGATGCCCTGCAGTTCAAAGTAAAACTGCACCTCATTAGATCCGTCGGGAATCACGAAATAATTACCAAGATTGTCAAAAGGTGTCACATAGGCAAAGCCAAGGGATCCTGTCTCTCCCTGCACTACATTACCGCAATATTTACCGCCGCCTTCACCTTCATTGACTGCCTGCACATATTCCGCCAGGCACTTTACCTTCTCGGAATAGTCCCCATCCCAGTCGGTCAGCACTTCATACATGGCGTCATAATCACCGTATTTGTCCATGTAATCTTTTGGGAAGAACAGGAAATTGGCATTAAACGCGTTCTGGTAATTGGGAACCATGTAGATATGCCCGTTCCTGGTACCCATCTCCCACAGCCAGTCAGGCAGTTCGGTTTTCAGGCTCTCTGAAATGTAGTCCTCCATGGGCATCCAGCTGCCATCTTCCACATGCTGGTCAAAATTCAGGTTGACACTGTTCAGGATATCGATCTGCGCGCCGGCAGCCTGGGCGGTGGTGACCTGCGTCGCATAGTCGCTGGAAGGGAAGCTGTTAATGTTGATGCTCACATGCTCCAGTCCGGGATACTCTTTCAGGAGTTCATTCACTCGGGCCTCCACCTTATCCGTGTCCTTCTGCTGTCCGTTACCTCTGTAATACCACTCCAGAAGAACCGGTTCCTTCTCCTCCGGCTGGGTTTCCGCCGTACTGCTCTCCTCCCCGCCGTTGCTCTCTTCCGCACTGCTCTCCGCAGGCGTACTGTCCCCTGCAGGCTGACTGTTATTATTCGGATTTTCGTTTCCACAGGCACTCACGCCCATCAGCATTGCCGCGGACAGACCAATCGACAGCCATTTCTTTACGTTTTTCATAACGTACCTCCTCGTATTTTCTATTTTGAAAGATTGCTCTTAGAGCCATAATAAGGAAGTGTCTACGACAATTCCTAAACAGTTTCCCGCTACCCCTTTACGCCTCCCAGCGTCATACCCTTTGTAAAATATTTCTGGAAGAACGGGAAAATCAACAGTACCGGGCCTGCTGCCACAAGGGCCATGGCGAATCTCAGCGTCTCCGTAGGCATCGCAGCAGACGCATCGCCGGCAGCAGCATAATTTTTCAATGCCTCCGCCTCCCGCAGCAGCTTCTGCAGGAGATACTGCAAGGAGTACAGATCCGGGTTCCGGATATACAGCATGGATGTCATCCAGTCGTTCCATCTGTCCACCAGATACAGGAAGGATACCGAAGCAATACTTGCCTTGCTCAACGGAATGATGATCCGAAAGCAGATATATAGTTCGTGGGCGCCGTCTATCTTCGCCGCTTCCACCAACTCATTGGGTATCGCCCGGTAGCTTGTCCTGACGATCAGCACATTATAAGCCGACACCAGGCAGGGAACAATGTAAACCCAGATCGTATCATCCAAATGCAGGATATTCCTGATCAGCAGGTACGAGGGCACCAGGCCTCCGGAAAACAGCATCGTAAAGTATACAAAAAAATTCAATTGTTTCTGCCAGATAAAATTATCTCTGGACAGCGGGTAGGCCAACAGGGATACTACCAGTGTGGACAGCGCGGTACTGAGCAATGTATAGAATATATTGACTCCATATGCCATCACCATCTTCATGGGATTACGGAACGCCGTCACATACGCCTCCAGGCTGAACCGGGACGGTATCAGCGAATAGCCGTTCTGTATCAGTGCCGTTTCATCCGTAAACGAGCTTGCTATCAACACCAGGATCGGCAGTATGTAAACCACCATCAATGCCAGAAATACCATATGCAGCGCTATCTGCCCTGTGCTTTTCTTTTTCTTCATGATTCCCCCTCCTAGAACATGGCATTCTCAGGACTGATCTTCCTGATGATCTTATTGGTCGTTACCACCATAATCAGGCCTGCTGCCGACTGTGCCAGTCCCACCGCCGTAGAGCGGGCAAGATTGCCGTCCTGAAGCGCGCGGAACGTGTATGTATTGATGATATCCGTCGTCGGATACAGGATTCCCCTGTTCTGCGGCACCTGATAGAACAAACCGAAATCGCCGGTGAAGAGCTGTCCGATATTGATAATGGTCTGGATCACGATTACGGGGATCAGATGCGGCAGCATCACATGCCAGATCTGCTGCGGCTTGTCGGCTCCGTCCAACTGTGCCGCTTCGATCAGCCCGCCGTCCAGTCCCATCAGGGAAGCGTAAAAAATCATGCTGCTGACTCCCACAGAACCCCACATCTTCACAATCGTCAGTATAAAGGGCCAGGCGGTCGGAATGGTATACCAGTCAGGCGCTTTCCCTCCCAGCCCTCTGATGAGCTGATTGAGCAGGCCGAACCTGTAGCTTAAGAATATTTCCGCCAGAAAGGAAAGGATTACTGCCGACAGAAACTTCGGCATGATGATGACCGTATTATAAGCCTTCAGGGCTTTCCTGCTCCGCAGATGATAGAACAACAGCGCCAGCCCCACAGAAGCCGCAGTCCCGAATACAATAAACGCAATATTGTAACACATGGTATTGCGTATGGTTCTGAATGCATCCTGGGAGGTAAAGAAAAATTTGAAATTATCCAGTCCGTTCCAATCGCTTCCCAGTATACCTTTCAACGGTTTGTAGTTCTTAAAGGCAATCACGATTCCGAACATGGGAGCATAGCTGAATACCAGCAGTAAAATAATACCCGGTATTGCCAACATGCCCATGCTCAGGCTCTCTCTGATCGTCCGTTTCGAATACCTGGGTTTTGTTTTTGTCTCCATTCTTTCCTCCTGTTTCTGCACTTCCTGCTCCGGCACAGTTTGTATTCCTGAACAAATTCCTTTACCGTGTTCTGTACTATGCTCCTGGGAACTGCTCACCTGTAAGTTTATTATACCTTTCTCCTGCTTCCACGCCAATCGCCGATCGGTGCCATCCTTCGCGTTTCATGCTCATTGAGAAAATGTCTGCAAAAAAGACGGGGCAATGACTCACACAAGCCACTGCCCCACTGGCACTTGTTGATTTTTTCCTCCTGACTGCCGGCAGGTATTTCTCACTGACCGAAACGCTCTGCAACTTTTACCGCTCGCCTTTTTTCCTGACAGCTGCCAGGCTTCCGGTTATATAGCGGCATCTGCGTCCGGCGTGCCCGCAGAATTTTCCGGCTGTTTCCCGGTATCTGCGTCCGGCGTTTCTGTCGGTCCGGGACTTGCCTGCGCATCCCTGTTTCCTTCGCCTTCATTGACTTCCGGCGTACCCGCAGGGCTTTCCGGCTGTTTCCCGGCATCTGCGTCCGGCGTTTCTGTCGGCTCGGGACTTGTCTGCGTATCCATATTCCCTTCACCTTCGTTGATTTCCGGTGTATCCGACGGGCTTTCCGGATGTATATCAGCATCCCCGCCGGAAATTTGGCCAGGTTCGGAACTCCCTGCATCCTCTTCGCTGTCGACGGAAGCCCTGCTCTTCAGCAGCTCAATATAGTCCACATAGACGGTTCCGTTCCTGTTCGCATTGTTTGCCCCCAACGGATAGAAACACATTCTTGTCAGGTTGTTCCCGCTGACATGCAATGCCAGCTTACTGACATCAATCGTCACAATCGCCCAACCATTTTCATCCGCTTCATATCTAACCAAATCTGTTCCAACTGACTCTGCCTGATCTGCATTCCCTCCATTCGCCGTATAATACAGTTGGAGCGATAATTCAGGATCTGTGCATTCTGTGTTCAGCCTGATACGGATTGTGTCAAAATCTACTGCCGGTATATTGATTGCTCCCGGAGCGCCGCTCCATACCCTGGCTCCCTGGGCATCCTTCCCTTCAATCCTTACCATGCCGTTTTCGGGTTCGATTATTGTAGGACCACCGCCAGCCCAGTTTTCCCTGTCGCTTACAAAGTACCATCCTTTTGCCAGGGACGCATACTCCGGATCGTCCTCTGTCCATTTACCGGTATCATCGCCGATTAATTCCGAAGGATCTGGCTCCTCTTCGCCCCCGGGAATACCCTGCGGAATCCATTCTTCCAGGATACCCCAGATTGCTTCGGCAATCTTTTCCATACCCTTGTCGCCGGGATGGCGGAGTACCCCCTCGAATACCTCTGTTTTTTCTGTATCGCCGGTTACCTTCCTGTAATATTCCAGAATCTGTTCTTCATAATCATATGCCAGATATTCTCTGTCCGTCCATTCCGTCATATCTGCAAAAGCATAGCTGTATTTTTCTGCGGCATCGGCGATAACCTCCACAATGGCCTCATTCGTCAGTGCCGTAGCGCCTGCAATCACCTGCGCATCCCCATCCGGATTGAATTTGTCAATAATCTTCTTATACTTATCCGCCGAGAATATCCTGTCATTATTGAAGCTCGGATCATTTTCGTTCTCGCCGTTCTGCACGTTTGCTCCAAAGGTAGCAATGATGATGTCCGCATTCCAGTTTGCGTATTTATCCCTTTGATCGCTGATTTTACTCCAATCATAGAAATACTTTTCATACTCTGAAATGTTTATCGCCTTTACTTCCACCACGCCGTTCTTCTCCAGGATCTTTTTCTTCAGCAGATGCACATAATCCTTATCCGGGCTTGTAGCTGCCATTCCCCAGTCACCGGCCCAACCGTAGTTGAGGTTCGGGGCATGCTGCGTAATGGAATTGCCGATAATCAGGACCTTCCTGGCCGGGGAGTTCTCTGTACCGTTCGCCCTTCTCAGGAACTGTACACTGTCAAGCAGTACGGAAACCCCTGCCCTGCACAGCTGTTCATTGTGGTCACTGAATACTTCCAGTCCGATACGCGCAAGCTTCTTCCCTTCAGGCCAGATATCTCCGCTGATGTCAAATGTGAGCGTGACATAATCTTCCGTGCCGATCTCGTACGGAGCAGAGTAGATTTCCGCCGTAGATTTGTCAGTGAATGCAAGAATCAGTTTCATTCTTTCGAAAGTGATTCCTGCTTCCCCGGTTCTGGCTTTCTCCTCCTCTTCCGGAGCGCCTGAAAGTTCATCCGGCACAATGGCCTTCAGCCTGATTCGAATATGTGTCACATCCTCCTTCGTATAGTTATAAGGGTTCGTGGGCTCACCCGACGGGTTAGTAGCCATAGACCAGAGCCTGGGATTATAATCGCCTTCTTTTGTAGGAGGCATAATCTCCAGAGAACCTTCTACAATTCGGCTCTGGGTAGTACCGCCCGTTGCCCAGTCGTCATAACCGTTGGTAAAATATGCGCTGTCAAATGCACTAAACCAGTTATTGTCCAGGATTTCAACGGAAGTTATCCACACCGTTTTCCCGTTATCCGCTTCCGTTATTGTCTCACCGATGGGATAGATATTGAGCCTCCCAATGGTTTGATCTGTTTTCCAACCGGCACCGGCAGTCAGATCAATCATTGCATATAAGTCGCCGTTTGCATCTGTCTGGCAGGGAATATTCCTGTAGCTGACAGTACCGCCTGCCTTATCTTCCTCCCCCAGATACTGAAGATCCATAGCCATTGCGCTGATTTCCGCCTCTGTCCGGACACGGACCAGTACATGGGTTGCCTCCGCCGTGCTGATATTTACAGGATCCTTAATTACCCCTGCTTCATCATAGCTGGACCATACATTCATCCTCTGGCCATTGGCTGTAAGCTTCAGCGCTCTGCTTTCCTGATCATATTCCGCAATGGTAGCGCCGCCTCCGGCCCAGAAACCCATACTCTCTGCGAACTCCCATCCATAGATCGTATAAGGACTTTCCTCAATCAGTATCCTTTCTTCCCCGGGATCCACCTCAGTATCTTTCTCCAGGTCAAGAATGAGGAAGCTGTCCATACAGAAGGTCTGGGTGCCTCCTGCCGCTTCGTCGTACCATAAGATACGGATTCTGTCAATTTCCACGGCATCCTTAAGGGCTCCCTTCCGATCTCCGCTCAGGTCGATCATGACTTCATAAAAACCGTCCTCTGCCAGCATATCATCCGTCAGCTGAATCTCATATGACTGATTGTAATTAGTGCCGTCTCCGTATACCTCTCCCTTAAGGACCGGATTCCCGCCTGCGCCTTCGATCTTAACACGCATAAGGATATGGTCCGCCTTCCCGGCGCGGACATTAAAGTGAGGTACTTCGGGGGACCAGACCCTTGTATCCTTCCCTTTGGCCGATATCCGCATGACTCCCCTGTTGTCAACCGCAGGCTCTGTCATTGTATCCGCTCCGCCGTAAGTCCAGGCCTCCGTACTCGTGGTAAAGTAGTAAGCCTTCAAGATGGCAGGATCCTCAAATCTGGTAATATTTACTCTGGCCGGGTTCCCGCCTTCCGCCGGCACAACCTCCACTTCAAATGCAGGATGTTCCTCTCCCTGGATATCTGTCACCTTACCTGTATTTTCAAAGAAATCCACAATCGGGACATACTTTCTGCCATTGAGAGAGAACGCACCGATACTGTCCACAGGGACACCGTCCGCAAGCATCCTGACCTCTCCCTCATAAGGGAATTCCAACATAACCTGGCCTGTGTATATATACAGTCTGTCCGCTGCAAGCGGCTCGGAAACATATGCGCCTGCCAGACCGCTCAATTCTTCCGCCGGGAACATAAGCCTGCCGTCCACGGTCTCAACAGGGTTGGACGTATAGAACCGGGAACCGTTCATATAGATTTCGGCGTCTCCGCCCACCTTTCTGCGAAGAATCGTTATGGAATCAATCCAGAACTCGCCGTCCCTCTCTATGGGATCAAACCGAATCTGCCTGATGGTACCTGTCCATTTGCGGTTCTGACTCATATCGAAAACAATTTCCGCATAACCGTCCTCGCCTTCCAGATAGGATGCAGCTACCATCTTACTGCTGGAATAGGAAGTCTCCTCGTCCGTGACAAAGTAAATCGCGGGCTGGCCGATGGGTTCTTCGCCGCCTTCGGCTTTCATGCGCACCCGGATTTCCAGTGCCGATTTTGCATCCAGATTCAGGTTGTCAGGAGACATCAGGGAAGGATCCGCTGTTTCCTGTCCTCTGTCAGTCATTTGCAGTTCATCCAGCGAAACCGTCTTTCCATAGTACCTGCCGCCTTCTACTTTCTGCTCGGCCAGTCTCTTGATCCATCTTCCGTCGTCCTTGCCAACCGTCCACCCTTCCGCATCGCCATCCCGATTGAACTGCCAGTCGCAGCCTTCAATCGCTTCCAGGCTGCCCCTGTCAGAGCCCTTGTCCACCAATACCACATGTCTGTCCTGGACATACATATGGTTGATTCTGGCCCGCTGATCTGCGTCAGGAACGATATCTGTCTTCCCATCTGTGGTATGTGCCCCGCCTACGCCGTCACCATCACCGAACACGCCCCGGACAGCGTCAATGTATCCAAAGCCTGCCAGGCTTGACGGCATAATAAAGTGACCTTCGCTGTATTCATTCCAGTTGTCCAGGAGAAGCACTTTGGAACCGATGCTGTCCTGGTTCAGATCCTTTTTCATGAAATCCCGTATCCACTCCAGCACGGTCTGGAACTGTTCTACTGTACAGAATGCGCCGTCATTCCGATCCCAGGCCTTATCCCAGAAGCCCACAGATGCAGTGGGAACAACCCCTTTCTCAGCAAGCCCGACTTTTTCCACCGCATTCTGGACAGCCTCCATTCCCATAGTCTGTTTGGTTACTGTGTAGCTGTCGCTGCCCCAGGTATATGCATACTGGCCGTCGAATCCTGCCTGGGCAATTTCTGCTGCATTCGCCGCAGAGCTGTCATTGCACATAATGATATATGCGCCGTCAAATCCGGCGTCCACGCATGCCTGCCTCAGATACGCAACCGCTTCCTTCACCCCGTCCGAGCCTCCGAAGTAACCCTTCAGCTTGGAAATATTGTACATGCCCACAAGAGGTTTATTCTCTACCTTTAAGTATCTGTCATCCTTAAAATACTGCTCAACCCAATAAGGAACAATATTTTTCTTGAAATCCTCCAGATCCTGCCCTCCACTGCCGCATTCCCAGGTAATGGCAAAATCCATCCTGTCGCTGTATTCCGCGTTCATATACCCATCATGGAGCGCTCTGGAGTTGCGTGCCATCTTAACAGGCTGACCTTCACCCTCCCATGGGCGGTACCAGCAGAACAGTTCAAAATCGATGCCGTGCTCTATCTTGTATTTCAGCTCCCAGTCGGCTGCCTCAGGACGCATTTCATCATAATAGCCAAGGACAGGCGTTCTGTCCTCCCAGTCGGTCAGCCAGTCATAACCGAAATGCTCTCCTTCCACCCACAGATTACAGCTCTGTAATCCTACCAGAGGAGCGTCTTCTTCCTTCGCCACTGATACCGGCTCCGGGACATAGTCCTCAGGAAGCGGGATCCAATCCTTAACCACAATGTCATCCAATATGGCGTCTCCGCCTTCTGCCGCAAAGGATATTCGGGTAAACTTCCCGAAGGGTAACGCAATATTATTCGCTTTCAGCTTATGGTTCAGGTACAGCTCAGTCCCTTCCTCTGTCTGCTTCAGCATGATGTGATACCACATATTTTCCAGACAGTCATATAGTCCTTTAAATGTTTCGCCATCATAATAGCCAAACTTACCGTCCCTGGTTGCTACCTTGAATGCATTGCCGGCTTCATCTTCCAGAATCATTGCAAATTCACCGGAATTGCGCTCCATCAGATACTGATATTCAACCCATGCGCCGTCCTGGGCATATGTCGCTGCCCGGGTAATCTCAGCGCCGTCTTTTAAAAGTGCGCTGTACCTGTCAGGCCCCTGGGTACCCGTTTTGTAAATCGTCGCGGCATCTCCGGCTACCTTCCAGTCATCGTTGATCTTCAGATCCGTTCCATCCAGGAACTTCTCATTTACGTAGTAGCCTGTATAGATGCGCACAGTGCCAATCACGACGGCACCCTTGTCTGCTTCGCCGGTCTCAATGCTGAAGCGGTCAATGGCATCCGCACTGTTTATAAAGGAAAATACCTTCGCCTCATCCCCATCTGTTACGCCTTCGCCGTTCACGCTGACAGTAAAGGTACCATTGGCCGGGCTGATATGTAATTTAAGAAAAGCAAGCTCCTCCACCGGCAGTGCGCAAAGGTCTGTATCGCCCAGGAACAGCCTGTCGCCCTTCACGGCAAAACGTATGGCAGTCGTGTTTTCGTTACGTAATTCCAACGCTGTATCATCCATGCATGCGGAAGCCCTCATTGAAAATTCCATGGTAAAATCATCCGCAATCGCATTGAATGCCCTCAGAGCCTGTCCGCCGACATACTTGCTGGAGTCTGTAAAGCACGCGCCGTCATTTGCCTTGGTTGCCGCTCCTGTAGGCAGAGAGAGGTCCCAGCTACTGAACATTACTTCCGTCCAGTCGTTAATTGCTGAGAAATTAAAGTCGTCCCATACAACATAGTAGCCGTTTTCGCTTACAGGTTCTGCACTCGGACTCGGCTTTGGGCTTGCACTTGGTTCTGGACTTGCACTCGGTTCCGGGCTTGCACTTGGTTCCGGACTTGCACTCGGCTTTGGACTCGTACTCGGTTCCGGGCTTGCACTCGGCTTTGGACTTACAGTCGGTTCTGGACTCGTACTCGGTTCCGGGCTTGCACTCGGCTTTGGACTTGTACTCGGTTCCGGACTCGTACTCGGTTCCGGGCTTGCACTCGGCTCGGGGCTCACGTCGGGCTTAGGATTCTCACTGGGCGCAGTACTCATTATCGG
>OFFJ01002737.1_pt1 | contig 10920 bp, 10 predicted proteins | sample 1521261 | NCBI WGS metagenome assembly OFFJ01 (sample SAMEA3504122, study PRJEB24116) | mouse gut metagenome | biome: mouse gut; feature: mouse-associated habitat; material: faeces | place: Denmark | collected 2011 | reverse complement strand
CCCACCTTGGTCTTCAGCATCTCGTCAATCAACCGCTCCTCCCACTGGCTGTCCATGCGGAAGGGGGGCTTGAAATACACGCTGTTCAGCGTGGCGCGCAAAAACTCCCGCTCGCCGGACAGCAGGGACTGCACCAGCTGGGCGTTGACACAGCCGCCCCCCGAGGCCAGCCCCGGCGGCTCCAGCATCACGCCGCCCTCCCCCTTCGTCCCGCCGAAGCCGTAGGGCGAGCCGGGGTTGATGAGGATCAGCCCTGTGAGCTGTTCCCCGTGATCCATGGCATACTGCATGGCCACGCAGCCGCCCATGGACCAGCCCGCCAGGGCAAAGCGGTCCCATCCCAAGGCGGCGGTGAACTCGGCCAGATCCTCCGTCCAGTCCCGGAAGCCCCGGACGGCGTCCACCGGCAGGGCGGAGCTGCCGCCAAAGCAGCGCAGGTCGGGGGCGATCACATCAAACTGCTGGGAGAGCTGGTCAAACAGGGGCAGGTAGAACGCGCCGGACGACACATTGCCGTGGATCAGCAGCAGCCGTCTGCCGTTCCCCTCCCCTGCCCGGTAATAGGCGGTGGTCAGCCGCCTGGTGGTCAACGTCTGCGGTCTATGGTTCATAAGGCCCTTGCTCCTTTTTTGGTGTTCCGCCGGGGGCAGGGGCCGGACCGTTCCCTACTCCTCCGGCTGGCTGTCCGGGGCTTCTTCCTCGCCGTCCTCCTCCAGGGTATCGTCGTCAAACTCCACCTCGATGGAGATGGCGGAGGACAGGCTGGCCGTCTGGGGTGCCTCGTCCGGCTGGGTGAATATGCCTGCCCCAATGATCTGCATGAAGCTCTCCACCACCTTTTCCGTGTCGGTGGGGTAGTCCTGGAACAGGCCCCAGTTCAGGCCCAGGAAGTTGGACGCGCCCATCAGGGTATAGGCCAGCACCTCGCTGTCGATGTCGGGGCGGATCTCCCCCGCCGCCTTGGCCGCGTCGATGCCGCGCATATAGGACCGGCAGAAATTCACGTAGTAATCCGTGAACAGCTGCTTGTCGATGTACAGCGACTCCCAGATGATATGGTACATATAGCGGTTCGCCTGCACAAACTTCAGCCACTCCCGCAGGCCCACCTCCTCGATGTCCCGGCGGGTCGCGCAGTCCCGGACGGCCTGGTTCAGGTACTTGCGGATCATGTGGCTGCACTGAAGCAGCAGGAACTTGTACAGGTTATACTTTCCGTCGAAGTAGACATAGAACGTGCCCGACGCCACCCCCGCCCGGCGGGTGATGTCGTTGATGGACGCGTTGTGGTAACCCTTCTCGTAAAACTCCTGGGCGGCGGCACTGACGATGCGGTTGAGCGTCTCCCGCCCTTTTTTGGTTTTGGGCCGGTTAATCAAGGCTCTGTGATCCAAGTTAAAATCTCCCCTCTTTAGTTGAGCCGATCTCTATCGGATCCAGTATAGCCTTTCCCAGCGGCAAAATCAATCAAAATTATTCAGGTAATGTGATATTCCGACTTTGACGCGTTGCAGAAGCCCAGCGTCAGCGCGGCAAACAGCACCGGCTGCTCATACATGGAGGCGTGGCCGCAGCCGGGTATCACCACATAGTGGCTGTTTGGGATGCGCCGCTCCAGGAGCTGCTGCTCCTCCACCGGCGTGAGGTAATCCTGCTGGCAGGACACGATGAGGGTGGGGGCCTTGATCTCCCCCAGCCGATCCGCCACGTCGTAGCTCCTGGAGCTGTTGGTCAGGCGGATCATGGGCTGGATGAAGCCGGGGTCGCCAAACACAGGGCGCAGGGTCTCCCGGCGTTTGGCCATCCAGTCCCGCTTTTCCCGGTAGAAGGCGGGAGAGTAGATCACGGGAATGGTGGTGAGGTAATAGGCGTCCGGGTCCCCGGAGGCCAGGTTCCACGCGTCCCCGATGTCCCCCAGCCAGGGTCCGGTGCGGGCCGTGGTGTTGAACAGCAGCAGCCGCTCCACCCGCTCCCCGTGGGCGATGGCGAACCGGAGGGCCACCTCCCCGCCGTAGGAAATGCCCAGCACGCAGGCCCGGTCGATGCTTAAATGATCCAGCAGGGCCAGCACCACCTGGGCCTGGATGCCCTGATCGTAGGGCCCGTCCATCCGGGCCGACTGCCCCTGGTCCAGGAAGTCCAGCAGGATCAGCCGGTTGTCCCGGGAGAAGGGCTCCACAAACTCCGCCCAGCTCCTGCAGGACATCATGATCCCGTTCAGCACCAGCAGGGGACGGCCCTGCCCGTGCTCCTCATAGTAGATGCTTCTGCCCTGAAACTCAAAATTTGCCATCGTCTCAGCCCTCTCACCGCCGCTTGCCCAGGATGCCCACCTGGACGGCCTGCTCCCACAGCTCCTCCCGGAACTTGGGGTGGGCGATCTCGATGAGCCGGGCCACCCGGTCCCGCAGGCTGGTGCCCCGCAGCTCCGCCACGCCGTACTCGGTCACCACCCGGTCCACGTCGTTCCGGGACAGGGTCACCGCCGCCCCGGTGGTGAGCTGGGGCACGATCTTGGACACCTCGCGCTTCTCCCCGGTGGCGGGGTCCTTCACCATGGCGGTGGAGTAGAGCGCGATGATGGACTTGCCGCCCCGGGACATCTGGGCCCCGATGGCGGTATCCGCCTGGCCTCCGGTGCCGGAATACTGGCGGGAGCCGATGGACTCGCTGGCGCACTGCCCGGTGAGGTCCACCTCCAGGGAGGTGTTGATGGACACCTGGTTGTCGTTCTGGGCGATGGTGTAGGGGTCGTTGACCCAGGCCCCGTCCATCACCGCCACGGCGGGGTTGTAGTCCATGAACTCGTACAGCTCCGGGATGCCCATGGCGAAGGTGGTGACGATCTTCCCCTGGTTGATCTGCTTGCGCCTGCCGTTGATCACCCCCAGCTTGGCCAGCCGCATCATGCCGCTGGTCAGCATTTCGGTGTGGACACCCAGGTCGTTCTTGCTCTCCAGGGCGGCGGCCACGGCGTTGGGGATGCCGCCGATGCCCAGCTGGATGCAGGAGCCGTCGGGCACCATGTCGGCGATGAGCCTGCCGATGGCGGCGTCCTTCTCGGTGAAGGGCAGGTCGGGGGTGACGGGGGGCATATAGTCCGCCCGGATCAGGTGGTCCACCTCGGACACATGGATCTGCACGTCCCCCAGGGTGTAGGGCATATTGGGGTTGACCTCCAGCATCACCAGACCGGCGGCCTGGATCATCCGCTTCTCGTAGGTGTTGGACAGGGACAGGGAGATGTACCCGTGCTTGTCCGGCATGGAGGCGGCCCCTACATAGATGTCCGGCTTCACAAACTGGAGCCGCTTGGTGGCGGCCAGATGCAGGTGGTTGGGGATATAGGCCATATTGCCGTTGCCGTGGGCCTTGCGCATCTGGGGGGCGAAGAACCAGCCGTCCACCTCAAAAGCGTCGGCGTACTCCGGTTTGTAGATCTCGGAGGGATGCGTGGGCAGGCAGTTGGTCACCTTCACGCCCTTCACCCGGTCCGCGATGGTGTGCAGCCGGCCCATGAACAGTCCGGCCTCCGCCGCGCCCAGGCCGGTGACGATCACATCGCCGGACTTGACGAAGGACAGGGCCTTCTCCACGCTGATGTATTTTTCCTCATAGCTCATCATCAAACAGCTCCTTTCACCCCCAGCGGGGGGCACATTGTTTCACAGTGGTTATGGCTTCGCAAAGGCTGAATGTGCCGCACGGCGGGAGAACCAGGTAGGCTCCCCCGCCGCGCAGTCATATGAAAGAGAGGGAACGCAGAGGTAAGGCGCGGGACTCAGCTGTTGGCCATGGCCACCAGGTCGTCCATGCTGCGCAGCTCGTCCACCAGCTCCCAGCCGCCCTCGCCCTCGGTGGTGATCTTGGACAGGTTCATCACCTGGGTGCCGGCGCGGTTGCCGTTGGTGTAGTCGATGAGACCGCCGAAGGGGTTCTGGATGGGGGCCTGTTCCAGGGCCTTCATATAGTTCTCCCAGGTGATGTCCTGGCCCTCGATGCGGCGCAGGCCCTCGCAGAAGAAGTGGGCGGCGATCCAGCCGGTCTGGGCGTAGGCGTTCATGCCGTAGGCGGGGTCGATCTTGCCCACCCACTCGGTGTAGAGGGCCAGGTTCTCCTCGTCATAGTAGTCCACCCAGCCGTTGCCGTACACATCGAACTTGCCCTTGATATCGGCGGCCACCAGGGGCGGGATGGCGTCGGACACGTTCACGTAGGTGGTGATCACCGGGGCGGTGTTGCCCTGGGCGGCCAGCTCCTTGACGATGGTGGGCATGGTGGCCTGGATGGAGGCGCACACGATGAAGTCTGCGCCGCTGTTCTTGATGGCGGTGACGGCGGCGGACACGTCGGAGGACCCGGCGGTGACCTGCTCGGACTGGTACTCAATGCCCAGCTCCTTGCACTTGGCCTCGGCCCCGGTGAGCATATCCTTGCCCGCGTCATCGTTGGTGTAGATGATGCCGATCTTGGTGGCCTTGAAGGTGCCCACACCCCGGGCCACCATGATCTGGCCCTCGGTGGTGTAGATGGGCTGCACGGGGAAGATGTTATAGCCGTCGGCGTTGGTCTTGGCTCCCTCGGCGTACAGCTGGCCGATGCCGGTGGCGAAGTAGACGGCGGGGATGCCGTAGTCCTTCAGATCCTCGATGGTCGCGCCCACCACGGGGGTGCCAAAGTGGCCCACAATGGCGAAGACCTTCTCGTCCTCCACAAAGTTCTGGAGGGCGGCCTTGCCCTTGACGGGGTCGAACTCGTCATCGGTGTGCAGGAAGGTGATCTTCCGGCCGTCAATGCCGCCGGCCTCGTTCACCATGTTCAGGTAGGCCTGGATGCCGGCGTTGAAGGGCACGCCCACGGGGGCATACGCGCCGGAGGTGGCGGCGGAGTTGGCAATCTTGATCTCGGTGTCGGTCACGCCCTGGGAATACTGCTTCTCGCCGCCGGGTTCCTTGGTTTCGGTGCCGCCGTTGGTCTGCTGGCTGGGGGGATTGGTGTTTTCCGCGTTGGGCTTGTCGCCGCAGGCAGCCAGGGAGAACAGCATCATGGCGGCCAGCAGCAGAGCAGTCAGTTTTTTCATTTCTTTTCCTCCTAATGTTTGTTATGCCTCAGTGGAATCCTCCACGTAAGACAACTTGGGGTGGCGGTCTTAGAACCTGTATTCTCAGCCGCCCAGGTACGCCTCCACCAGCTTGGGGTCCCGTATGAGCACATTGGCCTCGCCGGACATACTCAGCTCGCCAACCTCCAGCACGTAGCCGTAGTCCGCGATTTTCAGGGTCTGCAAGGCGTTCTGCTCCACGATCACCACCGTGGTGCCCTCCTCCTTGATCTCCTTGATGATCTCGAAGATGTCCCGGACCACCAGGGGGGCCAGGCCCAGGGAGGGCTCGTCCAGCAGCAGGATCTTGGGGTCGGACATCAGTGCCCGGGCGATGGCCAGCATTTGCAGCTCGCCGCCGGACAGGGTGTAGGCCATCTGCTTCTTCCGCTCCTGGAGGCGGGGGAAATAGTGGTAGCACCGCTCGTAGTTCTTCTGGATCACCTTCCTGTCCTTCACCGTGAACGCGCCCACCTTGAGGTTCTCCTCCACGGTCAGATCGCCGAAGATCTGCCGCCCCTCGGGGGACTGGGCGATGCCCAGCCGGGCGATCTTCTCGGTGTCCATGTTGGTGATGTCTTTTCCGTAGAACTCGATCTTCCCCCCGGCCGCCGGGGTCAGGCCGGAAATGGTGCGCAGGGTGGAGGTCTTTCCGGCTCCGTTGGCCCCCAGCAGGGCCACCACCGAGCCCTCGTGCACCTCAATGTCGATCCCCTTGACGGCCTCGATGGCCCCGTAGCGCACCTTCAGGCCCTGGATGGAAAGGGCTGGCTGCTTCATTCCGGCTCCTCCTCTCCCAGATAGGCTTCCTGGACCAGCTTATTGCCCTGGATCTCCCCGGGGGTGCCGCAGGCCAGGAACTGGCCGAAGGAGATGGCGCAGATCCGGTCGCAGATGTTCATCACCAGGCGCATATCGTGCTCCACCAGCAGGATGGTGCAGTGGTACTCGTCCCGCATCCGGCGGATGGTCTCCGCCAGCTCCGCCGTCTCGGAGTCGTTCAGTCCGGCGGCCGGCTCGTCCAGGATGATGAGCTTGGGCTGAGCCATGAGGGTGCGGGCCATCTCCACTTTTTTCAGCACGCCATAGGGCTGGCCTCCGGCGGGGGCGTCCTTCAGGTGGGCGATGCCCATGAACTCCAGCGCGCGCACGGCTTTGGCCCGCATCTCCCGCTCCTCCCGCCGGGCCCGGGGCAGGCGCAGGGCCTGCTCCAGGATGGTGGCCTTGAAATCGGTGTGGGCACCGATGAGCACATTGTCGATCAGGGTCAGCTCCTTGATGACCTCCACGTTCTGGAAGGTGCGCACCAGGCCCAGGCGGATGATATCGTGGACCGGCAGGCCCACCAGATCCAGCACCCGCCCGTCCCGGGCGCGGAACACCACCTGGCCCCGGTCGGGGTGGTAGAACTGGGTGATGCAGTTGAAGGCGGTGGTCTTGCCCGCGCCGTTGGGTCCGATGAGGCCGAAGATCTCCTGTTCCTTCACGTGGAAGGAGAGGGCCTCCACCGCCTTCAGTCCGCCGAACTGGATGGACAGGTCGTGTATGTCCAGCACCAGGCCGTCCGCCAGTGCCGCGCCGCTGTGGGTGGCCTTAGCCATTTCCGGCCCCTCCCTTCCTCCCGCGGCTGATCAGCCGCTTGATGTCGTGGCCGATGCCCACCACGCCGCTGGGGTAGAACATCACCACCAGGATGATGAGCACCCCTGTAAAGATGTAGGCGATGCCGTCGATGCCGCCGATGACCGGGATCCGCTTGAGCACCAGATCCGGCACGGCGAACACGATGAGCGCGCCGATAACGGTGCCGTAGATGGAGCGCAGGCCGCCGATCACCACCACCGCCAGAATGTTCAGCGACAGGGTGAGAATCCACACGGCGGGATAGGAGAACTTGATGAAGTGCATATACAGCGCGCCGCCCAACGCCGCGTAAGCGGAGGCGATGGCGAACACGATGAGGCGGTACTTCAGCAGGTAAACGCCCATGGCCTGGGCGGCCACCTCGCTGCCGCGCATGGCGTGCAGGGCGCGGCCCATCTGCCCGTTGACCAGATTGTGCGTCAGCATCATCACCAGCACCAACGCCGCCGTCAGCAGCACAAAGGTGGCCTCCCGGCTCAGCTTGAAGCCGAACAAAGTGGGATAGCCCGCCGTCAGGCCGGAGAAGCCGCCGGTGAACTGGTCCAGCTCCTCAAAGGTTTTCCGCAGGATCTCGGAGACGCACAGCGTGGCGATGGCCAGATAGATGCCCGCCACCCGCAGGGAGACGAAGCCAACCAGCACGCCGATAACCGCCGCCGCCGCGATGGCGATCAGCACCGTCAGCAGGAAGGGCAGGCCCACCGTGCCGCTGAGGTAGCCGGAGATGTAGGCCCCCAGGCCCATAAAGCCCGCCGTGCCCAGGGAGATCAGCCCCGAGTAGCCCAGCAGCAGGTTCAAGCCCAGGGCCACGATGGAGTAGATCAGCACGCCGCCCAGGTTCACCAGGAAGGAGCTGGGCATGACGCCGCTCTTGGCCAGCAGGGGGAGCAGGGCGATGACCACGCCAAACAGGATGTACCGGATGTAGGGATTGCGGAATGCCCTGGCCGCCGGATTGCTGTTGGAGGGCGGTGTCTGGCCCTGTACGGTTATCTTGTCCATTGCATTCCCCTCCTCACACCTTCTTGATAAACTTCTTGCCCACCAGTCCCTGGGGGCGGAACACGATAAACACCAGCACCAGCAGGTACATGAGCTGCCCGCCCCAGGTGGAGTCCACATAGAAGGACAGCAGGTTGGTGCCCACCGCGATGATGTACGCGCCCAGCACCGGGCCGTAGAAGGTCTGGAAGCCGCCCAGCACACAGGCGATCAGGGCGTTGACCTGAACGGGGTCCATCACGTTGGGCGTCACCGAGGTGGTGGGCGCGATCATGACGCCGGACAGGCACCCCAGGCACGCCGCCAGGGCCCAGGCAAACAGAGTTACGTTCCGGGTGGGCACACCCATCAGCCGGGCCACCGGCTCGTTGGAGGCGGTGGTGCGGATGGCGATGCCCATCTTGGTCTTTTGCAGCACGTAAAACAGGATCAGCATCAACGCCACGCCCAGCACCATATTGAACAGGCCGTTATAGGTGAGGTGCGCGCCGAAGATGTCCAGATCGCCCGACTCAATAAACCGGGGCAGCTTCAGCGGGTCCACGCCGAAGATCATGGGCGCGAGGCCCACAAATACCATGATCAGGCCCAGGGTGATGATCTGCTTCGCCACCGGGGACACCTTCTTGGCCCGCCGGATAATCACGAAATCCACCAGACAGCCCAGAACGATGGCGGTGCACAGGCCGCAGAGGGTGGCCAGCCACAGCGGCAGCTTGGCGTTGGCCACCAGGGTAGCCACCACGAAGGTGTTGAACATCCCCATGGAGCCCTGGGCAAAGTGCGTGATGTTACTGGTCCGGAAAATAATGATGATACCCAGAGCGGCCAGGGCGTAGACTCCGCCGGTTTCCAAGCTGCGGAGAAATACCTGGAGGAAGGTACTCATCGAATCCTCACCCCCAACGAATCACGTTCGCGGCCCAGGTGTACCCGATTCCGGCGGCAATCATGGAAACCACCGTCCCGTCCGTCACCTTTCCCGCGTCCAGAGCCAGCTTCAGCTCCAGAATCTGGTCGATCTGGCCCACGTGGCCGTAGTTCTCCAGATAGATGCTCTGATCCTCGCTCATGCCCAGCTCGGCCAGCAGGCCCTTGTGTCCGGAACGCTTCATGTGCAGCACGTCCAGGAAGCCGATGTCGGCCCGGGTCAAGCCGGACTTGCGCAGGGCCTCGTCGATGCAGTGCAGCCAGTTGGGCATGGACACGGTGTTCAGCAGGCCCTTCATCTTCACGGAATCCATCAGGCGCAGGCGGTTCAGCTCGCCCACGGTTTCCGGGGTGACGGGGTTGCGGATGCCGCCGATCTCCCCGCCGCAGGTGTGGACCACCGAGCCGTCGCTCATCAGGTGGGTGCCCAGCAGCAGGTTTTTGCCGTAGCCCTTCTTCAGCAGAATGGCCCCGCCGCCGCAGGCCAGATCATACATGAAGGACAGGTCCTTATCGGTGTAGTCGATGAGGTCGCAGTTGCGGTAGCCGCCGCACACCAGCACCATGCTGATCTCATCGTCGGCCAGCAGCATATCCTTGGCCAGCTTCATGGCGGACACGCAGGTGCAGCAGCGGTTCTGCACGTCAACGCCCCAGGCGTTCTTCGCGCCGATGCGGTCCTGCACATAGCAGGCGGAGGTGGTCAGGGGGTACTCCTTCCACTCCTCGGTGATACACAGGATGGCGTCGATCTCCAGGGGGTCCACCCCGGTGTTCTTCAGGCAGTCCAGCGCGGCCAGCGCGCCCATCTCCTGGGTGCCGTCGCAGGGCTCCCCGGAGGGGACGAACTTTTCCACAATGCCCAGCTTGTTGATCACGGCGTCCTCGCTCCACACGCCCTGGGTGGCCTCGGAGATCTCCTTCGCCGTCATTTTTGTCTTGGGTAGGTACACGCCCAGCCCGACAATACCCACGTTTTGCTCCATTTTTCTGACTTCCTCCTTGAGCCGCCCCTTGCCCGCCTGTCGGGGCGCAGGGCTGTTCCTATGACCATTTTTATGAATAACGGTTCAATACTCAACGCCAATATAACGCATTGACAATCTTTTGTCAAGTCTATTTTAGCGTTTATGTCAGGAAGTTCAAAAAATTTTTGGGGATTTTAGTTGACAATTCGAATTTCGCCGAGTATGATAAACATGAATAACGGTTCATTCTGCGCTTTTTAAACACTTGCTAAATAAGGAAAGGGGATCCCCACATGAAAACCATCGACACCATCCAGATCGGCGACAGCGCGTCCTTCACCAAGACCATCACCGAGGCGGACATCACCCTCTTTGCCGGCTACAGCGGCGACTTCAACCCCGCTCACATCAACGCCGTCGAGGCCGACCAGGGGATGTTCCACGGCCGCATCGCCCACGGTATGCTCTCCGCCGGCTTTATCTCCGCTGTGCTGGGGATGCAGCTGCCCGGCCCCGGCACCATCTACATGGGCCAGGAGCTGCGCTTCGTCAAGCCCGTCTACATCGGGGACACCGTCACCGCCACCGCCACCGTGGTGGAGCGCGTCCCGGAGAAGAACCGCCTGAAGCTGGAAACCATCGTCACCAACCAGAAGGGCGATCCCGTCATCACCGGCATGGCCACCGTCATGCCCCCCAAGGCATAATCGCGGCAGAGGAGGAAAACAAGCATGGATTTCAAACTGTCGAAAGAGCAGCAGATGCTCCAGAAGCTGTTCCGGGAGTTCGCGGAGAACGAGGTGAAGCCCATCGCGGCGGACGTGGACGAGGAGGAGCGGTTCCCGGAGGAGACGGTCAAGAAGATGGCCAAGCTGGGGATGATGGGCATCTACCTGCCCAAGCAGTACGGCGGGGCCGGGGCGGACTACCTGAGCTACGTGATGGCGGTGGAGGAGCTGGCCAAGGTGTGCGGCACCACGTCCGTCATCCTGTCCGCCCACACCAGCCTGTGCTGCAACCCCATCTTTGAGTACGGCACCGAGGAGCAGAAGCAGAAGTACCTGCCCAAGCTGTGCTCGGGCGAGTGGATCGGGGCCTTCGGACTCACCGAGCCGGGGGCGGGCACCGATGCTCAGGGCCAGCAGACCACCGCCGTGAAGAATGAGAACGGGGACTGGGTGCTCAACGGCTCCAAGATCTTCATCACCAACGCGGGCTATGCCAACGTGTTCATCGTCATCGCCATCACCGGCATCATCGAGAAGCGGGGCCGCA
>OFFJ01002728.1_pt1 | contig 10946 bp, 5 predicted proteins | sample 1521261 | NCBI WGS metagenome assembly OFFJ01 (sample SAMEA3504122, study PRJEB24116) | mouse gut metagenome | biome: mouse gut; feature: mouse-associated habitat; material: faeces | place: Denmark | collected 2011 | reverse complement strand
CTGCCACCCCCACCCCCTCCACCGGGTACACGGAGGTCACATCCGATCTCTACTACAAGGGCGGCTATCTGGCGACCCTGAAAATCCCCAGCCTGAATGTGAACGTCAAGGTCTACGAGGGTACGGGCAACTCCGTCCTGGCGAAAGGGGCGGGCCACTTCGAGGATACCAGCATTTGGGACGGAAACTGCGCAATCGCCGGTCACAACCGGGGGACCAACTGCTATTTTGGCGACATCCACAACCTGAACGTGGGCGACACCATCACCCTGACAACCAAGATGGGCACCCGCACCTACTCCGTTACCAGCGTCAACAAGATCAGCGAAACGGACAACTCCCTGCTGGCCCCTACCGCTGAAAACTGCGTCACGCTCTTTACCTGCGTCCGCAATCAGAGCACCTATCGCTGGGCGGTCCGGGCCGTGGAGGTCTGACAGACACCCGCTGAAAAGAAATTCGCACCTTAGACTGTTTTCCCCCTTTGTGGTACTGTTGGAACAGCAAAGCCCCCAACATATCACATAGGAGGTCATTCATAATGAAAAACAGTCTGAACCGCTTTTTTGCCGGAATTGCCTGCGCCGCCCTGATCGCCGGTCTGACCGTCCCGGCCCACGCGGCGGAGGCTCCGTCTATCCGGGTAAACAGCTACAAGGGCAGTACGTTGGAGGTTGGAGAGCGCAGCGGCCTGATGATCGGCCCCAGCGGTGCGGAGTACACCGTCACCTCCAGCGACCCGGACACGGTAGCGGTGGAGCAGGTGCTTACCTTTTGGGTGGCGGTTGCCAAGGCGGAGGGGAGCGCGGAGATCACCGTCTCCAACAGAGCCGGTGAGGTGGGAACGCTGACGCTCACCGTTGGCTCCGGCACCCTCGCCGCTCCAACCCCCTCCACCGGCACCAGCCGTACAGAGGAATCGGACGTGCGGCAAGAGCTGGTGCGGCTTATCAACCAGACCCGCAAGGCCAATGGCGTTTCGGAGCTGCCAGTCAGCGAGACCCTGATGGACGCCGCGCAGACCCTCTCCGACCTGCGGTATTCCTGGCACCACACCAAGGAGGAATGTGAAGCTGTGATCGCCTGCGGCTACCCCTACGGCTTCGGCGTGAATCTGACCGTATTCACCGGCGTAGCCGCGGAGGACGCCGCCCAACACGCCCACGACAACTGGCTCAACTCACCGGGGCATTTCCAGACCATGATTACCCCGGACTGTGACGGCATCGGCGTGGGCGTGACCGAATGTGACGGCGTGACTTACTGCTATATGTTCGTTGGCCGTCCCAACACCCATAACCCCTACGAATAATCGAATATGGACAAGAGAGGTCTTTCAGCCCCAGGCTGGAGGGCCTTTTCTTATGCCCCAAAACGGAAAGGAGCCTTTAATTTATGAAGAAAATCCGTTTCTCCCTCACCCGCATGACGGCCCTGCTGCTTGTGCTGGTGTGTATGCTGGGCCTGCTGCCCGCCACGGCGCTGGCGGCAAACCCCAGCTCCATCAAGATGGAGGACTGTACCCACAACGGCGTGTCCTATGTTTCGCCCAGCCTGGGGACGTGCTACCTCCACCAGATGACATTTGACTACAACAACAAAAATACGATTGGTTTCTGCGCTGAAAAGGGCAAGGGCATGGGCTGGTCGCTGGAGGGCCAGACCTGGGGCCACCCCAAGCCCATCTCTGACCCCACCGTATCAACCATGATGGCCTACTATTACGCCCACTCCACCGGCACCTTTACAGACGAGGCCCACGCCCTGGGTGCGGATGACGTCTGGGGTCCTGAGTACACCTGGTACATGAACGCCTGGGTCCAGGCTTGTATCTGGCGTTACCAGCAGGGCAGCATGGGCGACCCTGTGATCGCCTGCGCCGAAGAGCTGATGGCAGTGTATAACTCCCTGAAGGGTACTCATTACACCAGCATCGACGAAGAGCTGGACGGCCGGAGTTTCCGCGACCGCACGCAGTTTATTCTCGACGGCGGCGCCGGCTTGTGGGGCGACTGCAAGGTCTATCTGTACAGCTTCACCGGCGCCGGTTCCGAGGCCCATCCAGCCAGCTCCGTGCAGAAGGTGATCCTGGGCGAGCTGACGCCGACCACCACGACCCATGAGGATTATTCCCTGATCGTAAAGAAGGTGGACGCCACCAATCCCAGCAAGGGCCTCGCCGGGGCGGGGTTCCACATCCAGTCGGAAAACGGCTCTTTTTCCAAGGATGTCGTGACCGGGCCGGACGGGACCTACAAGCAGGACCAGCTCGACCCCGGTACTTACGCCGTGACGGAAACAGCGCCTCCTCCGGGCGGATACGAGATCGACAACCCCGGTCCGCAGTATGTGGTTCTCCCCGGCAATGGGAACAACACGGTCACCGTGACCTTTATGGATTCTCCCCCTTCCGGCGGCGAGGGTACGATCCGGAAAGTGGACGCGGACGATCCCTCCAAGGGCCTCGCCGGAGCGGTGATCAAGATCACCGGCGTGGACAACAGCTTTACCGGGACCTATGTCACCGGAGAGGGTGGATATCTGACCGACGTGCCTTGGGATACGATGCCCATTGGCAGCTATGTCGCGGAAGAGATGACCCCGCCCGAGGGCTACACCAAAAGCCCGGACCAAAACAAAATCAAGCAGAGCTTCGTCTGGGACGGCAAGACCGACGTCTCTCTCGTTTTTGAAAACGACAGCAAGGTGAAGGTCAAGCTCATCAAACTGGATGATTCCAACAATCCCCTCCCCGGCGCTGTTTTTAATATCTTGCGGGACGGCCAAATTGTTGGTACCGAGGCCACCAAGGAGGACGGCTCCATCACGGTTACGGACGTGGAAGAGGGGATGTACGCCTTCGTGGAGGTGTCCGCGCCAGCCCCCTATGCCACACTTACCGAGCCTGTGATCGCCCATGTGGATCAGGCCACCATCAACGGCGGCGGGACTGTCACCGTAACAGCCGCCGACAAAAAGCTGCCCTCCCTTACCATTTTGAAGCGGGACGCACAGACCAAGGAGGTCATTCCCGGCACCGTCTTTGAGATCAAGGGTATTCACTACCACTATCACAATGACGTGACCACCGGGGCGGACGGCAGGGCCGTTCTCTCAAACATCCCCGTGGACAGCTATGAAGTGATTGAGAAATCTGTCCCCGACCCCTATGTGGTGGCAGATGAACCCACGCAGACCATTTACCTCGGCCCCGGAGAGGATCGGGAACTGATTTTTGACAACCTCAAGCAGCCCCTTTTGACCATCGCCAAAATTGACGCTGACACGAACGCCATTATTCCTGGCACGGTGTTCACCGTTAAGGGCATTGACAGCGACTATCAAAACGATGTGACTACCGGCGCGGACGGTACGGTTTCCCTGCGGGTTGTCCCCGGCAGCTACCGCATCACAGAGAAGTCCGTCCCCTCGCCCTACTACCTCCCCAGCAAGAACGCCGACCGGGAGCAGACGGTCAGCCTGAACCCCGGCGACGAGAAAACCCTCACGTTCAAAGACCACAAGGCCCCGGAGCTGACCATCTTCAAGGAGGACAGCGTGGCGGGCGCTCCCATTGAGGGGGCCAAGTTCCATGTGACCTATACCAGCAATGGGGAAGCCGCCGACGCCCCCGGCACCATCGACTTCGGCTATATCTTCACGGACTCCAATGGGCAGATCAAGCTCCATGAGCAGGGGAAAAAGATGTACCCCGGTGAGTACACGGTCACAGAGGTGGCCCCCGCTCCCGGCTTCCAGATGAAGGAGCCGACCACGCAGAAGGTCATCATCCACGGCGGCGAGAGCAAAACTGTCACGTTCCAGAATGAGCCGCTTAACGCGATTATAATTGAGAAATACGACAGCGTGACCCATGAGGCCCTGCCCGGATGTACGTTCCAGCTCCGCTACCTGGGCGGCACCAGCGGCACAGGCGGGACAGTGATCGGGCAGAAAGTCACCGGGAAAAACGGCACCGCCATTTGGACGGGGCTGAAAAGCGGCACCTACGTCCTGGAGGAAGTAGACCCCGCTGACGGGTATTCCATCATCAACGCCTCCGAGACGGTATATCTGGCCGACAGCGGAGAGCAGAGTGTTGTCACCGTCCGTTTTGACAATTCCCCGGACGGAATTTTACTGGTCAGAAAGGTATGTTCCGTCAACCCCAGCATTACCCTCCAGGACGCCGAGTTTAAGATCACCTATGCGGACGGCACCCTGATTGGCGACAGCAACGGCATTTACCGCTCCGATGAGAACGGAGAAATCCGCATCCCCGGCCTGAAACCCGGTAAGAGCGTGGTGGTCACGGAAACCCGCGCCCCCGCCGGTTTTATCATCGACACGCAGAGCCAGACTGTGCAGATCAAAGAGGGCCGCACCATGACCCTTACCTTCAAGAATCAGCCGAAAGGTTCACTTATTGTCCAAAAGCGGGACAGTCTCACCGGCCAGCCCCTCCCCGGCGCGGAGTTTCGCGTGGCGACCGCCGCTGGCTGTGAGGTTGGTCTGGATGGCGTGATCGGCACCAGCACCTTGACGCAGAACGGACTTTTTGTAACGGACAGCAACGGAGAAATCCGCATCACCAACCTTGCGCCGGGGGCCTATGTACTAACTGAAACAAAGGCCCCGGCAGGCTATGTGATGGACAGCCCCAGCACCAACGTGGTCATCGGGGCCAACGGCGACACGCAGACGGTCATTGTCACCAATACCCCCAAGGGCGGGCTGATCGTGGAGAAGTACGACAGCGTGACCAAGCTGCCCCTTGCGGGCGCTCAGTTCAAGATCACCAATGCCAACGGTGAACTGACCCCGGATAACGAGGGTATGACCAGCTCCAACGGCCTTTATACCACCGACCGCAGCGGCCAGATCGTCCTCTCCAAGCTGCTCCCCGGCACCTATGTGGTGGCCGAGGTCAAGGCACCGGACAACTATCAGGCCGACCCCACCCCGCAGACGGTTGTGGTCAACGCCGGGGACACACAGACCCTCCGCTTTTATGACGATCCCCTCTGCACCCTGACGCTTCTCAAGCGGGACGCTGTGACCAGGAAGCCGCTGAAAGGCGCGGAGTTCCTGGTGAAAGACAGCGAGGGCAAGGCCATCGGCCCCAACAATGGCCGGTATATCACCGGGACGGACGGTACTGTGACCGTCTCCGGGCTGGCTCCCAACGCCACCATCGTGGTGTCCGAGAGCAAGGCCCCCACCGGCTATATCAAGGATGAAACGCCGAAAAATATCGTAGTTCGCACCGGCGTCGCCAACAGCCTGATTTTTGACAATGAACCGGCGACCACCCTGATTATCCGCAAATTTATTGAGGGCACCGAGAATGAGCCTTTGAGCGGCGTCTGTTTCAAGGTGGTGGATGGCTCCGGGGCGGCGGTCGGCCCGGACGATGGCTGTTACTACACGGACAAGGCGGGCGAGATCGTGCTGGACGGAATTGAACCCGGCACGACGGTGATCGCCAGAGAGATCAAGACCGTGGAGGGCTATGTGCTGGACGGCACCCCGCAGGATATTCTTATCAAGGCCGGGGAAGTTCAGCAGTTGACGTTTTGGAACAAGCGGGCGGGAACGCTGGTGATTCAGAAAAAGGACAGCGTATCCGGGAATCTGATTGCCGGGGCGCAGTTCCAGCTCACCTACGCCAATGGCGGCTTTGTGGACAATTCCAACGGTCATTTGTCCAGCAACGGGCTTTACACGACGGATGATAAAGGAGAAATCCGTATCTCCGGCGTGACGGGCACGATTGTCGCCAAGGAGGTCAAGGCGGCTCCCGGCTATGTGATCGACCAATCCACGCAGACGCAGACCGTTACCGTCAACCCGGAGGACACGCAAACCCTAACGTTCCTGAATGAACCCCTGTGCAGTCTGACCCTGACCAAGCTGGACTCCGTGACCGGCAAGCCCGTCCCCAATACCGAGTTTACCGTGAAGGATGGGAACGGGAATGTGCTGGGCCGCTACACCACCGGCAAAGACGGCACCGTGACGGTCACAGGACTTGTACCGGGCAGCACCGTTGTGGTCAACGAGAGCAAAGTCCCCAACGGCTATGTGCTGGATACAACGCCCAAGACCATCATCGTGAAGAACGGGGCCAACAGCCTGACCAGCGGCAATAACGGCGGCAGTACCAACACGCCCAACACCGGGAACAATGGCGGCGGCAACGACCTGACCTTTGAAAATGACCCCAAGACCAAGTTGGTGATTGAGAAGTATGTCACCGGCACCACGAACCCGCTGAAAGGGGTAACTTTCCTGGTGACGGAATCCAACGGTCAGGTGGTAGGCAGTTCCAATGGCGAGTATGTCACCGATGAGAATGGCCGCATCGTGATTGAGGGCCTGGAACCCGGCGTGACCATCACCGCCAAGGAGATCAAGACGCTGGAGGGCTATGTCCTCGACACCACCCCGAAATCCATCAAGATCAAAGTCGGTGAGGCGCAGACCCTCCGTTTTTACAACGACAAGCAGGGCACCATCGTGGTGAAGAAGCTGGACAAGCAGACCAACGAGCCGCTGGCCGGGGTGGAGTTCCAGATCACCTACTCGGACGGCAGCTACCTGGACGATGACTACGGTCACTTGTCCAGCAAGGGGCTGTATAAGACGGACGCCAACGGCGAAATCCGCATTTCCGGCGTGGTGGGTACACTGGTCATCACCGAAACCAAGCCCCTGCCCGGTTATGTCATGGACGAGGGCACCAAGACGCAGACGGTCAAGGTGAACGCCAGCGACACGCAGACCATCACCGTCTACAACACCAAAATCGCGGGCCTCACCATCATTAAAAAGGACGAGGAAACCGGGGAGCGCATCAAGGGCGTCCAGTTTGAAGTCCGCAAGCTGAACGGGGAGATCATCGGCACCTACACCACCGACGCCAACGGCGTTATCAACCTGCCCGAAGCGGAAAAGGGCTGGTATCAGGTGGTGGAGCTGAAAGCGGCCAAGGGCTATCAGTTGGACGACACACCTCATCAGATTGAGGTAAAGGACGGCGGCACGGCTACACTGGAGATCACCAACCGGCAGACCGGCAGCGCCCTTATTCATAAGGTGGACAGTCTCACCGGCGAGGGCATCTACGGCGTGACGTTCCTGCTCTCCGACGCCAAGGGCAACCCCGTGGGCACCTATCAGAGCGACAACGAGGGCTATGTGTATATCGACCAGGGCCTCGCGGACGGTAAGTACACCATCCGGGAGATTGAATGTGCGGACGGCTATATTCTGGACACCCAGCCCAAAACGATTTACGTTCAGTACGGTGGCTGTACCACCATTACCTGGCCCAACACCGCCGTCCGGGGACAAATCCAGATTGTGAAGAAGTCCGCGGACTACAACCCCACCAATGGCCTGCCCGCCGGGACGCTGCTGGAGGGGGCAACCTTTGAAATCTGTAACGAGCGCACAGGGAACAAGGTGGACACCATCGTGACCGGGGCCAACGGCCTCGCGTCCTCCAAGGCCCTCCCCCTGGGCCGCTACACCATCCGGGAGACAAAGGCCCCGGCCAACTACGGCGCGTCCTCGGAAACCTATACCGCCGTGTTGGAGTACAGCGGCCAGATCGTCAAGCTGGAAATCACCAACAAGAGCCTGTCCACCGGCGTTTCCATCGAAAAGACCGGCCCCAAGGAGGCCACCAGCGGCCAGCCTGTCCGCTATGTGTTCTCCCGGATCGGCAACACCAGCAACGTCATGCTCCAGTCGTTCTACTGGCGCGACACCCTGCCCGCCGCCGTCCGGCTGGATAAGGTTGTCACCGGCACCTACAATTTCCCCGGCACCTATAAGATCGTCTACAAGGTGAACAACACCGGCGATTACCGGACCCTGGCGGACAGCCTCTCCACCAGCCAGAACTACACCCTTGCTGCGTCCCCCGTGGCTTTGGGCCTCGCGGTCAATGAGCGGGTGACGGAGATCATGTTCGTATTCGGGCAGGTGCCCGGAGGGTTCAGTCAGGTGGAGGCCCCCATGCTCCATTGCACCGCCGTCTCCGGCCTCTCCGCCGGGAGCAGCTTTGCCAACGTGGCGGACGTGGGCGGCACCTATAACGGCGTTTGGGTGCAGGCGGTCTCCCGCTGGGTGACGACGGTCTACGGAAAGAAGGTCCCCGCGCCCAAGCTGCCCAGGACCGGCTATTAAAAATAGATCCCACCGTGGGACGCAAAAAATAAATCCCACGGTGAGACGCGAATCGACAGGAGGTTTCCGTGAAGCAGAAGAACAGCGGCCCCCTCCCGTGGCTCCTGCTGGCCGTCCCCGTCCTCTGGAGGCCAGCGGCTACCGGGAGGGCATGACCATCTTTGACTTAATGGGGGCTTTTTGCTGCAAAAATTTTTTGTTCCCTCCAACATTCCAACCGCTTCAATTGTGTTATAAACAGAGGGAGACAGAAGGGAGGCGTTTTCCGTGGAGCCCGTACGCAGTCAAGAGGAGGTGGCCAGCCTCTACCGGCGGCATGTGGACATGGTGTATCAGATTTGCCTGATGCTCATGAAGAATGTCCCGGACGCGGAGGACGCCGTCCAGACGGTTTTCCGCAAGGTGATGGAGTATGACAGGCCTTTCCGCGATCATGAGCACGAAAAGGCCTGGCTGATCGTCACCGCCCGGAACGAGTGCAAAAACCAGCTCAAGCACTGGTGGCGCACCCGCCGGGAGAGCGAGGACGCATTAAACAAGCTGACCTGGGAGCAGCCCGAGGACGGGGAACTGTGGGAGACCATCCTCACCCTGCCGGAGAAATACCGGCTGGTGCTCTATCTCCACTACTACCAGGGCTACACCGCCCTGGAGACGGCGGAGATTTTGGGGAGGAACCCATCCACCGTCCGGGGGTGGCTGGTCCAGGCCCGCTGGAAGCTGAAAGAACTGCTGGAGGTGGAAGAGTATGGATGAAAATTTGCGCCGGGTCTTTGACCAGGCCCGCCCCTCCCCGGAACAGAAGGAGACCATGCTGCGCCGCCTTCTGGAACCGGAAAGGAAGGGTAAACCTATGAGGAAGCTGAAAAAACTGACCGTGGTGGCCATCGCCGCCGCGCTGATGGTTATTTCCTGCGCCGCCGCTGTGGTGACGGGACTGGATCAGCGGCTGATCGACTACTTCGGCGCGGGGCCGGAACAGGCGGAGCTGCTGGCCTTCGGCGCGGTGCCGGTGGACGTGACGGTGAAGGACAACGGAGCCACGCTCCATGTGACTCAGGTGCTGATGGACCGGTACTATATTATGTTTCTGGCTGACTTCACTGCCCCGGAGGGGACGGTGCTGGACGGGGATCGTTATTTTTTCGACACTTCGGAGGGATTTAAGGATAAACTTTTGGATCGGTCAGGGGAACCCATTGAGATAGAGGGAGGCTGGAGCTTTGGCCCGGAAGTGCTGGATGACGGCGACCCGATGGACAACCACCTGTCCCTGCTGTTCCGGCTGACGCTGGACGAAGGAGTCCAGCCGGATTGGGAAATCGGTGGGATATCCATGTATAACGGCGATTTGATGCGACATGGGGAAAACCCCTGGGATATTATCACGGTATGGTCCGGCGATTGGTCCTGCGAAGTCCCCTTCACCTGGCAGGACATAGGCCGGAGTATCCAGCCCAATCAGGTCATCGGACAGCTGGATGGTAGGGATATTACCCTGACGGATATCTATCTGTCCCCTTTGACCCTGAGAATCCGCTACCAGCGGTACCCGCTGGGTGTTTACCCGCCGCATACAAGAACCCAGCCGATAGATTACCGGTGGAACCACGTGCTGGAGAGCGACAATATAACCCTGACCACCAGAGAAGGCAGAACGGTTGACCTGATAGTAGAGGGATATGCAGGAACATCGAACTTCTGGGATCATAGAGACATCTATCATTTGGCTGAGATTACCGCCCTGGAGGACCTGGAGGGTGGCACCCTCAACATCCGCATCGAGGGCGGAAGTGTTGATGTTCCCCTGGACGGTCTGGTCCCGGCGGAATAAAAGCCTCCCTTGCCTTTCACAAGGGGGGCTTTTCGGCGCTGGCTGGTCCGTTCCTGCTCCAAAGGCCCCCTTGCTAAAGGGGGCTGGCATTTGCGAAGCAAATGACTGGGGGATTCCGCACTCATCCCTCCCCCGGCCGCGCCATAAAAAAGCTAAACGTCCCGGCCGCCACCGTTTTCCCCCCGGCATTGGTAATGGTAATCTGAATCACCGACAGCTGCCGTCCCAGCTTTTTGGGGGTGGCCTCACAAAACAGATCCCCCTGAGCAGGGCGCAGAAACTCCATCGAGCTGGAGGCGGTCACGCAGTTGCCCCCCTTGGAGCAGGCGCAGCAGCCCGCCACCGTATCCGCCAACGTCGCCATAGCCCCGCCGTGAATCATCCCGTGGGGATTGATGGAGTCCGGTCCGGCGCGGAGCTCCCCCCGAGCCAGCCCGGGCTCTACGCAGGTCACAATAATCCCGTTTTCGTAGGAAAATTGGTGGGGGCTGTTGACGATTCCCGCCACCGGGTATATTTTTTCTTCCATATGCACACGCTCCTCCCGGCAAAGGTGACCAGGGTATTGTACCACATTTTTCCCCCTCACGCAATCCAAAGCTCCTTCCAGGGCATAGGATGGGATAGTCCCCCGGACTATTTTTCCAGCAAAGGAGTCTTACATCATGGAATTAAAAGTTGATCTTCCTGCCCTGCGCGGGCAGGACATCGACCCCAACACCTTCCAGCGGGTTTGGGACCGGGTAATGCCCGGCCAGCCCGCCCCCCGGTCCGACGCCATCCCGGACAGCGCCGTCCCCGCCCAGCCCACCGAGCCTCCGGAGGAGACCCCGCCTGTAGAGCAGCCCCCGGTGGAACCTCCAGCGGAGCAGCCACCCGTCACCCCGGAGCCTCCCCCGGTGCCCGACTGCCCCGC
>OFFJ01002723.1_pt1 | contig 10963 bp, 8 predicted proteins | sample 1521261 | NCBI WGS metagenome assembly OFFJ01 (sample SAMEA3504122, study PRJEB24116) | mouse gut metagenome | biome: mouse gut; feature: mouse-associated habitat; material: faeces | place: Denmark | collected 2011 | reverse complement strand
ATTTTTATTGCTGTCAGATATCTGGAGAGGATGTCAATGCACAGTTCAGGAAGAGTAATATTCTTTAAGGAAGCCTTAAAGAATATTACTCTTCCTGAACGTCCGCTCGGAATCCTTCCCCGAAAACTGACTGCAAGAAATGCACGCTTTCAAAAGAAATGCGATACCTACTGGTAATAGCATTTCTTTTTTGTTATGATAGAAATACAAAATTTTGAAATACACAAGAACAGAAGCCGCGCCAAAATCCGGCGCATCGGCGCGGCGGAAACGAGGAAAATTATGGCGTTTACGCATCTTCACGTCCACACAGAGTACAGTCTGCTGGACGGTTCCAATAAAATAAAAGAGTATGTAAAGCGGGTGAAGGAGCTTGGCATGGACAGCGCCGCCATCACCGACCACGGCGTGATGTACGGCGTCATTGATTTTTATAAGGAATGTAAGGCACAGGGAATCAAACCGATTCTGGGCTGTGAGATTTATGTTGCGCCCAATTCCCGCTTTGACAAGGAGCTTACCGGCGGCGAGGACAGGTATTACCATCTGGTTCTGCTTGCGGAAAATAATAAGGGGTACGATAACCTTGTGAAAATTGTAAGCCGGGGCTTTACGGAAGGCTATTACTACAAGCCCCGTGTGGATATGGAGCTTTTGCAGGAATGCCATGAGGGGCTGATTGCATTGTCCGCCTGTCTTGCCGGGGAGGTGCAGCGTTATATTTCAAAGGGGCTTGTGGACGAGGCGAAAAAGGCGGCTCTCAGGTACCGGGACTGCTTCGGGGAGGGAAACTTTTTCCTGGAGCTCCAGGACCACGGGCTGTCCGAGCAGAAAATGGTGAACACCACCCTTTTGCAGATGAGCCGGGAGCTGGAAATCCCGCTGGTGGTGACCAACGACGTGCATTACACTTATAAGGAGGACGTGAAGCCCCACGACATTTTACTCTGTATCCAGACGGGGAAAAAGCTGGCGGACGAGGACCGGATGCGCTATGAGGGCGGCCAGTATTACGTAAAGAGCGAGGAGGAAATGAAAGAGCTCTTTCCTTATGCATGGGAGGCCGTTGAAAACACCCAGCGGATTGCGGACAGATGCAATGTTGAAATCGAGTTCGGCGTGATTAAGCTCCCTCATTTTGAAGTGCCGGAAGGGTACGACTCCTGGACTTATTTAAATAAGCTCTGTTATGACGGGCTGCACAGCCGTTACGGCGATGATGAAAACGCGCCGGCGGGGGACACGGGCCAGACCTTGAAGGAGCGTCTTGACTATGAGCTTGACGTCATAAAGACCATGGGGTATGTGGATTATTTCCTGATCGTGTGGGACTTTATCAAGTATGCCAAGGATCACGGGATCGCGGTGGGCCCGGGACGCGGCTCGGCGGCGGGAAGTATCGTGGCATACTGCCTGGAGATCACCAGTATCGACCCGATCCGGTATCAGCTGCTCTTTGAGCGGTTCCTGAATCCGGAACGTGTGTCTATGCCGGATATCGACGTGGATTTCTGCTATGAACGAAGGCAGGAAGTGATCGATTATGTGGTGGAGAAATACGGCACAGACCGGGTGGTGCAGATCGTAACCTTCGGTACTATGGCGGCAAAAGGCGTGATCCGGGACGTGGGAAGGGTCATGGACCTTCCTTATGCGTTCGTAGACGGGATTGCGAAGATGATACCGAGGGGGCAGAATAATCAGCCTGTTTCTCTGGAGCGCGCTCTGGATATGAATCCGGATCTTAAGAAATTATACCAGGAGGACGAGCAGGTACGGGAACTTATAGATATGTCGAAGAGGTTGGAAGGCTTGCCCAGACATACCTCCATGCATGCTGCCGGCGTGGTGATCAGCCAGAAGGCGGTGGAGGAATATGTGCCGTTGTCCCTGGGATCCGACGGTTCGGTCACCGCACAGTTTACGATGACGACATTGGAAGAGCTTGGGCTTCTTAAGATGGATTTTCTTGGGCTTCGCACTCTGACGGTGATCCAGGATGCCGCAAGGCTTGCAGGGGAGAGCGCCGGGCAGGCGATTGATATGGAGAAGATCGACTATGATGATAAGAAGGTCCTGGCATCTATCGGAACAGGCAGGACGGACGGGATCTTCCAGTTAGAAAGCGGCGGCATGAAGAGTTTCATGAAAGAACTGAAACCGCAGAACCTGGAGGATGTGATCGCGGGAATATCCTTGTACCGTCCGGGACCGATGGATTTCATCCCTCAATATATCAAGGGAAAGGACAACCGGTCGAGTATCACTTATGACTGTCCGCAGTTAGAACCGATCCTGGCGCCGACTTATGGATGTATCGTCTACCAGGAGCAGGTCATGCAGATCGTCCGAGACCTGGCAGGCTATACGCTTGGGCGGAGCGACCTTCTGCGCCGCGCCATGTCCAAGAAGAAGGGGGACGTCATGCTTAAGGAGCGCCAGAGCTTCGTGTACGGGAACGCGGACGAGGGGGTTCCTGGCTGTATTGCCAACGGGATCGACGAGAAGACGGCGAATAAGATCTACGATGAGATGGTGGATTTCGCCAAATATGCGTTTAACAAATCCCATGCGGCGGCATATGCGGTCGTGGCGTATCAGACGGCGTGGCTTAAGTATTACTATCCGGTGGAGTTCATGGCGGCGCTGATGACTTCTGTGATCGATGTGCCTAGCAAAGTGGCGGAATATATCTATACCTGCCGCCAGATGGGGATCGAGATCCTATCACCGGATATCAACAAGGGAGTGGGGGATTTCTCCGTAGACGGCGGAAACATCCGTTATGGGCTTACTGCGATCAAGAGTATCGGGCGGCCGGTGATCAACGGGATCATAGAAGAGCGGAAAGAAAGGGGCGCCTTTAAAAATCTTAAGGATTTCATAGAGAGGGTATCGGCAAAAGAGATCGTCAATAAGCGTGCCATCGAGAATTTTATCAAATCAGGAGCCTTTGACAGCCTGGGCGGAACCCGGAAGCAGTTTATGGTCATCTATGTGCAGATCTTAGACCAGGTGAACCGGGAGAAGAAATATTCCATGGCGGGGCAGATGACGTTGTTCGATATGGTGAGCGACGACCAGAAAGCAGAATTCGATATTCCGCTCCCGAAGATAGGCGAATACGGGAAAGAGACGAAATTTGCCTTTGAAAAAGAAGTTCTGGGCGTATACTTAAGCGGTCATCCGATGGAAGAGTATGAGGAGAAATGGAGAAAGAATATCACCAGGACGACGTTGGATTTTCAGTTAGATGAAGAGACAGGCAGGACGAAGGTTCATGAAGGCGCCAGGGAAGTGATCGGAGGTATGATCACCTCCAAGACGATCAAATACACCAAACAGAATAAGGTGATGGCGTTTGTTACTCTGGAGGATCTTGCCGGATCTGTGGAGGTGGTGATCTTTCCGCGGGATTATGAGAAGAACCAGCAATATCTGAACGAAGAGGCGAAGGTATTTATCCGGGGAAGGGTATCGGAGGAGGATGAGGCGGCGAGCAAGCTGATCTGTGAGAAGGTGGTTCCTTTCGAGCAGACGAAGCGGGAGCTGTGGCTCCAGTATGAGGATAAGGAATCTTATCTTGCCGCCGAAACAGAACTTCTCGATATGCTTAAGGATTCCGACGGCAAAGACACGGTTGTGATCTATTGCAGGAAGGAGAAAGCAGTCAAGAGGCTGCCGGCAGGCAAAAGCGTCAATGCCGATCGGCTTCTGGTGAACAAAATGACGAATTATCTGGGAGAATCTTGTGTAAAAGTGATAGAAAAACCCATTGAAAACCTTTGTTAATTCATGTACAATGTTTTCAAAATGACTGCAATGGAGGAATGATTATGGCAAAAATAGTACGTACAATCGGAGTATTAACCAGTGGAGGCGATGCGCCAGGAATGAACGCGGCAATCCGTGCCGTTGTTCGTACGGCGCTTGGCAAAGGGCTCAGAGTCAGAGGGATCAGGAAAGGTTATGCCGGGCTGTTGGACGAGGAGATCATTGATCTGTCTGCAAGAGATGTTTCTGATACGATCCAGCGGGGCGGTACGATCCTTCAGACCGCACGGTGCGAAGAGATGCGCACGGAGGAAGGCCAGCAGAAGGCTGCGGCGATCCTTAAGAAGTACGGAGTTGACGGGCTGGTGGTGATCGGCGGAGACGGATCCTTTGCCGGAGCGCAGGCGTTGGCTAATCTTGGGATCAATACCATCGGAGTACCGGGAACGATCGACCTTGACATTGCATGTACGGAATATACGATCGGGTTTGACACTGCGGTTAACACAGCGATGGAAGCCATTGATAAAGTACGTGATACGTCTACATCCCATGAGAGATGCTCCATTATCGAAGTAATGGGACGTGACGCCGGATATCTGGCTCTGTGGTGCGGTATTGCCAATGGTGCGGAGCGTATCTTGCTGCCGGAGGAACACGGTTATGACGAGGCGGCGATCGTGGCGGACATCCAGGAGTGCCGGAAGCGCGGCAAGAAGAACTATATCATCATCAATGCAGAAGGAATCGGCGGTTCTATTGAGATGGCAGAGAGGATCGAAGAGGCGACCGGTATGGAGACCAGGGCGACGATCATCGGACACATGCAGCGCGGCGGAAGCCCTACCTGTAAGGACAGAGTCTATGCATCTATCATGGGCGCCATGGCAGTCGACCTTTTGATCGAAGGGAAGACGAACCGTGTCGTAGGATATAAGCATGGTAAGTATGTAGACTTTGATATCAACGAGGCTCTCGGCATGCAGAAGGGAATCCCGGTTTATCAGTATGAGATAGCGAAAGAGCTGGCTCTTTAATATGTAACGTCAAAACGGACGATGATCTTGGAGGAGATTACCGCCCGTTTTTTCGCAATGCAGCTTGCATTTATGAAGGGGAGGCGGTACAATGGGTAATACGAATGACATAAAGGAGATTCTGAGTGTGAAGAGTATTTCGAACAGTACGGCTCCTGTGGGAGTCTTTGATTCCGGGGTGGGAGGCCTGACGGTCGCAAGGGAGATCATGCGCCAGCTTCCCTGTGAGAATATCGTCTATTTTGGGGATACGGCGCGCGTGCCGTACGGAAGTAAGTCGAAGAATAATATTATCCGTTTTTCCGAACAGATCATCCGCTTCCTTAAGACAAAAGGGGTGAAGGCGATCGTGATCGCCTGTAATACGGCAAGCGCCCTGGCGCTTGAGGCGGTACAGGAGGAAACAGATATCCCGATCCTGGGAGTGATCGCGCCGGGCGCGCGCGCAGCCGTACAGGCAACGGAGAATGGGATCATCGGCGTGGCGGGTACGGAGGCAACGATCCAGAGCGAGATGTATACCAGGGTTATCAGGAAGATGGATCCGGGGGCGGTTGTGATAGGCAAGCCATGTCCGTTGTTCGTGCCGCTGGTGGAGGAAGGATTTGCAAAGCACAGGATCACGGAAGAAGTGATCGACATCTATCTGGCGGATATGAAGAAGACGGACATTGACACGATGATACTTGGGTGTACTCATTATCCGCTGCTTCGGTCAAGGATCAAGGCATATTTCGGAGAGAAGGTACATATTGTGAATCCGGCGTATGAGACGGCGATGGATCTGAAGAAGGTTCTGGCTGAACGCGGGATAGAGAATCTGTCCGGGAAGGCGGCGTCTTATGAATTCTATGTAAGCGACGCAGCGGAGAAGTTCACCAGATTTGCCAACGGGATTCTCTCTTATGATGTAGCAGCAACGAGATTAGTCAATATAGAAGAATATTAGGTGATGTTATGACGAAGGACGTTTTACTGAGTATATCAGGATTACATTACGAGACGGTGGGAACGGCGGAAGAGGATGCCAATGAGCCGATCCAGGTGATCACACCGGCTACATACTATTTTAAGAATAACAAGCATTATGTGATCTATGATGAGGTTGTGGAGGGAATGCCCGGAATCATCAAGAACAAGGTGCGCATCGCAGAGGCAGGCAAGCTGGAGATCTTAAAAAGCGGGCTGTCGAATACCCATATGGTATTCGAGAAGGATAAGATGAATATCGCCCAATATGATACGCCTTACGGAGAATTGCTTGTAGGAACGCATACGAAGGATATGCAGATTGATGTGACGGACAAGAATATCGACGTGCATGTGAATTATGCGCTGGATGTCAATAATGAGCCGGTTGCCGATTGTAATATTGTGATGAATATAAAAGCATTGGATCGGTGATCCAATGCTTTCTTAAACCAAGATCATTTATTTTTTTCCTGCCTTGTCCCGCATCCTTGCGAAGAACCCCTTTTTCTTCTGAGGCGTCTCAAGCGGTCCGCGAAGTCCCTTGACGGAAGTGATGTAGATACCGCTTACACTCGCCTTGACTTCCTTTTTCACGGGAACAAGGGGGAAGATGTCGGCGTCGCACATCAGAGTCATGATCTTTGGACCGATCTTTGCCTTTACGATCGGGACTTTAGAGCGGCGAAGATACTTGGGTGTGTTATTGACAACCATCTCAGGCAGCCCGGCGTCTTTCAGGGGGAGCCGTCCTTTATCGATGATCAGCATCGTCATGGTCTGTGATGCGGCTTCTAACTGAGCCTGCTGTTCCGCCTGCTTTTTCTCTGCCTTTTTCGTTAAGAAGATCAGGGCGATGATCGCGGCGATTAAAATGATAGTGATTACAATCATAACAATAGAAAATGTACTCACGGGAAAACCTCCTGTATTTTGTCTGATTCTGTTTGATATTGTACCATTCTTTGACAGCAAGTGCAAGAGCTTTGGACAACAATTCAGCCCAACGATCCAGCCATATATATTATCACGTTTTTTTTCGTATTATCTTAACTTTAGGGAAAATGCAGTCGATAGATATAATAGTGAGCAAAAGGGCGGAAACATAGCATATGTATCAAGTATATATCAATGGTGCATAGGATGGAATGCATAGGAATAGTAACGAGACGGGAGAGAGTAAAGAGATGAAGATATATGGAGATTATACATTTTTGCTTGATAAATTAAATGTCTGGAATAATTCTCAGGTTAAGGTCTTTCAGAATGGAACGAAGATTGTGGAATTCGCCGATCATTTCGTGGAGCAGCAGCGTGCGGCGTCGAAGGATGAATTCACTATCTCGAAAGAGGGACTTGATTATATACGGGACCAGATGTCGGATCTGAGCGCTTCTAAGGGCGGCGCTCCCGCGTCTGACAGCAGCTTTACCAAGCTGACAGGCGACGGATTATCTCTGATGGACGGTCTCTGCCGTACTTATATTCTGCAGAGGCTTGACTGTCCCGGAGAAGACGGTGTAAGCGCCAAGATGTATAATGAGATGTCGGCGAAATATAAAGAGAAGATGTCGGCGGATGGGGGTTCAGACCTAAGCAGCCATGCCCAGAGCCTTGCCGCGGCATATCTTGCCGTGCGTGATAAGATCGAAGACGGGTATGCTAACGGTACGAGAGAAATGTGGGTTGTGGATCACAGTACCGGAGAGGATTTCAGCGGTGTTGAGTTCGAGATAGACGGACGTACGGTGCGTTACCGTAAGGTGACGATGGAGGAAGAGCTGCGTACGGCCGAGAAGACGTTCGAAGAGCTTGTGAAGAATGTCTCCATGCAGATCGCGAAGGAGACGATGCCAAAGAGCCAGGAGGCAGGGATGCCGGGTATGCCGGAAGATGGAGGAGAGATCGACGAGAATACGCAGGCGTTCTGGGATCTGTCGAAGAGGGCTTCGAATGTATTGGATGAACTGGAGGGGCTCATTAAGAAGATCCTGGAAGAAGAGATGCGAAAAAAGAAGGCGAAAGAACCGACGCTGGGGGACAGGCTGGCGGCGGAACAGATTGCTTACAGGGCGGAGGTTTCAGCAAGAGGAAAGCAGCAGGCACAGTATGCGAACTACAGGAAGATCAGCCAGATGACGGCGGATGCGCAGACGGTGATGGGATACATAAAGGCATGATCAGTGAAGAAGAGGCACTTAATAAAGTGTTTCTTCTTTTTTAATCTGATGCGTCTCTGAATGTACTAGACGCACAAAATTCTATCATGTATAATGGACAGATAATCATATTCATAGTCAGGAGGTATTGAATGTTTGATACGGCAGGAGAGAGTTTCCTTACGGCATATAGATGGACGATGGAGCATCTCTTTGTTATCAATATTATATTTTCACTTATTATCATATTCTTCCGGCGCAGGAATCCAACGACCGTCTGGGCATGGCTTTTGCTGCTTTACTTTGTTCCGATACTGGGGTTCGTATTATACCTGCTCCTGGGACAGGATTTCCGCAAAGAGCGGATGTTCAAGATGAAGGAGATCGAAGGAGAGATAAAGTATGCCGTCCGCAGGCAGGAGGAGTCGATCTACCGGAAGAAACTAAGGCTGCGGGATCCGGAGCTGGAGAGGTTCAAGAGGCTTATTCTGTATAACCTGAACGAAGGGGAAGCCGTCTTGACGGATAATAATGATATCCGGATATTTACAGATGGAAGAGAGAAGTTCCAGGCGCTGCTTTCGGAGATGGATCATGCCAGAAATTATATCCATGTGCAGTATTATATCATAAAGAATGATGAACTTTGGAAAGAGATCGAGGAAGTGCTTGTGCGCAAAGTAAGGCAGGGGGTGGAAGTGCGGGTTCTGTTCGACAGTATGGGATGCAGAGGGATGCACCGTTCCGACTGGGCAAGGCTTGAGAGAGCGGGGATCAAGGTGGCAGAGTTCTTCCCTGCGCTGCTTGGCAAACTGCAGCTTCGTATCAACTACCGTAACCACAGGAAGATCGTTGTGATAGACGGACGTATCGGATTTGTCGGCGGCTTCAATGTGGGACGGGAGTATGTGGGGATGGACAAGAAGTTCGGATATTGGAGAGATACACATATCTGTATCGAAGGATCGGCGGTGACTTCGCTTGCCGTCCGTTTTGTCCTGGACTGGAATTATGCGGCGAGAGAGAATCTGTTCCTGGAAGACAGGCTCTTTGAGATCCCGGAGTATGTGCGGGGCGGCAGAGATCCGGTGCAGATCATATCCAGCGGCCCGGATTCGAGCAGCCAGGAGATCAGGGATAACTATCTGCGGCTGATCCACATGGCGAGGAAGAATATCTATATCCAGACACCGTATTTTATACCGGATGACGATATCAGGGACGCGCTTCTGATCGCAGCCAAATCAGGGATAGATGTGAGGATCATGATCCCGTGCAAACCGGATCATCCCTTTGTATACTGGGCGACCTATTCCTATCTGGGAGAGATGATCGAGGCAGGAGCCAGGTGTTATACCTATGACAATGGTTTTCTTCATGCGAAATGCATGTGTATCGACGGTCTGGTCACCTGTATGGGAACGGCGAATATGGATATCCGGAGCTTCAGCCTGAATTTTGAGGTGAATGCGGTGGTGTACAGCGCGCGGACTACGGAGAAGCTGATGGAGGCATTTGAAAATGATATCACGAAGAGCACTCTGGTCACGCGGAAGATGTATGAGCAGAGGGATCTGGTGATCCGGGTCAAGGAACAGTTCTGCCGTCTCCTGTCGCCGGTATTATAGAAAACCTTGTAAAGAGAGGGTAAATGTGTTATAACATATAATATGTGTTTGTAGTAAATGTCTGAAAATAGCTTTCTGACAGATGTAGTCCGCAAGTTGTAGGAGAATTATGCCAAATGAAGGGCGCATAGTGGATCATGAATCTGATACGAATATCGTGCAAAATGGGGATGTGGATGGCTGGAGTAGATTTTCAGACACACTCTGGGATACATGCCGTGGTATAGGATAGACAGGAATACAAAGAAAGTTTATATGAGGTGTAATATGAAGAAAAAGATTATGATGTTATTGACAGGGATATTGGCATCGGCAGCAGTGCTGACGGGTTGTTCGGGAAGCAAGGGGCTGGAGACAGATGCATTGTCGATCTCCGTATATAAGGGAGTGGAGATTGATGAAGTTGCGAAGCCGGCAGAGATCACGGATGAGGATGTGGATAATGCGATCACTTCTAACCGTCAGATGAATGCGGTTCAGGAAGAGATCACAGACCGTCCGGTGGAGGAAGGCGATATCGCTGTGATTGATTTTACCGGTAAGATTGACGGTCAGGAGTTCGAAGGAGGATCCGCAACCAACTATTCTTTGACTATAGGCAGCGGCATGTTTATCGAAGGATTCGAAGACAGCGTGATCGGCCATAACACCGGCGATACTTACGATTGGTCAGGAAAGTTTCCGGAGGATTATCCAAATGCGGATTATGCAGGAAAAGACGTCGTATTTACGATCACTGTGAATAGTATTGTAAAGGAGAAGGTTCCGGAACTTGACGACGATTTCGTAAAGAGTGTATCTGAGAAGTCTAAGAATGTGAAGGAATATAAAGAAGAAGTCAACAAGCAGTTAATCGCCGATAATGAGAGAAGCTATGAAGACCAGATCAGCCAGACCGTATGGCAGAAGGTCTTAGATAATACGGAGATCAAGAAATATCCGGAAAAAGAAGTGAAAGAGATAGCAGATAACTTGATCGGCCAGTATAAGTCTATGGCAGAGTATGCCGAGCAGGATTATGAGACGTATATCCAGGAGCAGATGGGGTATAGTGTAGAAGAGTTTGAGAAACAGGTTGAGGAGGCTGCGAAATCCAGTCTTAAGCAGGTCATGGTGACAGAGGCGATCGCAGAAAAAGAGCGGATCAAAGTAAGTGATAAAGAATACAAAGAGCAGCTGAAACTGATCGCTGAGAATTTCGGATATGAAGATGTGGACGCGCTTAAGGAAGCTGCGGAGGAAGAGGACCTGAAGGATATCGCGTTAAATAATCTGGTAAGAGACTGGCTGAAAGAGCATAGCGTACAAGTGGCGAAAAAGTAATGCTATAAAATATTCTGGGGGGATTGGAGTATATGATATATGCTACCGGAGACTGCCACGGAGACTACCGTCG
>OFFJ01002722.1_pt1 | contig 10964 bp, 13 predicted proteins | sample 1521261 | NCBI WGS metagenome assembly OFFJ01 (sample SAMEA3504122, study PRJEB24116) | mouse gut metagenome | biome: mouse gut; feature: mouse-associated habitat; material: faeces | place: Denmark | collected 2011 | reverse complement strand
CACGGAACTCCGGAAGCGAGCCGCAAAAAGTACAGACCTGTTCGGGAATATAGGGGTTGTCAAGGAATAAGGTGCTAAGTATTTGATTCATGTTTATGGCTCCTTTCATGTATGAATGATGCGTTTGCTGTGCATGTCAAGACGGTACATATTAAGCGCCTGGAGGTAATTATGACAAAATTTTCTGAGCGGTTAAAGGAACTGCGCCAGGAAAGGGGCCTGAAACAGCGTGAAATGGCGGAAATCTGCGGCCTAAAGCTGCGGGGCTATCAGTGCTATGAGTATGCCGCCAGCTGTCCGGATTTTGAGGGCCTGGTCTTTTTGGCGGACTACTTTGACGTCAGCACGGACTACCTCCTGGGCCGGACGGACTGCCGGGAAGTCAAGAGAACCAACCTCTGATTTCTCGCCCGCCCTGTTTGTGGACGAATGGAATAGGGTGCCGCCTGATGGAGGTATCAGAGATGGGTAAGACATCCAGCAAGGTTAAGGACCGCTACAATGCAAAGGCCTATGATACAATCCTGACACGGGTTGCCAAGGGGCAGAAACAACAGATTCAAGCCCATGCCGCGGAACAAGGAGAAAGCGTGAACGGGTTCATAACTCGGGCAATTTTTGAAACAATGGAGCGGGACAAAAACAAGGCCACCCCAACCGAGACAGTCTGACAGGAAGGCTGAGCGCGTCAAAATTTTAGCACTCGCCCGCCCTGTTTGTGAACGAAATGTAAATCCTTTCAAATCAACCCCTATTTTTTTTAATTTGGGGGTTGATTTTTTTGCCGGGAGCGGTTATTATCTTAGATGAAGTTAGCACTCGGAAGAATTAAGTGCTAACCCCGAATTTGTTGATCCTAAAAAATTAAGTCATATAAGGAGGAACCTGTTATGAAAATTAATCCATATATTCAGGTGCAGCAGGTATATAATACGAAGAAGGCGGGATGTGCCAAGAAGGCTGAGGCAGCCGGAAGAAAAGATGACGTAGTCATTTCTGATTTCGGCAAAGAAATCCAGACGGCTAAACAGGCAGTGGCAAATGCGCCGGATATCAGGGCGGAAATCACGGAACCGCTGAAGGCTGCCGTAAAAAACGGAACCTATGAAGTGAGCGGCGGGACATTTGCGGAGAAATTACTTGCGGCAGCAGGGAAAATTTAAGAAATGAGGTAATGGCCGGTGGCAAGCCTGATAGAAAATCTGATGGATACTCTGAATCGGGAAAGCGAAGAGTATGAGGCGCTGATAGAGTTATCCACGAAAAAGACTCCCGCGGTCATCAGGGGAGACCTGGCGGCACTGCAGGCGATCACGGAGGAGGAGCAGCTTGCGGCGGGCAGGATTCAGCACATCGAGAATAAAAGACGGGATGTGATGAAAGAAATTGCAGGCGTACTTAACACGGATGTTGAGGCACTGAAACTGGCGGATATGATCAGAGTTCTCGAGAGAAGGCCGGTGGAGAGACAGAAGATGGAAGACTGTCAAAGCCGCCTGAAATCGGCGGTATACCGGATGAAGCAGATCAATGAGCACAATCTGGACCTGATCGAAAAGGCGCTTGAGATGGCACAGTTTGAACTGAATGTCTATTACGCGATGAAATCCGCACCGGAGACGGCGAACTATAACAGAGATGCCTATAATGACGGTTCTGTTATGGGGAGTGCCAGAAGAAGGTTTGATGCAAAACAATAACATTTGAGGTGAAAGTATGTCTTTATTAAGTGGATTATATGTCGGCACGACAGCCCTTCGGGTTGCCTCCGACGCATTAAATACAACATCACACAACTTATCTAATACGGATACCAAGGGCTATACAAGGCAGCAGGTATCGCAGTCTACACGTCACTATAACGTCCTTTCGGACGCGTCGGTAAGCGTAGCAGCCAAAGAGATTGGAATGGGTGTTCGCTATGCCGAGACAAGGCAGGTCAGAGATTTTTTCCTGGATCAGATTTATAGAAGAGAATCCGGCAGAAGCGCTTTTTATGAGGTGTCTTATGAAGGGCTTGTTCATATTCAGGATCTGCTTGGCGAGAGCGGCGACAGGAATTTTGCCGAGGCGATTGAGGATTATTGGAAGACCATACAAGATCTTGCAAACGATCCCAGCAGTGCGGTGACGCAGGGACTTTTTATTTCCAAGGCGCAGACGCTGATCGAGCGGGCGACAAATGTATATAATAGTCTTGTGGATTATCAGGGAAACCTCAACAACGAGGTAAAAAAAGACGTTGATAAAATAAATGATTACGGAAAACGCCTGGTGGAACTCAATAATCAGATTGCAAAGATAGAGTGCGGCGGGATAGAACATGCCAATGACTTCCGGGATGAGCGGAACTATATTTTAGACCAGTTATCGGAACTTTGTGATATCTCCTACACGGAAGATCCGGATGGGTATGTTTCGGTTCAGATAGAAGGCGTGGATTTTGTAAAACGGACGACTTTTTATGAGATGAAGCTGGATGAGAATGAGTACGGCTATTATACGCCGTTTTGGCCTCATATCATAGAGAGTACGGTGAACGCCGAAGGCGAAGTTGTCTATACGCCGGAAGAGGTGGCGAAGGGCAGAGTATTTAATCTGGATCGGGAGATTTCCACGGAAGCGAATACGGATGTGGGAAGATTGAGGTCCATCCTGTACGCAAGAGGCGACCACCCGGCAGACTGCAGTGAACTGGAGGATGTGGAAGAATACAACAGAACAATAGCCCCTTCGATCATCATGAACGTGCAGGCTGAGTTTGATAAACTGATCAGCAGTATCGCGCTGGAGATCAATAAGATACTGAAGGACGCCGGATATACGGATGGTACGGCCAATACGGATAATTCGGTGTTTGTACGGATCAATACGGAAGGCATGAGTGATACGGAAGGCTGGCATGTGGGTAATATAGCGGTTAATCAGAATTTCCTGAAACAGCCTGCGCTGCTGAACTTTGTTAAGGGAGATGATGAGGTAGACCATGAGACCGCAACAAAGCTGAAGGAGGCGTTTGAGAAAGAGGAGTATACGCTGAACCCCAATACGGGTAAACGTTCGGCTTTTAAAGACTTTTACGGCGATCTGGTTATCCAGGTATCCAATACCGGTGAAGTAAATAAGCTGCTTTACGATTATCAGCTTGATACACAGGAAGAAGCGAATTTTGCGAGAGAGCAGGTACTGGGGGTTTCCTCAGACGAGGAATTACAGTCTATGATCAGATTTCAGAATGCCTATAATGTGGCAAGCAGATATATTACGACACTGAACAGTATGCTGGAGAATATGCTGAATCAGTTCGGAGCATAATAACGTATCGGCGGTACTGGAATAGGAGGAACAAAAATGGCATCAACTTTTGCGGGACTTATGATAGCAGGTTCGGGGCTTCGGGCGGCAAATGCGTCCCTTAATACGGCGGCAAACAATATATCCAACGCGGATACGGGCGGCTACAGCAGGCAGAAGGTCGTACAGCAGGCAGCAGATCCGCTGCGTGTGTTCGCAACCTACGGATGTGCGGGGGCAGGTGTAAAAACGCTGGCAATCGAAAGAGTCCGGGATGAATTTTATGATATGAAATATCGTCAGAACGAGACCAGCTATGGGGAATACAGTTCAAAAAATTATTACATGCAGATGATCATGAAGTATTTTGAGGATGACGATAAGACCGGATTTAACACTATTTTTACCAATTTTAAAATGTCCGGGCTGGAAGAGGTTCTGAAAAATCCGGGAGACGCCACGGCAAAAAAGGATTTTATCGGCACGGCGGAAAAACTGGTGGAATATTTTAATACATCGGCTAAAAATCTTGAAAGGCTCCAGAAGGATGTCAACGATGAGATCAGGGTAAAGGTGGATAAGATCAATTCCATCTCCAAAGAGATCCAGACGCTGAACAAGCAGATCAATGTGATCGAACTTTCCGGGGTGAATGCCAATGAACTGCGCGATAAGCGGGATCTTTTGGTAGATCAGTTATCTCAGATTGTGGATGTGACGGTGGAGGAATATCCTATCCATGATACCAATGATCCGGACAGAGAGACCGGCGCACACCGTTTTATGGTGCGGATCGCAGGCGGACAGATGCTGGTGGACAACAATAGCAGGTTTGAGTTGGAATGCCGCTCAAGAGAAGCCAACGATAAAGTCAATCAGAGTGATATCGCGGGGCTTTATGATATATACTGGGTGGGCGGCGACAAGTTCAATACGACCAATTCCCAGATGGGCGGTTCCCTGGCAGGGCTTTTAAAGATAAGGGACGGCAATAACGGAGAAAACTTTCAGGGAACGGTGGCAGCAGGAGGACTTGGGACTACCACGGTAGGCGGGAAAACCCATCAGACGGTGAAGATTGATGTGACGGCGGATCACCTGATCGATTTGAATAAATGTACCCTTGCGGAGGCAGGTACGATCAATATCGGCAACAGGCTTTATAAATATGATGGCTGGTCATTTACAAGGGATGCGAACGGAAACTGCAGCTATACCATTACGCTGGCTGAGGATGAGAAGATAGAGGTGGACGTCAGTGGAAAATATGCTTCCACGGGAGCCAGCATCGATTATCAGGGAATACCTTATTATCAGGAGCAGATGAACGAGTGGCTCAGGCTGTTCTCCCAGTCGGTGAACTCCATCTTGAGTTCCGGTTATACGGACGATGGAAAGCCGGGATGTCTGATGTTTACATCGGATTATCCGGACAGCACGGAGGGGAAATTTAATGTTGCCGAGGATCTGTTCTCGGGAAATTATCAGGCGGGACAGAGTTATACGGTATCCTGCCAGGATGACAGCTATTTCAGGATGACGGCCGGCAACTTTGCAATACTGGATGCGATCAGGAAAGATCCTGAACTCCTGGGTGTGAAAACGAAGCCAAGCGAGACGGACGGCGAATCTCAGTACGATAATATCAAACTGGTGCTGGAGACTCTTACCGATGCAAATAAGCTCAGCTTCAGAGGCGCCAACGCAGGAGAATTTCTGACCTGTGTCCTGGGGGATATTACACTGGCGGCAGGTAACTCGGAACTTTTTGAAGAGAATCATCTTGCGCTGCAAAAGACGTTGGAAAATCAGAGGCTTTCGATCTCCGGCGTGGATGAGGACGAAGAGGCGCTCGGCGTAGTGCATCTGCAGGACAGTTATACACTGGCATGTAAGATGATATCTACCTTTTCGGAGATATACGACAGGCTGATTCTGGAAACCGGGGTATAAAAAGATCCCCATGAAAACTATTTTACATATGGAGGATTCGCATGAGAATTACAAATAAAATTATGCAGAACAATTCCCTTAGCAACATCAACCTGGCGAAGGTGGCGGAGGATCATCGGGGCAGTCAGGTTTCATCGGGAAAGAAGATCGTACGTCCTTCGGATGATCCCATCGTGGCGATCAGATCTTTAAGGCTTCGCAGCAGTGTAACCGAGATTACCCAGTATTATTCCCGGAATGCGAAGGATGCCGATGCATGGCTGAAAACGACGGAGGATGCCATGCAGCAGGTGACGGATGTTCTTACGGATATGATAAAACAGTATGATAAAGGCGCCAATGAATATCTGACCAGTGCTGACAGAAATATTATTTTAGAGCAGTTGAAATCTCTTAAAGATGAAGTCTACGGCACCGGAAATGCGGATTATGCGGGACGGTATATTTTTACGGGGTATCGCACGGAGAGTTCTCTGATGTTTAAGGAAAAAACGGAGAAGCCTTATCAGATCACAGAACAGCTTTCGGCTTCGGATCTGAGGACGGATACGTTTGTGAATACCAGTTTTACGGATAACAATGGTGTTGACCGGGATCTGACGGATCTGAAGGAAGGCACGCAGACGGACTATGTGGATGTGGAAGAGAACGATATAGATAAATCGGAATATCATCGCATCAGGCTTTCCTATAATAACTGTGATGATAATATGACGCCGGTTATTGCATATAAGGTGAAAGATGCAACGTCTCCAACAGGATATACGGATAAGACATTAACTGCCGCACGTACGGTAAAGTCCACGGATGTGCCCAGCCCTTATACGAATGTGGGAGATAATGAGGTAGTATATCTCTCCGATACCGGAGAACTTCTTCTGGGCAAAGATGTCTATAAGGAATTATCCGGTGTGGTGGATGATCCTCTCAGCACGAATGTAAATGAAGGCGAGATCAGAGTAACCTACCAGAAGTCCGAGTTTCAGGAGGGAGATCTGAAGCCGGAACACTATTTTTACTGTGTGGCGGCAGGGGAAGACGGAAATTTTGATCCGGCCGGTACACCGAATTCGGATGATATCGTATATAATCCCACGTATCTGGATCATGGTTCAAAGCGTCAGGTGATTGAATATGATGTGGGCTTTAATCAGCGTCTGCAGGTCAATACGATTGCGGAAGAATGTTTTAATCCGGATGTCAACAGAGAAGTGGATGATATGATTCAGGCGCTGGAGAAGATCCAGAAGATAGAGGATGTGGTATCAACGCTGAAAAATATGCTGGATAAGGAAACGGATCCGGCAAAACAGAAAATACTGAGTGACCAGATTGACGCGGCCAATAAGGCGTTCACGTATCAGAAAGATGTTGTACAAAAGAAGTTTTCCACCGGGCTTACCGCCATGCAGGGCTTCTTAAATGAGGTAAACGTAGCGGTGACGGGGTGCGGCGCAAGAGGGAGCAGGTTAGAACTTGTGAGCAGCAGGCTTTCTTCCCAGAAATCCACGTTTGAGATATTAAAGTCTGAAAATGAGGATGTGGATCTTTCAGAGGCGGTAGTACAGCTTACCAGTGCTGAACAGACCTACGAGGCGGCGCTGAAGGCAACCGGTAAGATTATGCAGGTAAATCTGATGGATTTTATTTAGGAAGCAGGCGATACTATGATATCAATGGCAGCGGGATCATAAGACGGGCTGCATAAAAGAGGAGACGGGTATGCTGATAAAAACCAGAGTGTTTGGGGAGATAGAAATTGATGATACCAAGATAGTCACGTTTGAAAACGGGATCATTGGATTTCCTGATCTGAAAAAGTTTACATTGCTCTATGATGCGGAGAAGACAGGCGGTATTAAATGGCTGCAATCTTTGGATGAGCCTGCTTTTGCCATGCCGGTTATGGATCCGCTCTATGTGAAGGAGAGTTATAACCCGGTGGTGGAAGATGAACTTTTAAAACCTTTAGGGGAGATTAAACCGGATGAAATACTGGTGCTTGTAACGGTGACGGTGCCGAAGGACCTGAAACAGATGAGTGTGAACCTGCAGGCTCCTCTTATTATCAATGCGGAAAATAAGACGGGCTGTCAGATTATTGTGGATAATGAAGGGGGAGAATTCCCCGTGAAGTTTATGATCCATACTATTTTGCAGGAAAAGAAAGAAAGGGCGGGTGAATAGAATGCTGGCATTATCCAGAAAGAAAAATGAAGCCCTTGTGATCAACAACGATATTGAGATCACGATCCTGGACATCAGGGGCGATCAGGTAAAGATTGGCATTTCGGCACCGAAGGAAGTGCCTGTTTACAGGAAAGAGGTTTATCTTCAGATTCAGGAAGCAAATCAGGAGTCCCTGAATACGGAGAACCTGGAAGCGCTGAAAGAGTTGTTTTGATCATTTGAGTCAGGAAAAATAAAGAGTCAGAAGGAGCTGCTTTTATAACGAGAGCGGCTTTTTTTGAGGAAAATTTTATTGCCGGACTAAAGATTTTCGACAATCATCCGATATACAGGGTAAGAAGTCTAAAAATGTCTCACATGGAGGTGATCGAAGTGGCAGCAATAGAACCATTAGGAAGTATTATGACAGTGCAGGCGCAGCCCCTGCAAAAAATGGAAACACAGAAAACAGAGCCGGTTAGCACGGATGCGAACCCCACACAGACGCAGGTAAATAACATTGATGCAACGACGATATCGGTGGCGGCAGCTACGGATACATCCGAGAACAATGCTGAGAATACCGGGAGCGACCAGAGAGAGGATGGGGGCAGCTATGCGGAGACGGCAAAGATGCAGACAGAGAAGATCAAAAAAGCTGTGGAACAGCTTAATAAGAATCTGAACCATTCTTCTGCGATATTTGGTATCCACGAGGCAACCAACAGGGTGACAATCAAGATTGTTGATCAGGATACGAAGGAAGTGATCAAGGAACTTCCGCCCGAGCAGACACTTGATATGATCGCCAAAGTCTGGGAGATAGCAGGTATTCTGGTTGATAAAAAATTATAACGGGAAAACTGGAATGGAGGTAGAACATGACAATTAGAATTACCGGTATGAATTCCGGACTGGATACGGAGGCAATCATATCAGAACTGGCAAGCGCCCGTTCCGTAAAGGTTCAGAAAATCCAGAAAGATCAGACAAAGCTGAGCTGGAAGATAGATGCATGGAAAGAGCTTAATACAAAGATATATTCACTGTATTCGGATGTGATCAGTGATATGCGTTTTGACTATGCGTACACGAAAAAGACAACTAAGGTTTCCGATTCGGATGCAGTTACGGTTGTAACCGGCGGCGATGCCATGAATGGCGTACAGAGCTTAAAGATAAAAGAACTTGCAAAAACGGCATATCTGACAGGCGCGAAGATCGATGCAACTTCCGGTGAAAAAACACTGGCAAACCTGGGAGTAGGTGCGCCGGGCGAAGAGATCAGATTCAAAATAAAAGTAGGTGGGGAAGAAAAAGAACTTAAATTTAATACTTACCAGAATCTGAATGATGTTGTTGAAGGAATCAAGGAATTGGGCTTGAATGCAAAATTTGATGAGAAGGCAGGACGGCTTTATATATCATCCAAAGAGAGCGGCAAAGAGAATGGATTTGAGTTAAGTCCTATCGATGGAGATGAAAAATCAAAGAATGCATTAAAGGCGTTGGGGCTTTACTATGATCCGGATGATCCGTTGATGGAAAATGGAAAAGTGGAAGGCCAGGCGACCATGATTTATGGTCAGGATTCGATAATCGAGTTAAATGGTGCCGAATATACATCTTCGACCAATACTTTTGAAATCAATGGTCTTACATTGTCGGTTCATAAGAAAACAGGGGATGATGAGATTTCCCTGACTACGGAACTGGATACGAGCGGTATCTACGATGTAATCAAAAATTTCTTTACCAAGTATAATGAACTGATCAATGAGATGGATAAGCTCTATAACGCGGAGAGTGCTTCTAAGTATGAACCTCTGACCAAAGAGGAGAAGGATGCGCTTTCTGAGACGGAAGTAGAGGAGTGGGAGAAGAAGATCAAAGAATCCCTGCTCAGGCGTGACGGTACATTGTCGAGTGTATCAAGCGCTTTGAAGGAAGTGATGCTGCAGACGCATATACCGGGAAGAGAAGGGATAAACGACGGAAAGGATATATACCTTTCGGCTTTCGGCATTGAGACACTTGGTTATTTCAAAGCAAAAGATAATGAGAAGAACGCATATCATATCAACGGTGATTCTGATGATTCGGATGTAAAGAACTATGAGGATAAGCTGAAAAAAGCGATTGCTACGGATACGGATACGGTGGTAGAATTCTTTAAAGAACTTGCCAATAATCTTTATACGACGCTGGAAGATAAGATGGCGCGCAGCGATTACAGCAGTCCTTATACTGTTTACAATGACAGACAGATGGCTCTTGAGTTGAAAGAGTATGACAGTAAAGTGGCGACCGAGCAGAAGAAGCTGAATGATTACATAGACAGGTGGTATGCGAAGTTTTCACAGATGGAAGTGGCATTATCTAAAATTAATTCTCAGCAAAGTTCTATTTCCAGCCTGTTTGGGTAAAATAGTGGTATGGGCTTTCGGGAAGGAAGCGGCATAAGCGGAGGAAAACATATTGAGATCTATGAATCAGTACGCACAGTACAATAACAGTAAGGTCTTGACGGCTTCGCCGGCGGAACTGACATTGATGCTGTATGACGGGGCTATCAAGTTCAATAATATTGCCATAATGGCAATAGAGAAAAAGGACATTGAAAAAGCTCATAATAATATAGTAAAAGTAGAGCGGATTATCAATGAGTTCCGTGCGACATTGGACTCCAAATATGAGGTGTCACAGGACTTTGACAGGGTATATGTTTACATGTTGCAGAGGCTTCTGGAGGCAAATGTGAAGAAAGATCCGGAGATTCTGGAAGAAGTGAATACACATTTAAGAAGCATGCGGGATACCTGGAAACAGGTAATGGAAGCAAATAAGGGTAAGAAACAGGCATAAAACTTATGAAAAAAATGGCCATGCTAAAAGGTGTGGTCATTTTTTGCATGGAATGCTGCCTGAAACGGGCGGAAAGGAATGAAGGATGGATACTTATTTGGATATGCTGCAGGACAGCCTGAAGAAGAAACTTGATATACTGAACAGGATTATGAGATATCAGAAAGAAGAGTCGGATATGCTGCAATCCGAAAGCATGCAGATGGAAGCCTTTGATAAAAGCATTCATGAAAAAGTGGTGCTTGCGGAGAGTATTGATTCATTGGATGACGGTTTTGAGCAGGTTTATGACAGAATCAGGGAAGAGATGATACGCAATAAGGAGAGGTATGCAGGTTCGATCAGGGCAATGCAGAATATGATTGCGGAGATCAGTGAAAAGAATATACTGATTCAGGCGGAGGAAAACCGCCTCAGGCTGGAAGTGGATAATTTTGCGAAACGGGAAAGTGCCCTTTTGCGCCAGAAGCGCGATAACGGAAAGGCGGCACGCAGCTATTTTAACAATATGAAAAAATTGAATTACGTAGGTTCACAGTTTATGGATAAGAAAAAGTAAGGTAAAAACTCGGAGAGGCTGGTATCAGCCTCTCTTCCATAATCTGAGGGTTTTTAAGATTTTTTTCTGCATTATTTTCAAGAAGCATTATTTTAACTTACTTCGATTAAGTAATACTTAAAAC
>OFFJ01002720.1_pt1 | contig 10977 bp, 12 predicted proteins | sample 1521261 | NCBI WGS metagenome assembly OFFJ01 (sample SAMEA3504122, study PRJEB24116) | mouse gut metagenome | biome: mouse gut; feature: mouse-associated habitat; material: faeces | place: Denmark | collected 2011 | reverse complement strand
TTTGATAAGGTTCTATTTTTTCTAAATTATTTTCTGCTGTCGCTAAAATTGTAGGTACCTCATATGCTGTTGCAACAACTTCTGAAGAAATCGGTGTTCTCAAATGTGTATCACATATTATCCGAACCGGATTCTTTGTCCCTTCTAATCTGCAGGTCAATCTGGGATTATCGGAGATCACGGTACCAACGCCTGCCATAATGCCCATATATTTATGACGGCTTCTCTGCACCCGCTCCCTTGCCGCCTCCCCCGTTATCCATTTTGACGCCCCTGTCCTCGTCGCAATTTTGCCGTCTGCTGTCATCGCATATTTCATTACAACATAAGGCGTTTTGTATTTTATATAATGAAAAAATATTTTATTCAAAGAAACACATTCTTGTTCACAAATCCCCGTCGCCACTTCAATTCCATGCTTCTTTAATTGTTCCACACCTTTCCCTGCAACCAGAGGATTGAAATCCATAGAGCCGACATACACCTTACGTATACCGCTTTCTATAATAATTTCCGTACAGGGCGGCGTCTTTCCATAATGGCAGCACGGCTCTAACGTCACATACATCTCTGCGCCTGCCACAGATTCTTTGCAGTTTAAAATGGCATTCCTCTCTGCATGGAAGTCTCCATATTTATGATGATAATCTTTACAAATAATATGTCCATCTTTTACAATAACTGCTCCAACCATAGGATTTGGATTCGTAAACCCTTCTCCCTTTTTCGCCTCTTCGATTGCCAGTCTCATATAATCTTCAGCATTCATAAATTCACTTCCTTTCACAGAGTACTCTAAAAAGGCTCTGAAATAAAAATTATCTCAGAGCCTGCTATACTATCACGCGCATAGGATACCATACTGCATCTTCTTTCATCCAGACTATACTGTCGGCTTCGGAATTCTTGCTTATCAAACTGTCCTTGTCTGTAAGAAGTCACCGAATCATGCCTTTCGGCTCGTGGGCTGTACCACCGGTAGGGAATTCTTATATTTTCTAAGTCACCCTGCCCTGAAGATAATAATAAAATTTAAACTATGATTAGCTTATCATACGTTATCGTATATGTCAAATACTGCTCGTATCATCCTCCTTTCCGACACTGACCAAAGATTTTTGTTCATTTTTCCAACACTCACTCTGGTTCATATTCAATATCAATAAACTCCTTCGAATTAAAAAATTCCTGAATCGTAACATTTAATCCATTGCACACTTTAATAATTGTAAATATTCCAGGATTTTTTGTGGAACAATTTATAATGTGCATCAATGTTGTAATTGGAACAGCTGCTTTGTAAGATAATTCATAATAGGAAATCCCTTCCTGTTGGCACAAGTACTTAATTCTTTCAGACACAATCATTTGTTCTTTCATACTGCATTATCCTTTCGTATTCAATATATTTTTTTAGCATAATTGTACTATTTTTGTCCAACTATCTACTTCCATATATGGTAAATTGTAGTGTTTATTTTAATTATTAAGAAAATTATGCTTCGTATTCTTATATTTTCAGAAATATTTTCTCTATAAGGATAAAAAAACGTATTTTATTTATACGAAAATATAAATAAAATACGTCATACAGTATATATGCAAAATCAAACCAAATTAAGAAACGACCTCTTTTGCCGCCATTCCAAGTGATTCAAATATCGGAATTACCTCTGAAAACTTCTCCGCCATTAGCGCGTCTTCTTTCGCTGCAATCGCACTACTAAGCGCTTGAATCTTTTCATTAAAATCTCCCTTATCAATACGTATCCTGCCTTCATTCAGCAAATCCATTGTTCCATTTACGACCTGAATTTCCCAATTCAAAGCCTGAACAATTCCATCTAAGAATTTGTCCGTATCTTCCATTCTTTCATCGGTCAATTCTTTTACAATTATTTTCATATTCCTTACCAGACGGTCATTGAATTCCAATAAAACCTCCAACGCCTCTTTCTGCTCTTCTCTGTTCTCTGACATAATAAATCCTCCCTGATTCTAATTGTTTTATCTGTATGATTCTATCATATTTTGTATTGTTTCTGCTGCATATCGGACATCTTCTTCTGTCATCTGTGTACTGCATGGAAGATTTAAAATACATTCACTATAATATGCCGCCCATTCTACCTCATATGCCAAAAATTCGTGATACGGCTTCTGCCTGTGAATCAATCCCCAAATCGCTCTAGTTTGCACTCCATGTTGTTCTAATTTAGAAATCAAATCCCGCAGGGAACATTTCAGCAAATCCATTTTTAGTTCCAATGCATAAAACCATTGATTGGAATATGTGCCTTCTCGAAATTCCAGCAGTTTTCCATATGAAAAACCATGGAACAATTCTTTGTACAAATCATAATTTTTATGTTTTCTGCTGATAAATTCTTCCAATTCCTCCATCTGCGCAACGCCAAGCGCCGCCTGAAGATTTGTCATACGGTAATTAAACCCAACTTCATGGTGAATATAAAAATGTGGATCGTCTTTTGCCTGTGTGGACAAATAGCGCATATGATCCACCGCAGCCGCATCTCTTCCTGTTACTGCCCCGCCGCCGCCTGTTGTAATAATCTTATTGCCATTAAAAGAAAATGATCCGAAATCTCCGATTGTCCCCGCATACTGTCCGGCATAGCGCCCTTCTGTATATTTGCTGCCCAATGCTTCTGTTGCATCTTCAATTACCTTCAAATGATATTCTTCTGCAATGTCCATAATCGCTTCCATATCGGCAAGATTGCCAAATACATGAACTACAATGATGGCTTTTACTTTCTGGCCGCCGCGCTTCTCAATCAAAGAATCATTTTGAACAATACATTCCTCTTCACAAAAACGCCGCAGTTTCACAGGATCCATACAAAGGCTATTGTCACAATCCATAAACACAGGTTCCGCGAACTGATACCGTACAGGATTTACTGCTGCAATAAATGTCAATGCCGGCACAAGTACAATATCGTCTGGCATAACTCCACATTCTATTAATGCAAGATGAATTCCACTTGTACCGCTCTGGCATGCAGCAACATTTTCTGTATGCAGATATTCTGCAATCTGCTTCTCCAATCGCGTAATATAAGCTCCTCCAGTAGAAACCCAGCCCTGTTCCACTGCATCTAAAACATATTTTTTTTCATTTCCCTCAAAATTTGGTATGGATAACGGTATGAAACGGCTCATAAAACATCTCCCTTTCCTTTACACATTGTAAATATCCGTCTTATAGGAATCCATATTTTGACGAAGCCATTCTATCGTTTCTGCAATTCCCTGCTCAAATGTATACTGCTGTTGCCAGTCCGTCAATTCTTTTATCTTTGCGTTTGCGCCAAGCAGACGGTTTACCTCACTTTTCTCTGGACGAAGCCTCTGTTCATCACAGATAATCTTTGCAGAAGGATTTATCTGGGAAATAATCTCTTTTGCCAAATCTCCAATTGAAATTTCCTGCTGCGTAGCAATATTAATCTCCTCGCCAATTGTTTTTTCAGATTCTGCAATCGCAATAAACCCAGCCGCTGTATCTTTGACATAGTTAAAATCCCTCGTCGGACTCAATGAACCAAGTTTTATTTCATCTTTCCCTGCTAAAAGCTGTGTAATAATCGTCGGAATCACTGCCCTTGCCGACTGTCTTGGGCCAAACGTATTAAACGGCCGAACAATCGATACCGGAAGTTTAAAACTACGGTAGAAGCTCTCTGCAAGGCGATCCGCGCCGATTTTTGTAGCAGAATACGGCGACTGCCCCTGATAAGGGTGTTTTTCATCAATTGGAACATACTGTGCCGTACCATATACTTCTGAAGTAGAAGTAATCAATACCCGTTCTGTATTCAAATCTCTTGCTGCCTGAAGCACATTCAATGTTCCTTTGATGTTTGTATCCACATAAGAATCCGGCGAATGATAACTAAACGGAATCGCAATCAATGCTGCCAGATGGAATACCATATCTACATCTTTCATCGCTTCCCTTACCCCATTTGGATCTCTAATATCGCCGGAAAAAATCTCAATCTGCTCTAACTTCTCTTTTGGAATCGTATCCAGCCAGCCCCAATTGTTAAATGAATTATAATATACAAATGCTTTTACCTTGTATCCTTTTTCTATAAGGCTTTCTGTCAAATGACTCCCGATAAATCCGTCCGCCCCTGTTACAAGTACTTTTTTCATACTGCTGCCTCCTTGTCTTTTCTATTCTGACTTCATATTTAATTTTTCTTCCATACGCCGCATTTCTTCAAACTCACCCATATCCAAAAAAGAATCCTCACTGATTGGATACATTCCTACTTTCCGGTTTTCTTTCAAAAGCTTTTCCGCTAAATCAGTCATATGAAAAAATGTATCTTTTGGTATCTCCTTCTGTATTTCGGGATTTAAAATATACATTCCCGTATTGACAAAATAAGAAAGCTTGGGTTTCTCCTCAATTGTTTCCACGCCGCCGTTTTCTTTTGAGTGTATCACGCCATATGGTACTACTATATTTTTCAACGCCGTTACTATCGTAAGTTCGTTTCCGGATTCTTTATGATAGCGATAAATGTCACTATAATCCGCATGTATCAAAACATCACAGTTTGTAATAAGAAACGGTCTGTCAAATTTTGTCTGAATCAGCCCAAGGCTTCCTGCCGTTCCAAGCGGCTTCTCTTCTTCTACATAATGGATATGATACGATTCACTGTTTTCTGAAAAATACGATTTAATCATATTTTTCCTGTAATTTACCGTCACATAAAAATCCTTTATGTCAAACTCACAAAATTTATTGATAATGCGTTCCATGATTGGAATGTCCCCAATTGGTATAAGTGGCTTCGGAAGGATTTTCGTAAATGGATAAAGTCTGGTTCCTTTTCCGCCAGCCATAATTACTACCGACACCTGTTCTAACCCCTGTTTCGGCTTTAAAAAAATACCATCTTTTGATTCTCGAAAAATAATATCAACAATCACACCCGCCTCATCTACCACAGGCAGCGCAGTTATCACCAGTTTTTCCATATATTCTTTAGAGGCGGCGATTTCCTTTGGGTTTATCACTTTTGGAGAATGGTTCATTACCTGCTCTACTGCAGCATGCAGTTCCCCTGTCCGAATCAGCCATCTGCGTATATCGCCATCTGTAAGCACACCCATTAATTTACAGTTTTCGTCTGCTGCAAATAAAATTCCCCTGGCATTACTGTCTATCCTCTGCATCGCTTCTACAACAGTATTGTCTGGGGAAATCAAAAATGATGTGAATCCTTCCGCTTTCATATAAACAACCTCCTATACCGTCACTGTCATGTTAAAAACTGTTTTATCCTCAAAATTTATTACACTATAAGCTCTTACTAAATTAAAGATTTTAGCGCTCTCAATCATGGCGCATACAGTCATTATTAAAACACCTTTCCATCTTTTTAAAGATCTAACCCCAGTGCCTTTCTCATAGCAATATAAAACTGTACAATTCGTTCTTCTTTTTTCTCTATGCCCCATTCCAAATATGCTGTCTTATAATCCTCCCATCCATTTAATGGAAAGTCAAATGCCACAGTTAATACCGAATTAATAAACGTTTTAGACCCTTTATAATATTCTAAATAAAAATATCTTTTACGGTTAACTGCATAGATTGTATTAGTTCCAATGGAATATAATCAAATTGACAAAATATAATATGCAGTGTATTTATATAGAATAATTCTAAAAACTGATTCCTGATTACTTCATAATATGTCTCAAAAAAACCATTTTCCTGAAAGTACTTTATCTTTTCTATTTCGACTCTTAAACGCTCAAAATGTCTTTTATCATTTCGAGAATGAGAATTTGACGTTTCCAATATTCTATAATGAAACAAATATTCCGGCAGCAGATAATAAGATTTAAAAGAAAACATGATAAGACCTAACCAATAATTATCCTCGTATTTGGCAAAACTTTTAAATTCAAAATGATTCTGTTTAATCCACTCAGTCCGAAAAATGCTCTTTCCTATCATACCCCCCCCCAATTCAAACTCCTAAAAAAGTTCTTTCGTTCTTCAGCAGACCGAATCTTATAGACTCCTGTACTTTGTTGTTCCTCGCCATGATATGGCATTTTACCTTCTATATGATCTGCCCTGAAACATTGAATCAACTCGCATTGATATCTATCTGCAGGTTCCAGCATTTTTTCATAAATATCAATATCTACCCAATCATCTGCATCTAAAAAAGTAAGATACTGAGCTGTTGCCTGATGAATTCCAATATTTCGCGCGTTTGCCTGCCCCCTATTTTCATTTAACGCAATCAACATAATATCATTTGGAAATTTCCCCGCATATTTTTTCAGGATTTTCAAAGAAAGATCTGTTGACGCATCGTCTACAAGAACCAACTCTATATTATCCATTCCAATCGTCTGATTCACAATTGAGTCCAAACATTGTTCCAAATAATTTTCTGCATTATACACTGGAATAATTACACTAATTCTCTTATGTTTCATTAACTCTCACCCTCCGGAAATACTATTTTCCACAGACCAAATCAATGCCTGCCTCCTAATAATTAAAAATAATTATATTCCGCTCATTAACATCTCTACAATCTTAAAATCCAATAAATCATCAACATCCACAGAATGTTCCCTGCTCATAATATAGGCATACGATTTTTTATTATACAGATTTTCTTTCTCCATCAGCATATGCGTTTTTTGAATATAGATTGCCCCATTAATTCTATAATAAACAGCATTTTTCTGTCTTGCTCCAATCTTATTACTGTCAATAAACTGATACATAGAATCATTTTCCCCAAGCATATTGCATATCTGTATAGAATGTTCCAACTGACACACACTTACAACTGCATCGGCATCTTTTTCCTGAAAAACCAGAAATGCCCCGCAAATATCACTCGCGTCCCGCAAAGGAGAAGTCGGCTGCAGCAAAGTTACAAGTGAAAACTCACGCCCAGCTTCTTTGTATTTTTGAATCACATATCGAAGGGCATCCCATGTACTAACCTCTGACCCTGCCAATGCCTTATCACGCAAAAATGGAACTTCCGCTCCATATGTCTCTGCAATATCTGCATACAATGTACTATCCGTAGAAACATGAACGCAGTCAAACAATTTTGACTTCAATGCGGCTTCTATGGTATATGCTATCATTGGCTTACCGTTCAATTCTTTGATATTCTTGTCTTTTAATCCTTTAGAACCGCTTCTTGCTGGAATAATTGCTATATTTCCCATTTTCTTCTCCAAATCATCTGCTTCTTTCTATATCGTAAAACTGCTTCTTAAGGTTGTTGTCGTTATATTCCAAAAAATCTTTCACTGCTTCTGTAATCTTCTCTGATGTATTTCCGCTTCCATAAACTGTGGATGCTCTATGTTCTGTTTGGGCTGCCTTTTGCATGGCTGTTATTATTTCTTCTTTGGAATTTTCACAGGAAATAATCGTTTCTGCCATCAGCCGCCCTTTTTGACGGTTCCCAATATTTACCGTTGGCGTTCCAAACGCAGGCGCTTCAATAATACCGCTGGACGAGTTCCCCAATACAAATTCACAGTATTTTACAGCGCTCAGATAACGAACCATTCCAAGCGACGCCGTAAGCCTGACTCCCGATGTCCGGCTGGCAAACTGCTCTAACATTTCATTGACCTTCCATCCTCCGGCATCTGCATTCGCTTTTGTAATTAGATAAAAATATTGGCTTTCTTCCATCATGGCGTCTATGAAAGTCTGCACCTGACATTCCGCTTCTTCCAATTCTAACGTAACCGGATGAAATGTAACTACTACATATTTATGATTCAAAGGAATTCCAACTTCTTCACAAAGCTGCTCATAACTTAACAATGGCGCATTTAAAATATTTTCTACTCCAAGCGCACCGACATTGATAACCCTGTCTGGCGATTCGCCCATTTGAATAATACGCTGCCGATAGATTTCTGCCGCTGGAAAATGAAGATGGCTCATCTTTGTCACTGCATGACGCACACAATCGTCTACCGCCCCTTCCGTCAGCTCTCCTCCATGCAGATGTGCAATCGGAATTCTTTCATTCAGCGCTGCGCTGCAAATCCCAAGCAGCTCTGTCCGGTCACCCAGCACAATCAATAAATCTGGTTTGTCATCTCGAAATGCCCTGGCAAATCCCCGAAGCGCATTTGCCATTGTAAGAGAAATATCATATGGTGTATTCCCATCTTCCAAAATCTGAATTTTTCTGTCTATCTGCAAACCATCTTTCACAATCTCTGTCTGAGTGTTTCCATACTGCTGAGAAAAATGCGTCCCCGTCACATACAATAATACTTGAAAATTGTTTTCTTTTTTTAATCGAAAAATCAAAGGGCGTAATATCCCATATTCTGCCCGCGTCGCTGTTACAACTGCAATCTTTTTCATATCAATTCATCCATCTCATAGTCTTTTTCTGCCCTTGTTCCCAGAATCTCTTTCCATTTCATAGGGCTTTTTCCACCGCCCGGCCTTTTTGCCGTAAGGTTATCCACCGTAAAAAGTTCTCCTTTGGGGATAAACGTTTTTGCTACAAGGCTTTTTCTTGCTGCTATACAGTTTTTTTCCTCTGAGGCTGTACGCCGCTTCATACCGTCTCCCATGCCAAGCTCAATATTGCGGACAGCAGTAATCATCTGCTTTAATTCTGTGGGATTAAGACTTGCCCTGTGATCTGGCCCTTCCATTGTTTTATCTAATGTAAAATGCTTTTCAATCACCGTTGCGCCAAGCGCTGCTGCTGCAATTGGAATTTCAATCCCAATTGTATGATCCGAATATCCGACCGGCTTATGAAATTCTTTGCTCATATGATGCATTGCCAATAAATTTACATCTGAAAAAGGTGTTGGATATTCTGTATTGCAGTGCAGCAGTGTAATGTCCGTTGCTCCATTTTCTTCTAAAACGGCCACCGCCTCCCGTATCTCCTGCATATTGCACATGCCGGTAGACATTACTACTTTTTTCTTAGTCTTTCCTATTTTTTCAAGGTACGGATAATTTGTCACTTCTCCCGACGGCAGTTTCCAAAAATCCATATCCAGCTTATCCAAAAAATCTATGCTGTCTAAATCAAACGGCGTTGAAAGAAATCCTATCCGAAGTTCTTCGCAATATTTTTTTAAATGTAAAAAATCCTGCTCTGTCAAAGCAAGTTTTTGCAGCATTTGTAATTGATTTTCTGTCTCTCCCGTCGTTTCTTTCTGATACTCTGCTTTTTTTGCATACCTTGAAACTAATTTTTCCGGTATAAACGTCTGGAATTTGACATAGTCCGCCCCCGCTTCCTTTGCAGCTTTTACCATCTGTTTTGCCAAATCCATACTGCCATTATGATTTACGCCTGCTTCTGCAATAATTTGTATGCTCATTTCTTTTTCTTTAACTCCTTCGCTGGAACACCCGCTATAACACTGTCCCCTGCAATATCCGAAACAATAACGCTGCCTGCTCCGGCAACTGTATTTTTTCCTATGTGAATCCCCTGTATGACTTTCGTTCCCAATCCAACTTCACAGCCTTCCTCAATCGTCACATTTCCTGCCAGACGCACATCCGGACTTAATGTCACATAATTTCCAATCCGCCCATCGTGGCAAATTCCACTTCCAATATTGATAAACACGAAATCTCCAATTGTAACATTTGTCGAAATTTGTGTATCCATACTGATAATACAGCCTTTTCCCATTCTGACGTCTTTACAGAGTTTCGTATTTCCTAAAATTAGATTCGGAAATTGGATATGCGGATTCTTTTGCAGTTTTTCCACAATCTTTTTCCGCAGAGAAGGCGTCCCAACACACACCGCCACATTTGTATCACTACTCTGCTGCAACAGAAAGTCATCATTTCCCAGATAGGAAAGCTGCTGTCCGCCAACTGTTATGCCGTTTTTCTCCAAAGGCTTTTCATGATCCACAAACCCACGTATCTTCCATGCATCTTTTTCTTCATTCAGCATCTGTATCTGCCATACAAGCTCCCGCATACAGCCGCCTGCGCCTACCAGAATAATGTCCTCCATGACTGTATATTCCTCCATTATGACCCAATTAAAACTGTTTTCCCTTCGAATGCAAAACCATATTTTTTAATGCGTTCCTCTGGAATACCTTTTGCAAGCAGGCTTTCACTGTATTTTTTCTGCTTTATTTGTTCTAATGCTGCCTGTACAGTATCTTTCAAAGACTGCTCATCCTCTGGATCATGCACCTTAAATTCCAAAATAAATGCTTCATTTTCTTTGAAATTTTTAGGTTCTATCACAACATCATATCTGCCGAAACCACTTTCTCTATTCGAAGTAATTACATACCGGTCTGAAAGTTCAACCATAAGCCCAAGCGCAAATCCATGGTAAAAACGTTCCGGCTCTTGTGCGGAAGGTTGTTTTCCAGTGTCAAAATAACTGAAAACCCTCGATGCCACACGGTTCATGTAGACATTCATTGCTTTTTTATCTCCCAGCAAAAGCGCTTTAATAAAATCATTATACGCTCCGCCTGTATTTTGAAACCACCCACGCACCATGCTATAAAACATACGTTTCACTTCATAGTTTGTCAAAGCCAGCTCATAGTTTACTTCTGCACCATCTTCTACCAAATCTTCCTGTTCATAATCCAACGCTTTCAAATAACCGCTCGCCAAAAGCAGGCTCCAAATCGCCGCTTCATTACCGTCTAACTGACTATATACAATTTGCTCATCAATCGCACACCACAAATGTTCTCCACGAAGCAGTTGTTCAAACGATGTTTTAATTTGACTATTTCCCTCTCTAATCAGTTTACTGACTAGACCATTTGCACTGGTATTTGCCCAGTAAGTACCATATTTTTTCTTATCGAGGAAATTTATAATCGACCATGGATTATAAATATCTTTATATTTTCCAAAAACAAATCCGTCATACCATTTCTTAACCTGTT
>OFFJ01002718.1_pt1 | contig 10988 bp, 10 predicted proteins | sample 1521261 | NCBI WGS metagenome assembly OFFJ01 (sample SAMEA3504122, study PRJEB24116) | mouse gut metagenome | biome: mouse gut; feature: mouse-associated habitat; material: faeces | place: Denmark | collected 2011 | reverse complement strand
AAAAATCTTAAAGAAAAGGAGGTACGGACCACCGAAAACATAAGATAAGTTATTTGATTCAATCAAATAACAAAAATGTGAAGAGTTAAGCTTTTAAAGTACAAAAGAACTAAGTACCAAAGAAAGCGGATTTTCGAATTCGTATGAGACGCAGAAGAGGAAGTAACGAAAGACAGAAGAAGAAACACAGATAACGTTACAGTACATCCGTACAAAAGAAAAAAGGCAGAAGTACGAAAGAGAAAAAGTAAAACTGAATAGTGGAAAGTATCCAAAATAAAACCTAAGGAGGTAAAGGCCATTGGATAGCATAGTTTGAGAGCGGGTGTTAATCGAGAAGATTGATGCCCGCTTTTACTTGACATGGGAGATAAATCAGTTATTATAAATATGTATCACTTATAAGATGTAAACGTAATCAGATAAAGCAGCCAACAACCCCGTAGCAGGCTGACAGGGCATCAAACCGGTAACGCGGCAGAGCTGTTGGGTACAGAAAGGTAAAGGATAAAGTATGGCAAATAACAGCGAAGATATGGATAGAAAAATATACAGACATAAGCGCAGGGTGAGAAACCAGGCGATTGCTTATATAGTCCTTTTCATTATCCTTGCCGGACTGGTTGCCGGAGGCATTATAGGCATCAGGAAGGTTATGCAGATAATTAACGATAAAAAGCAGGCTCAGGAGCTTCAGAAGCAACTGGAGGAGCTGTCCGAATCGGAAGACGACCAGGCCACGGTGGAGGCGCCTGTGGACGAGCCCCTGCCGGAGGAAGGAAATGTTGACTGGCTGGAGGAAATCGTGACGCCGTATATTGCCGAAATGAATCTGGAGAGTAAGGTGGCGGGTCTTTTTATGATTACGCCGGAAGAACTTACGGGCACGGCGACAGTTATCAGAGCAGGCGATACCACGAGGGAAAAGCTGAGCGAATTCCCGGTGGGAGGCCTGATTTATTTTTCACACAATATACAGGATGAGGCGCAGCTTACGGAGATGCTTCAAAACACCCAGAACTTTCAGGGGCCTATGTTTCTTGGCATAGACGAGGAAGGCGGGATTGTAAGCCGGGTTGCGGACAGCGGCCTTGCGGAGAATGTGGGGAGCGCGGCGGACATTGCCGCGTCAGGAGACGCCCAGGCGGCGCGGGACGCCGGTTCCGCTATAGGCGGATATCTTTCAAAATACGGATTTAACGTGGATTTTGCGCCGGTTGCGGACGTAATTGAGGAGGGGAATGCTTTTATCGGAGAGCGTTCTTTCGGCAGCGATACGGCTCAGACCGCGTCCATGGCGGCGGCTTTTACGGAGGGGATTCAGGGAAGCGGCGTCAGCGCCTGCATGAAGCATTTTCCGGGAATCGGCGATACCACGGAGGACATGCACGACGGCAAGGTGAGCAGCCAAAAGACGATTGAAAATTTTACAGAAAAGGATTTTCCCGTCTATCAGGCAGGGATTGCCGCCGGAGTTGACTTTATAATGGTGAGCCATCTATCCGTTCCGGGGGTTACAGGAGACGACACGCCATGCTCTCTTTCGGAGAAAATGATTACGGAGATTTTGCGGGGACAGCTGGGCTATCAGGGCATTGTGATTACGGACGCCATGGATATGAAGGCTGTCACGGATTATTACGAGCCGGGCGAGGCGGCTGTGAAAGCGATTGCTGCCGGGGCGGATATGATTTTAATGCCGGATGATTTCCAGGCGGCGTATAACGGCGTTTTGGAGGCGGTAAATAACGGGACTTTGTCAGAGGCGCGCATTGACGAATCGCTGCAGAGGATTTTCAGGGTGAAACTTCGGGACAGGGTAGAGTGAGCCGGATATTTTTTGTAAAAAAGTCCGGGCAGCATGCGAACAGGATTTTTGCAGGAAAACTGTAAGAATGATTTCAGGAAAACAATCGGATATTGTAAGGGGAAAGAAGAAAAGGACGCTCCTGCTTCTGGTACAATGGCTGTGCCGGAACAGGAGTTTTTGTTTTTATGGGAAAAGAGAGGAGATAACATGAAATTTCGACTTTTAAGGCTGGAACTGAAAAGGGTGCTGAAACCGAAGCGCACCTGGATTTTGTTGACCCTTGCCCTGCTGCTTTCCATTTTTCTGGCGTACCTGCCCACCAGATTTTGCTATAGCAGCTACGCGGATGAAAACGGGAATGAAGTAAGGCTTACGGGGCTGGCGTCGATTGCGTATGAAAAAGAGCGTCAGGCGGGCGCGTCGGGCATTGTCACCCCGGAGAGGGTGCGTGAGGCGGTTGAACACTATCAGGACTGTCTGAGCAGATACGGCGTGCGGGAATCCTACGATTTGCCGGAAGGCGTCTATGAGCGGGAGATACTTCCCGTTGCGCCGCTGCTTCACGGCGTTAAGGAAGCCTTTGCCGACCCGGACACAGGCATGGCGCCTGCGCTCATGGAAATTGCCCCGGAGCAGATTGACGGGTATTATGATGTCTGCGGGGAAAGGATTGCCTCGCTTATGGAGATGGAACAGCCGGAAAGCCCTTCGGCCCGCCGGAAGGCTGTGGAAATGTACGCAAGGGTGAAAAAGCCCTTTGAGGTGTATGCGGGCTTTAATTCCTCAGTGATGGATTATCAGAACATTATGGGCTTTCTGGTTCTGATGCTTTGCGTTGTGATTGCCGCCCCTGTATTTTCCGCCGACTGCCAGTCCGGGGCTGACGAAATCCTGCGATGCACAAAGCACGGCAGAGCCCGGCTGGGCGTTGTGAAGGTTTCCGCATCCCTTCTGGTCAGTGGAGCTGCATTTTTTATATGCGCTGTGGTATATATTCTGACGGCTAACAGTCTGTTTGGATGGGAATGCACAAAAACCTCGGTTCAGATGGTGTACTCAATCGTCACTCTGGCGGGAATAAACATGGGGCAGCTGCAGAAGCTGTTTGCCCTTGCCGGTTTTCTTTCCGTTCTGGCACAGGTCAGCTTTACTTTGTTTTTGTCGTCCAGATGCAAAAGCACGGTGACGTCCCTTGCGGCGGCTCTGGTATCGGCCATTGCCCCGACGGTGATTTGCATGACGGTGCCGGGAAAGGTATCCGACTGGATTTGCAGTATCCTTCCGGCAGGCGGTACGGGGATACAGGCAAGTATGCTTTATGCCATTACAGATTTCAGGTTCCTGAATATCGGCGCATTGTCTCTCTGGACGCCTTATGTGATTATGGGCGCCTGCCTGATAGAAATACCGCTGTTTGCCTGCCTGGCGGTTTATTCCCGCAAGTAACGAGTCAGGCGGGCATGCCTGCATGTATATTTGGCTGCTGCCGCAGGGGTCAGGGGGATGCGAAATATCTATCTGACGTATACAGGCGGCGGGGCAGGTAAACGGCGGCAGGCATTTGGCGGTTGCGGATATAGTAGTGGGGCATTATAAAAAGGCGATATATGGTCCGGGGGGAGGTATATCGCCTTTTTGCTTTTTATTCTTCAATTTTACAATGTTTAATTGCGTATTCCAGAAAAATTCCAATCAATTCATTGCGGCTGCGCCCGGTTTTGACAGAAATTAAATCAATATCTTCAACAAGTTCTTCTTTAACTCTGATTGAAAAAGTTTTGTAACCGTCTTGCCCTTTAAATTTCTTGGGTTTAATTATTAATTTATCGTCATCGGCCATTGAATCCCGTCACCTCAATTTATTATTTTTAACAATATAATAGTATTGAAACGGATTCGAAAATATGTTATATAATTATGTTATAATAAATAACATATAACGACGTGAGATTTGACAAGCCGGGTCTGGATAAGGAAAACAGGGAAAGAGGAAATGTATGGCTGAGATTAAATTTAAAACCTACAAAACAAGAAGAGAAATCTAAAGCCATAAAGAGCTGGTGACGGCAATAATTTCGTTTAAAGAAGTTTACAGATGCATTTTTCCAAATGCTTCCAATCCGCGTATTGAAATCAGGGTGCTTTCATGGGAAACAGGAGAAAGCTTTCTCTTTGATATAGATACGAGGTTTAAGAGGGAGACATCTGCCGGCATAGAAAGGGATTATAATCGGATAATTGCGAAGAATGATATTATCAGTAATTTTGATAATATTTCAGGAGTTGTATTTTTTACCACCGGTACATACTATAAATATCGGGAATATACAATTTACAATAACCCGGATATTCCCTGGGATAATCATAATTTTATTATGGTGGAATGGTGAAAGCAGGAGTTATGTTAGTCCTAATTCTCTCATCGCCTCCTCTTCCGAAATAAATTCCTGACATTCGGGATTGGTTTTGATTTCGTGGAGCATTGACAAATCCCAGCCGTCCGGCGCAGTTTCAGCTATGCTTTCCCAATCGGTTCCAAAGGTTTGAGTTATAAAATTATTCCCCATTTATACACCTCGCGTAGCTGTTAATTTTTAGCTATGAAAATATGAGTCTTTTAGTTACAATGTTTATGATGCTTTTTCGTATTATCTTGAAACTGAAAAAGTACTGTCTACAGCTGTCTACCGGATTGTAGACACACAAAAATAGCGGAAACGCTGTATTTATCAGCATTTCCGCGACTTTAAACAGAGCGCGAGACGGGACTCGAACCCGCGGCCTCGACCTTGGCAAGGTCGCGCTCCACCAACTGAGCCACTCGCGCATTTTGTTACAATAAGCTGACTCGCAAAGCGTGACAGCGTTTGTTGCCGTATCCAACGGACAAGTAATAATATACAATATGTCTTTTACTTTGTCAACTCCAATTTTTAAATTTTTGTAAAAATCGAAAAATTGAAATTTTGTTTGCAAAATTTGGTAGCATATGCTATGATAAATCTAAACATATCTGGGGTCTGAAGTTCTGATATCACGTCTGTGACACATCGTTTATTCTCAGAAAATCCCTTATATGTAAAAATCTAAGGGAGGTAAATGAATGGGAAAAAAGGATGAGTACCAGTTTGATTATCTGGACGATAATCACAGATTTGCGGACCAGATAAACGGCGCATTGTTTCAGGGAAGGCAGGTTGTAAAGCCGGACGAGCTGGAACCGGCTCCGGCGCAGAGCGTTTATCTGGGGAAGGAAGCGGAGAGACGCGAGAATTTTAAGGCCATTGTGGATAAGACGCGCATGTGGCGGGGCAGGCTGATACATATTCTGGCAATCGAAAATCAGTCTTATGTGGATTACCGCATGGTACTGCGGAATATGCTCTCGGAGAGCCTTAGCTATCACAGGCAATGGAAGCAAAAGAAAAACGCCCATGACAGGAATCAGGATTTGGCGGCGGGGACGGATGAATTCTTTTCCGGGATATCTAAGGATGAAAAATTCATACCGGTCATTACTCTGGTGGTATACTGCGGGATGGAACATCCGTGGAACGGGCCGAAGTGCCTGTATGACCTGCTGGATATTGATGACGAGCTGAAAGAATATGTTTCCAACTACAGGCTTAATTTATATGACTGCCATGAGCATGATACCTTTGACGAGTATCAGACGGGACTTCGCCAGCTGTTTGAGGTGGTGCGGTACGGGAAGGATAAGAAGCAGTTACAGAAAATTATTGAAAAAAATGAAGAAGCTTACAGAAGAATCGACAGTGATACAAGACAGTTACTGGAGGTAGTGGCAAATTTCAGGATGGAGGGGAATGAAGATATGAGATATCAAAGGACATATAATATGTGCAAGGCGCTTGAGGATATCAAGTTAGAAGGGATAGTACAGGAAAGACTTGAACACCTGATAAAGGTTGTCTGCAAAAAGCTTCAGAAGGATAAACCGGCGGAGGTCATTGCGGATGAGCTGGAGGAGGAATTGTCAGAAGTTGAGAAAGTTATCAGGGCGCAGCAGGAAGCGGGGAGTTATGACGAGAAGCAGATATTTAAAATACTGGCCCCTCAGTATGAGGAGCTTGTCTGACAGCTGATGGGAATCTATTTATGTCTGATATTGTATGCGGCTGAAAATGAATTTGAATCCCCGGGAAAGACGGCGGAAGAAGTCGGCGGTCTGTGTCAGACCGCCGAAGGCTTTGAGTAAAAGCTTTAAAAGCAAAATATTCCGGCTCACAGTCTTTAATGAAAAGACTTTCACCCGGATACCGAGGGCAGATTCCCGAGATTGTTGTTTTCAGAGCTGTCAGGAAGGGACTTTAAATATTCGGTGTCCTTCCGGTGGGCAATGCCGACGCCTTTGATGTCGCCGTCCTTTGCCATGGCAACGCCTTCCTCCTTAGAGACCGTGGAACCGTCGGATAACTGGTATCCGGTAATCCGTCCGCTGCTTTTGGTCAGGCCGACAATTTCTTTTGCATTACTTTTGGGTTCGGGGATATCGTCCAGCGTGTTTCTCGCCAGAGCTTCGTCCAGTGAATTTTTATCTATATCTTTCATGTCATTTCCTCCATAAAAATTTTTTACAGGAATTAGGGTGCGCAGATGAAAAATTATTATACACTGTCGTAAATAACAGTTATCGGCAATCCGTAATTCATTATCAAAAGAGAATTGCTTAAAAATAAAAAAATATCTTGCCATAGATTTTTCCCTGTGATAAAATATCTTCCGTTGGCAAACAAATGTCCACGCAAAGAGAACAAAAACAAGGAAAGCGGCGCCGGTGCGCATCGGGCGCGGGTGCTTGCACACGCATCTGCGAATGCCGCGACAGCGGGGCGGAGCCGGGCAGCGGATAGGATGTGGATTATGGGAAGCAGGTATTTTGTGGTAAAGGAGCAGGCTGTGCCTGAGGTTCTTTTGAAGGTGGTGGAGGCCAGGAAGCTCCTTGACACGGGAAAGGTGCATACGATTAACGAAGCGGCGGACCAGGTTGGCATCAGCCGCAGTTCCTTTTATAAGTATAAGGACGATATTTTTCAGTTTCATGACAATGCTCAGGGAATCACGATTACGCTGACGTTTCAGATGAAGGACGAGCCGGGGCTTTTGTCGGACGTGCTGAAGGTTATCGCCGAGTTTAAGGCAAACATCCTGACCATTCATCAGAGCATTCCGATTAACGGGGTGGCGTCTTTAAGTCTAAGCGTACAGGTGCTTCCCACCACAGGCAATGTGTCGGAGATGCTTGAAACAATGGAGCGGCACAGAGGCGTCAGAAACGTAAAGATACTTGCAAAAGCATAAAACAGCAGGCGTACAAGGGTGTACCGGAAGCGCGTCTGCGGAACTTAATTCAGGAGGACAACATGATACAGGTAGCAGTAATGGGATACGGCACGGTAGGAAGCGGCGTCGTGGAGGTAATTGAAAAAAACAAAGAAGAAATCAACAAAAAATCGGGCGAGCCGATTAACATTAAATATATACTGGATTTACGGGATTTTCCCGGAGACCCTTATGCGGACAAAATCACTCACGATGTGGAGGAGATTTTAAACGATTCGGAAGTAAAGATTATCTGTGAAACCATGGGAGGCCTTAAGCCGGCTTATGATTTCACCAAAAGAGCGCTCCTTTCGGGGAAAAGCGTCTGCACCTCCAACAAGGAACTGGTGGCGGCTTACGGACCGGAGCTGATTAAGATAGCCCATGAAAACAACTGTAATTATCTTTTCGAGGCAAGCGTGGGCGGCGGGATTCCGATTATCCGTCCTCTCAACTACTCGTTGACGGCGGAAAAGATTGACGCAATCACAGGGATTTTAAACGGAACCACCAATTATATTCTGTCCAAAATGGAAAAGGACGGCGCCTGCTATGACGAGGTCTTGAAGGAAGCTCAGGACAAGGGCTATGCGGAGCGGAACCCGGAAGCGGATGTGGAGGGCTATGACGCCTGCCGGAAGATTGCAATTTTATCTTCTCTTATGTGCGGAAAGACCATGAAATATGAGGATATTTACACGGAAGGAATCACGAAAATCACCACGACGGATTTTGCGTACGCACACGCCTGCGGAAAGACCATCAAGCTTCTTGCCTTAAGCAGGGAGGAGGACGGAAAATATTACGCCATGGTAGCGCCTTTCATGATTAGCAAGTCCCATCCGCTTTACATGGTAAACGGGGTGTTTAACGCGGTCTGCGTCCATGGAAATATGCTGGGGGATTCCATGTATTACGGTCGGGGAGCGGGAAAGCTGCCCACAGCCAGCGCGGTGGTATCTGACGTGGTTGACTGCGCAAGGCACATAGGCAAGGTGATTATGTGCTTCTGGGATGCAGAAGAAGTGGCGCTTACAGGCATTGACAGGACAAGCCGGAGATTTTTTGTAAGGGTGCCTCTGGAAAAGGAATACGAGGCGATTCATGTATTTGAGAAGGTCAGTGTTATCGAAGCGGACGTACCCGGAGAATTCGGTTTTATCACGGATGAAATGACGGAAGCGGAGTTTAACGAAAAGGCCGGAAAGCTGGGAATTATCAGCCGTATCAGAGTGGAATAAGAAAGAATCGGAAAAGAGGAAGCTATGTCGGAAAGAAAATATATTGTGGTGCTGGGAGACGGTATGGCGGGGGGGGGGGGGGGGGGGGTGGGGGGGGGGGAGCCGATAGCGGAGCTTGGGGACAAGACGCCCCTTGCATATGCCGACACGCCGGCCATGGACGGGCTCTGTAAAAAATCGGAAATAGGAATGGTGCAGACAATTCCCGACGGAATGAAGCCGGGGTCTGATACAGCCAATCTGGCGGTTCTGGGATATGACCCGAAAATTTATTATTCCGGGCGTTCTCCCCTTGAGGCGCTCAGCATCGGCGTCCCCATGAAGGATACGGATGTGGCTTTTCGCTGCAACATTGTCACCATATCCGAGGATGACGTTCCTTTTGAAAAAAAGACCATTATCGACCACAGCTCAGGGGAAATCAGTACGGAGGAAAGCACGGTTCTTTTAGAGGCGGTAAAGGCGCAGCTTCAAAACGAAAGCTTCCGGTTTTATGCGGGCACCAGCTACCGGCACTGTCTGATTTGGAATCAGGGAAGGGTGATTGAACTTTCCCAGCCTCATGATGTTCTGGGGCAGGTAATAGGCCCTCATCTTCCCGAAAATGAAAATTTTCGTTGCATGATGGAGCGAAGTTATGATATTCTTGTGAATCATCCAATAAATATAGAAAGAAAGAAAAAAGGACTCCGGCCGGCAAACTGCTGCTGGTTCTGGGGAGCCGGAACGAAACCAGCGCTTTCCTCTTTTGAGGAAAAAACAGGCCGTAAGGGTATGATGGTTTCAGCGGTGGACCTTTTAAAGGGAATTGCCGTGGGAGCCGGAATGGGCGTGGCGCAGGTAGAGGGAGCAAACGGCGGCCTTCACACCAATTATGAGGGGAAGGTTTTAGCGGCCCTTGAGGCGTTAAAGCAGGGTTACGATTTTGCCTACATTCATGTGGAAGCCCCGGACGAGATGGGACATCAGGGCAGCGTGGAGAAGAAGGTGCAGGCCATTGAGTACCTGGATAAGAGGGTTATCGGGCCTTTGACAAAGAAGCTTGACGCGGATGGTATTTCCTACCGGCTTTTGGTGATGCCTGACCATCCCACGCCAATCAGGGTGAGAACCCACACGGCACAGCCGGTTCCTTATCTTTTGTATGACAGCGATTTTCCCGTTGCCGGCACGTTTGCCTACAATGAAGAGGAGGCTGCCGGAAGCGGAAACTTTGTTTCGGCCGGTCATAAAATAATAGATAAGCTGTTTGAAAAATAAAATAGATTTTTATGAGGAGATACTGTGAAAAATAAATTTTTCACAGACAAATTTGTGCTGACGCCCAAATTTGCAGGTGTTGGCAGCATGGAGGATTATTTATTATGAAAAAGGTAGTGAAGTTCGGCGGCAGCTCTTTAGCCAGCGCGGAGCAGTTTGCAAAGGTGAGGGACATCATTCTTGCAGATGCGGAAAGGCGTTTTGTGGTGCCCTCAGCGCCGGGGAAAAGATTTCCGGAGGACACCAAGGTTACGGATATGCTTTACGAATGCTATCACATGGCGGAATCCGGCCAGGATTTCCACAGGCTGCTTTCCGAGATTGCGGCCCGATATCAGGAAATTATCGAGGGGCTTTCCCTTTCCCTTTCCCTGAAAGAGGAATTTGAAACCATTGAAAGGAATTTTAATGAAAAGGCCGGGGAGAACTATGCGGCTTCCCGGGGAGAATATTTAAACAGCATCATTATGGCGGCCTATCTTGACTTCCAGTTTGTGGACGCCGCCGAGGTTATCCGGTTTACGGATGACGGCGATTTTGACGCAGAGCTTACCAACCGGATTTTGCGGGAGCGACTTGAAACCACGGAACGTGCGGTGATTCCCGGATTTTACGGCGCCTACGGGGACGGAAGAATCAAGACCTTTTCCAGAGGCGGTTCCGATATCACCGGTTCCATTGTGGCGAGGGCGGTAAGGGCGGATGTGTACGAAAACTGGACGGACGTGTCCGGCTTTCTGATTGCAGACCCCAGAATTATCGAGGAGCCGGAGGGGATTGACACCATTACATACAGGGAGCTGCGGGAGCTTTCCTATATGGGCGCCAGCGTTCTTCACGAGGATGCGATTTTTCCCGTGAGAAGGGAAGGGATTCCCATCAATATCCGCAACACCAACAGGCCGGATGATGCAGGAACCTGGATTGTGGAGAGCACCTGCCAGAAGTCGAAATATGTGATTACAGGTATTGCGGGGAAAAAAGGGTTCTGCTCCGTAAATATTGAAAAGGCAATGATGAATTCCGAGATTGGATTTGGCAGGAAGGTGCTTCAGGCATTTGAAGACAGCGGGATTTCCTTTGAGCATGTGCCCTCGGGAATCGATACCATGACGGTGTTCGTGCATCAGGACGAGTTCGCGGATAAGGAGCAGAAGGTGGTTTCCGCCATCCACCGGCTGGCTGACCCGGACAGTGTGGATATCGAGGCCGACCTTGCCCTCGTGGCAGTAGTGGGGCGCGGCATGAAATCCACCAGAGGAACGGCAGGCAGGATTTTCTCCGCGCTATCCCATGCCAATGTGAATGTCAAGATGATTGATCAGGGTTCCTCC
>OFFJ01002711.1_pt1 | contig 11003 bp, 6 predicted proteins | sample 1521261 | NCBI WGS metagenome assembly OFFJ01 (sample SAMEA3504122, study PRJEB24116) | mouse gut metagenome | biome: mouse gut; feature: mouse-associated habitat; material: faeces | place: Denmark | collected 2011 | reverse complement strand
TTTCAACCCATATTGCTTGTCTTCCAAGCTGTTTGAGGTTACGAAGCAGGCCCTAATTATTTCAGGAATTAATCCTGGTACCCGATCTTTTAACATTGGAACTGAAACAGCAACATCGTGGGTATCACAAAATACATCCAAAGAACCATGTACTTTGACCAAATTTACACTTTTTTTCAAAGGAAAATCTTTGTCAAAATGTTTATGGTAACAGCCATAAAATCCATTTGCAACTGGTATCTGCGCTAAATCACAAGCGTACTCGACGACCCGGTCATAGTTTGTCGTTATAATATCTATTTTCTGCGGAGTGGCTTGATAAAGCTTCTTCAACAATTTTGATAATGCCAACTCCTGATGTCCAAAAAGGATACGGCCAAACAAATCAAAATCCCGCGAAGAAATCAATGACCATGTTTCCCATTTAACATCATTGAGTATATCAGAGGGAAATGTAATATCGGAAAGCGCGCTTTCCAAATCTTGGCCAGCCTGAAGATTTTCGCGGAAAGTGTTCCAACATTTTTCACCAGAGTATTTGGAATCCAACTGCTTTAAGAGATGTTCCCCTAATTCCTGCATACCTGGGAGTCCATACGGTGCAGAGCTTCCGCTTCCAATCATCAAAAGAGGTGTATCTTCAACTGCAACTTGAATAGCTCGAAAAATATCGTCTCGTTCCATGTGTTCACAACTCCTCAAAAGAACAACTTTCGACATGTAAAGTATAAGCTATTTTGAGGACAAACTCAACCCGCTCTTCAATAATTTTAAACTATCAAACAAATAATGGACAATATATGACAAAATCTCCATAATAGAGACATTCTAAGCAGAAATGGAGGACAATTTATGAAATCATTGTCTACAGCTATTACTGACTACCTTGAAGTGGGCGAATACGAACGAAAGCTTGCAGCAAATACCCTCAAGGCATATCGAATTGACTTGAGGCAATTTTCCGAGTTTACAGGCGATATGTGGCCCGACCGGGATATCTTAAGCGAGTACATCAAGCACTTGAATCAGAACTTTGCTCCTCGCTCTGTAAAGCGGAAACTTGCAAGCATTCGAGCTTTTTTCCACGAACTCATGTTGAATGGTGTATTGAAAGAAAATCCGTTTGAAAAGCTACATATCCGTATCCAATCCCCTAAGCAGCTTCCAAGAATTATCCCGGGCCAAATTGTCCAAAGCCTGTTGCAGGGTGCGTATGATGCCTACGACCCTAACCGCCGAGATATCTTACGGGACATCATGGTGCTGGAGCTATTGTTTAGCACTGGCCTTCGCGTGTCGGAATTGTGCGCACTGACCAAGGATACCTTTCTTTTGGAGAATCACAAACTCTGCCTGCTAGTACGTGGAAAAGGAAACAAAGAACGTGTGCTGCAAATCACAACGCCAGAGCTGGTTCAACTTGCAAAAACTTACTTTGGTGAGTTTCAGGAAGAAATACAAGCGCATGGCTTTATCTTGCTCAATAAAAGGAAAAATCCCCTTTCTCCTCAGTCAGTTCGAAGAATCATTCAAAAATACTTGAAGCAGATTAGGGTAAATTACCCCATTACACCCCATATGTTCCGGCACACGTTTGCAACGTCTCTTTTGGAAGCTGGGATGGATATCCGATACATACAGGCTTTACTAGGTCATAGTTCTATTTCTACAACACAAATATACACGCATGTCGCAACAGCACAACAGACCATGCTTCTGGCTGAAAAGCACCCTAGAGGAAAAATGACATTTTCGCTTTAATCACACAGGCCGCCGATCACCCGGCGGCCTGCTGCTCTGTATGGCAGATAATCTGCAATTATCTTGTCTTAGGTCCTGTGCAGACAGGAGGCAATTTTGTGCAAAATTTTAATTATCATACTCACACCCTGCGTTGCGGGCACGCCATTGGTACCGACGAGGAATATATACAGGCGGCGCTGAGATGCGGATACACAGCGCTAGGTTTTTCTGAACATATCCAATTTCGAGCATGTAATGGTCGGTACGGGCGCATTGATTATGAGGCATTTCCACAGTATTTTCAAGATATTCGAGCCCTTGGAAATCGCTATAATAATCAAATATCTATTTTTTGCGGTATAGAAGCTGAATTTATTCCGGAATACTTGGCTGACCTCTATGATTTAAGAAACCTGTGTGACTTTTTTATTTTGGGCCAGCACCGTGGTGGATCTGGAACATATCTTTATGAGAATTCATGCTCTGACGAGGATGTTCTACACTATGCTGCAGACATTGAATACGCTGTTCGGACAGGCCTTTTTGGAATTGTTGCGCATCCTGATTATTTCATGCGAACCCGCAATACCTGGTCCGCCGCATGCGTCGAGGCCAGTTGGCGGATTTGCCGTGCCTCGCAGATAAGCGGTTGCCCATTGGAACTCAATTTGAAGGGAGTCCGAGGTCCTCAGGTGATAATTGATGGGCAGGCTCAATTTCCATACCCTTTCCGAGCTTTTTGGGAAATTGCGGCCCGCAGCCAAGCACCAGTAATATGGGGGATTGATGCTCACAATCCAGCTGATTTTTCGTATGCAGGACAGTTTAAGCGGGCACATAAGGTCATTGCAGGGTTGGATTTGAACTTCATGAGCAACTATCTGCCTTATAAACCATGGACTAAAAATGGAGGAAATTCTGGTGAATGAGAAAACTGCCCTTATAACTGGTGCAGACCGGGGTATCGGTTATGCGGTGGCAAAGAAACTCTTTTGTAGCGGCTACCGAGTGTGTGCCAGTTATCTTCACGCCTTTGACACCGCAAAATTTTTAGAGGAGACAAATGGTTTGAACGAACAGAACCGGCTTTGGACTTATCAGGCAGATGTCACCAATCTAGAACAGATTAATCAGTTGTTTGCCCTCTTGGAGCAAACCTTTGGTGCGCTTCATCTGCTGGTCAACAACGCAGGAGTCACGCTGTTTGCCCCGTTTCTAGAAACTACTCCTGAGCAATGGGATGCTATTGTTTCTACGGACTGGAAAGGTGCCTATTTCTGCACGCAACAAGCAGCAAAAAATATGTTGCGACATGGTCAAAAAGGTACCATTATTAATATCTCATCAAATCAGGCCGTTGGGTGCTGGCCGAATGCCAGCGTGTACGGTCCGGCAAAATGTGCTTTGACTAAATTCGGTATGCATGCGGCTATGGAATTAGCCCCCTATGGAATTCGGGTAATTACCTTGGCGCCAGGTTACACTGATACAGGCTGGGGAAAATCTGAGAATGCTCAACAGATTCATTCCAAAATTCCCTTGGGACGTTTCGCCACACCAGAAGAAATTGCATCCCTTATTCCTTTTTTAGATTCTAGAAGCACTGCGTACCTGACTGGCTGTTGTATTACCGCTGACGGAGGTGCGCTTCTTCCGGTCGTCCCGGAAAATACCTACTCCGCCAAAGAAGGGTAAGACAATATGGAAAAACGGTTGGTATTGCTTTGCATATTGGGAGATCCATCCATTCCGGCATCCTCAGAACCGCTTTCCGGCGGATTCAATGCCGACACTGCTGAGTTGGCGGATTTACTGGTTCAGGTGGAGTATCCTGTGGACATAATTACAAATATCTCGCCGGATCGGCAGACACCTGTGGAGTTTTGGCGAAATGGAAATATTACTATTCACCGTATCCCTGTATCGCCTGAGGCTTTGATTGATCAGGAGCAGTTAGGTGCACAGTTTTCCATAATTCTTCAAGAAGTCCGTAAAGTTTGGAGCAGCTTTGCCAGTCCCCCCTTCCTTATCCACAGTCTCTACTGGTATTCTGGGTATCTAGCTTTACACCTGAGTCAAATCTATAACGTCCCATTTCTTCACTCCGCTGTATCTTTAGCCGCAGAAAAAATCAGTGCAGGCAGGACACCTAAATTCCACGATCAGCAAAAGTGGGAAGATTTGTTTCTCCCAAAAGCAGAGCGCGTGCTGGCTATCAGTCAGGCAGAGCGGGAACTGCTTTGTGCAGAATACCATCTATCCCCAGAAAAGGTGGAAGTAGTAGGCAGAAATGTCCCCTATGAGCTATTCGCACCTAGTCATAACGAGTCGGGCACAGTGGGGAAAGAACTGCGCCCCAGCTCTACTTTGCCGCCTGCGGACAGCCGTTGGTGGAATAGTGGAGCCTTTACCTACATTGGGCGTATGGTAGCAGATAAAGGCGTTGTAGAGATTGTTCTGACGTGGTATCGGCTTTATCAAACTTACGGTAAGTCCACACCTCCCATCTGGCTGGTGGGCGGGACACCAGAAGAAATTCGTGTACTTCGATCTCGGTTGGCAGAAATGCTGCCTGAACTGGCAGACCTGGAACAGGCTATGCAGGTATGTTGGTGGGGGTTTCTCAACGCCGGCGCGCTGAGTACTGTGCTTATGAAATCGTCGGTGTTGGTACACCACTCCCGGTATGAGGCCGGCGGCCGAGTCATTCTGGAGGCTATGAGTACTAAAACCCCCGTTATTGCTTCCCCGTTCGGCTTTGCAAAAGATTTCATTAGAAATTGGGAAAACGGATTTTTGGTAGAATTTGGGGATCTGGATCTTCTAAAAATCCGTATGTCCCATTTTATTCGTCAACCTCTCCTGTCCAATGCGTTGGGCAATACGGCATACCAAGATTATCAATCACTGCAACAAGGTTGGGATTTTAGCAGGACCCACCTGGAAATTTACCGATCCTATCGCACAGGAAAGCTCTGGAGCGGCCATCACGCTTCTTCAGCGCCATCAGGAAACGAAAATTATTTTCAAAAGAGTTTGATTACTAGTTATCCCTATACCGGTGTCCCTATCCCAGAATTGCATCATCTTATTCGTGAAGAGTTTCCTGACATACCCAGCACATTAAAAAAGTTTCCCAATCCAGCGGGACGCTCCTTTCTCTGGACGGTGGACGGGCGTTATTACATCAAACAGCTTTACTCCACCCTCAATAAAGCGCGATTGTGGGGCGAATCCGACGTACCTGAGGCTGTGCCGGTACAGCTCCGCTTTTGCAGAGCCTGCCAATCAGCTGACTCGGAGCGGACGTTGAAGCCCATCTATACGGAATCCGAATACCATCTGCTGATTACAGAACGTGTGCCTATTGTTCCAGACAGTACGATTGACCGACATCCAGAAATGGCAGCGGAGGCCCTTTCTGCATTTTCTGGAAGCCTTCTGGCAAGCAAGGCAAAAATGCTGAGCGGCAACCCGGCATGGTCAAAAGGCTGCAAGGATACTCTGGCAGAATACTGGGCAGAGCTTTTCAGAACAATGGAGCAAGCGGGTTCTTGGGGATATGACTGGGAGTTTTGTGATTGCTTAGCTCTTGCCCAGAAGCTGGGGGAGGATGCCGGCCGGGAGCAAGCCCCCTTTGGGGGGAACTATGGAAAGCCCGTCTATGGTCATTGTGTGGATGCGGGCAAAATATACAAGCTTCTCCCCAGCGCCGATGCCTTTTGGGGTGAGCTGGGCTGGGATACGGGCCTGTTGATATCTTGCTGGCTTCTGCGGCGCAATAACGATGTGGCATCAGATTTTTCAGAGTTACTTCCCAGGATTGCCGCTTCCTGGACCCTTTCTCCCCGCCGAGCCCTCAACTGGACATTATTACACCTAACTGTCAAGACTTTCGCTTCAGCTGTATGTATGGCGGAGTGCGAAAGCCGGCGGATATTTAAAATTATAGAATATCTTTCAGAACTCTATAAAAAACTATAAATTATGATTTGATGACTATCTTTCCTGCCTGGTAAAACGGAGTCTTTTGTAGAATGGATTCCAGCGTCTCACCTTGCCGCAGATACATATAGTACTCGTCCACCTCTTTCAGCCGAAATGCAGATAGGAGCATCTGGATTTGTGCTTGACAGGATTCTGTGTAATTGGGGAGTTTTCCAATTGCCAGCAAGCCGCGCAAAAGCAACAGTACTCCCACGAACAGCTTGGGGTATTTCCCCCGAGCGATTTGAAAATGATTGATCCGATCTACATAACTCTTTCGAAAAATCTCTCCGCAGCGGCAAGCGGTATCCAATGCCTTATCCCACTGCTTTTGGCTTTGCTGCACGGAGAACAGATTGCTCAGGATAGGCCAAAGCACCGTGACATGTTTGGCCTCCGGGATTAATGCGCTTCCATGGGCCAAATTGCGCTCAGCTTCTGAATAGTTTCCACGAATATATGCCAGACAGCCTAGCAGATTGGAGCAGCGCGCCTCTTCGTTTTTCAGTCCCGCTTGGTTGGCCTGACGAATAATGGCCAATCCTTCCTCTTGCGGCAATTCATAGTCGCCGCAGTACATCCGCATAGTGGCCACATTGATTGCATGGTGCAACTGAGAAGACAGGGGAAGCTGTGCTTTCAGCGGCTCAATCAGTTTCAAACAGCGCATGGCTATGGGGGCGTTGATGGTGGAGTATTTTTCTGACAGATGAGTCAAATTGGAAAAGAGCAGCGCCGCATTCCCTGGACACTGCTGGCGCCCTTGGCGGAATACTTGCAAGCACTGATTCAAAGATTTAGTTTCCTTCGTGGCAATTGCGTACTCCAGCCAAACACGCCCGGCCAATTCAGCGGGGGTCTCTTTATTGAGTTCTCCAACTGTATGCTCAATGGCTGCCAGGGAGGTTCTATAGTCCCCCCAATAGTGATATAGGCGCATCCGAACCAGGCCAGCATGAATATCTAGCTCTTGCATCTTTGGCTGCTCCCGATCTGCTGGAGGCACTTTTTCAAAACACTCATCCAGTAGGGTGAGCTTCTCCCGTAAATTTTCTCGTTCCATTTCCTGAAGGTATAATTCATTTTGCAGCAGAGCCAACAGAGACTCAATATGGCGGGACACCCAGAGCACCGGGGCCATACTTTCCAAAATGGTTAGCTGTTCTTCCGCTAATTTTATATAAATTTGAGAAAGACTGTACTGCCCATACTGCTGCGTGGAAATGCCGAAAGCCAGACTTTGGATAGCTACTTCTTCTATTTCGCCTAAAATTTTGTGAAGCCGGATGCGGCAGATGGATTCCTCTTCATGGTTGACAAAAATGGATGTCCGTTCTGCCGCAGACAAGACCTTGTGGGCTAACTCCTGCTGATAAGTGATTGATAAATACTGCCCTGTGGTAAAATAATCTAAATATAGAGTGTGGGTAACGTGAAGCGTCTTTTGAGTCAACGTGTAGATGTCGGTATGCTGAAGCAAATCATTCAGGGCATCCTGATTGTTTCCCAAAATCAGTTCAACCATAGAGAGCGTAACACGCCCTTGGAATAGGCTGGTCAAGAAGAAAAGGCCACTATAATAAGGTCCCCTAGCACTTAAAGTGTCTACCAGCATGGGGATGATCTGCTGGCCATGATCTACGGGCATAGAAGCTATATTATCCGCCCACAGGTGCTGAGGGAGTTCCAGGAACCCTTTTGTCTTCAAATAGGTCATTAGGGTGTTGATTAGCAACAGAGTATATCCCGCCTTTTCCAATATTAGCTTTGTTTCCGAAAGGCCCAGTTTAGGGCCATTTAGCAGTGTGTTGATGTATGTGCGATATTCCTGGAGGGTTAGTTTACATAGTCTACAGCGATATATAAGGCAAGGCAGCTGTTGGAACTGGGACACATAATATTCCCACTCATCCTCCCGCATATGGCCATCAATATATACGGATGTGCGAATTTCCAAAATGCTTCGGATGTCTTTGGAAAAACGCTTATAAAACTGGATCAAAAATTCCATCAGATCCTTTTGGGCATAGTTCAGATTTGTAAAGCAGATAATGTACTTCCTTCGTTTGCTTGCCTGGGAATATAGCTGGGCCAAATACTCAATAAGATAGTAATAAAAGAGATCTGTATGCTTAAGATAGCTGTGCCTGCTTTTCTGAAACGCGGTAATAACAGCTTTTTTAACGGATTCATCCAGCACATCATCACCAATCCAAGTGATAGCCTGCGAAAAGTCTTGTATGTCAATGGCATCAATCCATTCTTGTGGAATACACCATAGAGCTTTGACTAATTCGATAAACAGTACCCGTGATGTGTCACAGTTTTGGAGGTCTATATGGATGACGCCAAATCCGAACAACTTCAACTTCTGCCTTACCGCTGCAGTAAAAAAGCTCTTGCCAATTCCGGCATCTCCTTCCACAGTAACAAGTCCGCCGGATTGCTCGAACAGCCCTACAATTTCTTCACACATTTTCCAACGATGTGCGCTAAACAGTGTCACCTCTTTAGGGCTGTCAAATACATTGCTAACAGAGAGTTTTTCTATCGTTGGATTCTTTTTATAGGCTTTTAGAAACGTGTCATAGGAACGTTCTAAAAGATCCAATAGTGATGCTGGACATATCTCTTTTAACTTAAGATCCTGTAGCAGCCGTTCATAAATCACCTTGATTAAGAGAAACCGGACTTCCAGTCCGGTTTTTTTAGAGTAATCTTGTAATAACTGAATGGTTTTATCTGATAATCGTAAATTGGAAGCCACTATAAGTAATCGAGCTGTTCGGTTGATAGCGATAATCATAGCCTTCGAAAAATCCTGCAATGGAAGGTCACGTAGAATATTTTTCCTCAATTTAGCTTCCATAATTGCGCAAAATCTGTGCTCATCAGTAGTAAACTCTGCTGGGAAATAGAATATTCCATCAAAGCCGCCATCTTTTTTTCTTTGTGTCAACTGATTATGTTCATCAGCAGTCAGGTGAAAAACGGTCAGCAAGATTTGAAAAGTTAGTTTCTCAAATGCTTCCCAGTCTTCATCGGAGATTCTATGCCCCACCTTAGTCAACCCCTATCCAACCGAATGATCTTGTTTGGTGAATGGTCGTGATACGAATAGATTCGATGATAATTGCAGATTATCTATTCTTCGTGAGTATACCATTAATTGGCCAGATTTTCCATAGGAATTTGCAAAATATTGAGATTTCTGTTGTTCATACCAATGTTATTTCCCCTAATGAGTTATAATGCCTAACTTGTATTAAATTCTGTGATAGAAATCGGCCGATAAATTGACCAAATTACTTTTTTGTGCTATACTGTTAACAGAAAAAGAGAAACGGAGCGTTGCCCTATGCACAAACAATACACGATCACTCCACTCAGCGAATTATCGCTTCGTTCTGACTTCATGTTCGGCCAGATTATGCGATCAGAGGAGATTTGCCGGCTGTTTCTGGAAGCCCTGTTGGAAATCGAGATCCAACGAATTGAATTTATCGACCGCCAAAAGGATCTTTCCGACAGCTATGAATATCATGGCATCCGACTTGATGTATATCTGAAGGACGAAAAGGGCACCGTGTTCAATGTGGAGATACAGGCCGACCGCAAGGACGATCTGCCCCGACGGGTTAGATTTTACCAAAGTGCCATTGACCGTGGGGAACTGCCCAAGAGTGCGGATTACGCCAGTCTCTCGGAGAGCTATATCATCTTTGTCTGTGACTTTGACTACTTTCACATTGGAAAAGCTATCGGAGAGCGGATTTCTTTCTTGAAAGACACCGAAGTCCCTTACGAAGACGGTTCTCATGTGTTCTTCCTCAACAGCCGGTACACAGAGGGCAACGGCAGCAAACCGATTCTGGAGTTTTTAGACTTGGTTCGCACAAATGATATGGAAAAACCGTATGAGACGCCGCTGGGCCAGAAGGCCCGGAAGCGGATTCAAGAGGTGCGCAGTGATAAGGCATTGGAGGTGTCGTATATGACGTATGCGCAGAAGATGATGGATGAACGCAGATTAGGCTATGCAGAAGGACGTGAAGAAGGACGTGAAGAAGGACGTGAAGAAGGGCGCGAAGAAGGGCGCGAAGAAGGCATTGAGGAAGGTCTGAGCAGGGCTGTTGCGGCCCTAAAAGGTATTCTTGATCCAGCGGTAATTGCGGAGCAATTCAAAATGTCTTTGGAGCAGGTCATGGATATCCTTGGTCAGAAATAAAATTCTATCATCAGGGTGGCTCATTTGCATCAGACGAGCTGCCCTGATTTTTATATAGACCTACAGCGAGCCAGTTTCCACGCCCGACCTTCGGGTTGGAAACCCTGTGATTTTCGGGTTGGAAAACCCGGAAGAATTTATACAAAGAAAGATATTATGAACTGAAGCAGGGCAAATTCCGCGATAATCCAAAGAATTTACCCTGCTTCCTTTTACATGAAATTATAGAGATAATAAAACAGCTATGATTCTTTTATGGAAATACTTGCTTGAGCAAGGGACTAGGAATTTTGATAAAGATAATTGGGTGCTTTGTTTAGCTTACGGTGGTTTCCACAAACTATTTACAATGTTTTGACAGTTAATTCTGCCTAATATGCTTCCACGAAATATCGTTCGCCAAATTGATTCTTCGGTCATCTTCAAAGGAAGCATTAAAATTGCACATTGAAAAATATGCTCCCATTGCAGCCCCAATCGCCGCTGTGCTAGCCTGCTGGCGGCCTAACTCTGCTTTACAATACTGCTGAGTTGATGTCACAGTAAATTGGATTCTCTGATCCATCAGTTCTGGTATTAAAGTTTTATTGGAGAAAGCGTCATGTCCGACTAAAATAAAACGGTCAATTCCTAGAATACAGTTAATCGTATTCAATACTAAGGGAATATACCGGGCATGGTTGCGTCGATCAGATAAATGATTTTCAATCTCATCACCTTCAATCCGAATATGGCCCAACTCACCGGAAAGATTGTGACTACCTCTCAGAAGCTTTTGATCAATGACCATCGCGCAGCCGACGCCGCTTCCAAGGTAAATCAGCGCCACATCTTCTTTATAACGACCTTGACGCTGTTCCATTAGGTATTGGTATTCAGAAATAATTGCAGATTTACAGTTGTTGTCAATAGAAAGGAATAATCCATATTGATTGATCTCATTCAGAAGTTGATATCCAATTAAATCAGAGAGCGACAACTCACGAACTTGGGTAATGCGGGGGGTAGGATTCCAGACGCAGGCGTCATAGTCTACAGGCCCTGA
>OFFJ01002708.1_pt1 | contig 11015 bp, 8 predicted proteins | sample 1521261 | NCBI WGS metagenome assembly OFFJ01 (sample SAMEA3504122, study PRJEB24116) | mouse gut metagenome | biome: mouse gut; feature: mouse-associated habitat; material: faeces | place: Denmark | collected 2011 | reverse complement strand
CCTCCGGCCTGGAGCGTGTGGCGGACCACGCCACTAATATTGCCTTTGCTGTTATTACGGCGGAGGATGAGTGAGATTTTCCGGATCGGCAGCATTGTCCGGAACATGTTTCTTCGTACTGGAGAGCGCCGTCAGAATATCAGACTGGAAGACAATGGAATGAAAAATATGTAAAAAAATTTAGCAAAGCGGTTGACAGAACCTCCGGCTGCCTGTATAATCTTTTTTAACAACTTAATAAATTTGTAACATATTTGTCAAATTTGTATTTGTGAACATATTAATTTTCTGCTCTGCTTTGAAAATGTTCACTTGCTATGCCGTGGGAGTAAGTGCAGCTTCCCATGGTTGCATTGATATCGGAGGCAAAGAGGTTGATTCCGATAAGACATATTATTTACGGTTGACAAATGTTTCGGTTGGTAAGTACAAAGATACAGGAGTGATGATATGAAGAATCGGGGAAAGAAAAAGATTGCAGCAGCTTCCGCAGGCCTTATCCTTTGCATGGCAATGGTGCCTCTGCCGGTGTATGCCAGCGAAGCGGATAACATTCTGCAGGCCGGCGGCGTGGCGGCTGTTCTGGAGGAAAGATTATCTACAGAGGAGTATATAGAGATTGCCCAGCAGGCGCAGGGAGCAGCATGGGGCTATACCAATATCGGTATAGCCAATGTGGAAAGCGGGAATCTGAATGTGAGGGAGACACCTTCCACCGACGGCAAGATGGTGGGAAAGATGCCGAAGGACTCTGCCTGTGAAGTGCTTGAGATCACGGACGGCTGGGCTCATATCAAGTCCGGTGAGGTGGAGGGGTATGTGAATACAGATTATCTGCTGACTGGTCCGGATGCCAAGCTGAAGGCAAATGAAATCGTCCGCACCGTGGTGGTGGTGAAGGGGGACGGCCTGAATGTGCGGGAAGCACCCGACACAGAGAGCGCCATACTGACCCAGGTGGCGTCAGGGGAAGAGATGGATTACCTGGAGACTCTGGACGGGTGGATCAAAGTGGCGGTAGATGCGGATGAGGCGTACGTCTCATCCGAATATGTGACTGTGGAGGAAAAGCTGGATACAGCCATCACCATGACGGAACTTCTCTACGGACAGGGAGTATCCGATGTCCGTGTGGATCTGGTGGAATATGCCAAGCAGTTCGTAGGCAACCGCTATGTATGGGGCGGCACCAGCCTGACCAAGGGAGCGGACTGTTCCGGTTTTGTGCTGAGCGTATTTAAAAAGTACGGAATTTCCCTTCCTCATCATGCAGCATCCCAGGCGGGATACGGAACCAAGATTTCAGCGGGAGACCTGCAGCCCGGTGACCTCGTCTTCTATGGCAACAGCAGGGGCCGTATCAATCATGTGGCTATTTATATCGGCGGAGGCCAGGTGGTGCACGCCAGCAACGAGAGGACAGGAATCAAGATCAGCAATTACAAATATCGTACTCCGGTGAAGTACGTGAGGTTGCTGCAGGATTGACGGATGCGGTAAAGCGGTATTATGGATGCTGAGCCGAAGTGTTTGCCTGTCATCATGTATAATGAGCGAACATACATGCAATATGGTACAGGAAACGGTAAAAATATGCTCACAGGATGCACACAAAATGAGCGGAGTGCGCTCATTTTGGCTCCGCAGTCTCGGGATTTTCGTGCAAATTGCGAACGAAAACACCTCGCGGTGTCACCTGTGAACAGTAATGTAATTCTGATAATTTCCGAAATTCAGGTAAAATTCAGGTTTACATTTTAACGTGAATATGATATGATAACATGGTGTGACAGACGGACAAAATGTTTCCGTCTCAACCGACACTCGGATGCGGGATACTCCGACCCGATCTTAGTGTCAGGTGATAAGGATGTGCTGACGCAATTCCTAAAAGTTGAAGGAGGAAGAGAAATGATTTCAAAGGAAAAGAAGACGGCGATTATGAATGAGTATGCCAGGACACCTGGTGATACCGGTTCACCTGAGGTACAGGTTGCTGTACTGACAGCAAGGATTCAGGAGCTCACAGAGCATCTTAAGGTGAATCCCAAGGATCATCATTCCCGCCGCGGTATGCTGAAGATGGTAGGTCAGAGACGTGGATTCCTTGAGTACCTGAAGAAGAAGGATATCGAGAGATATCGTACTCTGATTGAGAGGCTTGGCTTGAGGAAATAAGTCGGATTGCAGATAAAGCAGACGTGAGATGCGTAAGCATTTCAGGTCTGCTTATTCATAGCAATAAAAAGCTGCCGGGGACAGAAGAGTGTTCCGAGACCGCTGAAAAAGGTATGAATGTGAGTGTCGTGGCTTTTTCAGTAGTTTCGGTATCTTCTGTTCCTGTAATATGTACTCAGGGCCGGAAAGATTTGCCGGCCATCCTGTATAACGAGTGGGCATGTATGCAGTGCAGTACAAAAACGGTAAATAAACATGCTCACGAGTATGAAAACAGGCTGTCAGTGACAGCGGAATGGAGGAAACAAATTTATGTATCAGACTTATGAGATGGAACTGGCGGGGCGCACGCTGAAGGTAGACATTAACCGCGTGGGCAAGCAGGCCAACGGATGTGCGTTTATGCATTACGGTGATACGGTTGTGCTTTCTACGGCAACCGCATCCGAGAAGCCCAGGGAGGGAATCGACTTTTTCCCTCTGAGCGTGGAGTATGAGGAGAAAATGTACGCTGTGGGGAAGATTCCCGGCGGCTTCAACAAGAGAGAGGGCAAGGCCAGCGAGAATGCCATTCTGACCAGCCGTGTCATCGACAGGCCCATGCGTCCTCTGTTCCCCAAGGATTACCGCAATGACGTGACGCTGAACAACATGGTAATGAGCGTGGATCCGGCATGTCGTCCGGAACTGGTGGCAATGTTGGGCGCGGCAATCGCAACCTGCATTTCGGATATCCCTTTTGACGGCCCCTGTGCCATGACCCAGATGGGCATGATTGACGGTATGTTTATTATCAATCCTTCCCAGGAGGAGTGGAAGAACGGTGACCTGAACCTGACCGTTGCATCCACCAGAGAGAAAGTCATCATGATCGAAGCCGGAGCAAATGAGATTCCGGAGGCGAAGATGATTGAGGCTATCTATAAAGCCCATGAGATTAATCAGACGATCATTGCATTTATTGATAAGATTGTAGCAGAGGTCGGCAAGCCGAAGCATACCTATGCCAGCTGTGCCATCCCGGAGGAGATGTTTGAGGAGATTAAACGTCTGGTTTCTCCCGAAGAGATGGAAGCAGCCGTATTTACGGATGACAAACAGACCAGAGAAGAAAATATCAGGAATGTCACCGCAAAGCTGGAAGAAGCGTTTGCCGAAAAAGAGGACTGGATTGCAATTCTGGGCGAGGCTGTATACCAGTATGAGAAAAGATGCGTCCGCAAGATGATTCTGAAGGACCACAAGCGTCCCGACGGACGGGCCATTACACAGATCCGTCCCCTGGCAGCAGAGGTGGATATCATCCCCAGAGTACATGGCTCTGCCATGTTCACCCGTGGACAGACTCAGATCTGCAATGTATGTACTCTGGCTCCTTTGTCCGAGCAGCAGAAGATTGACGGACTGGATGAAAATGAAGTAAGCAAGCGCTATATGCATCATTATAATTTTCCTTCCTATTCCGTGGGTGAGACAAAGCCTTCCCGTGGACCCGGAAGGCGTGAGATCGGCCATGGCGCATTGGCGGAGAGGGCATTGATTCCCGTACTTCCCAGTGAGGAGGATTTTCCTTACACAATCCGTACAGTGTCCGAGACCTTTGAGTCCAACGGCTCTACGTCCATGGCATCCACCTGTGCTTCCTGTATGTCACTGATGGCGGCAGGCGTGCCCATCAGGAAGATGGTGGCAGGTATTTCCTGTGGGCTTGTGACAGGTGAGACGGATGACGAATATGTGCTGCTTACCGATATCCAGGGTCTGGAGGACTTCTTCGGAGATATGGATTTCAAGGTGACAGGCACCACGGAAGGCATCACCGCCATCCAGATGGATATCAAGATTCATGGCCTGACCAGGCCTATCGTAGAGGGCGCTATAGCAAGATGCCGTGAGGCAAGGCTCTTTATCATGGATAACTGCATGAAGCCTGCAATCTCCGCACCCAGACCGGAAGTAGGGTCTTACGCACCGAAGATCATTTCGGTTCAGATTGACCCGGAGAGAATCGGGGATGTGGTAGGTCAGAGAGGAAAGACCATCAACGAGATTATCGCCCGCACAGGGGTTAAGATCGATATCACCGACGACGGCAATGTATCCGTATGCGGCACCGACAAGGAGATGATGGACAAGGCTGTGGATATGATCCAGATCATTGTCACAGACTTTGAGGAAGGCCAGATTTTCAAGGGTAAGGTGGTCAGCATCAAGGAGTTCGGCGCATTCATCGAATTTGCTCCTGGCAAGGAGGGCATGGTTCATATTTCCAAGATTGCAAGGGAGAGGATTAACCGCGTGGAGGACGTACTGACGCTCGGCGATGTGGTGACGGTTGTCTGCCTTGGTAAGGACAGGATGGGAAGAATCAGTTTTTCCATGAAGGATGTGGCTCAGAAATAAGAATCAGGAATCCCCTGGCCGTTCCGTTGTGTTCGGCAGGGGATTCTTTGTCATTTTCTATTAAAACAACATCTGCCCATGCAGAACTATAAATAGGAGGTTTCAGAATGTTATCAAAAGAACTGTTAAAAGAGGCTTTAAGGCGTGCGCTTTCCACAGGCGCCGACTATGCGGAGGTTTTCGCGGAGCATACCCTGAACAAGAACATCACTATCATATCCGGCAAAACGGATAAGATTGCGGATGCGGTGATTTCCGGCGTGGGCGTCCGTATTTTCAAGGGGACGCGGTGCGTATCAGGATCCGCTTCCTCTCTGGCACCGGAGGCTCTGCTGAACTGTGCGTCGAGGGTGGCGGATGCTCTCACGGGCACTGCGGCGGTGCAGGATATCCGTTTACAGGAACGCCTGTTTGGGGATATTCATCCGGTGAAAATCGTGCCCGCAGACGTTGCCAACAGGGAGAAAATCGAATACGTGCGGGAAGCATGCCTGGCGGCGAAGGACTATAGCGAGGAAATCAGCCAGGTAAGGGGAATTTTCCTGGAAGTGGACCACAACATCCTCATTGCCACAAGTGAGGGATTGTTTGCCCAGGACAGGCAGATACGCAGCAGAGTCATGGTGAGTTCTATTGCGAGCAGAGACGGAGAGAATCAGGACGGCGGCGTAAACCATGGGGCAAGGAAAGGGCTGGAGCTTTTTTCTGAATTTGACCCTGAGGAACTTGGCAGGGAGGCTTCCCGGCAGGCGGTTACCATGCTGCATGCAGGTTACATCAAGGCCGGTACCATGCCTGTGGCTATCGAGAACGGATTCGGCGGCGTAATCTTCCACGAGGCCTGCGGACATTCCCTGGAGGCATCCTCCGTAGCTTTGGGCCAGTCACAGTTTGCGGGGAAACTGGGTGAGCAGATTGCCAATGAAAAGGTGACAGCTATTGACGACGGCACCATTCCCAATTCCTGGGGCTCCATAAATATCGATGATGAGGGAACACCCGCACAGAAGAATGTGCTCATTGAGAACGGCATTCTGAAGAGTTACATGATTGACAAATTAAACGGGCGCAGGATGGGCATGGAGTCTACCGGGAATTCCAGACGCCAGAGTTACAGCTTTGAACCCACTTCCCGTATGACCAATACCTACATAGCGGCAGGGCAGGATGAAGATAAGGACATCATTTCATCCATAGAATACGGTCTTTACGCCAAGAGCATGGGAGGCGGTTCCGTAAATCCTGTAACGGGTCAGTTTAATTTTGCCGTGGATGAGGGTTATGTTATCCGCAACGGCCAGATCTGTGAGCCTGTCCGGGGTGCCAGTCTTATCGGCAAGGGCTCTGAGGTCCTGATGAACATTGATATGGTGGGAAAAAATGTTGCCAGGGCCCAGGGCATGTGCGGCGCTTCTTCCGGCAGCATCCCTACGGATGTGGGACAGCCGCTGATCAGGGTTTCTTCCATTGTAGTAGGGGGACGATAATTCGACGACAGTTTGTCATTTGTCAGAGGAAGCTGGGAGCCCCCAGGAGTCATTAGTTTATACAAGTAATATGGCGGACTATAAACGTATTAGCGTTATAAAATAAATGGAATAACAATCGAGGAGCATAAAAATTATTTTATGCAAGAATATTAAGCCTGCGTTTTTTTGATATAAAAATACGTTTTAGAAATGCGTATTATCGATATCCGGAATCCGCGGGCTGCAGAAAGGTATGGGTATCAGAATGACATATCAGGAATTTAAGGAAGCCGTGGTCAGATACGCTGCGGAAAATCAGATTACGGACTATGAATTGTATTATACGGAGAGCGAATCGGTTTCAGTAGAGATTTTCAAGGAAGAGGTAAAGGGCTACAGTACGGAGGACAGCATGGGAATCTGCTTCCGCTGTGTGGTAAACGGAAAAGCAGGATACGCTTCCACGGAAAACAGGACGGAAGAGGAAGCGAAGTCTCTTGTGCTTCGCGCGTTGGACAATGCCGGTTCCATAGAGAGCGAGGAGAAAGCCTTTATCCACAAGCAGGGCGACACTTATGCCGTGCTTGAGGAAAGCAGTTCGGCAGTGCCTTCCGGCGCAGAGCTTACCGATGCGGCTCTGGCACTCCAGAAGGAACTGTATCAGGCAGATTCCAGGGTTGCAGACGGAACCCAGGCATATATGGCTTACAGCGGTGAAAAATATGCGCTTTGCAATTCAAACGGCCTGGACCTGGAGGACAGGGTAGCCTGCTCCATGTGTTATGCCATGCCGCTGGTGTCGGACGGAAGTGAAATGTATGACGGTTTTGAGAATAAAATGGGTGACCTGAAGGATTTCGACCTGAAGGCCATCGCGGAGAAAGCTGTGGAGGACGCAGTGTCCACCATAGGCGCGGAGAGTGTGCCCAGCGGAAAATATACGGTCATATTTTCCAACAAGGCCATGGCTACACTGCTTCAGACCTATTCGTCCGTATTTTCCGCCGAAGAAGCCCAGAAAGGCATGTCACTTCTGAACGGAAAAGAGGGTGAGAAGATTGCAGCCGATATCATTACCATTGTAGACGATCCCATGTACGCTGACAGTGTAACGAAGAGAACCTTCGACGGAGAAGGCGTTGCCACTTATGTGAAAAACGTAGTGGAAAACGGTGTTCTGGTTACTTTGCTTCACAACCTGAAGACTGCGGCAAATGCGGGCGTAAAGTCCACGGGAAATGCAGGCAGATTGTCCTACGCGTCGGTTATCGGTGTCAGTCCTTACACGTTTTACATTCAGCCGGCAGCAAAAGAAGACAGTGAAGCATCGGACGGCACCGCAAAGAAAACGCCTGACGGATTGTTCGCGCTGGCAGGTGAGGGCATTTATATAACCGAGCTGATGGGCCTTCACGCCGGGGCAAATCCTGTCACGGGAGACTTCTCCCTGGCATCCAGGGGATTTTTGATTACAGACGGCAAAAAGGGTGCTCCGGTGAAGAACTTCACCGTGTCCGGCAATTTCTTTGAACTGCTGAAAGATGTGGAAAAGGTGGGAGACGACCTGGATTTTGTGCGCGGAAAATACGGTTCGCCTTCCGTAATGGTGAGAAATCTTGCCATTGCCGGGAAGGAAGCGTAAACGGGATAATATCAGAGTTTCATAAGTAATGAAAGGCTGACAGTATATGCGGACTGTCAGCTTTTTATTGCGTAAAAATGCCCTGAATTCGCTTTTTGGCATAATAAAGCAAGATTGGCATAGCCAAAAAATAAAAAGAGCACAGTCAGTGAAAGCATCACATCTGGAAATATCCCTTCCTGACCGATAGACTGGAAACAGAAACAAACAGAAGACAAGCGAACAGGAATGGAGGATAAAATGTGACAAAATTTTCAGAAAGCAACCAATCAGAAAGTAACCGCTCAGTAATCAAAAAGGAAAATGCAGTAAGGGACAGAGGCGGTAAAAAAAGAGCGTTCAGCCGGCTCGGGAGATGCTGGCAGCTGTACCTGCTGCTGGCGCCTACAGTGGTGTATCTGTTCATATTTAATTACCTTCCCATGACGGGAATCCAGATTGCATTCAGGGACTACAAATTTTCCAGAGGAATATGGGACAGTGCCTGGGTGGGGCTGAAACATTTCAGAACCTTTTTCGAATCCGTTCAGTTTGAGAGCCTGATGGTCAATACCGTTAAGATCAGTGTCTATGCGCTGCTGTTCGGATTTCCCTTTCCGATTATCCTGGCTTTGCTGCTCAATGAGTGTAAGAGCATGAAGCTTAAAAAGACGGTTCAGACACTGACCTATGCTCCCTACTTTATTTCTACTGTGGTCATGGTGTCCATGCTTTCCATGTTCCTCTCGCCGTCCACGGGCATTGTCAATAAGGCGATTTCGTTCTTTGGAGGGACTCCGTATGATTTTATGGGAAGTGCAAAGGCATTCCGTTCCGTGTATATCATTTCCGGCATCTGGCAGGGAACAGGGTGGAGTTCCATCATTTTCATTGCGGCACTGGCAGGGATAGACCCGCAGCTTCACGAGGCCGCAGAAATCGACGGTGCCAACAGGCTGCAGAGAATCTGGCATATCAACCTGCCGGGGATTCTGCCTACGGCAGTGATTGTGTTCATCATGAACTGCGGCTCCATTATGAGCGTGGGATTTGAAAAGGTGTATCTGATGCAGAACTCCATGAACCAGTCCACATCGGAGATTATAGCTACTTATGTATATAAGATGGGAATCCAGAAGGCACAATATTCCTATACAACAGCCATCGGCCTGTTTAACTCGCTGATTAATCTGGTGTTGCTCCTGATTGTAAATCATATCAGCAAAAAGGTATCGGAAATCAGCGTATTTTAAATAATCGCAAAATAGACAGGAGGTAGATTGTATATGGTACGATCCCGAAAGCGAAAAGAGAGTCTGGATAACCGGATTTTTAATGGTATAGTAACGTTTCTGCTGGCGCTCTGCGGCCTGGCGGCATTGTATCCGCTGCTGTTTGTGGTGGTGGCGTCCATATCGGATCCCGTGCGGGTCAATTCGGGGGATGTGTGGCTGTTTCCCGTGGGCTTCCAGCTGGACGGTTATGTGCAGGTATTTGGAAATAAATGGATTTTCATCGGTTACAGGAACAGCCTGATATACACGGTGCTGGGAACTTTTCTGAATGTGTTGGTGACAATCATGGCAGGATATCCGCTCTCTCGTAAAGATTTGTACGGCAGAAAGCTTTTTAACTGGTATATCGCCATTCCTATGTGGTTTGGGGGCGGTCTGATACCGACGTATGTTGTGGTCAATAATCTGCATCTGGTGAATACGCCCCTGGTGCTTCTGATTCTGGGACTGGTAAGCAGCTTTAACATTATCATCTGCCGCACCTTTATTGCTTCCCTTCCCTATGAGCTTCAGGAATCGGCAAAGATTGACGGCTGCTCGGATTTCGGTATCCTGTGGAAGATTGTGGTTCCCTTGTCTAAGCCGATCATTGCTGTGCTGTGTCTCTACTATGCGGTGGGACACTGGAATGATTACTTCAGTGCCATGATTTATGTGAGCAATAAGAATTTTCAGACATTGCAGGTCTTTCTGCGGGAGATTCTTCTGCTGAATCAGAATATCGACCTGGAGACCATAGAAGACCCGGCGGTGGTGGCTCTGAAACTGCAGATGGCGCAGGTAATGAAATATTCCCTGATCGTGGTGGCATCCGTTCCGCTGCTGATAGCCTATCCTTTCGTTCAGAAGTTTTTTGTGAGGGGCGTTATGATCGGTTCCGTGAAGGGATGACCGTGCCCTGAAATAGTATAGCTGACATCAATTGCAGGATAATTTATACATATGGTCCACAGCAATTGCCAGGCATAATATACCTGTGGCGGAAAATATCTGCCAGACAAAATGTATGGCGGGTGAGCGCCTCTGCAGCATAAAACTAATGAAAGTAAAGCAGTAAAGAGGATTGCCTGGGGTTTACTGTGGCCGGTGTTCAGAGATGTTACTGCAGTTTATGATATTATAACAAGGAGGAGTAAATGATGAGAAAAGGAAAGAAAGTGTGTGCGTCGATGCTGACAATGTCCATGATAGCCGCTCTGCTGGGTGGCTGCGGTTCTCCGGAAGAGGGCGGGAAGGAAAATGGCAGTGTTCCGTCTTCCGCAGCTGCGGAAGGGGAACAGGAGACAGGAGGCGGTTCTGAAAGGGAAGTGTTTAAGCTTACGGTCCATTCCAGCCCGGCCCAGGGGGACTGGAACGATTACTGGCTGATCCATACCATTGAGGAAAAGTTCAATGTGGACATCCAGGTAGAGATGATTTCAACCGATGTCTGGAGAGATAAGCTGCCACTGATGTTTGCTACGGAAGAACTGCCGGATTTCTTCCTGAATTCCCTGGACAATTCGGATATTGCCACCTATGGGAGCGAGGGATATCTGATAGATCTGAATCCCTATATTTCCCAGGAGGCGACACCTAATATCTGGAAGGCCATGGAGGAGACTCCCGCACTGCGTCCCGCCCTTACGGAAGCCGGCGGCGAGATATTCGCAGTCAGCGGCGCCGATATGGCAGAGGCCAATCTGGCACAGAATCGTTTTTACGTCAACTATCAGTGGGCGGAGCAAATTCTGGGCAAGCAGCCGGAGACCCTGGATGAATTCTATGAGTATCTGAAAGGGGTAAAGGAGCAGGATATGAACGGCAACGGGGATGCGGCGGATGAGATTCCCCTGGGCGGCTTCTATAAGGCGCCGGATATGATTCATGTGTTCCCGCCCATCCTGAATGCCTTTGGCTATACCCGCAAGGATATTGAGGCCATTGACGGCAAGGTCGTATATGTACCGGCAGAAGATAATTATAAGCTGTTCCTGGATTTTATGAAGAAGCTTTATGATATTGACTCGCAATAACTGCACTTAAAAGAAAGATTTTTAAAAATTAGCA
>OFFJ01002707.1_pt1 | contig 11016 bp, 8 predicted proteins | sample 1521261 | NCBI WGS metagenome assembly OFFJ01 (sample SAMEA3504122, study PRJEB24116) | mouse gut metagenome | biome: mouse gut; feature: mouse-associated habitat; material: faeces | place: Denmark | collected 2011 | reverse complement strand
CATTTCTACGTGAGCAGGAACTGATGAAGAACCAGCGAACTGAGCGTCTGAGTGCATACGGCCCATTGTGTCGGTCATACCATAAGAAGCCGGACCGGCTGCCATGTTATCCGGGTGAAGGGTACGACCTGTACCACCACCGGAAGCTACTGAGAAATAAGGCTTACCAGCAAGCATACGCTCTTTCTTGTAAGTACCTGCAACCGGGTGTTGGAAACGAGTCGGGTTAGTAGAGTTACCAGTGATAGAAACGTCTACACCTTCTTTCCACATAACAGCTACACCTTCACGAACGTCGTCGCAACCATAGCATTTTACTTTGGCACGCTCACCGTCAGAGTAAGCGATTTCGCGAACAACTTTCAGTTCAGAAGTATAGTAGTCGAATTGAGTTTGTACATAAGTAAAGCCATTGATACGAGAGATGATTTGTGCAGCATCCTTACCCAAACCGTTCAGGATACAGCGCAGAGGTTCTTTACGTACTTTATCTGCTTTAGCAGCAATTTTGATAGCACCTTCTGCAGCAGCAAATGACTCGTGACCTGCCAGGAAAGCAAAACACTTAGTCTCTTCGCGCAGCAACATAGCTGCCAGGTTACCATGACCGATACCAACCTTACGATCGTCGGCTACAGAACCCGGGATACAGAAAGCTTGCAGACCGATACCGATAGCTTCGGCAGCATCAGCAGCATTCTTGCAACCTTTCTTCAATGCAATAGCTGCACCTACTACGTAAGCCCATTTTGCATTTTCAAAACAGATCGGCTGAGTTTCTTCACACGTTTTATAAGGATCAAGTCCGGCAGCTTCGCAGATTGCGTTTGCTTCCTCGATGTCTTTGATGCCGTTAGCGTTCAAGGCAGCAATGATACCTTTGATACGACGGTCTTGACTTTCAAATTTTACTTCTCTAATCATAATTTCTTTCCTCCTTATATTATTCGTGACGTGGATCAATATGTTTAACTGCTCCCTGCTCAGGTGTTACGCGACCGTAAGTACCGGTAACCTTCTTCAATGCTTCGTTAGCATCTGTACCCTTCTTGATTTCATCCATGAATTTACCCATGTGAACGAATTCGTATCCGCAGATCTCGTCATTCTTATCCAAGAAGATATTCTTGATGTAACCTTCGGCCATTTCCAGGTAACGAGGACCTTTGGCCAGAGTACCGTACAGTGTACCTACCTGGCTACGCAGACCTTTACCCAAGTCTTCCAAACCTGCACCGATAATCAAACCACCTTCAGAGAAAGCAGACTGAGTACGTCCGTAAACGATCTGAAGGAACAGTTCTCTCATGGCAGTGTTGATAGCGTCGCACACAAGGTCAGTGTTCAAAGCTTCCATAACAGTCAGGCCGGGAAGAATCTCAGAAGCCATAGCTGCGGAATGTGTCATGCCGGAGCAGCCGATGGTCTCAACCAGCGCTTCCTGAATGATACCTTCCTTGACGTTCAGAGTCAGCTTACATGCGCCCTGCTGAGGAGCACACCAGCCAACACCATGTGTCAGGCCGGAAATATCTTCCACCTTCTTTGCCTGTACCCATTTTGCTTCTTCGGGAATCGGCGCACAACCATGGTGCACACCCTGAGCGACTGTGCACATTTCTTCAACTTCCTTTGAATAAATCATGTGAAATCTCCTTTCGATTATGTAAGTTATTATTCCTTACAACGGAAGGCCTGCAGCACATGCCTTCCACTGCATATCAATTGATAAATTGACATATAATAATCTTTCTTCTTATTTTCTCATATTTACGGCAAAAAAGCTAGTATTTTTTGTAAAATTTTGTCCTTCTGTTTCGTCCCGGGCTGTTCCCCTGCAAGGCAATTATCCCATCAGTTCAACGTTCCCTGTGGTCAAATGCAGTTACATTCTCTTTCCGGCAATTTCCGTGGCTTTTTTATAGATGCTATCCGCAGGTATTACGCCTCTGACCATGGAGGTCGGATAAATATTCGTATTTCTGCCGATGACGGTTCCGGGATTCAGGACGCTGTTACAGCCCACTTCCACGTTATCGCCAAGCATGGCCCCCATTTTCTTTAAGCCTGTCTCAATGGAAATTCCTTCTCCCTTTACTGTTACCAGCGTCTTGTCACTTTTTACGTTGGAAGTAATGGAGCCGGCTCCCATGTGGGATTTATAGCCCAGAATACTGTCACCTACATAATTGTAATGAGGTACCTGAACCTTGTTAAATAAGATTACGTTTTTCAATTCAGTAGAATTTCCTACCACAGCGCCCTTTCCAACGATGGCATTGCCTCTGACAAAAGCGCAGTGACGGATTTCCGCATCCTCATCTACAATCAGCGGTCCGTTCAGGCATGCCGTAGGCGCTACTTTGGCGCTTTTCGCAACCCAGATATGCTCTCCGCGCTCTTCGTAAATCTCTTTCGGCAGCCTCTCTCCCAGGCTTATAATAAAATCATGTATTTTCGGAAGCGCTTCCCATGGATAAGTAACCTCTTTCAACAGCTCAGAGGCAATTGTTTCCTTTAAATCGTATAATTCTGATACGGTAATCATTTCACTCATATCTCCCATACCTTTCCTTAATATGTCTTATCAGAAGCAATCTCTATGCTTCTGATAAAAGGCGCGTCTCTTTGCGCCGCATTCAACTATAGGAAGCTGCACTTGCTTCCCACCAAAACAGCACTTAAGACTTATAATTCACCGAAGCAGCCTGAAACTGCGTGTACAATGTCCTCTGGTTATTCAGCTGCTTCACATATTGTGTTCTCCGTCCTACAAACCCGTTCAGCTTGTCCATATACTCTTTCGAAGTAATATTTCCTTCCGCCACCATGGTCAGGCCTTTCTCCCAGCTGGCAGTCAGCGCCGGGTCCAGAAGCGCCTTGATGGAGCTGCCCACCACATCGTATATCATCTCGCCCATCAGGGTAGGGGTCAGCACCTGGGTCTTTTTATTCAGGGACAGATACTCAATATTCACCAGTTTCTTCAGTATTTCCGCCCTAGTGGCGCTGGTGCCGATTCCGCTGCCCTTGATCTGTGCCCGCAGTTCATCGTCTTCAATAAACTGGCCGGCATTCTCCATGGTAAGGATGATGCTTCCTGAGGTATATCGCTTGGGCGGGGAAGTCTCTCCCTCTTTGACCTCGTACGAATCCACTGCCAGCTTAGCTCCTTTTTTCAGGGACTCCAGCAGCTTCATGAATGCGTCGTCCCCTTTAATCTCTGTCTCTTCCCCGTCTTTGCTTTCTTTTCCGGTTTCGGCCTGTTGCTTTCCGTTTCTGCCGTCAGCGCCCTGCTGCGATTCTGATCCGCCTGCGCTCGTCCTGTTTCCGTCAGCGGCGCTCTCCGGCATCTGTCTGTTCTGTCCCGCAACGTCCTTCTTCACCGGCATAACCTTCAGGTATCCTTCTTCCGCCAACACCTTGAAATTAGCGAAAAACCGTTCTTCTTTTACCCGAATACACAGAGCATATTTGCGGTAAATCGCCGGTGGATAGAAAATGCTTAAGAATCTTCGGACAATCACTTCGTAAACCTTTGCCGATAACGGCGGAAGGTTCTTAATATTGTTCAGTCCCTGTCCGGTAGGAATGATGGCATAGTGGTCCGTAATCTGCTTATCGTTCACATATCTTGTCTTCGCAATCCCTTTATGGCTTCCATTCTTCAAAATCTCCGCGGCAAACACGGCCGCAGGTCCAACCCCCTGTAACCCGCCGATATTTTTGTGGATTTCCTTTGCCACCGCCGTTGACAGGACTCTGGCATCCGTTCTGGGGTAGGTAACCATCTTCTTTTCATACAATTCCTGTACAATCCGCAGGGTCTCATCAGGACTTATCTTGAAAAATTTCGAACAGTCATTCTGCAACTCCGCCAGATTATAGAGCAACGGCGGATTTTTGTTCTCCTTCTTGCGGGATATACTCTCCAGGACAATGTCCCCCACAGGCTCCTGTTCCAGATGCGCCACCAGTTTATCCGCATCCGCTTTGTCTTTAAAACCGTTTTCCTTATAAAGCTTCGGGGAAGTATACCAGGAAGAGCCTTCGACGGCACGCCATTCTCCTGTAAATGTATTATCCTGCAGCCGGAAATTACCCAGCACCCTGTAAAAAGGAGTTTTCACGAAAGAACGTATCTCCCTTTCCCTGTTTACGATAATTCCCAGCACACAGGTCATAACACGCCCCACGGAAATAACCGCCTTATCGCGTTTCAGATAATCCTTTACCGTATTGCCGTATTTCAGGGTGAGCACACGGGAAAAATTAATGCCCATGAGATAATCTTCCTTGGCCCGCAGATAGGCTGCATCACTGAGGTTATCGTATTCCTTCAGGTCCTTGGCCTCACGAATGCCCCGCAGGATTTCTTCTTCCGTCTGGGAATCGATCCAGACACGTTTTCGTTCCTTGCCCGTGACGCCGGACATCTGCTCCACCAGACGGTATATGTATTCCCCTTCCCGCCCGGAGTCCGTGCATACATAAATTGTGGTTACATCGGGACGTTTCATCAGAGAGCTTACAATAGTATATTGTTTTTTGGAGCTTTCAATGACCTCATATTTATAGTTTTCCGGAAGAAAGGGAATCGTATCGAAACTCCATCTCCGCAGTCTTTCGTCATAGGCATCCGGATAACTCATGGTAACCAGATGTCCTACACACCAGGTGATGATCACATCCGCCCCTTCCAGGAATCCATCCCTGGAAGCCGTATTCACTTTCAATGCATTTGCAAATTCTCTCGCCACACTGGGCTTTTCCGCAATAAATAATTTCTTTCCCACACTGTCGTCCTTACTTCTGTCAACCGATGCGCACTGTCACTCCAGCCATTATTCTTCTTTCTGTCAGGAATACATTTCACTCCCGTTAAAAAGCGATTCTGCAATCGTCAAAAATTGCAAAACGCCTGAACGAAACTTATTTCCTGGCAATATATCCATGCGCCTTCAGCAATTCCGCACAGAGAACTGCTCCGCCCGCAGCGCCTCTCACCGTATTGTGAGACAATCCCACGAACTTGTAGTCATAAACCGTATCCTCCCGAAGCCGTCCCACGCTGATTCCCATGCCGTTTTCAAAATCCACATCCAGGGATACCTGGGGCCTGTTGTCCTCCTCAAGGTACTGAATGAACTGCCTGGGTGCGCTGGGCAGCTCTAACTTCTGAGGCTCGCCGCTGAATTCTCTGAGTTTCTGAATCAGCTGTTCCTTCGTGGGCTTTTTGTTGAATTTCACGAACACAGCGGCGGTGTGTCCGTTCAGTACAGGGACGCGGATACACTGGCAGGTAATCACAGGCCCTTTGGCAGGAACGATTGCGCCGTCCTCCACTTTTCCCCAGATGCGCAGCGGCTCCTTCTCGCTCTTCTCCTCTTCTCCTCCGATATATGGGATAATATTTCCAACCATCTCCGGCCAATCCTGGAAAGTCTTGCCCGCCCCGGAGATTGCCTGATATGTGGTGGCTACCACTTCCACAGGCTCGAACTCCATCCATGCGGTGAGAACCGGCGCATAGCTTTGAATAGAACAGTTGGGTTTTACTGCCACAAACCCCCTCTCTGTGCCGAGACGCTTCTTCTGAGACTCAATTACCTCCATGTGCTCAGGATTGATCTCCGGTACCATCATGGGAACGTCAGGGGTCCATCTGTGAGCGCTGTTGTTTGAGACAACCGGAGTCTCCGTCCGGGCATAGTCCTCTTCGATCTTCTTAATCTCCTCTTTTGACATGTCAACGGCGCTGAATACAAAATCAACCTCTGCCGCTACGGCCTCCACTTCATTGACATTCATAACCCTGATGTTTTTTACGGCTTCCGGCATGGGAGTATCCATTTTCCATCTGCCTCCTACAGCCTCTTCGTATGTCTTGCCTGCAGAACGGGGGCTTGCCGCTATCGTTGTCACCTCAAACCAGGGATGATTCTCCAGAAGGGCAATAAAACGCTGTCCTACCATGCCTGTTCCGCCTAAAATACCAACTTTTAATTTCTCACTCATCTTCTCTCTCCTCCATTCAATGTCTGATTTTCGTCAATTTTCTTATGCCATACCGAAAGCCGTTCCTGAAGCAGACTCCATGTCAATATTGCCGCACAGTCTGACGCTTTCTGCACTTCCAGCAGACACATTTACTGATATTATCGTGATAAACATACAATCGTGGCAATTTACCTCATCCACTCATTTTCTGTCCGGAATATGGCCATATCATACTATGATTCATAACCTGGGGACAATGAAGCTTTGGCAACGGATTACTCTATATCAAGGTATGCCTTATTTTTTGCGATCACCTGTTTCATTGCTTCCATTCCGGGTGCCCCAAGCGTCAGGCGCTTCTCCACACAGGTTTTCAAAGATACTGCTTCGTAGATATCTTCCTCAAATTTATCGCTGAGAGCCTGTAACTCTTCCAACGACAATTTTTCTATGGAAGTCCCTTTCTCCACGCAATACAATACCAGCCTGCCTACAATGCCGTGGGCATCTCTGAATGGAACTCCCTTTCCTACAAGGTAATCTGCCGCGTCCGTTGCATTTGTAAAACCGTTCATGGCACTGGCTGCCATCTGCTCCTTTTTAAAACGCATGGTGCGAAGCATTCCCGTAAACAAAACCAGGCAGTCATGTACGGTATCCATAGCGTCAAAAGACAGTTCCTTATCCTCCTGCATATCCTTATTATAGGCAAGGGGAATCCCTTTCATGGTAATCAGCAGCGACATCAGTGCTCCGTAAACCCGTCCAGTCTTGCCCCGCACCAGTTCCGCGATATCTGGATTCTTCTTCTGGGGCATAATACTGCTTCCGGTGGAATAAGCGTCATCAATCTCCACAAACTTATATTCGTTAGAATTCCAGATTATAATTTCCTCGCTGAACCGGCTCAGATGCATCATAACGGTAGACAGAGCCGACAGAAATTCAATCAGATAATCCCTGTCAGATACGGAATCCATGCTGTTCAGGGTTGGCCCCGCAAATCCCATCAGAGACGCCGTATACTCCCTGTCCAACGGATAAGTGGTGCCTGCCAGTGCTCCGGCTCCCAACGGACAGTAATTCATTCTCTCATAGATATCCGCCATACGCTGTCTGTCACGCTTAAACATTTCAAAATAAGCACCGTAATGGTGTGCAAGAGTGACAGGCTGTGCTTTCTGTAAATGGGTAAATCCGGGCATATAGGTCTCCAGATTTTCTTCCATGACTGCCAGTATCACAAAAAGCAAATCCCTTAACAGACCATCCGTCTCCTGCACCCGCTTTCTGGTATAAAGCCGCATGTCAAGCGCCACCTGATCATTGCGGCTTCTGCCGGTATGCATCTTCTTGCCCACATCCCCGACATGCCTGATCAGCTCCGTCTCCACAAAACTGTGAATATCTTCACATGTCTCATCAATAGCAAGCCGTCCCGCCTTCACATCATTTTTGATTCCCGAGAGCCCCTGTAAGATAGAATCCCGCTCGGCCTCTGTCAGGATATTTTGTTTTGCCAGCATGGTGACATGCGCAATGCTGCCCTCGATATCCTCTTCAAAGAGGCGTTTATCAAAACCAATGGAGGCATTGAAATCATAGGCCATTTTGTCTGTCTCCCCGACAAAACGTCCGCCCCATAGCTGTGCCATATTATCCTCCGATTCCAAGGAAGTGTAAGAAAAAATATCTTCACAATTCCTAAAGTATATTTTTAGCCGCAACGTACCCCGATTAACACCGGATGCCCGCAACGCTTTAAACAAGATATTACCATAAAAGAATTCACAGTGCAAGCAAAGGACTGAATTTGCGCTCAGAAATAATCCATAAAAATCCGAACTCCTTTGAGTTCCTTTTCATACATTATTATAAAAAGCAAAAGGTTGAATGTCCGGAAAATACCGGGCTTAAAACCCCATGGAACCGGGTATATGGCCCGAAAAAACCGGGCTTGGGACAGCATATATGCAAAACATCCTGGAGTTAAAGAACATCGGCTATTCCTACCACAGTCTCCACGGGGAGACGAAAGCGCTGCAGGACATCTCCTTCGGCGTCAGAGAGGGGGAGTTCATCGCCATCGTGGGGCCCAGCGGCTGCGGAAAGTCCACCCTGCTGTCGATTATCGCCGGCCTGCTTGAACCGGAATCCGGTGAAATTATCCTGAATGAAAAGGAGAAAGTGCGGATTGGCTACATGCTCCAGCAGGACCATCTGCTGGAATGGCGTACCATCTGGAAGAATATCCTTCTGGGGCCGGAAATCACTCACTCCTTATCGGAAGAAAAAAAGGAGCTGGCCTTAAAGCTCTTATCCGACTACGGGCTGCTGAAATTCAAGGACAAAAAGCCGGCGGAATTATCCGGCGGCATGAAACAGCGGGCGGCCCTTATCAGAACCATGGTGATGGAGCCCGGCCTGCTCCTTTTGGATGAGCCTTTCAGCGCTCTTGACTACCAGACACGGCTGATGGTCTCCGCGGATATCGGCAATATCATAAGAGCCTCCGGTATCTCCGCCATTTTAATTACCCACGATTTGTCGGAAGCCCTCTCTTTGGCCGACAGAATCCTGGTGCTTTCCCGGCGGCCCGCCACAATTAAAAACAACATTCCGGTGCACCTTACCATTCCGGAAAATACGCCTCTTGCCGCAAGAAGCGCACCGGAATTCGGAGATTTGTTCAATTTATTATGGAAGGAGATTTCTGATGAATACGCAAAGGAAGACGGATAAAGCTTCCATGAGCGGTACCGCCCTCCGTGACGGCCCTACCGCCCAGGAACTGTATATAAAAAATCATCACAGACACCATCATATCATTACCGTACTGCGGGTTCTGATTTTAGTTCTGTTTCTGACTATATGGGAAACCGCCGGGCGGGCAGGAATGATTGACACCTTCTTTTTCAGCAGCCCAAGTATGGTAGCCTCCTTTTTCCTGAAAATGGTGCTTGACGGCTCCTTTTTTACCCATACCGGAATCACGCTGTTAGAAACGCTGCTGAGCTTTTTACTCATCACAGTCATTTCCATCCTTGCCGCCACGGCCCTGTGGTACTCCAAAACCCTTTCGGAGATTTCGGAGCCTTACCTGGTGGTCTTAAACAGCCTTCCGAAATCCGCCCTTGCGCCGCTCTTTATCGTGTGGCTGGGCACCGGCATCAATACCATCATTGTGGCCGGTATTTCCGTGGCGATTTTCGGCTCGGTCATCAGCCTGTACGCCGGATTTAAGCATGTTGACGCCGAAAAGTTAAAGCTCATATACACACTTGGCGGAAACCGCTTCGACGCCTTTCACAAGGTGGTTCTGCCCTCCTGTGTGCCGGTGCTTTTGAGCAACATGAAGGTAAATATCGGTCTTGCGCTGGTGGGCGTGATTATCGGAGAATTTCTGGCGGCGAGGCGGGGGCTGGGATATCTGATTATATATGGGTCGCAGGTCTTCCAGCTAAATATGGTAATCACCTCCATCATCATATTGTGTGTGATTGCCATGGTTCTGTACCAGTGCATCCAGTGGCTGGAGCATCTCTACAAAAAGAAAAACTGACAAACGGGAGACTCCTGCTTCAAAGAGTCTCCCAATCTGCGTCATACGTTATTTAAATTTATTACATCTTACTTCTTCTATCCCGGAGCTATTTTCCGGCAAAACCTGTCCCCGGAAAATCCGTTTCCATCAAAATGCGCCGCTCCTTCAGTGAAGCCCCAGCTCTTCCCCCGTGATGGTGCTGATTCCGTTATCCTCAAGAAGCGCTATCAGCCCGTCCGAATCCGCCACGCGGAAAATCATGCAGGCCATCCCGTCCTTCTGTCCGAAAACAGAATACATATATTCCACGTCAATCTCCTCCCGTGAAATCACGCCGAGCACCTTGCTAAGGCCCCCGGGAGTGTCTGAAACCGCCACGCCCACCACCGGCGTCATGGTCAGAATAAACCCGTGCTCTAAAAGAATGGCGGAAGCCTTTGAGGCGTTGTCCACAATGAGCCGCAGAACGCCGTAATCCGCCGTCTCCGCAATACTGATTGCCCGCATATTCACCTGATTTTCCGAAAGAATCCCGGTGATATCCGCAAGCTGTCCCGCTTTATTTTCAAGAAATACAGAAATCTGAGGTATCGTCATATTTTTTCCCTCCCTTTTAAATTTTCCGTTTGTCAATAACACGTACTGCCTTGCCTTCGCTTCTTGCAATCGACTTGGGTGCCACCAGACGCACCTTGGCGTAGATTCCCAGCATGGCCTTAAGCGCAGATACCAGCCCCTTTTCCATCTCCGTAATCTTACCCAGATTATCCGAGAAGTTCGAAGGCGCCATTTCCACCATTACCTCGAGGGTGTCGGAATTATTGATACGGTCCACAATAATCTGATAGTTTGCCGGATATCCCTGTTCCATAAGCACCGTCTCAATCTGCGACGGGAATACGTTGACGCCTTTGACAATCAGCATATCGTCACTTCTGCCCATAGGCTTGCTCATCTTCACATGGGTACGGCCGCAGGAGCACTTCTCTCTGGTAAGCACGCAGATATCTCTTGTGCGGTAGCGCAGAAGGGGAAACGCCTCCTTGGTAATCGCGGTGAACACCAGCTCGCCTTTGCTGCCCTCCGGGAGAACCTCTCCCGTATCCGGGTCGATAATCTCGGCGATAAAGTGGTCTTCATTGATATGCATTCCGGTCTGTTCGCTGCACTCAAAGGCAACTCCCGGCCCGCTGGTTTCCGTAAGCCCGTAAATATCATAGGCTTTGATTCCCAGCTTCTCCTGAATATCCTGCCGCATCTCCTCGCTCCACGCCTCGGCGCCGAAGATTCCGGCTTTCAGCTTAATCTTATCCCGAAGCCCCCGCTCGTGGATGCTCTCCGCCAGAAAAGCGGCGTAAGAGGGCGTACAGCACAGAATCGTTGATTCCAAATCCACCATAAACTGGAGCTGGCGGTCCGTATTGCCCGACGACATGGGAAGGGTAAGGCATCCCACCTTATGGCTCCCGCCG
>OFFJ01002705.1_pt1 | contig 11017 bp, 6 predicted proteins | sample 1521261 | NCBI WGS metagenome assembly OFFJ01 (sample SAMEA3504122, study PRJEB24116) | mouse gut metagenome | biome: mouse gut; feature: mouse-associated habitat; material: faeces | place: Denmark | collected 2011 | reverse complement strand
GCCCTCTATCACCGCTTTCAGGTATTTATAATCCGTCTCAAAATCCTCAAAACTCAGATCATCCATATAGATGATAAATTTATAATTCCTGTTTTTGATCTGCCCGATCACATCATTCAAATCCCGGAACTGATGCTTGTAGATCTCGATAATACGCAGCCCTTTTTCATAGTATTCATTGGCTATGGCTTTGATACTGGAAGATTTCCCCGTCCCCGCGTCCCCGAACAGGAGACAGTTGTTTGCTTTTCTGTTCCCTACAAAAGCTTCCGTATTCTCGGTCAGTTTCCGCTTCTGGCTCTCATACCCTACAAGATCATCAAGATGGACATGGGCAATATTCGTGATCGGCACGATCTGTGCTCCTTCCTCACCGGAGATGATCCGGAAGGCCTTATGCAGACCGAACTTCCCGACGCCGTAGTCTTTATAAAACTGCGTCAGCGTCTCCTTCATTTCCTCCGGCGTATGATCATGGCAGAACTGTTCGGCCAGATCACAGATCCGTTTTCTGATCCTTGTGTTGTAGACCTTACTCTGTTCATTACTGCTCTGATACTGTTCGATCAGCGTCCAGCTTTCCCCGCCAAACAGCTTTTTCAGAGGCGCAAAATCGAAATCAAAAAACTCCTTGAAGATCACGATATCGTGCAGCACCGCCTGATTGATGCTGCCGGACACCGCCCCCACCACCTCGCAGGCACGGCTGTAGCTGTTCTCATCATTGACCAGCAGATTTGCCAGATAACAGTGCCAGAGATTCCCGTAAAAGCCGTGGTTTCCCGCCAGTTCCAGCACGAGAAAGGGCATGAGAACGTAATTCTCATTCATGTTACATTGATTCCTTATCTGCGCGCATCCCAAGAGATGAAAACCAAGCCCACACAGGCAAGTGTGAAGGACTTGCAGGGAATGGGAATCTGGCCGGACATTCTTGTATGCCGTTCCGAGCATCCGCTTGATATTGGGATTAAGGACAAGATTGCCTTATTCTGCAACGTGCCGTCTGGCCATGTACTTCAAAATCTGGATGTTGAATATCTGTACGAAGCTCCGTTGGCAATGGAAGAAGAGAATCTGGCCGGTGTTGTCTGTGAATGTCTGCACCTTGACTGCCCGGAACCGGATTTGAAGGACTGGACGGAGATGGTAGATTACCTGAAACACCCCAACACGGAAATCACAATCGCATTGGTAGGCAAATATATCCAGCTCCACGATGCATATATCAGCGTGGTGGAGGCGTTGAAACACGGCGGTATTTTCAGCCGTGCCACCGTGAATATCAAATGGATTGATTCTGAGACTGTGACTGCCGGAAACGTAGACGCCCTCATGCAGGATGTCAGCGGGATTCTTGTCCCCGGCGGTTTCGGGCATCGGGGGATTGACGGAAAATTAGAGGCAATCCGGTACGCCCGCACCCACGGCGTCCCATTTCTGGGACTGTGTCTTGGAATGCAGCTCGCCATCGTGGAATTTGCAAGAAACGTGCTGGGATATAACGACGCCCACAGCGCAGAATTAGACCCTAACACCACTCATCCGGTCATCCATATCATGCCGGAACAGATTGGGGTGGAAGATATCGGCGGCACTCTGCGCCTTGGCTCCTATCCCTGTGTCCTTGATGAGAATTCCAAGGCATATCAGATGTACGGAACCAGAGAGGTCCGGGAACGGCACAGGCATCGCTATGAAGTCAATAATGATTACCGGGAAAAACTTACAGCCAATGGCATGAAGCTCTCCGGGCTGTCGCCAGACGGGAATATCGTGGAAATGATTGAGATTACGGAACATCCCTGGTTCATTGCCACACAGGCGCATCCGGAACTAAAATCCCGCCCAAACCGCCCGCATCCTCTGTTCCGCGGATTTATTGAGGCTGCGCTCAAATACCGCGGCTAACATTATGCCTGAACTGAAAACAAATGCATAGACAGATGAAAAAGGGGGATTGCCGGAAAGTAATATTTTCCGGCAATCCCTCCCTTTTCCCTAATTTTCCCTTACACATTTCAACGCCTCTGCCACAACCTGATGCATATCATAATAGCGGTACATCCCCAGACGCCCGCCGAAGATGACCCCTTCCTCTTTCTCGGCAAGCGCTTTATACTTCCCATAAAGGGCATTATTCTTCTCATCGTTCATCGGATAATAAGGTTCTGCCCCTTTCTCCCACGCTGCCGGATATTCTCTTGTAATGACCGTCTTCGGATTTCTCTCCCCTGTATTGCCATATCCTCCCTGACATCCGTACTCAAAATGCTTATGCTCGATAATCCGTGTGTACGGAATCTCATATTCTGTGTAATTCACCACAGCATTTCCCTGATAATTCTCCATATCCAGTGTTTCCGTCTCGAATCTTAAGCTTCTGTATTCCAGTTCGCCGTAGCAGTAATCATAGTAGGCGTCTATCATTCCTGTGAACACGATCTTCTCCGCCTGGCTCTTAAGCGCATCCCGCTCCTTGAAGAAATCGGTCTTAAGCCGGACCTCGGTTCCCGCAAGCATCTTCTCGATGATCTGTGTGTAACCGCCGATGGGAATGCCCTGGTATCTGTCGTTAAAATAGTTATTGTCATATACGAAGCGTACCGGAAGACGGCGGATGATGAAGCTCGGAAGCTCTGTCGCCCGCTTGCCCCACTGCTTCTCGGTATAACCCTTTATCAGTTTCTCATAGATATCCCTTCCCACCAGGGAGATTGCCTGTTCTTCCAGATTCTCAGGATCCGTGATGCCCGCTTCTTCAATCTGCCTGCTGATCATCTCACGCGCTTCTTCCGGCGTCTGAATGCCCCACATCTTGCTGAAAGTGTTCATATTAAAGGGAAGATTATACAACTCATCCTTATATCTTGCCACAGGGCTGTTGGTGTAACGGTTAAATTCCGCGAACTGCTGTATATAATCCCACACTTCCTTGTCAGAGGTGTGGAAGATATGCGCGCCGTACTCATGGACCTGGATCCCTTCCACTTCCTTTGTGTAAATGTTGCCGCCGATATGGTCTCTGCGGTCGATGACCAGTACACGCTTTCCTGCCTTTCCTGCCTCATGGGCGAAGATGGCGCCGAACAAACCGGCTCCTACGATCAGATAATCATATTTCATGTCTTTTTACCCTTTCTATCCTTATTTATCCCGTTATACACCGGGAATTTTCTAACATCTGCATATATTGGTCAATTATATCTTGTTTTATTATCATTTTCAACCCAAAAACCACTATCCTTCATATTTCGTTTACGACCACTTCGCCGAACTTCCCTGATCCGTCCGTGTGATCATCAGCTTACAGTCTATCTGCTCCTTCAGTTCATTTACATGGGAAATGATTCCAACCAGCATCTTCTCATCTGCAAGCTCTGTCAAAATCCGAATAGCCTGCCCTCTTGCCGAATCATCCAGAGAGCCAAAGCCTTCGTCTACGAACATGGTATCCAGATGGATTGCCCCTGCCGTGTTCTGGACAATATCGGATAACCCTAACGCCATAGAGAGCGAAGCCATAAATGACTCCCCGCCCGACAGGGTCTTCACATCCCTCACCGAATCGCTTGCCATGTGGTAGATATCCAAATCCAATCCGGCTTGCCCCTGGTTTGCCAGATTCTTCACATCCCGGCACTGTAACATGAATTCACCTGAGGTCATACGAACCAGCCTCTTATTTGCGGCATGTATAATCTGTTTGAAATACTGCCTCTGTACATATGTCTCAAAATCCAGCTTTACCGTCCCGCTTAGATTGCCGTTGGCAGTCCTGCTTAGGTTTCCCACCATCTCATACTGTCTCTGCAAATCTCCATCCTTTTGAAAAAAATCCTTTAACCGGCTCCTCACTTCCCGGTTCTTCTGATTCGCGGTATACAGACGGACATACTCTTCCTGAGCTTTCTTCTGCTGCTTAGCCTGGATCATTTCCCCAATCTGCCCTAAATCGGCTCTTTCCTTTCCCTCCAACTGCTCCTTTAAGGACTTTTTCCTTCCGGACACTTCCTTTACCAGCAAATAGAATTCCTTGATTTTTCTTTCCAGCCCTGCCGCCTCATCCGATGATAGTTTTCCCTCAAGATATGCCGTTTCATCAGCAAATCCTTGAGCTTGAAGCATTGTCCCATAGCCTGTCTGGCATTCCCTTACTTCTTCCTCCTGCTGCCTAAGCGCCGCTTCACTGCTAGCCTTCTGCCCTTCCAGTTTCCTAAGCTCTTCGACGGACTGCCGCTCCTTCTTCTCCGCCTGCCCGTAGGCTGTCTTCGCCGACTCCAGCCTATTCGTCAAGTCATCCATGCGCTCCTTCGCCTGTTCCCGTGAAGGGAAAGGGAGTTTTTCTTCTTTCATCCGGATTTCTGCTTCCAACCGTTTTACTTCCAACAACAACTCTTCATATTCTAACTTTTCCTGCCCATAGGACTGCTCCAGGTTGTGAATCTCTTCTTTCATTCTCTTTTCGTTCTCAGCCGCCTGTGTACACTGCCGCGCCTCTTGCTCCAATCTTACAAGCTCGGCCTGTGTTTTCTCCATGGCGTCTTTATTCTTTACAGTAACTTCCTGAATCTTTCTCCTTATCCTCTCCTCGTCTTCTCCTGAAAACGTATTCCCATCCTCACTACCTTCTTCCCCCGAAAATACATCCCCCATGACCCTTACATATTCTCTGGCAAATGCCTCTCTTCCCGCCTCAAATCTCGCCGCCTGTTCCCGGAACATCGCCACGGCCTGCTCTCTTTTTTCCTCCGCCTGCTCCCGTTTCTTCTTCGCCTGTCCTACTTCCTGCTGCGTCGGCGCGCCTTCCGGAAGCCGTCGGATATCCGGATGTACGCAGGAACCACATACCGGGCATGGCATGCCGTCTTTCAGTCCTCCCGCAAGGATTCCTGCCTGTTCCGCAAAAAAAGCCTGATACCGCTCCTCATATGCTTGGAACGCATCCAGATAAGACTTCTGGGTCTTCTTCGCCTCTTTCTTTCTCCTCTCTAACTCTTTTCTTTCCTGGACAAGCTGCCCACACTGGATTACCAGCTTCTCCAAATCCCGGTTCAGGGACGCAAGCTGTTCCTCCCTAAGTTTCAAGCCTTCCATTCTTCCCGGACTTGCGGCAAATTTTTCTTGAAGCTGCCGCGCCTCCTCTCTCTGTTCTGCTAAATCATCCATCCTTTTTTTTCGCTTATCCAGTTCTTTTTGAAGCTTCTTCTGCATCTTTTGTTCCTTCGCATACTGCTCCCTCAACGTCTCAAGCAGGCCATACTGCGGCAATGCATCCGCCAGCCTTACCACCTCAGCATTACAGGATTTCTCGTGCAGTGCAAGCTCCTTTTCCCGCCGTAATTTTGTCTCGTGCATCTCCTGAACCCTGTGTTTTACGGCGTCCAACCTATGGCTGATGTCTTCGATATTTTCCCTGGTCTTCTTTGCCGTTTCCCGGCTTGCGACAAGCCTTTCCTCCTGAACCTGAACCTTCTTGGCACACTGTGCGGTATGGAACCGTATTTCCCATTCCTTACATTCCTCCTGCCCTTCGGCAAGCTCCTCTTCTTTGCGCCTTACCTGGTCAAAGGCCTCAAACAAACGGTTCACCGTCTCTCCCTCGCTTTTCTTCCCGTTCAGCCTGTCCAGATTTTTCTGGAGGGATGCGGCCGCCTCTTTCTTCTCTTTTTCTAAGGCTTGCCCTTCTTTTATCATCTCCTCTAATGTTTCTATCACTTCTTCATAAGGAATCACCGAATAGCCCTTTAGCTCCCTAAAACGCTCCATAAATGCATCTTCACCCAGATTTTCGTCTGGATTTGAAAGATTTCCTGCAAATTCTACCCGTTCCATCTCTTGTTTTGCAGCCCGCACGTTATCCTCCAACTGGCCGTACAACACCCCCGCGCGCCTCTTTAACTCCTCCTGTACCCGGTAATACAATCCGGTCCGGAAGATTCTCGAAAAAATCCGTCGGCGTTCCTTAGATTCCGCATGGAGTAATTTCAGGAAATCCCCCTGTGCAATCATGGCAATCTGGGTAAACTGGTCTGCATCCATTCCCATAATCTCCACAATCTTCTGGTCTGTCTCCCGCTTCTTCCCACGGTACACATTCCCATCCGGCAGTACCAGCTCCACTTTATATCTGGGAGAACCGTCTGCATACCGCCGTTTTCCCAGTCTCGTATATTCTGGATTCCGGCGGATGGTATACATTTCCTCCCGGTAGGAGAAGGTATACTCCACATACGTATCCGTCTCTTCCGACGCATACTGGCTTCGCATCATGTTTCCGTCCCGTTTCCCGCCGCTGGTCTGGTCATACAAGGCATAGGTGATTGCGTCAAATACCGTCGTCTTCCCTGCGCCTGTATCCCCGGTAATCAGGAACAGCCCATGCTGCACATCTGCAAAATCAATCTCCGTCTTTTCCCCATAAGACCCGAAGGCTGACATCACTAATCTGACTGGTTTCATGGGTTATTCCTCCTTTGCCTTTCCAAAAATCTGACGCATCATTTCCAGTTCCTCTTCTCCTAACTTCCTCCCCTGCATCTCCTGATAGAAATCGGCAAAATTTTGCAGCGGGTCTTTTAAAGTCAATTTCTCATCCAATTCTGACAGCTTTTTCCTTGTCCGGCCGTTATCTACGCGGACTTCCAAGATATGGCTAAATACCTTCTCAAGCTGTTCTTTCGGCTTGTAGGGTTCTGTCTCGTCTGTCAGTGTTACGCTGATGTAATCTCCCCGTTCGTCATCTTCTGCATGTTCTATGATGTCTTTCAGATTCCCTGTTTTCTTTTTCACATCCCGCAACGGATGTAAGGGCAGAAGCTCAATCAAAGGCGGCTCGCCCTTCTTACCCAGAGTGACCACGGTAAGCGTTTTCTCGTGCTTGCATTCGCTGACAGAATATTTCAGAAGCGTCCCGCAGTAACGGATGTGGGGGCTTCCCACGCTCTGGGCTCCGTGCAGATGCCCCAGGGCCACATAGTCGAACTCCCAAACGGCGCGGATATCTACGTTTTCTAACCCGCCTACACAGAAGGTTTCAGAATCGCAGGTTGCGGGATAGAATACAGGCTTATCACTAAGAGCCGGCTCCTTCTCACAGGCAGGTGCAGAAGCATCCTGTGTGCCGGACACATTTCCCGTATAAAACTGATGGGAGACCAATACATTTCTCCGGTTTTTATAATCGATTTCTTCCCGTGCAAGAAGCTTTTCAACTGCATCCGTATACGTCTGCGGCGGGCCTTCCTCAAATATCTTCTTCTCGTCTGACGGCTTCAGAGCGTCCGTAAACACATTCCGCACATATGACGGCTTCATGAATGGCAGAAGATAAAAATCTACCTCACCGTATGCATCTGAAAGCGTGACCTTCCTAAGCCGCTTTGACGCATCCCTTGGCACGTTTCCTGACAGATGAATCTGGTGCTTTTTCAAGATATCCGACGCATATGTAAGCCTGTCTGCAGAGTCATGGTTTCCGCTGATAATCAATACTGGAATAGAAGGGATAATCTCTGACAGGCTTGTAAGGAATCGGTCGAAAACTGCCACTGCTTCCGCAGACGGCACACAACGGTCATAGATATCCCCTGCAATCACTACGGCATCCGGGCAGAGAGAACGGGCGTAGGCTATGACTTCACTAAGTATGGCCTCCTGCTCCTCTTTCAGACTGTAATGATGAAGCTGTTTGCCGATATGCAGGTCGGACAGGTGAAAAAATTTCATAAATATGTTCCTTTCTATTTACATTTAAAATCATCGGACATTATACTAATGTATGTAAACCAACTTACTTTCAATTATTAAGGAGAGAATTTATGTTACGGGAGATTGACTTAAATAAAGTGTCGGATGGAAAACTGTACGGGAGCAACGATATGGCGAAGACAGACTGCAACGGATGCAGGGGATGTTCGTCCTGCTGCCGCGGTATGGGGAATTCTATCGTCTTAGACCCTCTGGATATCCATAGGCTGACCACAGGATTACAGAAATCCTGTGAAGAATTATTGAATTCCTGTCTCGAATTAAATGTAGTGGACGGCGTTATCCTCCCCAACCTCAGGATGACCGGGAAGGAGGAGGCTTGCGTCTTCCTTCGGGGCGGGCGATGCAGCATCCATTCCATACGCCCCGGACTCTGCCGTCTCTTTCCGTTGGGACGGTTCTATGAGAATCACTCTTTTCAGTATTTTCTGCAGATACACGAGTGTCCTGCGCCAGGCAAGAATAAGGTCAAGATACGTAAATGGATTGATACGCCTGATATCAAACGATATGAGAAATTCATAGCAGACTGGCACTATTTCCTAAAACCTCTGCAGGAATACGCTATGGATTTTGAACATGGGGAGAATATCCAAAAACTCAGTATGCTCATTTTACAGCAGTTTTATCTGAAACCATATGCAGCAGACGGTGATTTTTATCAGGAATTTTACGGAAGGCTGAATGCCTTCTCCAACGCCATCACGTAGACCTGACAGGGATTCCACTCGTCCCACAACGTGGGGAATACTTCAAATTCCTTAAAGCCAAGGCTTAGGTAGAAACGGTTGGTGTCGTCGTATGCCGGATACCTTCCCATCTGTACCGTCTTCACTTGGATAAAGGAATAGCCTTTTGACGCCGCAAATGCTTTCGCCTCTTGAAACAGCTTTGTACCAATCCCCCTTCGGTGGTATTCCTTCAATATGCCCATGACGGATACCTCTACGGTATCCGTTCCGGTTTCATTCATGCACAGGAACCCCACCGGGTTTTCTGCGTCAAACGCCCCAAAGACAAACTGTGACGAACTTTCCGAGATATACTCTTCTCTGGATTCGGGGATGCCGAACCATTCCGGGAGCGCTTCGAGTATCTTTCTTGCGGCTGCCTGTTTTTCTTCCTGGCTATGAATCTGACGTATCATCGTTTCCCTCCGCTTTTTCCGCTTTTTCCTCTTCTGTCCCCATACCCGCAAGTATCCTCTGCGCCTCCTGTACGCACCACATACGGTTGCCCTTTGAAACCACATAGTTGAGGCTGAGCTTAGCACTCTCATTTTCACCAAGCCCCAGATAAATCTGAGCCTCCTTCAGCGCATAATTCACTTTCATCCATGGCCTGACGGCGTTCCCGTTCAAGTCTATCCGCTCATGGAGGAATCTGGACGCCGACTGGTAATCCTGATTCTCAATCGCCCTTGTCAGGTTATTGCCTGCACACAGCATCTCAAAATACTTCCAGTCCCTCTTTCTTCTAAGCCTGGCGTCCGTTACTGCCGCCGTGCCGTTCATCCGTTCATACTCCTGCTGATACTGTGTCTGGCGGGAAATACTCCTAAGGAATGCTTGTTCCAGCTCATGCACCTGCATTCCCATTCCTCTCTTAAAATACTGGTCAGATAATAGAATATAATAATTCGCCCGGAAGATTCCTTTCAGCTTACGGGGATTGATTCCCTGCAAGGTCTCCCATGCCCGGTCGTAATTCCCCTGGCTGTGCTGTGCCAGGGCGATATTGCATAGGATTCTGTCTTTATACAATACCATGCTGTTTCTGCGGATACATGCCTCATATAAAAACGGGTCGCATTCCGTAGCTAGGATTTCTGCAATTTTGACTGAGCCAAGGCGTATGATAAGGCAGGCAATCGCTTCAATCAGTGCATATACGATACAGACGCTTGCCGTAACCAGCACAAAAATAACGCTGCCGAATCTCCATGCCATAACGTAGGAGTCAATCCCGAATACCATATAAAACACATAGACTGCCCCAAGGATACAGATGAAAAATCCGGCTGCCTGATACCGATACAGCTGCGCTCTTCGCTTTTTTACTTCCAATTCCATTACAAAATTCCTCCTATGACTTGTAAAATCTATCCCGGACAAATTCATTATAACACAGAACCGCCAAAAAGGATGCCCATTTATTTAAAAAGACGGCGCAGATAATGTTTCCACCATCTACGCCATCTCTTCTCAATTATTTCTGCACAATATTGATAATCTTCTTAGGAACATAAATCTCTTTCACAATCGTCCCCGTCAGCTTATCCGCCACTGCCGCCTTCCCCGCCGCAATCGCATCCTCCTTGGAGATATCCGCCGCTACCGAAATCACGGCTCTCGTCTTCCCGTTAATCTGCACCGGAACTTCAATCTCATCATCCTTCATTAGCTCTTCATCATAGGTAGGCCATCCCGCAGTAAACACGCTTCCTTCATGCCCTAACTGCTCCCAAATCTCTTCCGCCATATGGGGGGCAAAGGGTGACAGCAGAACCGCCATGGTGGAAAGCGTCTCTTTGTCAATGCCGCCCTCTTTCTTCGCAATCTCAATCAGGTTGTTATTGTGCTCCATGAATCCAGAGATCGCCGTATTCAGGCTGAAGCCCTCAAGACGCTTCGTGATATCGCATACCAGTCTGTGGCGTTCCTTGATCATCGCCTTAGATGCTTTGATATCCGCATCCTTGCTGTCCATCACCAGATTCCACACACGCTTCAAGAAACGGTTCACACCGTCGATCCCGCGGTCATCCCACTCGGCGTCTAACTCCGGCGGTCCTACGAACAGTTCGTACATACGCAGGGAATCACAGCCGTAATCCCTGACCAGATCGTCCGGAGAAACCACATTTCCCTTAGACTTGCTCATCTTGATCCCGTTCTTCCCTGTGATCATACCCTGATTGAACAGCTTCTGGAACGGCTCGTCAAAATCAACCGCTCCGATGTCGCACAGGAATTTGGTGTAGAAACGGGAATACAGAAGGTGAAGCACGGCATGCTCCACACCGCCGATATACATATCAACCGGAAGCAGGGCGTCCGCCTTCTCTCTGGAAACCAGTTCTTTATCGTTATGATTGTCCACATACCGCAGGAAATACCAGGAGGAACCTGCCCACTGAGGCATGGTATTGGTCTCACGCTTCGCCGGCTTTCCACAAACCGGACACTTACAGTTCACCCATTCCTCGATGCCCGCAAGCGGTGACTCTCCGGTTCCTGTCGGCTCA
>OFFJ01002703.1_pt1 | contig 11022 bp, 10 predicted proteins | sample 1521261 | NCBI WGS metagenome assembly OFFJ01 (sample SAMEA3504122, study PRJEB24116) | mouse gut metagenome | biome: mouse gut; feature: mouse-associated habitat; material: faeces | place: Denmark | collected 2011 | reverse complement strand
AAATTGATATATTTGTTTTATCTATATAATTAGAAAGAAAGATAAGGCTGTTTACGAATTATTATCTGACTACACAATTTGAATATTCTCTGATTCAAACCCGCAGATAAAATATTATAAGCAGGGGACTCCGTATATCCCCTACCTAAACAAACCATTTTCTGCTAATAAAAACTGGCAAATACCGTCGCCCCAACGACAGTACACAACCCACTGAGCACGATCGCAAGACTGCTCATCGCACCTTCTACTTCTCCCATCTCCATCGCTTTCGCCGTTCCGATAGCATGAGACGCCGTTCCGATAGCGATACCTCTCGACACAGCATGTCTGATCCGAAACACCCTGCACATCAGTTCTGCTATCATATTTCCAAGTACTCCGGTAATGATGATTACTGCCGTCGTGATCACTACATATCCGCCAAGCTCTTCTGACACACCCATTCCGATCGCTGTTGTGATAGACTTCGGGAGCAATGTCACATACTCCTCATGGGACAGATGAAAAAGGACTGCCAACGCAAGCACTGATCCAAGACTCGTCAGCACGCCCGCCAATATTCCTATACATATAGCTACGACATTCTTTTTCAGAAGTTCCATCTGCTGATACAGCGGAATTGCCAGACTGACTGTCGCAGGAGTAAGAAGATAACTCAGATACTTTGCGCTATTATTATATGCATTATAATCCACTTTGAATATCAACAAAAATCCAATAACCAGAACGATAGAAATCAGAAGAGGATTCAGTATCGGCAACTTCCATCTTTTCTTAGCCTCCATTCCTATCAAATAGCTGATCAGGCTTATCACTACTCCTGCAGTTACAGAATCCTGAAAAAATTCATTCATGACCTTTTTTTCTCCTTTCGATCAGATAATCTGTTACCTTGCCTGCCGCGATCATTACAAAACATGTGTTCAGAGGTATCATTACGCATAACGAAGCCAGAATCCCCTTTATCTGCGTCCATGAAGTCACCAATCCTGCCGCTGCCGGAATAAACATCAACGGCATGATCTCTATGAGAAATAATCCCGCCTCCTTTACTTGTTCAAGCTTCACTAATCTAAAGGTCAGCAGCAGAAATAACAGCAGAAGTCCATAGATACTTGCCGGAACCGGCAATGGTATCATGTACTTTAATACCTCTCCGGCAAATGTAACCGCCAGTATAATCCCAAATTGCTTTATATACTTCATGAAAATTCTCTCCTCACATTCTGTGCCTGTATTTTTTACGTACGCTTACCGGCATACATGCATAAAAAGAGGCAAAGCTTTTATACTTTGTCTCTTTTCCCTGTTATTCAACAACTAGTATATTCTCATATTCTTCATACCCGACACTGTATTTATCTGTTATGAATACCGTCCCGTAAAACGGAGCAAACGTCACAGAGCTTATGATATCAAACTTGGAGTTGTCACAAAGCACATAACAATTTTTACACTGCTCCATAGCTGTCTGCTTCACCATCGCTTCATTGGCATCCGGCGTTGTGCAGCCGCTTTTTTTTGCCACTCCGTTAGTCCCAAAAAAACCCTTCGTAAAATGATACCCCTGAAGCATCCGCATTGCCTGATTTCCGACAATCGCCTCTGTAGAGGCCTTCAATTCACCGCCTATCAGCAGAACCTTCATCCCTTTGGACACAAGACGCTGGGCATGAGCGAATGCATTTGTCACAAAAGTAGCCCTCTTTTCACCGATATAGTCTAACATGTATCCTGTCGTCGTACCTGCGTCCAGATAAATAAAATCCTCCGGTTCTATGAGCGATGCCGCATACTTTGCGATTCTCTGCTTTTCCTCCCGGTTTAAGTCCAGCTTCTGAGCCACCGTATATTCGTGGGCAGTCACAGCATCGTTTCCTGCTGTGACTGCACCGCCAAATACTTTGACAAGCTTACCTTCACGGTCAAGCGCTGTAATGTCCCGGCGCACTGTAGATTCCGATGTGTCCAGCATATCCTTTACTTCCGTCACCGTGACACTTCCATTCTCCTCCAGAAGCTTTAGTATCAGTTCATGCCTTTGCTTTGTTAACATCTATTTTCCCGCCTTGTACTCTTCTACATTCGTCTCCAGCACTATTTTCCGAATCGGGAGAATGCTTCCCGGTGATACAGACAGCTCGTCAACCCCCATTGCAAGAAACTCTTTTGTAAGTGTCTGGTCTGCGCCAAGCTCGCCGCAGATACCCGCCCAAATCCCTGCCTTGTGCGCATTTTCCACTACTCTGGAAATCATGCGCAGGATTGCCGGATGATGGGAATCATAAAATTCATCCAATTTCGTGTTCTGGCGGTCAATTGCAAGAGTATACTGTGTCAGATCATTTGTACCGATGCTGAAGAAATCAACCTCCTTCGCCAGCTCATCACTCACGATTGCTGCTGCCGGAGTCTCGATCATAATGCCCTGTTCCGGTTCGCCATATTCGATTCCCTGATCTGTAAGCTCTGCCTTTACAAGCGCCACGATCTCCTTTATCCGCTGCACTTCCTTCACACTTGTGATCATCGGATACATAATAGCAATCTTTCCATACGCACTGGCACGGAACAATGCGCGAAGCTGTGTCTTAAACACTTCCGGTCTTGTAAGACAGATACGGATTGCCCGATAGCCAAGCGCCGGGTTCTCCTCATGCTCCATCTCAAAATAATCACACTGCTTGTCAGCTCCGATATCCAGAGTACGTATGATAACACGCTTGCCTGCCATCGTCTCCGCCACTTGCTTATATACTTGAAACTGCTCTTCTTCTGTAGGATAATTATCCTTCTCAAGATAAATAAATTCACTTCTGAAAAGTCCGATTCCGCCGGCGTCATTCTGCAGAACTGTCGCAAGATCTTTTATATTGCCGATATTCGCATACAGCATGACCTTTTTACCGTCAAGAGTAACATTCTCCCTGCCCTTCAGCGTCTGGAGAAGTTCTTTGCGCTCTTCATCCTCCTGCTTTCTCTTTTTCATCATCTCAAGAGTCTCTTCATCCGGATCAACATATATCTTTCCGGCTGCTCCGTCTACAATTCCAAGCTTTCCGTCTACCGACTCATCCAAAGGAATCGGGGTTCCCACAAGTGCCGGAATCGCCATGGTTCTTGCCAGAATCGCCGTATGCGAATTCAGCGAACCGTGAACTGTGACAAAGGAAAGCACCATGTCCTTATCAAGCTGCACAGTCTCTGACGGTGCAAGGTCATCCGCCACGATAATAGACGGCTCATTCGTTCCGGCTCCCCGCCCGCTCTCTCCGTTTAATATAGAAAGAACTCGCTCGGAAATATCTTTTACATCCGCAGCTCTCTCTCTCATATAATCGTCATCCATTGCCGCAAACATCTGGGCAAAATTATCTGCCGTTGATGCTACCGCATACTCAGCATTAATCCCCTGCGTACGCACCATATTTTCAATGGAATCGTTGTAATCATCATCATCCAGCATCATCTGGTGAACCTCAAAGATTGCAGCATTGGCCTCTCCCACTTCCCGGAGCGCCTTGTCATAAAGTCCCTGAAGCTGCCTTACAGCCTCAGCCTTCGCAGCTTCATAGCGTGTAATCTCAGTCTCTGCATCATCAACCTTCACTCGCTTAACCTGCTGCTCACCCTTTTTATATACACTGATCTTGCCGATCGCAACTCCATTAAAAACACTCTTGCCTTCATATATATTCATATTTTGGTCTCCTTCTAATATAAGGGGGACACATCTTTTGCATCCCCCTTTGCGAGCACGATTTGCTGTCCGCCCGCAGTCCTTCCCAGACGTCCAGCCCACGCCTATTCGCAAAACGCACCTTCGGTGCTTTTCCGCTGCTTCGCAGCTCTTTTTGCTCATATTCTCGGCGCTCCCTCAGACCCGCGGTCTACTGCCAAATTCGTGCGAGCACGATTTGTCATCCGCCCTTGGTCTGGCTGAACTGGTTGTTATAGGTTTTCCTGCATGAATTTACTTACTTCTTCGTATGCTTTCTCTTCATCTTCTCCGTCGAATGTAAGCGTTACTTCGTCACCTTTCTTTGCGCCGAGTCCCATTACTCCGAAGATCGCCTTTGCGTTCATTGCTTTTTGGCCTTTTGCGATCTTGATATCGCATGCAAATTCCTTAACTGTCTTTACAAGGATTCCTGCCGGACGTGCATGAATTCCTTCTGGATCTGTGATTACATACTTAAATTCTTTCATTGTTTAATTCCTCCGTTTTCTTTTTTATTAACTTACTGTACTTTTTTCTTCAGAATTCCTAAAAGGAATGCCGAAATTACCGTTCCCACTACTAAAGCCACCAGATACATCACTGCGTTCTCCATTACCGGTACTACGAAGATCCCCCCGTGAGGCGCCATCAAGGTACATCCAAATATCATGGAAAGTCCTCCTGCCGCTGCCGAACCAATAATACAGGACGGCAGTACGCGCGCCGGATCTGCTGCTGCAAAAGGAATCGCTCCCTCTGTTATAAATGCAAGTCCCATAATAAAGTTAGTCGGGCCAGACTCTCTTTCTTCTTTTGTAAATTTGTTTTTAAATAACATGGTTGCAAGTGCAATCGCACACGGAGGCGTCATACCGCCGATCATAACTGCTGCCATTACATCATAATTTCCAGAAGCAATTGCCGCTGTACCGAATACATATGCTGCCTTGTTGAACGGGCCGCCCATATCAATTGCCATCATGCCTCCGAGGATCATTCCTAACACAAGCTTACTTGAACCGCCCATACTTGTCAATCCATTATTTAAGGCTGTGTTGATTCCTCCCATGATGGGTTCTACAATAAATGTCATCAAAAGTCCCATGATCAGGATTCCAAGAACCGGGTACAAAAGAACCGGCGCAATCTTTTCAATCGCTTCCGGCAGCTTATCACATACAACCCGAAGCGCCTTGATAATGTAGCCTGCCGCAAATCCTGCAACCAAAGCGCCGAGAAAGCCTGACGTTCCGTTAGCAGCCATCATACCGCCTACGAATCCAACTGCAAGCGCCGGTCTGTCGCCAATCGCCATAGCGATAAATCCTGCCAGCACCGGGAGCATAAATCCGAATGCCACGCCGCCGATATTTTTAAATAGCGCAGCTACTGGAGTGATCGTACCAAAGTTTGCTCTCTCCGCAGCCTCTAAAGCATTCATATCTACCAAAAGTCCGTCAATCAGGAAGGATATCGCGATCAGAATACCGCCACCTACTACAAATGGCAGCATGTGGGATACGCCGTTCATAAGCTGTGTATAAATCTGGTGCCCCACGCTTCCCCCTGATTTTGCAGAAGATGTGCTTGCCGATGCATTCGCACTCTTAAAGACCGGCACATTCCCCGACATCGCAAGTTCAATCAGCTCATCTGCTTTATTGATACCGTCGGATACCTGACGCTCGATAACCTTTTTACCGTCAAAACGATCCATAGGAACCTGCGCGTCGGCCGCAACGATAATGCAGTCAGCCTCCGCGATTTCTTTCTCTGTAAGCATATTTTTCGCTCCGCCGGAACCTCTTGTTTCAACCTTGACAAAGCACCCTTTTGCTTTAGCGGCTTTCTCAATTCCCTCCGCCGCCATGTAAGTGTGGGCGATTCCTGTCGGGCAGGAGGTTACCGCAAGGATCTTAACCTGATCCGCAGCCGCCTCTCCCATATCTGCAAGACGCTCATCCACGCTCTTCTTCTCATCATCTGCCTTATCAATAATTGCAAGAAACTCTTCAGCAGAAGCAGCATTTCTTAAGTTAGAAGTAAATTCCTCATCCATAAGCATCATCGACAGTTTACTTAAGACGTCCAGATGTATATTGTCCTCGGTGTTTGGCGCCGCGATCAAAAACATCAGTGTTACCGGCTCACCGTCAAGTGAGTCAAACTCCACCCCTTCTTTCACAACCATCGCTGCAAGTCCCGGTTTATCTACCGCATCACATTTTCCATGGGGAATCGCAATTCCTTCACCGATACCGGTAGTGCTTTCTTCCTCTCTGGCATATACCTGTTTGCGGTAACCTTCCTCATCATTGATCTTCCCACTCTTAGCCATAAGTGCAACAATCTGGTCAAGAGCTTCATTCTTGCTCTTAGGCGCTCCGTCAAGCGCAACGCTTCGTACGTCCAGCAAATCCGTAATCCTCATGTTACTTCCTCCTTAATTCCTAACTTATTTTTTCCTTCTTATTGCTTTCTCCTGCTCTGCTTATCTAATTCTCCTGCAGCTGTCGGTACACTGCTTCAATTTCCGGTTTTGTTGCAAGATTTTCTGAAAATGCACTTGCGCTTCCGGATGCCACTCCCATGTGAAACGCATGTTTATAATCCTGCTTTTCCATATAGCCCGCCATAAAGCCTGCAACCATGGAATCTCCCGCTCCTACACCGTTGATGAGCTTACCTTTAGGCGCCGGGGTGTCGTAGACGCTTCCGTCTTCTGCGACAAGCACTGCACCCTCGCCTGCCATGGATACAAGAACATTCACCGCTCCCTTTTCCTGAAGCTTTTTCGCATACGGTACAACCGATTCTCTTGTTTTTAATTCCACCCCGAAGATCTCTCCCAGTTCATGGTTATTGGGTTTGATCAAAAATGGGTGATACGGCAGGACATTCAACAGCAGATCCTTTGTCGCATCTACTGCGATCCGTACCCCTCTGCCGTCTAAGCGCTCCATGATCTTCTGATATGCGTCGTCCGGCATGGACGCCGGTATACTTCCTGACAGGAACAGTACGTCTCCCTCGCCCAATGTATCAAGCTTATCCATCAGCATCTGCACTTTCTCTTCGCTGATCTCGGGGCCCATACCGTTGATCTCCATCCCGTCAATGGACTTAAGCTTTAAGTTAATCCTTGTAAAGCCTTCGTCAATCCAGATAAAACCATTCTTAACGCCCATCTTCTCCAGACGTCTTACAACCTCTTCTCCTGTAAAACCTGCGATAAATCCCAGCGCCGTACTCTCAATCCCAAGATTCATAAGGACTGTCGATACATTGATGCCCTTTCCGCCCGGAAGCAGAAGTTCTGAGCTCGTGCGGTTCGTGAGACCAATCTTAAAATCATCAACCGATACGATATAATCCAGTGACGGATTAAATGTCACCGTATAGATCATTATGTCACCTCCTCATTTTTTCACGTATTTGCTCGTGTTTGACTTTCTGAATTTAGTATATCGCCAAATTCATTCAAAGTCAATCAAACTATTCCACAAATTTTGTGACCGATTTTGGTTGAATTTGCACAAAGCCTTTTTCTCTCTAACAAGAAACACCCGCCTGATCTTACAGGCGGGTGTTTCTACAATCTTTGATTTTACACTCGATACAGCTTCCTTGCATTCTCCTCTGTCTGATTCACGACTTCCTCGTAAGATACACCCTTCAGCCTTGCAATCTCCTCCGCCGCGTATTTTATATAGGAAGAATTATTGCGCTTTCCACGGTAAGGCTCCGGCGCAAGATACGGGCAATCTGTCTCAAGCACAATGGAAGTAAGAGGAATCGCCTCCACTGTCTCTTTAATGCGTCTTCCGTTTTTGAACGTTACCACACCCCCGACTCCGATATAATATCCCATCTTCACATACTCCTCTGCCATCTCCTTTGAATAGGAGTAACAGTGGATTACGCCACTAAGACCTTTTCCATGTTCCTTCATAATCTCCATCGTATCCTGCGCTGCCTCGCGGCTGTGAATATTTACCGGAAACTTAAGCTTCCTCGCCAGATCAAGCTGCCGGATGAACCATTCCTTCTGAAGCTCATGGGATTCCTTGTCCCAGTAATAATCTAAACCAATCTCTCCCACCGCCACAACCTTGTCATTCCCAAAAAGCTCCTTCATACGGGCAAACCTCTCTTCATCAAGGCTTCCAACCTCATCCGGATGAATTCCCACTGCTGCGTACATAAACGGATACTTCTGCGCCATATTCACAACCCTCTCGCAGGACTCATATGCAGCGCTGACGTTTACAATCGTACCGACACCTTTTTCCCGCATGGAATTCAGCAGCTCATCGCGGTCATTGTCAAATTGCTTATCATCATAATGTGCATGCGTATCAAAAATCATTTTAAGTAATCCTCTCTTTCTCGTCGGCCCCAGTTCGGCGGTGAAAAGGGGATGCCAGTCCAGACTTCCCCTCTATCAAAATATCTATAGTTTTCTGCGATTATCCGCAGATCCACCCGGGCATCACCCCGGGTTATACCTGCCACGCACAAAAGAATGCCCGCCACGCGAACGTCTCCCACGCCAATTAGGGAAAGAATCACTAAAGCTAAGGCAAGGCAAAGCACCGTATAATGGTCAATCAGGCTCCCTAATCTCTGTTGAATCCCATAGACCATGTTCCGTTCTCCTCCGAATGGCTTGTGATATGAATAACTGGATAAAATTATGTTAAATCAAGAAACCTGATCCCTCGCGGGAAGGATCAGGAAAAGCAAATACTGCAAAACAATAAATTTATTCAGTTAATAACGCGCAGATTATTTTTCACAAAAAATTTTTATAGCTATACATGAACATTATAAAACAGGATTTCAAACACTGTCAAGAAAACTGCGCGGCATTTTCACAGCATCTGCGCACGAAGCTCCTCCGGGGTTTTCCGCGACAACAATGCCGGCGCGATATCAAATACACTTCTTGCCCCGCTCTCGCCCGCTTTCGACAGCCTGTATGCCGCCCGCGCGTAACACACAAGCACGCTGGCCGTAAACTCCGGGTTAGAATCCAGTTTCAGAGAATACTCAATCACATGCTTATTCCCCTCGCAGCCCGTTTCGCCGCTTCGGATAACGAACCCGCCGTGGGGCATCTTACTGTGATCCGCCTTTAGCTCTTCCTCTGTGACAAACGTTACCGTCGTATCATACTCGTCAAAATAATTCGGCATCGTCTTGATCGCCTGCTCAATCGCCGCCTTATCCGCCCCGTCCTCGGCAACCACATAGCACTCCCTCAAGTGCTTATCCCTTGTAGTAAACTCAGGTTCGCTGCCGCTCCTTACTTTGCCTACCGCCTCCTCAATGGGGACTGTATACTGGATGGCGTTCTTCACCCCGTCAATGCGGCGGATGGCATCAGAATGGCCTTGGCTCACGCCCTTGCCCCAGAATGTATACGTGCTGCCCTGCGCCAGAATAGACTCCGCGTACAGGCGGTTCAAAGAGAACATCCCGGGATCCCAGCCCACGGAGATAATGCTCACATTACCGCCGGCCTTCGCCTCCTTGTCCACATTTGCAAAATACTCCGGAATCTTCGCATGAGTATCAAAGCTATCGATCGTATTAAAGTTCGCCGCAACCTCCGGCCCGATAGCCGGAAGGTCTGTAGCGGAACCACCGCAAAGCACCATCACGTCAATCTCATCCTTCATCGAAAGCATGTCGTCAAAATGCTTTACCGCTGCACCTTCCGTCTTTATCGCCACTGCCGCCGGATCTCTTCTGGTGAAAACAGCTTTTAACTCCATATCCTCATTGCGAACGATCGCCTGCTCGACGCCGCGCCCGATATTGCCATATCCTACGATACCGATTCTAATTTTTTTCATAAATTATATCTTCCTTTCCTAATTATTCCTGCTTAACAGATCTCCGCCCCTGCCGGCATCTCCTTCTCCGGCGTCACAAGCGCCAGATTCCCGTCAGCGTCTTCCGCGCACAGAAGCATACCTTCCGACAGCACTCCGGCCAATTTCGCAGGCTTTAAGTTCACAAGCACCATTACCTTCTTACCCACCATCTCTTCCGGCGTATAGTGCGCCTTGATCCCTGACACGATCTGCTTTACTTGGCTGCCGATCTTCACCTGAGAGCAAAGCAGTTTCCTCGACTTCTTCACTTCCTCGCAGGCAATGATCTCGCCCACCTGAAACTGCATCTTCCCAAATTCCTCAAAGGTAATCTCCGGCTTTGCCTCGATATCAATCACCGCATCCTCTCCCGATGCCCCATCGCTTCCCGCCGCATCTTCGGATTCTTCCACCGGCGGATGCAGTTCTTCCACTTTCTTAAGCACTTCCTCCATATCCAGCCTTGCAAATAATATCTCCGGTTTTTCCGTTACTTTTCCGTCGCCAAGCTGCGCCAGAATCTTCTCCGAAGTCTCCGGCATAAACGGCGCTAACTGCCTTGCACCGGACTTGATACTCTCAAGGAGATTGTAAAGCACGGTCTCAAGACGGTCTTTTTTCTCTTCCTCTTTCGCAAGCGCCCATGGCATCGTCTCGTCAATATATTTGTTGCATCGTTTAAACAGGTTGAAGATCTCTGTAATCGCATCTGCCACACGCAGTTCATCCATTTTCTTTTCTACAATCGGAGGTGTGCGCTCCACAACTGCCTTAAGGTCAGCGTCAACCGCTACGTCCTCATCATTTAAGGCCGCGCCCTTATCCATCACTGTGCCGCCGAAATATTTATTCGTCATGGAAATGGTTCTGTTCACAAGATTCCCCAGCGTATTGGCAAGCTCAGAATTGATCCGCTCCACCAAAAGCTCCCATGAGATCACTCCATCGTTGTCAAACGGCATCTCATGGAGCAGGAAAAAACGCACCGCATCCACGCCAAAGAAATCCACAAGTTCATCTGCGTAAAGCACATTTCCCTTAGACTTACTCATCTTCCCTTCGCCCTGAAGAAGCCATGGATGTCCGAAGATCTGCTTCGGCAGCGGCAGATCAAGCGCCATCAAAAAAATCGGCCAGTAAATCGTATGGAAACGAATAATATCCTTTCCAATCAGATGAAGTTGTGCCGGCCAGTTCTTCTTAAACTGCTCCGTACTCTCACCCTCTGCATCATAACCGATACCAGTAATATAGTTGGTCAGCGCATCCAGCCATACATATACTACATGCCTGTCATCAAAATCAACCGGGATTCCCCACTTGAAAGAAGTTCTGGACACGCACAGGTCCTGCAGGCCCGGAAGAAGGAAATTGTTCATCATCTCATTTTTCCGGGACACCGGCTGGGTAAACTCC
>OFFJ01002701.1_pt1 | contig 11027 bp, 7 predicted proteins | sample 1521261 | NCBI WGS metagenome assembly OFFJ01 (sample SAMEA3504122, study PRJEB24116) | mouse gut metagenome | biome: mouse gut; feature: mouse-associated habitat; material: faeces | place: Denmark | collected 2011 | reverse complement strand
TAGCCTCAGAGTCGCGGACTGAACATCGGGCGTTTACGTCTGTCAGTAGGCTCCGACGCGGCTCCCGGCGTTATCGGGGAGACGGAATCGAGAGATGGCACGGCGTAAAGGCCCTCTCCGCTCCGGCAGAGTGCGCGCGGCAAAAAAGCCGGGCGAAATCAGGTGGTACCGCGTGACCGGTTTACGGATGCGTCCTGTTGTTGCAGACAGGGCGCTGTTATTTTGTCTAAACGGGAATTCCAAGAGCCCCCGCACGCCGCCCTTTAGGCAGAATCTTGGACAAAAGAAAGCAAGGGAGAATGGTGAATATGCTGGAGAGATTCCTTCCCAGGACCGAGTTTGATTCCTATGAGGATTTTAAGAAAAACTACCGGCTCTGTTGCCCGGCGGATTTCAACTTTGCCACCCATGTGGTGGATGCCTGGGCGGAGTCGGAGCCGGATAAGCGGGCCCTGGAGTGGTGCGACGACTACGGCCACAGCCTGACCCTTACCTTCCGGGAGGTCTCCACCCTTTCCCGGCGGGCCGCCCAATGGCTGCTGGCCAGGGGGGTGAAGAAGGGGGACCGGGTGATGTGCCTCCTGAAGCGCCGGTGGGAGTACTGGATCACCGCCGTGGCCCTCCACCGCATCGGGGCGGTGATTATCCCGGCCTCCTACCAGCTTACCGCCAAGGACATCGCCTACCGGGTGGACGCCGCAGGGGTGCGGTTTCTCATCGCCCTCCAGGATGACTGGATTGTTGCCCAGTGCGAGGCGGCCCTGGAAAAATGCGGCAAAAGCCTCACCGGCAAGGCGCTGGTGAACTGTCCGGAGGGCCGTCCCGGCTGGCTGGATTATTCTGCCGCCCTGGAGCGGGGTCCCTCCGGCTTTGTGGCAGACGCTTCCCTCACCGCCCAGGATTTGATGCTCATTTACTTTACCTCCGGCACCTCTGGGATGCCCAAAATGGTGTGCCACAACTACGCCTATCCCCTGGGGCACATCGTCACCGCCTGCTACTGGCAGCAGGTGCAAAACGGCGGCCTTCATCTCACCGGGGTGGATTCCGGCTGGGCCAAATTCGGATGGGGGTGCATCTATGGACAGTGGATCGGCGGCTCTGCCATTCTGGGGTACGAGGTGGATCATAAGTTTGATGCCAAGCGGATGATTGAAGTGATTCGGGAAAAGCGGCCCACCACCCTTTGTGTCCCCGGCACCGTCTACCGCTTTATGATGCGGGAAGGGCTGACGGCGGAGGACTTTTCCTCCGTTACCCACTGCTGCACCGCTGGGGAGCCCCTCTCCCCGGAGCTTACAAGGGAGTTTGCGGAAATCACCGGCCTCACCATCCACGAGGGCTATGGCCAGTCGGAGGGGAGCGTGCTGGTGGCAAACTTCGGCTGGTTCCAGCCCCGGCCCGGCTCCATGGGAAAGCCCAGCCCCCTCTACGACATCGCCCTGGTGGGGGAGGACGGCCGTCCCGTTGCTCCCGGCGATGAGGGAGAACTGGTGGTGCGCGGTTTGGATAAATACTACCCGGAGGGCCTGCTCCGGGGCTACTGGGTGGGGGACCGGTTGGTTCCGGCAGAAGACGAAAACCACATCTACCACACCGGAGACATGATGTGGATGGACGAGGATGGCTATTATTGGTTCATCGGCCGCAACGATGACATTATCAAGTGTTCCGCCTACCGCATCGGCCCCTTCGAGATTGAATCGGTGCTTCTCACCCACCCGGCAGTCCATGAGTGCGCCATCACCGGCGCGCCGGACCCCATGCGGGGCCAGGTGGTGAAGGCTACCATCGTCCTGGAAAAGGGATACGAGCCCTCCGAGCGTCTCACCAAGGAGCTGCAAAACTATGTAAAAAGGATGACCGCCCCCTATAAGTACCCGCGGGTGGTGGAATATGTGGAGCACCTGGAGAAGACCACCTCCGGCAAAATCATCCGCAACCATCTCCGGAAAGCCTCGGAGGACGCCTACAGGGCCAGCCAGGAGGGAAGCCGGGCCGCAGAAAAACCGGTGATTCGCCCCGCCGCGGCGGGGGACGCGGTGGCTCTCCTCACCTTCCTGGGGACCATCGGCGGGGTGAACAGCTTCCTTTCCTATGGCGCCCAGGCGGTGGGGGGAAGCGGCCACAGTGGCGAGGAAATTATCCGCAGCTGTACCAGGGGCAGCGATAGGTTGCTAATTGCGGAGGTGGAGGGCCAGATTGTGGGGGCCGCCGACCTGCGGGCCGGACACCGTCCCCCCATTGCCCACACGGCGGAGATTGGCCTTTCGGTGCTGCGGCAGTACAGCAGCCGGGGCATCGGCCGGGCGCTGCTGGAGTATCTCATCGCGGATGCCCGCCGGGGCGGCAGGCTCCAGGTCCTCAGCGTCACCGTCTCCGCCACCGATACCGCCGCCGCCAGCCTCTGCCGCCGCTTCGGCTTTACCCAAATTGGCTGCTACCCCAAGTTCTTCCATGTGGACGGCAAGTACCAGGATGGGCTGATTATGAACCTGTATCTGTAAATTTTCTCTTGCAAAGGGAAAAAACAGCTGGAGTTTTTCTTCAGCTGTTTTTTTCTGGCCCCAGGCCCGTAAACGTGTTGCTCAAGCCCTCAAAAAGAGGGGATGAATTTTTGCAGCGTCAGGAGGCGGTCTGGGCAGGGAGTAGTGGGCGCGTCGGGCTATTTTACGGGCAAAGATGGGAATACTAACCGAATCCTAGAAAAAAAGGGGGTGCCCCAATGGAGACCGGTCTCCTGTATGCAATTTCCGCCGCCATCTCCTACGGCCTTCTGCAGGGGGTGGACGGAGGGCTGTTCCAAAGGGCCGCCAGAGGGGAGGAGGACCCCCGGCGGGCTTTTTCTGCCGGTGCAATGGCGGGCCTGCTGGCGCTGGGCCTGGGGGTGCTGGGTGTGAGCATCCTTTGGAAGCTGTCCCCCAAAGCGCCTTGGCTCCTGGCGGCCCTGGCCCTGGGAGGGTGCCTTTTTGCCCTGTTCTGCAAGGAAAACAGCCCGGCTAAAATGGCAGCAGGCCTGCTGGGGAGCTTTTTTTCTGCCATGGCCGCTGCCTTTGGGCTGGGGGAGGAGGGGAAAACAGCCTCCTATCTCCTGGGGCTGATGGCGGCGGGGCTGCTGGCCGCCGTGGCCGGGGTGCTGATGGCAAAGCTGGTGTGGGGAGCGGAGGTCCGCTCCGCCCTGGATACAGGAATCTATGGCGCCGGGGTGGCCCAGCTGATGGCGGCCTTTGTGCTGGGGGGATTCCTGCCGGAAGGGGAAAATGCCCACGCCTTTGCGGCGGTGGTTTGCGGCATTACCGGGGGGCTGCTGGTGGAGAAGCTGGCCCAGCTGCGGGCCTCCGGCTTTTCCCCCTCCTGGATGGTGCTGCTTCCGGTAGGGGCCTCCCTGGCGGCCTTCGGGTTCTATGGGCTGTTTGGGGCGGTACTGGCGGCGGTGGGGGTGCTTTCTACCCGTGGCCTCACTGGCCCTGTTCGGCTGGGCGGCGGGGCTGTGCGCCCAGTGGACCCCAGGCCCCCCAAAGCCTTCGGAGGAGTGTCCAGCTGGATGGGCGGAGGAGTTTTCCAGCGCCATTGGCGGGGGATACCTGGCTGGGGCATACTCCTGGGGCACGTTGGCTCTGCTGGCTGCCTGCGCCGGGCGGCTGGAGCTTTCGGAGCTGTCCTTCCAGCTGGGAATTGGCCTTTTAACGGGCATAGCCCTTCCTTTTCTGCTTCTGGGGCTGGCCCTTCCCCCTGGCTCCGGACATGGGGGGCGGTTTTTCCCCGCTGCCGCCGCCCTGGCTGGTCCGGGGATAGTGTCCCTGTCCTTGGGCCGGGGGGCCGGGGCGGCCTTCCTTCTGGGGGCGGTGCTGGCAGGTTTTCCCCTGGCTGGGGTTCTTTCCGGGATGGAGGGGGAAGGGGAGGCCACCGGACAGCAGCTCCTTCTGCTGCTGGAGATAGGAGGGGCGGCTGGGCTGTTCTGGAGCACCTTCCCGTATTTGTGAAGAATCTGAAAACTGTTAGCACTCTATATTGACGAGTGCTAATTTTGGTGTTACAATAAAAATTGCTTAGAGAAATCTGACGCATCGGATTTTTAAAAATGGGAGGTCAGAAGGATATGAATGCACAGAAGTACACCCAAAAATCCCTGGAGGCCGTCCGGCTGGCCCAGGACCTTGCCCTGGAGCAAGGGAATATGCAGATTGAGCAGCCCCATCTCCTTTGCGCGCTGCTTACCCAGGAAGGGGGGCTGATTCCCCAGCTCCTCACCCGTATGGGTCTGGATGGGGAAACTTTCATTCGGGAGGCCACGGCCCTGATGGCCGCGCTTCCCGCAGTCAGTGGCAGCGGGCGGGAACCGGGGAAGGTCTATGTCTCCCGCCAGGTGGACCAAAACCTCATTGACGCGGAGAGCCAGGCCGCTGGGATGAAGGACGATTTTGTCTCGGTGGAGCACCTGTTTTTGGCTCTGCTCCAAAGCCCGGAATCCGGGGTGGAGCGCCTCTTTAAGGGCTTCGGCCTCACCAGGGAACGGTTCCTCACCGCCCTGGCCGCCGTCCGGGGGAGCCAGCGGGTGACCACCGACAGCCCGGAGGATACCTACGATGTATTGGCCAAATACGGCCAGGACCTGGTGGAGCTGGCGAAAAACCATAAGCTGGACCCGGTTATTGGCCGGGATAACGAGATTCGCAATGTCATCCGCATCCTTAGCCGCAAAACCAAAAACAACCCGGTGCTAATTGGGGAGCCGGGGGTGGGCAAACCCGCCATTGCCGAGGGGTTGGCCCTGCGCATTGTGGCGGGGGATGTGCCCCAGAACCTCCGGGACCGGAAGATCTTCAGCCTGGATATGGGAGCCCTCATCGCCGGAGCCAAGTTCCGGGGGGAGTTCGAGGAACGGCTAAAGGCCGTCCTCACCGAAATCAAAAAGAGCGAGGGGCGGATCATCCTTTTCATTGACGAGCTCCACACCATTGTGGGAGCAGGCAAGACCGAGGGAAGCATGGACGCCGGGAATCTTTTAAAGCCTCTGCTGGCCCGTGGGGAGCTCCATTGCATCGGGGCCACCACCCTCAACGAATACCGCCAGTACATCGAAAAGGACGCCGCCCTGGAGCGGCGGTTCCAGCCCGTCCTGGTCAGCGAACCCAGCGTGGAGGACGCCGTCGCCATCCTCCGGGGGCTGAAAGAGCGGTATGAGGTGTACCACGGCGTCAAGATCACCGACGGGGCCATCATCGCCGCCGCTTCCCTGTCCAACCGCTATATCTCCGACCGCTTCCTCCCCGACAAGGCCATCGACCTGGTGGACGAGGCCTGCGCCATGATCCGCACGGAGATGGACTCCATGCCCACCGAGCTGGATATCATCCGGCGGAAGATCATCCAGCACGAGATTGAGGAGGCCGCCCTGAAAAAGGAGACCGACAAGCTGTCCCGGGAGCATCTGGCCGAGATCCAGCGGGAGCTGTCCGACATGCGGGACGACTTCAACGCCAAGAAGGCCCAGTGGGACAACGAGAAGGGGGCCATCGGCAAGGTCCAGAAGCTGCGGGAGGAGCTGGAGGCGGCCAACGCCGCCCTGGAGAAGGCCCAGCGGGAGTACGACCTGGAGAAGGCCGCCGAGCTGCAATATGGCCGCATTCCGGAGCTGCGCCGCTCTCTGGAGGCGGAGGAGTCCATCGCCAACGAGGGCAGGGCCCTCTCCCTCCTCCGGGACAAGGTGACCGAGGAGGAGATCGCCAGAATCATTGAGAGATGGACGGGCATCCCCGTTTCCGGACACAGCTCCTTCATGTAGATGCCGCCGAAGAAGGAGCCGTAGACCAGGAAGCTCTGCCCCTGGGGGGTGTGGAGGACGTGGGGGTCGATGGCGTTGGGGAGGGAGTCGTCGGTCCCCCAGCTGTCCACCGCCACGCCCCGGTTCTCAAAGGGCCCCAGGGGGTCCTTCGAGACCGCGAGCCAGATACGGGACTCGGAGGACCCGAAATCCCGGGTGGCGGAGTAGTAGAGGCGGTACTCCCCCTCCACATACTCCCCGTATGGGGCCCAGAAGCCCTTCGTCGGAGGATAGTCCCCATTGTCCCGGCCCTCTCTGACCGCGGCGGGGGAGAGGACGGTGCCCTCATAGGTGAAGTGCACCAGATCCCCGCTGACCCGCACGGGGATGCCGGGCTTCTTCCCCAGCCCCGCCTTGGGGGCGTAGGAGTCGGTGCTGTAGGAGTAGTAGCGCCTGGTGCGGGGGTCCCACATCATGCCGGGGTCGTGGGTGCCGTAGGCGGGGTTCTCCGCCGCGTTCGGGTCGTTCAGGCGCAGGATGCCGCTCGTTTCCATGTCGTTACCTCTATTGTTTGATTTCTTCCGTCGCCGTGGGGCGGGGATGGACCCGCGCCGCAGAAAGTACGCTCTTGCCCGTCCGGCAGGACTTAGCCCTTCACGCCGGAGAGGGCCATGGACTCGATGATGTAGCGCTGGAAGAAGAAGAACAGCAGCAGCGTCGGGAGCATGGCGATAACGCTGGCGGCCATAATGAGGGGGTAGTTGCTGTTGACCGCGTACTGGTCGTTGAAGGAGCGGATGACCACCTGCAAGGTGTACCACTTCTCGTCCTGGACGAAGATGGTGGGGGCGAGATAGTCGTTCCAGATGCCCATGAACCACAGGATGATCTGGGTCATCAGCGCGCCCTTCATCATGGGCAGGAACACCTTATAATAGATCTGGAAAAAGGAGCACCCGTCGATCTTCGCCGCGTCCACCATGTCGTTGGGGATGCCGGAGAGGTTCTGCCGCAGGAAGAAGATGATGCTCACGTTGCCGAACAGCCCCGGGATGATCAGGGGCAGCAGGCTGTTGGTCCAGCCCATCTTGGTGAACATGACGTACTGGGGGATCATGACCACCGCGAAGGGGATCATCATGGTGGCCAGGAGGGCTAAAAACATCTGCTCACGGCCCTTGAAGCGGAGCTTGGCGAAGGAGAAGGCCGCCAGGGACGAGGTGAACCCGCCCACCAGCAGCACCGGCACCGCCACAGTCAGGCTGTTTCGGATACCGCTGAGGAAGAGGCCCTTGTGGAGCACCTCGGAGTACATGCCGCCCTTCCAGGGGTTGGGGATGATGGAGAAATCGGCGGAGAGGATCTGGTTTTTCGTCATGAAGGAGCACATGATCATGTAGAACAGGGGAAAGACCATGATGACTGCCCCCAGGGCCAATACCACAAAGAGGACCTTGTCCAGGGCGCGGCTGCCCCTGGACTGCACGCCGCCGCTTGATACTTTCGCTGCCATTTCGTTTTCCTCCTTAATCAATGGTCTTGACCCACTTATCCTGACCCTTGAAGTTGATGGCGGTCACGATAAAGATGATGATAGCCAGGATGAAGGCCATGGCGGAGCCGTAGCCCATCTGCTGGTGCTTGAAGGCCTTGTCCCAGAGGTAGTAGACCACGGTGGCCGCGGAGTAGTTGACGCCGCCGTTGGTGGTCATGACGGAGACCTCCACGAACACCTGGAAGCCGCCGATGATGCCGGTGATGAGCAGGTAGAACGTCACCGGGGAGACCAGGGGGATGGTGATGTTTTTGAACGCCTGCCAGCCGGTAGCGCCGTCGATGGTGGCGGCCTCGTAGTAGTCCCGGGGGATGTTCTGGAGGCCGGAGAGGTAGAGGATTACCGACGTGCCCAGGCCCTTCCACACCATGAAGATAATCATGGCGACCTTGATCCACGCCTCGTCGCCCAGCCAGTTGGGGCCCTTGGCCCCGGTGAGGGCCTTGATGATGAGGTTCAAAAGGCCGAAGTCGTAGTTAAAGACCCAGGCCCACAGGATGGCCACCGCCACCAGGGACGAGATGACCGGCACATAGTACATGGTCCGCAAAATCTTCACGCCGGGGATGCGCCGGTTCATGGCCGTGGCGATGAGAAGGCCCAATATCATGCCGATGGGGATGCCGGTCATGTAGATGATGGTGGTGCCCACGGTCTTCCAGAAACGGGCGTCGGTGAAGAGCTCGATGTAGTTGTTCAGTCCGCAGAAGTTGGCGAACACGCTGTTGGTGCCCGTCCAGTTGGAGAGGCTTGCCACAAAGGCGAACACGATGGGGAACGCGCTGAAGAGGCAGAACCCCACAAAGGGCGCCGCCACGAACAGACGGCCCCAGCGCTGTTCCTGGAGGGCCATTTGGCTCATGCGGGGCTTATCCGTCTTGGCGGGCGTGGTTGTCGTTGTCGATGCCATAAGAAATATCTCCCCCTTTGAAGTGGCCGACGGCAGGGGAGCGGCCCCCGCCGCCGGCAGACGATGTTTGTGTGTCAGTCAGGGACGGATCGGACGGACAGCATTCGTCCGATCACGGCGCCAGCGCCGTGATCCTCTCTGTCGGAGGTCCCTCAGCCCGCATTGGCCCATGCCTTGTCCAGGGAGGCCTGCATCTCGGACTTGATGGAGCTGATGAACTCATTGATGTCCCGCTTGCCGACCTTCACGTCGGTCAGCTGCTCCCAGAACATGTCGATCCACTCGGTGTTGGGGGTGTAGGTGGTCTCCATCATCCGGCCCTGGGCAAAGCCGGTGCCGTTGAGGTAGTTGAAGATGACATCCACGTTGGAGGGGTAGGTCATGGAGCCGTCGGCCACCTTGGACTTGAACTCGTCCTGGAGGCTGAGGAGGTTGGGCACCTGGACGCTGGCATTCCCGGTCATGCCGGAGAGGTCCTTCTGCCCCTCGGGGTCGGTGGAGAGGTAGCTGATGAGCTGGAGGGCCAGGTCCTTGTGCTCGCTGGCCTCGCTCACGCAGAAGCCCACGGTGCCGGACCAGGTGTAGCTCTTGCCGGAGGACATGGTGGGGTAGTAGCAGAGGTCCCAGTTATAGGGGAAGGTCTCCGGGTCCATGAAGGAGGCCACGTCCCAGGTGCCGGCGGCGTAGAAGCCGGTCTGACCGGCGATCCAGCGCTGATAGGGCCCCAGGGCGGTGTCCTGCTCCACGGTGGGGGTGACCTGGTACTTGAGGGTCAGGTCGATGTACTTCTGGAGGGCGTCGACGAACTTGGGGTCGTCGATGGTGATGGTCTTGCCGTCCTCGCTGGTGAAGCTGGCGTCGTTGGACCAGATGAACTGGTAAAGCATGTAGAGGTCGGCGAAACTGGCGCCCCACTGGTCGATCTCGCCGTCGCCGTTGGTGTCCTTGGTCAGCTGCTGGAGGACAGAGACGAACTCCTCATAGGTGTAGGGCTTGCTGGGGTCGGGGTAGGCCACGCCCGCAGCGTCGAAGAGGTCCTTGTTGTAGGCGTAGGCGAACACGGACGCGTCCTTGGGCAGGGCGTAGAGGTCGCCGCTTCCCACATTGGAGCCGTCATAGCGGTAGAAGTCCAGGATGCCCTGGGGCAGGTCGTCGGTGGAGATGCCCGCGCTGCTGAGGAGGGGGGTCAGGTTGGCCACGTAGCCGTTGGAGACGTAGTCCTTCACCTGCTCGGGGCCCACATAGAACACGTCGGGCATGTCGTTGGCGGTCATCATGCCGGTGAGGGTGGTGGCGTACTCGCTCTGGGTGGTGATCTGGAACTCGATGTCCGAGACCTCGTCGGCATGGGCCTCCTTGAACTTCTCGACCATGGCGGAGTAGACCTCCTTCTCGTGGTCGTTCATGTAGAGGAACACCTTCAGTTTGGTCTTTCCGCTGCCTCCGCCGCCTTCACCGCCGCCGCAGGCGGCCAGGCAGGTGAGGGACAGGATGGCCGCCAGCGCGAGGCAGGCGAACCGCTTCAGGAAACGTGTTGCTGATTTCATGAGACAAGTCCTCCGTTTCTTCCTTTTTAGGAAAAGTTAAATTACTTTGGTTTTTATCGAACCTCCGCAAGGGATATCCTACCACAGATGAAGCAGATAAACAATGATTTGGGCCAAAAAATAAAAAAATCATCAAATTCAACAGTTGGTCTCTGGCTATTTTGGCTATATTTCACTATAAACTAAAATATTTTTCATTAACAGGGGACAAGAGCACAAAAAATCCCGCTGTCGGGAGGACAGCGGGAGGAAGGGGGCGGGGCATCTAGCCGGCGGCTCAGGCGGCGGGCCAGACCGGTGTAGGGGCGGGTGATATCCGCCCTGCAGAATATGCGGAAGCCGTGGCGTCCGCCGGGCCCTCACCACTCCTGCGGTGCGTACCGGAACTGCGGGAACCCATCTCCGTCGTAGGTCAGGGGCATGAGGTAGACATGGCGGTTGGGATCGTAGAGGGGGTTGCCCTCCATCTTGTCGTACTGCCGGGCGTGGAAGACGCAGAGGTCCGTGACGCCGTCCTCGTCCTTGACGAAGCAGTTGTGGCCGGGGCCGTGCATCTCCTTGGCGCCGTCGCTCTGGAGCACCGGACGGCGGAGCTTGGTCCAGTTGGCGGGGTCCAGCAGGTCCGCGCCTTCCTCCGCCCAGAGCATCCCCATGCAGTAGAGCTCCCCGGTGGTGTTGGCGGAGAAGGTGAGGAAGACCTTCCCGTCCCGCTGCAGGACCGCCGGGCCCTCGTTGACCCAGAAGTCCCCCCGCTCCCAGCCGTAGTCCGGGGTGGTAAGGAGGACCTGCACCGTGGCCAGCTTTGCAGGGGAGGCCATGCGGGCGATGTAGAGGTTGGAGATCTGCTTGCCCACGCCCACCTTCTCCGCCCAGACCATGTAGCGCTCCCCCTGGTGGACGAACACGGTGGCGTCCAGGGAGAAGGCCCGGAAGGAGAAGGGGTCGCCGTCCGCGGCCCGCATGGGGCCCAGCTCCTCCCAGGGGTCCGACATGGGGTCCCCGGTGCAGCGGAGGACGTAGGGGCGGATCTCCCACACGTCGTCGATGTCCCCGGCGGCGTAGTAGATGTACCACGCCCCGTCGATCTCGTGGAGCTCCGGTGCCCAGACGTGGATGGACTGGGGGCCGCTCTCGTGCTTGACCCAGACGGTGCGCTCCTCCGCCTCCCGCAGGCCCCGCAGCGTGGCGGCGCGGCGCAGGACAATCCGGTCGTACTCCGGCACGGAGGCGGTGAAATAACAGCTCCCGTCA
>OFFJ01002698.1_pt1 | contig 11046 bp, 12 predicted proteins | sample 1521261 | NCBI WGS metagenome assembly OFFJ01 (sample SAMEA3504122, study PRJEB24116) | mouse gut metagenome | biome: mouse gut; feature: mouse-associated habitat; material: faeces | place: Denmark | collected 2011 | reverse complement strand
CGCGGTCGCCCCCGTACGGGAAACCGCCTTTTTCGTCAATCTCCAGACTCCCCGCCGGTGCCTGCCCCTCAATGTATTGCTCATTGTAGGCCAGCAGGGCCCCGTCAAATATGAGCATTTGGCAGCCCTCCAGCGTGCAGAGGCGGGAAAAGAGGGCGAAGTCGCTCTCATTTTCCTGCTGTATGTACGGGTATAGCTGATCCTCGCAGCCGTAGTTTTTGAAGTCGAGGCCGTGGCCTGCGGCAAATTCATTTGCCAGTTGTAAAAAGCGCACGCCCTCCCAGCTTTTGGACTTTCGGATCTTGCCGGTCTTTGGCATTGACATGGCCCGGATCGTGAAAAGCCCGTTTTCGGGTTTCATGGAGTGTATGAACATTTTTCCGGTGTCGCTCGCGCCTTCCTTGAAGCGCACCGTGTCACCGGCTGCCGGTTGCCATTTGCTCCACACGCCCTTGGTGTCGTTGAAACGGATCACGAGTGTGTCGGCTTGCTTTTCCGCGAACATTTCATGCACGCAGTAGTTCACCGACACGTCGCTGTATATGTCCGTCCCGTTGTAAAAAAAATTCAAGTGTCGCCCTCGTCGTCAGATCCCCGACGCCACGGCGGCAGAGTTTCCGGCGTCTCTGCGTCCTCGACGATCGGCAGCCGGAGGGCCACGTTTGCGCCGAAGATTACCACGTCCGCATGGTCGGGGTTAAAGTCAATGATATAATGGGCGAGCTTTTCGTCGCCGTACATGTCGAGGGCCAGCGCGTCGAAGGTGTCGCCTTCGCGCGTGGTATATTCCTTGTAGGCTGTTACCCTACGCATACTGCGCCACCTCCCGCATTTGAATAAATTCCTCCAGCCAGTCGAAGAACTCGGCCTCGTGTGCTCTGAGCTGGGCCATAAAGTCGTCGGTGTCGTCGCCGGTGTTTCCCGTCTGGATCTGTGGGCTCCATGTGAAGCCGGAGAAGTCATAATAGATCACCGTGCTGGCGTCGTTTGCGAGACTCCCCAGAGAGAAGTCGTCCAGCGTGAGCAGCTTCCCGGCCGTGCTCGTTAGCCCTGCGCCTTCCCCGGCAGACGTGCCGAGGGTTCCGAGCATTTGTCCGGCTTTTTCCCAGATAGCCACGTTTTCGTTGTGGTATCTCTTATCGAACGAGATCACCGCCTCCATGCCCGCCTCGCCTGCGATTGATACGCCGTCGGTAAAGCCGCCGGTTGCAAGCATTGGTATGGTGGGAATATCGATCCCGAAGGTGTTTCCTCCCACGATTGGCACCCAGTCTGGTATTGTTACGCTGATACTGTTCAGCGCTCCGATCGCCTTGTTAATCAGGCCGATCACGGCGTTGATCGGTGCCTTCACGATAGCCACGAGGCCGTCCCAGAGGCCGCCGAACACTTGCACGATCCCGTTCCACGCTTGGCTCCAGTTCCCGGAAAATACGCCGGTAATGAAGTCGATCAAGCCCTGAAAAATAGAGGTTAGGCTCTGAATGATAGGCTGGATCGCCTGAATGGCTGCACCGAGCACGGAGGTGATGATGTTCGCCACCGCCGAGAGGATCGGCATAATTGGCTGTAAAATGGTCGAGATCAGCGTTGCGAATATCTCAATAAGCGGCTGGATCGCTGCCATGATGAGGTTCAGGATCGGCTCCACCAGTGAAATAATAAGGTTCAAAATAGGCTGCAATAGCGAGATCACCATGTTAAGGATCGGCGTCAGCGCGTTGAGGATTTCCACGAGCACCGGCAGCACGGCGCTGATTATCTGCGTTATGATCGGCAGTATCGTGTTGATTAGCTGGATCAGGACGGGCAGCACGGCCTCCACGATCTGAGTGATGATCGGGAGAATGGCCTGCACGAGCTGGAGCAGCACCGGCAGCACGGCCTCAATTATCTGCATAACGAGCGGCAGCAGTTGGTTGATAACGTCCACCAGAACGGTGAGCACGCTCTCAATAATCTGCGTCAGCACGGGGAGCAGCTGGTCGATCAGGCCGATAATAACCGGCAGCAGCTCAGAAATGAGCTGGATCAGGATCGGCAGCACGGCCTCGGCTATCTGCCCGAAGGCGGTCAGGACGGTGCTTGCTATTTCGGAGATCAGCGGCATGAGCTGGTTCAGCATGTCGCTGATTTTGCCGCCCAGCTCCGAAAAGCTGCCTTGCAGTTCCTCCCATAAGGCCGTCACATTGTTGCGGAAGTCCTCGTTTGTTTCCCATAGGTACTTGAAGCCAGCAGCCAGCGCGGCCACTATGGCGATTATTGCAAGCACGGGGCCGGGGATAGCAGCGATCGCAGTCTTGAAGCCTGAGAAGGCCCCGGAGATTTTGCCGATCTGGCCCACGATTGAGCCCCATTTCATAGCAGCGATCACGGAGCCGATCGTTCCCAAAATTATGCCGACTTCTGGCAGGTGGGAGAGCAGCCACTCGACTGCCGGGCCCACGCGCTCGTTGACGAAGTTCACGGAGTCCTTAATGGCGGGCGTCAGCTTTTCAGCGATTGGCTGCACCACTTCGGCCTTGACAGTCCGGCCCAGCTGGGAGAGCGAGCTCTCCAGCGTATCGTAGGCGGCGCTGTCCATTTGCGCCATAGCGTCCGAGGCGCTGTTTATGGCCCCCTCTGTGTTGGAGAGGGCGAGAACTGTTTCGGCCCCCAGATCCTCCCACATAGTCCCCATGAGCGTCTGGCCTAAAATATACCGTTCTTGTTCGTCCTCTACACACATCAATGCAGCCATAACCTGCTGCATGGCTTTCCCGGACGACTCTGCGCCGCCTTCCACTTTTTCGGCCATTTCGTCAGCGTTCAATCCTAACTTTTCCAGTGCCTCCGCTGCGGTTCCGTCATTCCAGCGGATATTGTATTCTTTTACGGCGTCGCCGAGCTTATCAATGCTCCATGTGCCAGATTTTGCACCATTCGCCAGCATGTTGAACATGTCGTCGGCGCTGTACCCTGCGTTTTTGAACTGGACGCTGTACTCGTTGATCGTGTCCAGAAGGTCGTCGTTTTGGTTGAGCCCTTTCTGTGCCCCCTGCACTATGAGGTTGAAGGCTTGATCGGAGGTTATGCCGAATTGATCCATGAGGCTGTTCACGCCCCGCATACTTTCCATAATGTCGAAGCCGAACACGTCCTCCAGCGCGATCGCGTTCTTGGTTACGTTCGCCAGTGAAGCGTTGTCGAGGTCGTCCGTCATTTGGATCACGGTGCTGAGCTTCTCGGAAACGTCGCCGAGGCTCTCGCCGTAGTTGGCGTTGTAAACCTCGTACATTACGTCCTCGAAGCCTTCCATTTCGGAGGACGTGGCCCCGGTTCTTGCCTCCAGCATAGCCAGAGCGCTGTCCCCTTCGGTTGCCTGCTCTTTGAAGGCGTCCACCGCCTTGCTGATTGCCTCCGTTGCAAGGTTGGCAATAACATTTTTCAGTACGGTGTAGCCCTCGCTGGAGTCCTCGGCCTGCTGCCCGGCGTCCTCCATGGTGTCGCCGAGCCGGTCGGCTGCCCGCTCTGCGTTTTCAAGCTGCTGCCGGTTTTCGCCCAGCTCGCCAGACAAGCGGCTGATCCGGCCCGCGAGCTCTTGGGCCTCGTCGGAGCTTTCGCCTTGTTCGAGCACGAGGTTGGCGTATTCCCTTTGCAGCGCTTCGAGATCGCCCTGCTGCTTGCTTATGGTGCGCTGCAGCGCCTCGTATGCGTCGGCGGTGTCGTCCTGCGCGTCGATCAAGTCTCTGGCGGCGCGTTCGGCAGCTTCGAGGGTGTCGCGGTTTTCGTCCAGCTCGTCGCTCAGGTCTTGGATCCGGCTGGCGAGCTGCCGGGCCTCGTCGGAGCTTTCCCGGCCGCTCACGATATAGTCAGCATATCCGCGTTGCAGGCTCCTGAGCACGGACTCCTGAGCGCCGATTTCGTCGGCCAGCCTTGCGGCAGCTCCGGCGCTTTCCAGCGTTTCCTCGCTCATTTCCTCCAGCCGGTCAATGGCCTGCCGGATCGCCTGCTGTAAAGAAGGACTGAGGGTACCGGCGATTTCGATTGTAGATTGTAAAGTCCTGCCCGCCATGCGTTCACCTCCTTTGTTTGCATTGAAAAAGGGCACGAAAAAACCGCCTCGGCTTCCCTTGGCGGTTCTAAATACCATATTCTTTTTAGTTGCTACTTTCTGGAATAATATCCACGTTGTATCAGTTGGTTTGTGACGTCATCATCTGGCAAAATTGTTTGCAAAAGAGGGATCTTTTTCGTTTCTCCACTTTCCGGTTCAAAATATAGTTCATAATCAAATTTCCGGTGCAGATAATAGTGAATCTTTCGCCTGCTGTAATATGGGGAAACGTCAACAAAAATCCAACTATCAAAGAGCTCTTTTGCTTTTTCGCTCAGGTTTTCCCAACATATCTGTTGAAGTGTGTCCTTTTTAGCTTTCGGATCATATGCTACGCCTTCTTGATCTAACAACTGGGTTATTTCGCTTTTTCTGGGCCAGATAATTTGTCGATCGTCTGGCTTCGTTTCAATCACAAGGCCGGAGCGTATAAGCTCGTCAATGCCATGGTATTTGAATTGGAAACGCAGGTTTTGGTTCGTATTTCCAGCAATTTGAAGCAGCACTTTTTGGGCCTTTTCGGACAAACCTTCCACAATGTCGAGCGTTTCCGTCAAGAGTACCCGATCTTTGTAAGGTGTCGGGATTGCGGCGGTATCAGTGGTTGCTGTTTCTTCCAGAACGCCGAGCTCGATTGCGAGCCGGTAAATATGTTTACATGGCAGTTTACTGCGGCAGAAGTCACCGCATGGGCAACTATCTAAAAATGTTTCATATCTTCCGTGGCTTCCTTGAAAGTAGCCGTACATGTCCGTAGCATCAACCTTGATAGGCGTTAATTTTGCCGATTTCGCTGATATAATCCGTTTTGCTGCGTAGTCCGTCGTGTGCGTTTCTGCACTCCATGTCTTTTCCCAAAGTTTTTTTGCCTTTACATTATTCATAAAAGAGCCTCCTATGTCTTAGTCATATTTGGGATATTATAACATGGTGGACGACGGTTATCAATCGCTTTTATTCGCCTTTTTATGGGAATGGGATCACCTCCGTTTCACATGCTTGGGCTTTCGGCCTATTGGCGGCCTCTTTTTTTCTTGGCGCTTTCGTTCCTCCGCGAGATCCTCTGCGGCCTCCGCGTATTCCAGAATAAAGTCGGTTACTCTTTTTCTTTCGAGGTCGGCCGTGCTGGTGTGGTAGACTCTGGCGTAGTCTCGGTAGGCTCGCCGGAGTCGTTTTCCTGTTGTCCCTGCTCCGACGTGAGAATAAAATTTCTGCCGATTGCCATTACCTCCACAACGTCGCGCCCCTTGATCCTCTCCACGTCGGAGAAGTCATAGGACGGGTTCACGGCTATGATCGCAGCGAAGCCGAGGTATAAGTGCAGGCCCACGTCAAACTCGGCCGCCGGGGTGATCGTGGTGTTTTTCATGCCTGCGGCTGCCTTTTTCTTGGCCTCTGCTGTGGCGAAAAGGATCCCGTCGATCTCGTTCGAGTCGTAGGTCACTTCCTTGACTTCCTTCCCGTCAATCATTACCGGGTTTTTGAGGGCCAGCGTGCCCTTGAAATAGTTCTTTTTTTCTTTCATGGTTGGCTCCTTTCAAAAAATCAGGCCCGCCAGAGGAAAGTCCGGCGGGCCCGTTTGTGTTTGGTTTTGTTTACAGCAGGCTGTTGATCTCGGCCATGTAGTCCTTGCCGTTAATGCGGAGGATCTGGCTGAGCCTATCCACGCACATGTACTCGGTGCCGTTTGCGTAAATCTGCTGGCGCGTCACGTTGTAGGTGTTCTCTGCCTCGGTGGCGGATCCCACTTCGACGCCCAGCTCCGGCAGCGCCCCCGGAAGGGTGCGCACAAACGCCTTGCAGCCTTCGTTTGTCTGGGAGCCGTCGGACTTGACGACGTTCTGCACCCAGCGGAACTCAAGGTTCTGCTTTTCGAGCTTGCTCAGGCGGCTGAGGCCCATGTCCACGCCGATCTTCGTGATCGCAAGCTCCATATTCTCCAGAAGCCCGATCAGCGGCACGGTCAGGTTTCCCATGGCCTGAACGTCGGCAGTTAAAAACTCAATGCCCGGCAACGTGAAGGTCACGTCCTTGGCTACCAGAACGCCGCCAGAGTAAACAGTGTCGGCTACTACCGGCCCTTTAATGTCTAACCATTGTCCCATTCCTTTGCACCTCCTTACTCATTCCCGAAAAATGCGGCGAAGCCCTCGTCGGTGTAGCATACGCGGGCGGTGCCAGATTTGAACGGCGGCGTGTTGGTGACGGCGAAGTCCCAAACGAAGTCGCCGTTCATCATGTTGTTGGTGGGGTTGGCACTCTCCAGAAACTCCACGGACGGGGTGCCGATCAGGGCACCGATCCCGCAGAGGGTGTCGAGCTTTTCCTTCTCGAAGTTCAGGATCGTGTCCTTGTCCTGCGGAGTCATGGGGCTGTCGATCTCGGTTCCGTGATCCAGCTGGAAGCTGTTCGTAATGTGCATGAGCATACGAATGTTCACGTCGAAGATCGCGCGGGCGTCCATGGATCCGTTGTACTCGTAGGCAGCCGTGTGAGGCCCCCAGAGCACCCACTGGCCGCCCCAGAAGCAGGCCGTTGTGATGCCCTTTTCGTTCAGGGTGTTGGCCGTCTGCTGGTCGAAGCCTTTGCTCTTGGCCCCTTCTCCGAAGTATTGGCAGGTTGCCATGATCTCCTTGTTGGACGGGGACTCGAACGGCACGGCGTTGTGGCTCTGGTCTACGCGCAGCATAGTGGCAGCGCCCACGGTGGAGAGGTGGAAGGCCCGGCCGCTGCCGTCCTTCACCTGCGGCCAGTAGACTTTGCTCCGCTCGCTGTTGTAGCCGTGATCCTCGGCCCACTTCTGGGCCTTGGCGATTGTGTCGATCTTGCCGCCCTTGTCGTCTACCAGAGGAATGTCCGCATGTACGAAGCCGTCCCAGTGCCCGTTGAGCTTCTGGACGGTGCTCACCATGGCCCGGTACACTTCGGGGTGGTGGCTCCAGCCGGGTGCCGTCAGGGTGTTGAGCACGGCGTTGAACTTGGTATAAATCAGGGCGGCGGCGCTCAGGCCGGTGTACTCGCCGTCCTCGGTCTGCTGGCCGATAATATCGGCAGGCAGGACGGCCGAGGCGTCCACGGTGTTATAGGTGCAGTTGATACTTTCCGCGGTGCTGTCTTTGAGAAGCTGCACGACGACGGCCGCCTTTGCATAATTGTAGCTCAGGGAGTAGTCCACGCCCTCGGCCATGTCCGCGATCGCGAAGGTGTCCAGAATAATGTCGGAGCTTTCAAACTCTGCCCGGTTGTTCTTAAAGGCCAGTGTCTTGGTGGTCTTTTCGGTGTCCCTATGGGCGGCGGGATCAAGTACGTTCACGACGTAGATCGGCCCCACGTTCCCCACGGTGTTGTCGAAGTGCTCCGCGAACACTTCGCAGAGGGTGAAGTCCTGCCAGTTGGCAGAGTAGCCGAGCTTGGTCTGAACTTCGCCCATGTTCTGAATTTTCAGCGGCATGTTGACAAGATCCTTGTCTGCATAGTCCCGGATCAGGTTCACCGGAGCCGTGCCGATATAAACGGCCACGGCGTCGGCCTGCTGCGCCGAGTTGACTTTGCTGTCGAGGATCTCGCCGTATGCGCCATGTAAATATGCCATAGTCTTGCCTCCTTGTTATAATAAATTTTCGTAGCTTTTCGGCGTTGCAGCCGTCACGCCCGCCTCCAGCGTGAAGGTGATCCAGTTGTGCCAGTAGGGGTAATAGTCCCAGATATTCCCGTCCTCGGTAAAGAGCCCGAACTTGATCCCCTGCTCCTTCACGAGCCGGTGGCCTGCGATATATTCCGCGCTTTCAATCTCGCGCAGCACGAGGTCGGCGAAGTTGAACGAGTCCCTCCAGCCTTCCATATTGCGGGTGTATGTCTGCGCGGCCTTGCCCGTCAGGCGGTAGTAGGAATACCCGCCGAGGGCCGCCTCATTCTTGCGGGGGTGTAAAACCTCCCCGCCGTGCTCTCCGGGGTTCCAGCAGGCGAGGCAGAGCCGGATCTGGAGCCTCCGCTGCCGTTTGAGCAGGTCGTCGCTTCCTTCGGTTAGCTGGACGCAGACGGAGGGGATCGGGGCCCGCACGTTCGGCGGGAGCCGGTCTTTTCCTGGAGTGTAGAGAGGGAAGGCGGCAGGCTGCACATACTCCACGGCGTACTCTTTGTCGTTCTTGTAGTCGTCCGGGAGTTTGAGCTGGATCTGGCTGCATACGTTCTCGTTCAGCCATGCCACCACCTTGTCAATGCTTTCCACCAGTAACATGCCGCACCTCCTAACCGGTTCTGTTTTGGCGTAGCGCCACCTCAATGAGTCCCATGTCCGTGCCGGAGCTTGAAACGATCAGCTCCCTGCCGTCCATGTTCAGCAGCCTGCCCGGCTCCATGTCTGCCGGAAAGTCGGACTCCTTACCCATGAGTAGCAGGTCGGCCTCCACGAGTCCGAGGATCTGCCCTTGTTTGAGCTTCACCAGTTGATCGTTGTCCACCACGACGGGGATCTCTTTCCCTTCGATCCGGTGGAGCTCGGCGAACTCGTCCACATTGAGGAATACGGCGTCAAGATCCTGCCGGATCTGGTCTTTGAAGCTCACCGGCTTATTCCTCCGAGGCTTCGGAGTGCCCGGCTTTTGCCTTTGCCTTCGCAGCCTCGATCAGCTCGATCGCTTCCTTTTTGCTCCGGCACTTGCTGGCGTCTACGCCATACGCTGCAGCAGCCTTGCGGAGCTCTGCCATTTTCATGTTGCTGTACGCTTTTTCCTCTGCGGTTTCCTCCACATAGACGGCCACGCCAGCCTTCACGAGCTCGGCCTCACGGTCAGTAGGAAGGGAGAAGGGGGCCGAGTGCTTCGTCATGGCCTCCACGGCTCCGTTCACTTTCAGCCCGTAGGTGCCCTTTGTCATTCTGATCATAGTCTTTCCTCCTTACTCCGGATCGGCAGCGCCCAGCTCCGGCAGGTCGTCGTCCTCGCCGCCGTCGCCTTCGTCGTGATCCGTATCGTTGCCGGGCGTTACCTCTGCCGCTGTAATGGCGGCGATCAGGTCGGCCTTTTTCTTGCCTTTCGGAGTCACGCCCATGTCTGCCGCGAGCTTTTTCAGTTGGTTATAGTCCCAGCCCTCCAGCTCGGCCGCGTCGAGGTGCCCCGTGGTCTTTTCCGGTTCCTGATTTTCGGGATCCGTGTCAGCGTCAGGATCCTGCGGCGCTTCCAGTGCTCTGCCGGTTACATAGGCAGCCACGCCCAGACGGACGAGGCGCTCTGCCTGAGCCTCGTCACACATAAAAGGGCCGTCCTCCGGCGTTTTCAGTGCGTGGCGCTTGGTGCCGTGTTCGTCCTCGTAGGAAATGCCGCAGCCGCCGCGGGTTACTCTAATTTTAATCATGCTTTCCGCTCCTTTCTGCCGTCTGGCTTAGCTCTGCGTCACCACCGTGGCGGTGATAAACGGGTTTTCATTGTTCGGCATACATAACGGCGCAGAGCTCAGAGTCAGCTCGCGGACGTTGTGCTTTGCGTCGCTGAGATACTTCGGCACGTCCACGCCGGTGTAGGTGTGGAACTCGCCGTCGGACTGCTCCACCTGAGTGATCGCGCCGTAAACAGTGCGGCCAGCAGCGGGAGCGCCCACCGCGATCTTGCCCTTCGGGATAAAAGGCACCACGGAGCCGTCCACTTCGGTGTAGGTGTCCTCATAGCTCAAAACGTCAACCATGTGGCCCTTGATGTTCAGGCGGCAGATCTTGGTTGCGCCGGTCGGGAGCGTTTCAGGATCCACGCCGCCGATCTGGTAGTTGCGGTTGTCGAGCAGCTTCAGGATCCACTCGTTCGCCAGAATAATGTCGGCCACGTCAGGGGCCACGAGCACGTCGCTGGCAGGCAGGCCGCGGGAGGTCAGCATGGAGATCATGGCGGCCATGTCGGAGATCATCTGCTTGCCGGACGCCTCGGTGGTGCTCCAGTTAGCGGACGGGGTATAAATTGCCGGGTTGCTGCTGCCGTCGTAGTAGCGCACCTCGCGTTCCTCGAAGGTGTGCAGGTCGTCCACATACTCGTCCATAATGCAGCCATTGGTGAAAATCACCTGCGAAGCCATGGCCTCCTTGCGGCGCTTATTCATGCCGCGCAGCTCGTCGAGGTCGCCCAGCATGATTACGCCCTGCCTCTGCTCCGGCGTCAGGGTGGTGTAGAGGGCCTCGCCGAAGCCGCGCTTTTTCAGCTCGTCAATGGTGAGGGGACGCCTCGGCGCGATATAGGAAGGCGTGAAGCGCTTCATGGTGTAGCCGTCGCGCAGGATCGTGATCCCGCCCTTGCGGGGAGCGACGAACGGGGACGCCTTCTTGTGCCCCTTCTTGTATTCCACCAGCACGTCGTCGGTGGAGAAAATGTCGGTCGCTGCATTGGTAGGGAAGTAGCGATCCAGCAGGAAGGTGTGAAGCGGGGCGAGCTGCTTCACAGAAGCCAGCAGCGTGTGAGTGTCGTAATAGTTAAAAGCCATTTGTCTGTCCTCCTTCTTAGATTTCCACGGCGTCAGAGAGCAGGATCCCCGCGGTGCGGAGTGCTTCTTTGTCTGCCGGTTTCAGTGTGTAGCCTGCTGCTACGGTGAGCACATTCTCGTTGAAGTGCCCGGTGCGGTATGCGATCGCCACGGCGTCGGCGCCGGTTCCGACTTCTGCGTCCTCCGCGAGCACGCAGTTGGCCGTCAGCGTTTCGTTGGTCGCTGCCGTGGTGCCGAGGATCATAAACTTGCCGTCACCGGCGGTTCCGGCAGAGAGCGCCAGAACGGTGCCGCGCTTATAGGTCGCCGCAGCCGTCGCCTCCTTGCGGATCTTCACCATGAAGGGATCGGTGGGCGGGTACATGTCGGCGATCAGGTTGTCAGGGCCCACATAGCCCAGATTTTCGTCCAGTCTTTTACTCATTATTTCGCGCCTCCTTTGGTCTGGTTGTAGGCGGCGACTACCGCCTGAATGTCTGCCGCGTCCT
>OFFJ01002697.1_pt1 | contig 11052 bp, 4 predicted proteins | sample 1521261 | NCBI WGS metagenome assembly OFFJ01 (sample SAMEA3504122, study PRJEB24116) | mouse gut metagenome | biome: mouse gut; feature: mouse-associated habitat; material: faeces | place: Denmark | collected 2011 | reverse complement strand
GTATGCGCGGACTTTCGTGTCATAAAATTTGATAATTTTTTTCACAAAAAATTCGATTTTGTTTTCAAAGAATCTATTGAAATAGCCGATAATAAATAATATAATAAAAATGTAAACCGTTCTCCCCCGGCGGGTAGATATACGGAGGTGAAATCAGGAGGTGAAATTATGAATACAATATCTGCGGGCAACAGTATTTTTAATACCTATTCCCATATTTCCAGCGGCAAACGGATCAACACCGCAGCAGACGATGCGGCAGGGCTTGCCATTGGACAGAAAATGCAGAAAGAAGAAACCGGCTTACGCGTTGGAGGCCAGAATGCCCAGGAAGGCATCGGCGCTTTAAACGTAGCTGACGGCGCTTTGGGCGGCGTGATGGATTATTTACAGCGGATTCGCGATCTGGCCCTGCGTTCCATGAACGGCATTTCATCGTCTTCAGACAAGGCATACTATCAGAGTGAGATCAACCAGTTAAAGGAAGGCATCCAGTCCCTGTCCAAGACCACTTCTCTGAATGAGCAGAAGCTCCTGGACGGAAGCATGGCCGATATGCATCTGGCCACCAATCCTGACGGAAGCGGCATGCGGATAGGCATGGCCAATTCCACGCTGGAAGCACTGGGTATTGCCGATTTCGATGTGACAAAGGGAGACTTCAGCCTGGATGCCATTGACAATGCAATGAATATTGTTTCCAGGCAGAGAGGAAACCTGGGCGCTTCCACCAATCGTCTGGAGCATACCTATAACAATAATACGGCCATGAGCCTGGAACAGCTCAGTTCCAGAAGCCGTATCGAAGATCTGGATATGCCAAAAGCGATTTCCGAGAAGCAGAAAGAAGACCTGCTCAGCGAGTACAGAACCCTGATGCTGAAGAAGCAGATGAATCAGGATTCCATGGTAGTGAAGCTGTTCCAATAGGCTTTCCATGTTCTCTGGCAGATTTCTGACAGGATAAGGAATTGCCGCACAGTTGCTTCAAAGGCGTCTGTGCGGCAATTTTGTCTTCTTTCACAGATTCATTTTTTGGCTCTGTTTTGGGCCTTATCAAAACCATGCACCCAGTCGCAGCACAGATAATAAAACAGATAGATAACCGAACTGATTCCCCAGGTCAGCGGATAGGCCCAGTAAATGTAGCCAATCTCATTGGTCAGGTTCATCACCGCGATTATGTAGGTAATCCGCAGCAGACACCAGATTGCCAACATGACGCACATGGGCACAAATGCTTTCCCTGCCCCGCGGCAGATGGCCGCCACCGCATGGGAAAAAGCCAACAGGCAGAAAAACAGCGAAACTGTACGTGCCTGACGGACACCCAGTTCAATCACGCCGGGATTCGAGTCAAACAATCCTATTAGCTTCGGCGCAAATATGTAGCAGAATACACCGATGGCCTCTGCCAGCACCATGGCCGAGAGAATACTGAAACGAGCCCCCTTCTTCGCCCTGTCATACTGCCTTGCCCCCAGGTTCTGGCTGATAAAGGTAGTACTGGCCATATTGAAGCTTGTGATGGGCAGGAACGCAAATCCTTCAATCTTCGCATGGGTGCCGTAAGCCGCCATTGCCAGCTTTCCGAAGGAATTAATCTGGGATTGTACAATGACATTGGCAAATGCAATCACGGAATTCTGCACCCCCGAGGGAAGTCCGTTATGGATGATTTCCTTCAGCGTATCACCGTGAAACCGTATTTTTTTCCACTCAACAGTAAATATATTTCCTTTGCGCATCAGATGGCGCATACACAGGACCACGCTGGCAGCCTGGGAAATCACTGTAGCCACCGCCGCCGACCAGACACCCCAGCGGAATACTGCCAGAAACACCACGTCCAGAATCACGTTCAGAACCGATGAAAAAATCAGGTACTGCAGCGGACGTTTGCTGTCCCCCAGGGCATTCATGATGCTGCGGCAGACATTATACAGCACCAGTGCCAGGGAACCCAGAAAATAATACCGGAAATACGAAACTGCTTCCGGCAGCACCTCGGGGTCAGTCTGCATCCAGACCAGAAACGTAGGTGTGAGAGCCACGCCCACCACCGTCAGCAATACGCCGGCGGCAAGGCCGAAAGCCAGCACCGTATGAATGGCACGGGATACCTGGCCCTCGTCTCCCGCGCCGAAATAGCGGGAAATCACCACCCCGGCACCCATGGCAATACCGGCGAAAAAGCTGATCATCAGAAAAATCAGAGTTCCCGAGGAAGTCACCGCCGCCAGGGCGTTGGTTCCCAGATTCTGCCCCACGATAAAAGCATCCGCCGTATTGTATAACTGCTGAAATACCTGGCTTAAAAATATGGGCATGGCAAAACCAAGCATCAGGGAATACGGATTGCCTGTGGTCATGTCCTTTGTGTGGGAAGATGCCGTATTGTGTACCCTTTTTCGTATCTGTTCCATGTTTTTCTTCCGCCGTCCTTTCCGTCTCTGCGGTTCGTCTTTTTCTGTCTCTATTCCGGAAAAATACCGGCAACAGGCAGCGCCCACATTATATACCATCTATCCCGCAAAATCAATATTTATTTCCTAACCCGGACAAGCCGGAACCAAAATACCGGAACCAAAATTTTGCCATTTTGCTCAGGATTTTATTGTCAGACGCCTAACGCTCCATCTCCGCAATGCGCCCGGTAGATTTGTGCTCCCGGATAATGCCGTCGATTTCGTTCAGATCCGTGTAAAGCAGATCCCCCGGAACGGTATTCTTCAAAGCGCTGACCGCATTGCCGTACTCCAGCGCACGCTGATACTCTCCCTCATGGGACAGCAGCCCGTAGAGGACACCGGATATGTAAGCATCACCGCTTCCAATGCGGTCCACCACCTCGATATCCTTATAGGGAGCCTCCTCGTAAAATACATCTTCTTTCGCACTGTAAATAATAGAGCCAAAGGTATGCCGTTTCGGACTGTGCACCACGCGCTGAGTGGAGGCCACGATGGAAATGGGATACTCCTGCGCAAAGCTGCGCATAATATCTTTGGCATCTCCCTCTTTCAGGAAGGTCAGTCTGGCAGTATCCTCCGAGCAGAAGAAGATATCCACATAGGGCAGAACGGACTCGATGCACGCCTTCGCCTCCGCGCCTGTCCAGAGATTGCCCCGGAAGTTCACATCGAAAGAAATTGTGGTTCCCTGTGCTTTAAACCGCTTGATCATCTCAATCGCCGTCTCCCGCACCTGAGGGCTCAACGCCAGCGTAATGCCGCTGGTGTGAAAACAGCGCGCCGCAGAATACAGACTGTCGTCGTAGTCCTCCACGGAAATCTTGTTGACAGAGGTATTTTTCCTGTCATAGACAATGCGTGGCTTCCTGGGATAAGCGCCGTTCTCGTAATAGTATACCCCCAGACGGGCATCCCCGTCCCCGTCATAGACCAGGTAGTCATCACTGACTCCGCAGAGCCGGACCCTGTTCTTGATGTACATGCCAAGGTCATTGGCCGGAAGCTTGGAAATAATCCCGCAACGAAGCCCCAGCATGGCGGCGCCGGTAGCGGAATTCAGCTCGGCTCCCCCGGCCTGTTTGCTGAAACTGTCCCCCCTGGTGATTCGCTCGTTGTCAGGCGGTGACAGCCTGAGCATGATTTCCCCTAAGGAAAGCAGGTCAAAATCTCTCTTCATAGTCGTACCTCTCCTTTTTATTGTTTTTGTTCTGTCGTTTTCTGAAAATTCGCCTCACTCTCATTTTATATTTCCATTATACACTGAATAGCAAATTATTGATAGACCCCTTACCTCTATCAATCTATCTTTTTGAAAAACCGGCACAGCGTTGGTCACTGTGCCGGTTTTCCATTATCCGGATAAACGGAATAACTGGTATTAAAGTTTATTCTGCCTTGCGGCGACGTTTTGCTACAACAACTGCACCGATGGCTGCCATAGCAATAACAAGTACACATATTAGTGCAATGCTGTCCATATGGTCGCCTACCTTTGGCACATTGGTGTGCTCCGCCTGGCCTGATGAGCCGGAAGCATTATTGCCGCCTGTATTATCATCGCCTACAGGCTCTATTGTAGGAGCAGGCTCTGTCTTGTCCGTATCCTTATAAGCAATTGCAAAATTAGAATACTTACCGGACTTAAACGTCAGAGTTCCCCTTTCCGCATCATAGCTGCACGGAAGTACCTCAAATACTCCGTCATGCTCGCGGACAACTACATACTCCCTGGTGACAGATTCATTGGTATTGATCAGCTCCGAAGAAAGCTTAATTTCGATTTCCAGTTCGGAATCGCCCATATCTACGCTTTCCAATGCTCTCTGGGAAACAATCTGTCCGTCTTTCCCCACAATCGTTACACTCAATGAGATATCAATACACTGTCCTACCGTAAATCCAGGAACCGTTTCCTTTATCCTGTTAACAGCGTCCTCTTCCAAAGCATGGAAAACATCCTGAATCTTCACGGACATTTCACAATCCGCACCGTTTACAATTTCTTCTATCTCTTCTTTTGTCAAAATCTGATTGCTTTCATCCGTCAAAATCTTAACAACTTCATCTTTCTTTGTTAACACTTCGGTATCCGGCGCGGTTTTATCCTTGTCAACCTTAACCTCTATTGATCCTCCGGGTTCTTCCGTAGGTGCCGCACTGGGTCTTACTGTAGGCTCTGTGCCGGGTTCTTCCGTAGGCTCCGCACCGGGCCTTGCCGTAGGCTCTGCACTCGGGTCAGGACTTACCGGCGGCTCCGTACTCGGATCAGGGCTTGTCGAAGGTTCCATGCTTGGATCAGGGCTTGTTGACGGCTCTGTACTCGGATCAGGACTCGTTGACGGTTCCGTACTCGGATCAGGACTTGTTGACGGTTCCGTACTCGGATCAGGACTTGTTGACGGTTCCGTACTCGGGTCAGGACTTGTTGACGGTTCCGTACTCGGGTCAGGACTGGCTGGCGGTTCAGGCGCTACATCGGCAATTTCTCCCAAAATGTAGTCAGCAAGCCACACTCCAAGATACTCCTTATAATGGTTATGGTCTACATACCAGCTCTGAACCATCTCAAGTACTGTGGTAAAGGCAGTACCATATTCCGCATTGTATTCCGTCACATCGCCCATATCAAGGGTATTCATCCAATCCATGCCGGCTTTGCCCAGTTCAATCACCTGAAGGCCTTTCTCCTCGGCAATCTGTCTCAGAACGTCATTTCTCACACCGTCTCCGCGGTCGTTGGTAAATTTACCGGTTGCTGCGTCATAGTTTGTGCCGACTCTGTCACCCACAGGGCCGTCAGGTGTGGCGGTCAGAATAACAGGAATACCGCCTCTCTGGAGGATGCCCTCCACATAATAATCACTCAGCAGAACAGGATAGGAACCTGACTCATTAATCGTATTGTCACCATTGATACCCATGTTCACGGTTACATAGTCACCCTCATGGATTGCCAGAAGGACTTCCTCCACTCTGCCCTGATTGTAATAGTTTACAGAGTGACGGCCTGCCATACCGTGATTGTTAAATGAGCTGAACACGTCCGGAATTGTAACCTTTCCTGCCGTCACACAATTTCCCCATGACAATGCGCCGCTTGCAGTATTATTGGCAGTGGAATCACCGATTACATATACAGCCGGCTTCTCCAGTCTGCCTGCTGCCGCAATCTGGGAAATGGTAATTGTCTTCACGCAAGCTCCTGCCGGGAATGTCAAATCCAAAATGCCGTCGCATACCGCTACTTTGAAAGCTGCGCCTGTTTTCTCAATTCCGGTAGGAGAAGGTGCGCTCTCCACTACTTCGGAAGTTAAAGTCTCCGCTGTCGTATCTACCGTTACATTATAATTTCCGTTGGGAACTTTGGCCTTGAATCTGAAAGCAGTCGTTCCCGTTATATCGCTTTCGTTTACGGTTAATCCGGCTACATCCTGGAAACCGTACCCCAGCCTGTCGCTGTAAGTAGTGTTCGTCACCTGGGTAAATCCTTCCGCCGCATCCGCGGAACCGAATGCGAAGGATAAACCATGAATATTGACTCTCACCTTATTGGCAAGACCGTCCGCATTTACTGCCTTTACATATACCACTGCCGGAGAAGCTTCCGCCGTTACAGTGAGTACTCCGTTTACAAAAGTAACACCCTTTACTGTTGTCTCATTTACGCCATCCTTATCAAGCAGCGTATACGTAATGGTGCCGCCGTCAATCTCATTGCCGTCTTTGTCAAGGGTTACGGCAGTATATGTGGTCACTGCCGGGTCCTCCCCTGCAAACGGGATTGAAATAGACGAAGCAGACTGTGTAAATGACACTGCATCGGTGGATGTCGTCAGTTGAATGGTCTTTTCCGCACGCTTGCCGTCCTTTGACGCAACTACCGTCACGGTTCCGGACGCACCCGCGCTGACCTTCAACTGTGCTGTCTGCGCTCCTGTCGTTTCCAGTTCCACATTGGCATATTCATCGGCCAGCTCCCAGGTCACAGGACCGGTCATCTTCAGCCCGTCCGTGCTGGTAACAGCCGCCGAGAAACTCACGGTCACTGCAGCCGCACCTTCCAGCGGCACTCTCGCCACATCCTCACTGGAAGCAGCGGTAATCGTAGCCACCACAGGCTTATATGCCTGGAAGCTCTGCAGATTCAGGGACAGCGGATAAGAACCCAGGAAGCAGAAATATTTCTGTGCGCTGCCGTCATTCTGCATATTGATGTCTTCAATCCTGCCTACTTCCTTTTCGGCGTTGTCATATACGACAATAAACGCTTTCTGGACGCTGGGGTCTGCCGATACCACGTAGCGATACCATTCATTTGTGTTGATGCCTGTAATGGAACCTTCATCATTCAGCTTCAGCTCGCTGCCCGTAAAGGAAGCCCACCACTCCGGATTATTTCCGGAATTATTCGGCGTATTAAAATATACACCAAAACTCGTTGCCGATTTAAATCTTGCCGTAAAGTCTATTACATACTGCTCTGTCTGGTCAACCCACTGATAAGTAGGCACTGCAGAGCCGCCGGTAGTCGAGGTAAATTCCAGGGACTTGGTGCCGTCCGCATCCTTTACCAACCTGAAAGACCTGTCGGCATTAGAGCCGTAAATAGACCAGTTATTGAGGATGATGTCTCTGCCGTTAATGGTATTTGCGGTACCAACATATCCTACCAGAGAATCGGCATAGTCATTCATATTTACCGGATAACCCGCATCCGGAACCAACTGGCTGGCATTCGCGCTGTCCGTGCCGACTACCACAAAAGGTGTCGTAACAACTTCACTCTTCTCTCCGTATGTCACCTCGGCCTTTACATAACCGATATAACTGGAGACACCGTTTCTAACGTTGAAATATGCGGTGCTTCCATCAGGAACTGCCCCATCCGTACCTGCTCCGGTTCCTTCCGCCCTGGTAAGAGAGAGATAGCCGTCATCAGACTCTGCGCCGATGACAGACCACTTTATCACAGCCTTATCGGAGAGATCACCGCCCTGGTCACCTGTCACTTTGACAGCAACAGGCATATGCACCGGTGAATCCGCCGCCGGCTGCTTAATGATCTGGTTTAATGCGGAAGTAAATGCTACCTTGGAAAGCTGCTCTTCACCAAGCTCTCCGAAATCGTCTGTATCCATTTCCCTGCGAACCATGACATTGTCTATTTTAATGGATGCCTGATATCTTCCGGCACGCATATAAATGCCGTCCACAATTCCGTTTCCGTTTATGGCTGTATGGATTTTATCCGCAATCACGGTTTCATCAGAGAGATTGGTAATGGTAGTCGCTACCAGTCCGTCTGCACCCTTTTCTTTATCCACATACACGGTGTAATGGCACCATACGCCTGAAGGAATCTTAACCTTTGTTTTTGTGTCTCCGTTGACAGCATAGGATGTTCCCGTTCCTTCATTCCTCAGGTCAAGCAGATACCCGGCTGACATGCCGTCATTTACAGCATACGAAGCATCCGTACCCATGACGTCAAACATGGTCTCCTGATTATTTCCAGGTCTGATGAATGCATCAAATTCTACAACATACTGCTTAAGAGCAGCAAGTGCAGCAGCATCGTCAATCGCAAACTTCATGACAGCGCCACGGCTGTTCGTAGAAGAATCTCCTGTAAAATCAAACGCAAGGACATCCCCAAAATACGTGTCTTCCTCTTTAATGCCAAGCTTATCTGATGCATTGGCAGACGAAGCGCCTACCTCACCTGCATTCGTACGTCCTTCAAAATCCTCGAAGAAGATGACATATTCTTCCGGTATTGTAACACCTGCATTCTGTGTCCACTTCGCATACAGGGTCATCTCACCGGCCACTGTATCGCTCTCAAAATTCCATTCTGTTGTGCATGCCGCCTCCCTGTACCAACCGTCAAAGGTATAACCGTAAACCTTGGAAATAGTAGGCTCTACAAGTTTGGAACCGGTCGCCACTTTCCTTGAAAGGTTCGTCCCATGGCCCTGCAAATCATAAGTTACGGTGACAACGCCTTCCGCTTCCCTGCCGTCTGCATTACAGCTGATTACATTGCCTACACCGTCGTCAAACCAGTAGAGATAGTCGGTGTCAACCAGCGCAGCCAGCCCGCAGCTGTCCTTTAACTGCTGCGCCACCAGAGCAGCCCATTTGTTAGCTGCCTTATAAGTGGAATGCAGTCTGTCCGAAACATTGTAAATTCCTGCAACAGTAGCTACATCTTCCTCTGCCGTCCCATAAGTATCTGACAAGAATTGATAACTCAGTGCGGAAAGGTCTATGTATTTTGCAGAAGTCGCGTCTGCCACATCTTTCATGTAACTGGTCCATGCAACAGATTCCTTGTAATCATGCGCAGAAGCATTGGGGGATACCAGTATCACATCCAGTCCTTTCTCCCGCGCTGTCTCTGTCATGTAAGTTACTGCCTCTTTCATGACGGTTTCTGAGTCGTAGGTCTTATCATTGTACCCGCTTTCCAGAATCAGAACGTCGCCCTTTTGCGCACTGTGCTCTATCTGGCTGAATGCAGTGCCGCGCAGTCCGCTTGCCGTGATACCACTGTTGGCAAGGTCTACAACGTCAACGCTGTCTACCAGATAATTGGAAAGTACCTGCCCCCATCCTGTCTGGACTTCCGCGTTGTCTGCGCTTCCGCCGTTATAGTACATGGCTACCAGGGAATCTCCCAACACGTATACTTTCTGTACCCGGTCTACAATGTCAGGTACTTTTATCACATCAACCTTAATGCTTACACTGGCTGCAGTGACTCCTGATGAGTAATCTGCCGTACCGATCTTTGCAGTAGGACCTGTATGTACAATATCCTTCACTCTGATCTGATTCGGAGTCGTTCCGTACTGGAACATGTTATTTACCAGCATCTGCTCATTCAGATATGCATCAAAACGCTGATTGGTAGTACTGGAAACAATAAAATCGTAGTTACCTGATTCAAGAGGGAATTCAAAGTCACTTGTGCCATGCTCATGATTCGTCCCTATATTATAAGAATAAACAGGTGCTATCTCCAACTGATCCGCTCCTGTGGTGTCCACGGTTGCGGGTACCTTATCCACGATTTCCTGTTTTACCATTACACCGTCTTTGGAGGTGGTCACCTGGTATCCGCTGATTGCCCCGCCGGAAACTACATTGCTGGTTACCGTGGTGGTATTGCCGGTTGCTTCCATGACGAGGTAGTCCTTTGCCGGCACACCGGGGTCCGGAGTTGCATCGGGGGTCGGACTCGGGGTGGGATCGGATGCTTCTGCTTCCTCAATAATGATATCGGTAACTCGAATTCCTCCGTAATTTGAATATAATCCATACTGTAATTTAGTAAGACTATCTGCATTTGTATCAAAAGGCAATTCTTTTGTTTCTGTACCACATGAAACCGTTATGTGACCTTCTTTTTTGTTAATGGTAAATACAATCTGAATAGGCGTATCATCAGTATAGCTGAGAAGTTCTTCACCATTCGTAAAGTTGCCCTCATCAGTATTCTGATTCATTGCCTCAGTACCATTCCATCCAGTCCATGCCGTAAGTAACCTGTCAACGTTATATTGCACACCTGCAAATTTATTGTCGGAGAAAAGTGCCAAAGTAAAAGTTCCTTTGTTTGTATTACTGCCAACAGGTCTGCCGAGATACGCAATATTCAATGTCACAGTTGATATATCTGGCAACTCTATAACAGATGACAGTTCCTTCTCTGCATTCCTTGTTGCCTGAGCAACCTCCCAATCCAGAAGCTCATAATGCAGAACTGTACTGTTACCAATGAGAATCGGCACAATTCCAACAGCAACATTACCGCTGTTTTTCTGCGTTGCCTCTGCCTTAACCACATAAGCAGCAATTCCACTCTCTGCTTTAAATCCCTGCGATACAGAAACTACGCCATCCTTAATGGTAACATTTGGATCCGGTGTAGCATCATCACCTTCAGGATAAACACTCCACTTCAGATCATAGGTGTCAGAATCCATCGCAGCCTTTGCCTGATCAAATACAGTAGCCACAAATGCCGTTGTGGTGGCCGCTTCTGCCCCTTTAGGTGCTACAATCATATCCTGTCCACCCTCTACTGTTACCGAAGTAACCTCGGCTTCATAGTCACCTGGTGCTAAAGCCAGTTCAACACTCTGCGGCACAGAATTAACTGTAATTTCTTTAGCAGAATCACTTACCGTATCGTATCCAGCTTTGACGGTTGATACAGTATATGCACCATCAAAAAGCGCAAATACCGCCTTTCCCTCAGAATCGGTTTCTACTGTGACTCCATCAACCGTAACTGCCGCTCCCGCTATAGGTATTTCACCATTTTTAACCGTAACAGTAACCGCAGAAGCTTGACCAACCTTTACATTATCCAGTTTTACGTCTGCGTTATTACTACCATTCGTAAAAAATGTCGCCCCCGCAAAACCTGTTCCTGACAATGCTATGTAGTCACTGTCAACAGAACTAATCACATTCCCCTTCTCATCTGCCGTAATCAAAGTAGATTTTTTATTTTCGCGTTAGTCAATAACTGTGTTGGTTTCGGTTTGAGTCCGTTTTATGGGACTCA
>OFFJ01002686.1_pt1 | contig 11077 bp, 5 predicted proteins | sample 1521261 | NCBI WGS metagenome assembly OFFJ01 (sample SAMEA3504122, study PRJEB24116) | mouse gut metagenome | biome: mouse gut; feature: mouse-associated habitat; material: faeces | place: Denmark | collected 2011 | reverse complement strand
AATGTGGTAATTTTTTGTAAGAAAATGAATAGATTTATTCTGTCCATAAAAAATTTATCACAAAGGAGAGGAAAAAGTATGATCGATTTAATTTCAGGCATCAACGGCAAAATTAACGGCTTTGTCTGGGGGCTTCCCATGCTGGTGCTGCTTGTAGGTACGGGGATTTTAATGACGCTTTTGACAAAAGTGTTCCAGATTACGCACATTGGCTACTGGATGAAACACACATTGGGAAGTATTTTTACCGACAAACATATTACAAAGCATACGGGAAAGGACGACCAGTCTATTTCGCAGTTCCAGTCGCTGTGTACGGCGCTCGCCGCTACAATTGGCACCGGAAATATTGTAGGGGTTGCGACCGCGCTGATTTCCGGAGGGCCGGGAGCTATTTTCTGGATGTGGATTGTGGCGTTTTTTGGAATGATGACAAACTATTCGGAAAATGTACTGGGGATTTATTACCGGAGGAAAAACGACAAGGGAGAGTGGAGCGGAGGCGCTATGTATTACCTGCGCGACGGTTTGGGCGGCAAGCCGGGCATGAAGCGGGTTGGGGCGGTTCTTGCGGCTCTGTTTGCGGTGTTCTGCCTGTTCGCTTCCTTTGGGATTGGAAATATGAGCCAGATTAATTCTATTGCGGGCAATATGAAAGCGGCGTTTGACGTGCCCCATGCAGTGACGGGAACGGTTTTAATGATTTTAGCCGCCCTGGTGATTTTAGGGGGAATCAAGCGGATTGCCAGCGTGACCGAAAAACTGGTCCCGTTTATGGCAATTCTATACATAGTAGGCGCTTTGTCTATCTGTATAATCAATATCGACCAGTTTGGCGCGGTATTTGGCGCTATTTTCAAAGGCGCTTTTGCCATGAAGGCTGTGGGCGGCGGTATTGTGGGTTCCGGCGTTAAGCTGGCGGTTACCTGGGGAATGAAGCGAGGCGTTTTTTCCAATGAGGCGGGGCTGGGCGCTTCCGGCATCACCACGGCGGCTGCGGACACGGATGACTGTGTGAAACAGGGATATATCAGCATGACTGGAGTATTTCTGGACACCATGGTGGTCTGTACCATAACGGGGCTTGCTTTTGCGGCTTCCGGGGTGCTGGGCAGCACGGATGCAAACGGCCTTCCGCTGACGGGAACCGCACTGACCCTGGCAGCGTTTTCCACCACCCTGGGAAAGTGGGGCGGCAGTTTTGTGAGCATCTGCATTGTGCTGTTTGCCTTTGCCACCATCATCGGCTGGGCATACCAGGGAGAGCGGGCCTTTGAATTTCTCATGGGGGGAAAATCAAGATATAATCTGTGGTACCGGTTTGTCTATGGGCTTGTGGTGTTTTTGGGCTGTATCTGTTCCCTGGAGACCGTGTGGAACTTTTCGGATATCTGCAATGCCCTGATGGCGGTTCCCAACCTGATCTGTGTCCTGGCGCTTTCGGGGGAAGCCTGCCGGGAAATCCGGGAATACGGGGCGGACGGAAAAAGAAAATGAGGATGCTTCCGGCGGGCTGCCGGATGGGAATCTTCCGGATCTGCCCGGAATCACTTCCCACCGGAGCGCGGCGTGGGGTGTAGGTTCACGGGATGGAAGAAAGGGCCTGCCAGAAAAGCATTGTGGGAATGGCAGACTTATGATATGATGACAGCGTGGAAGCTGTCATGTCCGTCCAATATACGTGTGTGACAATCCCCTTGTTCACTGAGGGGAGGTCCGCGGAACGGAGACGGTACGTGACGGGCATGAAATAAGGCGAAAGAAAAAGAGAGGTCAGCAGAATGTCGAAAACCATGGAACTGTTTCTGCAGTATGTAAAAATTGACACCCAGTCGGACAGTACAGCCGCTGCATCCCCCAGCACGGAGAAACAGCATCATCTTGCAGCGCTCCTTGCAGTGCAGCTGGAAGAAATGGGGGCAGAGGAGATTACCTACGATAAGGAGCATTGTTATGTGTACGCGTCCATACCGGCTTCGGAAGGCTGCGAGAGTGCGCCGGTGCTGGGTTTTGTGGCACATATGGACACAGCCCCCGTGGTATCCGGAAAGGATGTGAAACCCAGGGTTGTGGAAAATTATGACGGTCAGGATATTGTGCTCAACGAAAAGGAAAACATTGTATTCAAAGTGGAAGAATTTCCGGAACTGGGCAATTTCAAGGGGCAGGACCTGATTGTGACGGATGGGACCACTCTGCTGGGCGGGGATGACAAAGCAGGCATTGCGGAGATTATGGCGGCGGGGGAATATCTGCTGCGGCATCCCGAAATCAGACACGGGAAGATCAGGATAGGCTTCACACCGGACGAGGAGATCGGCGAGGGCACAAAGTATTTTGATGTAAAACTGTTCGGCGCGGATTTTGCATACACCGTGGACGGCGGCAGCTTTGGGGGAATGCAGGACGGTACCTTCAATGCGGCAGGCGCGAAACTGACTGTCCGGGGGCAGAGTGCGCATCCGGGGGATGCGAAGGGCTGCATGGTGAATTCCATGCTGATTGCCTGCGAATTTCAGTCCATGCTTCCGGCATTCCAGAATCCAGCGTGCACGGAAGGAGAGGAAGGATTTTTCCATCTGGAACAGATCACGGGAAATGTGGAAAAGACAGAGGCGGATTATATTATCCGTGATCATGACAGAAGTCTGTTTGAACAGAAAAAGAAGCTGTTTGCGCAGTGCGCGGATTTTCTGAACCTGAAATACGGCCGGGGCACCGCGGAGGTGAAGATAGAGGACAGCTATTATAATATGAAAGAAATTCTGGCACCGCACAGACATTTGATCGATAATGCGTCGGAAATTATGCGGGAAATGGGAACCGAACCCCAGGTATGTTCTGTCCGCGGTGGTACGGATGGGGCGCGTCTGTCCTATATGGGGCTGCCCTGCCCGAACCTTTGTACCGGCGGCTCCAATGCACACAGCCGCTTTGAGTATGTGTGTGTACAGTCCATGGAAAAGGTCACGGAGTTGCTGGTAAGACTGGCGGAGCGGTATGGAAGAGAGGGGAAGAATGTGTGACAGGAAGGGAGAAAAGCCAGGAGAGATGTATATGGAAGAAAACTGCACGATATAATCCCAGGTGCTTTTGGGAAGTACAAAGGGATCAGGATAGAATTTAAGAAATTCGGATACGAAAGTATCCTGATAGGCGGCATGGCCGCCGGGATTCGTAGGTAACAAAAAAATCGCCTCCAGTCGATTGAAATAAAATATAATCAATCGGCTTCGCCGCAAATTTTGAGCGATATGTCAAGTGCTTTTTGCAAAAAAGTGGGTGATTTTTTTAGATAGGGGTCTGAAAGCCTTATAAAATCAGGGTTGAAGATTCCGAGAAGTTATAAAATACGAGAGGAGGGCGGATAGGGAGGGAATATGGAAAGGAACATAAGTGTTATAAAGGATGTGAATGGAAAACAGATTGTGGTAATAAATGACATATGTTTTAAAGGCAGACAGAATATTGACTGGAATGAGGTTGAACATTATTTAAAGCAATATGTCGGAGAATTTGTAGAAATTGCTGAAAGTAAAGAAATCATATATATAGGCAATGATCTTCCTGATGAATACACAGGTTCCAATTATACTGCAAAGTTGAAAGGTGCTCTTGCAAAGGCGAAAGCAAATGCTACACAGGGAATTCCTGAGATGATTGAAATTGCGGAAAATAAGAGATTCCGAGAAAATCTGGCGAAAAAGCATGATAAAAATGCTAGATTTGGATGGTATCGATATGATTCCCGATTTGCCCTTCCGATTTTTGATGACGATGGAGAAGTTTTACGTTATAATGTTTTTCATGTGGAGCTTGTTATAAGACATGCAGTGGATAGGAAATTGTATCTATATGATATTATAAAAAAAAGAAACGAGTACCCCGCTTGAGCCATAAGACTGTACGGTTAAAAACTCATTTCTTAATTTTTATTATATGACAGGAAGGGAGAAAAGTCAATAGAAAATGTATATGGAAGAAAAAATTTCCGATAAAATTGATTTGGATAAAATAGAGATTTATCCGGAACCTCCTGCAGAGGAACCGGCCAGGCAGTATTATTTTATGGCAAAATGCAGAAATCTGGTGAAAAAATTTGAGAGGGAAAACGGGCGCATTCCCAAAGCATGTGTGGTGAATTTCGGCTGCCAGATGAACGCCAGGGATTCCGAGAAGCTGGCGGGGATACTGGAAACCATAGGATACGGGCAGACGGAGGAGGAAAACGCGGATTTTGTGATTTTCAATACTTGTACTGTCAGGGACAATGCAAACCAGAGAGTCTATGGCCGGCTGGGCGAGCTGAAATGGTATAAGAAACGGAATCCGGGGATGAAAATCGCACTCTGCGGCTGCATGATGCAGGAGGAGAGCGTGATTGAAAAGCTGAAAAAGAGCTATTCCTTTGTGGATTTGATTTTCGGCACCCACAATATTTATAAATTTGCGGAACTGCTGTATACCCTCCTTGAGACAGGGGAGAGAGTAATCGATATCTGGAAGGATACGGATAAAATCGTTGAAGAATTGCCGGTAGAACGCAAATATCCGTTTAAATCGGGCATCAATATCATGTTCGGCTGTAATAATTTCTGCAGTTACTGTATCGTGCCCTATGTGAGGGGAAGGGAGCGGAGCAGGCAGCCGGAGGATATTCTGAATGAGATCAGGCGGCTTGTGAAGGATGGTGTGTCGGAGGTCATGCTGCTGGGGCAGAATGTAAATTCTTATGGAAGAAATCTAGACAGGCCCGTTACTTTTGCGCAGCTTCTGCAGGAGACGGAGAAAATTCAGGGACTGAGGCGGATCCGGTTCATGACTTCCCATCCCAAGGATCTCTCTGATGAGCTGATAGATGTTATGGCAAGTTCAAAGAAAATATGCCGGCACCTTCATCTGCCGCTGCAGTCCGGTTCCACCCGGATTCTGGAGAAAATGAACAGGCGTTATACAAAGGAGCAGTATGTGGAACTGGTTCACAAAATCCGCAGCAGAATTCCGGATATGGCAATCACCACCGATATTATTGTGGGATTTCCGGGGGAAACACGGGAAGACCTGGAGGAAACCATGGATGTGGTGCGCACAGTGAAATTTGACAATGCGTTTACCTTTATCTATTCAAAACGTACCGGTACGCCGGCGGCAGCCATGGAAAACCAGGTGCCGAAGGAACAGGTGAAGGAAGGATTCGACAGGCTTTTGAAGGTTGTCCAGGATACGGCCCGCAGCCAGGTGGGCAGGTATCAGGGGAATGTGATGGAAGCGCTCATAGAAGAAGTGAATGAAACTGATGCCGGGCTGGTCACGGGACGGCTTTCCAACAATACCATTGTCCACGTGCCGGGAGATGCGTCCATGGTGGGCACTTATGTGCAGGTGTCCCTGGATGAATGCCATGGTTTTTATTACATGGGACATTGCGTCGGCATATAGTGAGGTGTGGGCAGGAGGGAAACAGGATAAGATTGGACTGGTAATTTGCAAAGTTATGTGTTATTATGAAAACAATATGGAAATACCGCTGATATGCTGACGGTATTTGCAGAATGAGGAGAGGAGAGAGGACATGAAGAGGATGTGGAAGAAGACGAAGCCTTTTCTGGCAGTACTTGTGGCTATGTGTCTGATGATGACAGGGACAAGCCCGTCGGTGCTGGCAGAAGAGGCTGATTCTGTGGAGACATCTGCAGAAACGGGGCTGTCTGCAGAACCGGTGACCGGAGAAAACAATCTGGGAACTGCACCGGAAGATGCTGAAGAAGCGCCGGCAGAAAACGGGGGGGTAGAAGGCACCGGGGATGAAAACACGGTTCCGGAAAACCCCGATGTAACGGGAAAGACAGACGAAGCCGGACAGACAGGCGATGTGTCTGACGAGAATCCCGACAGCGCAGGGGAAATTGGTTCCGATGTGCCGGACGGCACAGAATCAGGAGATCCGGCGGTTGCGGACCCGGCAGAGACGGATGTGGATCCGGCGGTTTCCGGGGAACCGGTCCAGGGGGAAGAGGAAGTGGAATACTTCTGGCTGGGCGCCACGGAGACCTCTGCCGAGAGCTGGTCTACATTTGTGCTGCCTCCGGAAGAAAGCGTGGAGCTGAATTCCGGTGCCTATGTGAAATGGATAGACCGTGTGAACCTTCCGCAGTATGGGCTGGATCTGTACAAGAAACTGGAAGAGGCCATAAGCGGAAACGGGATTCTGACGGATGCGGCTTCCGGAGAGCAGTCTATTGAGATTGTGTCATTTGAAGGAGAGACATCGCCGGGCATGAATGTGGTATTACAAAATGTCCGTGCGGTATTTGATGCCTTTGACCGGGATCACCCGGAGGTATTCTGGCTGACCGGGGAAAGCGTGGTCAGAGCCTCCATGAGCACCCAGACCGTTGGGGGTGTCCAGAAGAAAACCACAACTTACACGCTTCTCTTAAAGGGAACGGTAAACTACACAGATGGTACAACGGCAGAGTTTGATGTCCGCAAACCGGCTTACCGTACTGCCGGTGCCATAAAGCAGACCATTGGACAGCGTGACCAGGCAGTGGCCGGTATTCTGGCCGGTATTCCCGGGGATGCTTCGGGCGCCGGCGACAAGATTACTTACTTTAATAAGTGGCTCACGGAGAACAATGATTATAATTCTTCTGTGGCAGGCGGTGGATCAGGAGCGGCAGAGTCGGCCTGGGAATGCATCAGTGCATTATTTGGCAAAAGCGGTGCGGAAGGTCCGGTGTGCGAAGGCTATGCCCGTGCCCTGAAGGTGCTTTGCGACCGGTCAGGCATCCCCTGCGTGCTGGTGGATGGAATGGCCACCAATAGCTCGGGAAACGGTGAAGCACATATGTGGAACTATGTGCAGGCAGACGACGGGAACTGGTATGCGGTGGATGTGACCTGGAATGATCCGGTTATCTCCGGCGGGGGAACTCTGACGGAAGCAATGCAGACAGCCTGGCTGCTGGTGGGATCAGATACCGAAATCAGCGGTAGAAAATTTATCGAATCCCACCCTGTATCCAACAGGGCTTCAGGCGGAGGCGTTTCTTTCACCAACGGACCGGCGCTGAGCCAGAATAAATTTGAGAATGTGAAACTGCCCGTTCCGGCGGTTACTTTTGGAACCACGGAGGCGAGCAGCGCATATACGGGTAATGCTGTGGCAGATTCCGTGATTTCCGCGCCGGCAGTAACCATAGACGGTGATGCGGTAACCGATGCCGTGATTTCCTATGCATACCGGAAGTCCGGTACGGCAGATGCCTATGTGGATGGACTTCCCACAGATGCGGGCAGCTATGATATCAAGGCGAAGGTGGCGGGGAAGGCAGATGAATACAAGGCAGCGGAGAGCACCAACACGCTGAAACTTACAATTACACCGGCGGCCCTGACCATAACGGCAGGCAGCCAGTCCATTTCATACGGCGGAACCATCGCGCAGAATGTTTCTAATGTGACCGTAACCGGTGATCTGCTTGGAGGAACCCTGAAGAGCATCGCACTGACCAGCGCGGGAAAAGATGTGGGGGACTATGCCCTGACACCGGGAGGCGCCGTAATTGAGAAGAACGGCAGAACCGTGACGGGCAACTACAATATTACCTATACACCGGGAACGCTGACCATTGCCAAAGCTTCCCTTACGGTGAAGGCAAAGCACCACACCATTACATACGGCGAAGCGCCTGCTTCCGGCGGAGTGGAATACAGCGGCTTTGTGAACGGGGAGGATGCAAATGTCCTGGGCGGCACTGTGTCCTATACTTACAATTATACACAGTTCGGCAATGTGGGAACCTATGAGATTATTCCCGCAGGCTTCAGCAGTACAAACTATAATATTACCTATGGAAAGGGAACCCTGACGGTTTCTCCCCGCAGCGTAACCCTGAACTGGCAGAATACGGAAGACCGTATTTACGGAGACGGGAAAACGGTGACTGCCACAGCAGGAAACCTGGTGAACGGCGATGTGATCTCGGTGACCGTAACCGGCGGCGATGCCCAGTCTGTGGGATCCCACACCGCTACGGCCTCCGGTCTGACCGGTGACAAGGCGGGCAACTATGTTCTTCCGAAGGAGAATACGAAAGTTTATGAGGTGAAGAAATCTGCCACCACCACAAGTATCACCACAGACAAGGCAGAATACATTTACGGTGAGAGCATCACCATAACCGCAACGGTAAGCATCGACAATCCTGCCGCCGCCGCAGGTTCTTCCCTGGCAGAAGGAAAGATTGCACTGTTTGCAGGCGATACCCAGGTAGGCGAGGCAGTGGCTGTGGATGCCCAGGGCAGAGGTACCATCGTTTACCAGACTTCCGATAAAAAACTGGATCCGGGCAGCCAGAAGATGACTGTGCGTTATCTGGGAACGGAAAGCCTGGCTGGTTCTTCAGGTGAGAGTTCCGTGACCATAAAAGGAAAACCGGTAACGGTTACTTTTAGCGGCACTGTTACAAAAGCTTATGATGGCACCACGGTTTCCGATGGAAAAGGACTGACGCCGGAATTTTCAGGACTTTTAACCGGTGACATTGTGACTGTATCCGCAGTATATGCCTTTGATGGGGCCATGACCGGAAGCCATAAGGTGACGGTGAGCAATATTGCCCTGACCGGAACGGATGGAAAATGGTATACCGTTTCCAACGACAGTGCGGAGGGCGACTGGGGAGAAATCACCCGCCGGCCGGTTACGGTAACCGCAGATGCCCGGAACAAGGTTTACGGTGCGGCAGATCCTGCACTGACCTATCAGGTGTCCGGTATTGTGGAGGGAGAGACGCTGAACGGTAGTCTGAAACGCGTGGAAGGCGAGACTGTCCTGGCAGGGGGATATGCCATTGAGCAGGGGACTCTGACGGATGCGAACAATCCCAACTATACCATCCATTATGTGGGGGCGGCGCTTTATGTGACTGCCAGGCCGGTTGCACTGGAGTGGAACGGCGAATTCGAAAGCATATATGATGGAAAACAGCATGGCGTCACGGCGTCCGTGAAGAAGGACGAACTGCTGGGCAATGATGTGGCAGAGGTTGCCGCTTACGAAAATAACACTGCGGTCAACGCAGGTATTTATCAGGCCAGGGCCATGAGCCTGAGCAATCCCAACTACACGGTGGATGGAGTGACTTCCGTAAAAGAGTGGAAGATTGCGGCAAAGGATATTTCCGGGGCGACAGTTGTTCTGGAAAGCGGGAAACTGATCTATGATGGCAAGACAAAGATAAAGAGAGTGGTTTCCGTGACACTGCCCGGTGAGAACGGCGGGGAAGCCGTAAAACTGACGGCAGGAACGGATTACCTTGTGACCGGCGATATCAATGTGAATGCCGGAAACTATACTTTGTATGTAAACGGTACCGGAAATTATACCGGAAGCGTGGCCTGCGCTTATACCATTGCCAAGGCAGACAAGCCTGTGAATACCCCTGCGGAGAAGGATCTGAACATACTGATCACCGATGAGGGGGACGGCCTGGAATCCGTGAAGCTGCCGGAAGGCTGGGTATGGGAAGACCCGGAGACGGAAGTGGTTCCCGGAGGAAAGGTGAAAGTAACTGCCGTGCGGGAAGATGCGGAGAATTATGAGAGCGGTTACAAAGTGGACTACTGGATCTCCAAGGAACCTGACCTGATTCAGAATACCGATTATGAATATGAGATAAGGGAAGACGGTAAAGCACAGAAATCTTATCATATCGGAAGAGATGAGGGAGTTGTGATCCATACCACAGGCGCCCTGGACAGGCTGCAGAAGGTGCAGGTTGACGGCAGGGATGTGGATTCCAAAGACTATACGCTCCGGAATGGTTCCACCATACTGACCTTCACAAAAGCATACATGGACAAACTGTCGGTGGGAGAGCACAGCGTGAAGCTGAGCTACGAAGTGGGCAGTGTGGAAGTGATCGTGAAGGTTTCCGAGACAAAGACGGAGACGGGGACAGAGACAGATTCTGCGGAGGAAAACAAAGCGAACGGTCCCGCTTCGCCCAAGACCGGGGAAGAGGGCATGGTGATGATATACCTGATTCCGCTGTTTGCGGCCCTGGCGGCAGCCAGCGCAATGGCAGGAAGAAAAAGAAATAAAAAATAAGCTGCAAAAAACCAGGGAGTCTTGACTCAATGTCATTTAGTATTAGGAAAATTCTGTTAAGTTAGCACAAAAAGCTGAACCACTATTTTTACACTTAGTAGTGGTTCAGCTTTTACCATAATATAATTGCTTCACATTAAATTTTGTACAGTTAATTATTGATTATATCCGACAGACGATAAAAAATATAATATTCTGCCTCATGTTCGTCTAACATATGTGCTTCCGTTTCCTCTATTACTTCATCATTCCCTAAATGAACTTCTGATGAACCATTTTTCTTGATATATAATATTGCTCCATCAAAATCATTAGGTATTGTAATGATATATGTTTCATCTGCCGTAAAATTATAAGTCTTAAAGGCAATATTCTCATTATAATCCCAGTCTGATTGAGAAGATGAGGTTTCCTCAATATTCGAATATCCTATTGAGTACACATTTCCATTCCATTCATAGTCTTTGGTAAATTCCGCGAAATCACTCCCTCCTCTGCCAGTATATGAACTACGGTCAGGAACAACAAGTCCTGTATAATAATCGCCAACAGAAAATTTGGGAAATGTTAAATTCCAACCATAAGACCCATTATATATATTAGTGTCTTGATACACGGTCGCTGAAAAATGTACTTGATATGGAATGGTAATATCTATATATCCTTCCATTTCCGAAGGATTACTAGTAATTTCACCGAAAGAAAATTTCGCTTTTTCTGTTTCAAGCCACATTCCTTCTATATCCACAATCTGCCCATTTTCAGTGAAATCCATAGCAAATGGCAACTCCATATCTTGCAGATTTTGAAAAGTAATATTGTTTTCGATACAATAAGGAGTTGGCAAAGGTTCTCCTTCAGTCAAGCCACATAAAGAACAGGTTTTTGGTTCTTCATAGGTAGCGTCTAACCATTCATGGCTTAAAGGTTCTCCATCCGTTACCCCGCATACTTCACAGT
>OFFJ01002685.1_pt1 | contig 11080 bp, 9 predicted proteins | sample 1521261 | NCBI WGS metagenome assembly OFFJ01 (sample SAMEA3504122, study PRJEB24116) | mouse gut metagenome | biome: mouse gut; feature: mouse-associated habitat; material: faeces | place: Denmark | collected 2011 | reverse complement strand
AGCGGGCACGGACCCCACGGAAGGCGCGGCTCTTGCCATTGCCGTCCTGAATTATCTCCACGACAGAGGCATCCGCACCATGGCCACCACCCACTACAGCGAGCTGAAGATATATGCCCTCTCTACCTCCTTCGTGGAGAATGCCTGCTGCGAATTCAATGTGGAAACCCTGCAGCCCACCTACCGGCTGCTGATCGGCATCCCCGGAAAGAGCAACGCTTTCGCCATCTCTTCCAAGCTGGGGCTGTCGGAAGAAATCATCAGCGCCGCCAGGGAACAGATCGGCAAGGAAGACAAGACTTTCGAAGACGTCATCGCCGACCTGGAGCAAAGCCGCGTCACCATAGAAAAGGATAAGCAGGAAATCGCCCGGCACAAAGAAAATATCCGCAGACTTCAGGAACAGCTCCGCCAGAAAAACGAAAAGATCGACCAGGCAAAGGAGCGCATCCTGAAAGAAGCCAACGAAAAGGCCCGTGACATCCTCCAGGAAGCGAAGGAAATTGCGGATGAAACCATACGGGATTTCAACAAGGCAGGTGCAGGCACGGACATCAGGGACCTGGAAAAGAAACGCCAGAAAGTCCGCGACAAAATCAGCGAGAAAAACGAACGTCTTTCTGTGGGCGGCACCCCTTTAAAAGCCCCGGAAAAGAAAACCGTAGACCCCAAAAAACTGAAAAAGGGCGATGCCGTAAAGATTGTTTCCATGGGCCTGAAGGGCACGGTCAGCACGCTGCCCGACGCCAAAGGCGCCCTGTTCGTACAGTGCGGCATCATCCGCACCCACACCAACGTAAAGGACCTGGTCTACGCCGAGGAAGAGACCGTCACCGCTCCTGCCCTTCAGCGCAGCAATTCCGGTTCCGGCTCCGGCAAGCTCAAGATGTCCAAGACGCTCTCCATCTCCACGGAGATTAACCTGTTGGGCAAGACAGTGGACGAAGCCCTCTCCGTCCTGGACAAATACCTGGACGACGCCTACCTGGCACACCTGCCCAACGTCCGCGTAGTACACGGCAAAGGGACAGGTGCTCTGCGGAATGCCGTACACGGACACTTAAAGCGCCTGAAATACGTAAAGGAGTACCGTCTGGGCGAATACGGTGAAGGGGATTCCGGCGTCACCATTGTGACATTTAAATGAACCGGCCCACAGCAGACTACGGGGCAGAGTGGTGTCTGCGGGGAAAAGACAGGCAATATCACAAACAACACTTCAATCCGTAACAACTCAAAATCAGGTACGCTGTGTATCTCTGGAATTCCTGGAATTCCCTGATTTCTCTGGCTTTTTGGAGATTGGCATACCTGATGAAAAGCGTTACATTTTAATCAAAAAGGACACAAAATGGCAACGAAACAGAAAATATTAATCGTGGACGATGACAATAACATCGCTGAACTCATCGCTCTCTATTTGACCAAGGAATGCTACGAAACCATGATTTTAAATGACGGGGAATCCGTACTTCCCGCCATGGACAGCTTCTCCCCCAACCTGATCCTGCTGGACATCATGCTTCCGGGCATAGACGGCTACCAGGTATGCCGGGAACTGCGGACCAGGTATTCCGTCCCCATCATTATGCTCTCCGCAAAAGGCGAAGTGTTCGACAAGGTGCTCGGGCTGGAACTGGGCGCTGACGACTATATTGAGAAGCCCTTCGACACCAAGGAACTGGTGGCCCGGGTCAAGGCCGTGCTGCGCCGCTACAAGCCTGCCGCCCCGGCGCCCGCCGCCCCCAGTGAAAAGTGCGTGCAGTACGCAGACCTTTCCATCAACCTGACCAATTATTCCGTCCTCTACAAAGGGCGCACCATAGACATGCCCCCCAAGGAGCTGGAGCTTCTCTACTTCCTGGCCGCCTCCCCCAACCATGTCTTCACCAGGGAACAGCTGCTGGATCAGCTCTGGGGCTACGAGTATATCGGCGACACCCGCACGGTGGACGTACACATCAAACGTCTCCGTGAGAAAATTAAGGATCATGCCAACTGGAAAATCAGCACCATCTGGGGCGTTGGCTACAAATTTGAGGTGCGGAATACATGAAAAAGACACTTTACCTGAAATTCATACTGGCATACTTTATCTTCGGCGTGTTCAGCTTCATCATCGTCACCACCTTCGTGCCCAGTATGACAAGGGAACTGCTGGTGCGGGACAAAGCCGAGCATCTCTATGTGGAGGCCTCCCGCATCTCCGACACCTACGCCACCGGACTGTACGCCAGCGAGACGGATCTGGAGACCGTGAAGGAACAGCTGGATTCCCTGGCCGTCTACCTGGATTCCACCATCCGCATCATCAACCCTTCGGGCCGCCTGGTGCTGGACACGGACCGTCCCCTGAACGTGGAGGATGAGGTCACAATAGAAAATTTCGACCCCACCGCCACCAGCGGCTCCTATTACATGGTAAACGACTTTTTCGGCAATTTCGACCAGGAAATGATAAGTGTTTTTTCCCCTATTACCTATCGTTATATGGTTAAGGGATATGTGGTTATCCACTGCAGCATGGCCGAAATACAGGTATCCTGCAACAGTATGCTGAACATTTCCTATATCACGCTGGTCATCCTGCTCCTGCTGTCCCTGATCATCCTGATTTTTTTCACGGAGATGGTGTATATCCCTCTGCGGAAGATTACCTATGCCACGGAACAGTATGCCGCCGGAAACATGCACTATGAATTCCAGGTGGAAAGCGACGACGAGATTGGCTACCTGGCTGCCTGCCTGAATTACATGGCAAGCCAGATTGCAGGGGCGGAGGACGACCAGAAAAAATTCGTGGCCAATGTTTCCCACGACTTCCGTTCTCCCCTGACCTCTATCCGCGGATACCTGGAGGCAATGATTGACGGCACCATCCCCCCGGAAATGCACGACAAATACCTGAATATCGTATTGAGCGAGACGGAACGGCTGACCAAGCTGACCAACAGCCTCCTGTCCCTGAACAACCTGAACACCAGGGGAATGCTTTTAGACCGCACGAACTTCGACATCAACAGCGTCCTGCGCGCCACTGCCGTTTCCTTCGAAGGCACCTGCCGCAGGAAAACCATTGTCATTGAAATGGTGCTCACCGGAGACGAACTGTACGTATATGCGGATGTAGAAAAAATCCAGCAGGTCCTCTACAACCTGCTGGATAACGCCATTAAATTCAGCCATCACGATTCCGTGATAAAAGTGGAGACCTCCGTGAAGAACAATAAACTCTTCGTCTCCGTCAAGGACAGCGGAATCGGAATTCCGAAAGAGGACCTGAAGATGATCTGGAACCGTTTCTACAAATCCGACCTGTCCCGGGGCAAGGACAAGAAAGGCACGGGACTGGGACTGTCCATCGTGAAGGAAATCATCAACTGCCACGGGGAGAATATCAATGTCATCAGCACGGAAGGCGCGGGGAGCGAGTTTATCTTTTCACTGCCGCTGTCGGAGGATGAGGAGGACTGAGGCAGACACTTCCTTATTCTCCCGTTAGAAGCATAGCCCTCCAGGCTGCCGAAGGGAATCCCTCCCGTCACCTCCCGCTTTCCTTCCATATGCATAAAATACAGCATCCCTCTGTATTCCTCAAAAAACGGCGTCTGACTGACCGCATACTGCATCAGCCTGCTGGCATCCTCAAAGAAAGCGGCAATATCCGCCTCATCCTCCAAAGCAAGATAATAATAAGGCCCGTCATACAGAATCCGCGCCGGCCGTTCCAGCGCAAGCTCCCTGTATCCCTCATTCAGATAATATACCGCAAGCCCTTCTACATAATTATCCTTCAATTCCCATCCTTGCCACGTCACATTCACAGACACATCAGGATGGGTATCCTCTCCGAATAAAGTCCTGCCGAAGCTGCCCTTTTTTCCAGTACCGCGAAACTGCACCCGTACTTCTCCTCCAAATAACGCTGTTTATCCGCATGCTCCAGGTCGCCCGGCGCATGGAAAAAAATACCTTTCCTGCGATTAAATCTCCAGTCATTTTCCCCTAAAAAATTTACCTCATTCGACAGCAGTAAATCTCCCACCAGCCTGCGCTCCTCCCCAAAGGCAAACAGGGAATAAAGCACTGCCAGAAACAGCCAGAACAGATACACCGACGCCATTCCCACCGCCAACAGCTTCATTCCCATAGACATCTTTTTCTCTGATTTTCCATCCTGTTTTCTCCCGTCTCCATGGCGTTATTATATACTTTTCATAATTCTCCTCTTTTCTGTAACTTGTTTTTTGCTGCTTTGATTTTATCAACCCTTTTGGGAACAGACAATAAAGCAGTACTTGAGCCCAGAAAAGACTGTAGTATGCCAAAACTCAATTATTGCTTGAAACTTTACTGGCAGCTCCAAAGCTGAACCGCTTCATCGCCGCGCGCACCGGACGGTACAGCGTCAGCATCAGCACGAAATTTCCCACTCCGTGGGCAATATCCCATGGGATGCCCGCCACCCACCAGCTAAATCCGGCAGTCAGGCCTCCAATCAGACCGCCGCCGTCCGCCGCGCCGATTGCCACATAGGGAATGGCGCACAGGAATCCGAACATTAACCCGAAAATGGACGAAAGAATGCTCCAGAACCATACGGATTCCTGCTTTCTGAACAGCCATACCGCCAGCGCGAGCAGCGGCCAGGCGTACAGATACATGACCCACCAGAGCCCGAAACCGTAGATTACTCCTTCGATGAGAATGAACGCAGGCACCACCAGCAGAATCCTCCACCCAAAGAAAAGCGTAAACAGAATTATCCAGAAACTGGTGAGTTCAATATTCGGCAGAAAAGCCAGCGCCGCTTTGCTCACCTCAATCACTGCCACCATCACTCCAATCAGTGCAATATCCTGCACGGCAATTTCCCCGGTTTTTTTCTTTCTTTCCATAATAAATCCACGCTTTCCTGAAACCTGTAAAAATCTTGGGAAGCAGCCCGCGTCCGTCTCCATGTACCGTATTTCAGCCACACATCCTTAGTAACTGCAGGAAAATAACTGCTGCGACTTGTTCAGGCAAAAGCCCGGAAACATAGTAAAAACTGCTATAGACTTGCAGCAGTTATCTGCAGACATTTCCTTACTCCGCCGTATAAACAATGGAAAATGCATCCCCGTCTGCTACAGGCTGCGTATCAATCCCGTAATTGCAATACTCGCCATTGACGTAGAACCCCCAGTAAGAACTGTCCACGGAATAGTCGGCAGTCTCGCCGTTTACCGTATCCACCATCATACCATACTCGCTCTCCGTTCCGGAGAAGGTCAGCCCTTCCGCCTCTTCCATAGCCTGGCGCAGGTACTCCGCGTCTGTCTTCAGCTGATACTTTGTACTCTCTTCCGCTTTGTTCACCACCTCGATGGTAATGGACTTGCTGCCCTCCACGGGCTTCTCCCGGAATACATTGTAGAGTATGGCCAGGGCCGCGATTACCACCACCAGTGCCGCCACTCCGAGAATTACCTTTTTACTGCTTTTACTTTTGTTTTCCATGTTTTCCTCCATCCTGTGATGTTTTTCACCACTTGTTTTCCCGGCCCATTCCGGAATCCGCGGCATCCCGCAGGTTCGCGCAGCGTGCCTCACTGCAGTGAATTCTCTCCCTAAGGGCAGGGCATGTGTGCACTTCGCAGGACGGAAACATGGCTTTCTATTTCCCCATGACAAAAAAACTCCCGCAATATGGCAGGAGTTAGCGTACTTTAATAACAGAAAGAATCCTTTGATACTTTCTGCTCAGGAATTGTCTTGCAGACACTTCCTCATGTACCAGCCAAGTCCTCGTGGCTACACAGCACCCATAACAGGCAGGTCTTCTGACTCGAGTATCCTCACCTTGCTTCGTCTTCCCGGGAACTCCCAGTGACATGCACCGCATTAACCTCTTTTCGGAATCTCAGGTTTTCTTTCGATTACAGGATCCGCGAAACGATTCCTGTCATTTGTAGACAATTCTCTACTTGCGGCGGAAACAAAACTCCTCTCTCACAGCGACGAGATCGTGCAGGTCTTTCACCTGCTTCCCTTTTCACCGGGCCAAACGCCTCAAAACGCTCCCCGGCACCTGTCATGTTCTCAGGAAGTGCTTTATTCTGTCACACTTCCTTATTCACTTGATTCAGTATTTTAGCACAGCACTCGTAAAAAGGCAAGGAGATATCAATATCATTATGATACAGATACACCGTAAAACGTAACAGTTCAGACACCCCCAAAAATATAACTCGCAAATTTATCGCAATTCTGTTATACTGTTCTTGTTAAATTTTCGGGAAGGAGATGCGTTATGGGCGGCAATTATCAAAAAGACCTGTACAGGCAGTTAATGGAAGTCATGGCCAGGGTTGACAGTCTGGAGTCTGAACAGAAGCAGGACAAAAAAGAGATCAAAAGCCTTACCAGTGAGGTTACGAGCCTGCGCAAAGAAAACACTGCCCTGCGCGAAGAAGTTTCTTCCCTGAAACAGAAAAATGCTGTTCTTACAGAAAAATGTGTGGAACTGGAGAAGGAAAATGCCCTTTTGCGCACCGACAATGAACGAATGAAACGGATCCTGAATAATGACAGTTCCAATTCATCCATTCCCCCTTCAAAGGCTGAAAACACAAAGCCTGCCAATACGTATAACGGCAGAAAGCCAACTGCCAGAAAACCCGGGGCACAGAAGGGGCACAGGGGATCCGGCCTGTCAAAAGCGGATGTGGAAGAAAAAATACAAAGCGGAGTCTATGAACACCGTGTTGAGGAAATTGGGACTCCGGGCCGGCCTTATGTTACAAGATATCGTCTGGACCTGGACGTGAAAACTGTGGCAACGGAAATCCGTATTTATGCGGATGATGCCGGAAAATATCAGGTTCCTGCCGGATTAAAAGGAGACGTGACATACGGCAGGGGGATAAAGTCGCTGGCGGCATTCCTCTACAGCGAAGGTGTTGTTGCCAATGACAGGATATGCACGTTTCTGAATTCTCTTTCCGGCGACAGTCTGGACATATCGGAAGGAAGCATATATCATTTCTGCAAAGAGTTCAGCAGCAGGTGCAAGGAAGCATGCAGCACGATCGAAAATGCTCTTCTGAATTCGTCGGAAATTTGTACGGACGCAACAACTGTCAGCACGAACGGAAAGCAGACATATATCCGTAATTTCAGTACTGAAAAGTGCGTGCTTTACTGCAGCAGTGAAAAGAAGGATCTGGAGACTTTGGGCAACTTCTTTATATTGGGCAGATACACCGGTATTCTGACCCATGACCATGAAACGGCACTATACCATTTCGGGACAGGCCACGGGGAGTGCAATGTCCACGTGGGACGCTGTCTGTGCAAAAACACGGAGGAAACGTCGAACAGATGGAGCCATGACATGGAAATGTTCCTGAAAGGGCTGAACCATGCCCGGAATGGACTGAAAAGCCGTGGAATCCCATCATTCAGTACAGAGCAGCTCGAACGGTTCAGCCTCCGGTATGACGAGCTTGTGGCGCAGGGATATGAAGCGAACCGTAACACCCGTGGGAGGCTGGCAAAAAAAGAGGAAAAGACGCTCCTGAACCGCCTTGTGAAATACAAGGAAAACCATCTGCTGTTTCTGCGGGATTTCAGAGTTCATTACAGCAATAACATGAGTGAAAAAGACCTTCGGATATGCAAGAACCGTGACAAGATGGCTGGAGGATTCAGAAATGCATCCGGCAGGGAAATGTACTGCAGAATCATGAGTTTTATAGAAACAATAAAGCGTCAGGGTTTAAACATCTACCACAGTATTATGTCTCTTATGGCAGGAGAACCAGTTATACAATAACTGGTCTCTTTGCCGTTCTTTAACAACGGGTGTCTGAACTGTTACCTTTTTATTCTGATTTTATTCCCATCGAAACTCACCGGCTATACACTCTCATCCGACCTGCAAAATTTCTCTTGTTTTCAGGAAAAAACATTCCCCCTGGTACTGTCCCGCTCTATAGAGCTGCATCAGAATATCCATTCCGCAGGCATTCATTTTGTGATATATCCGTTGTTCTTCCCATGGTAAGCCTGCAACATACTCCTTCTGTTGTTTTTCCAGAGCAGAGAGCATTGTTTCGTACCGTTCAGGCTCCATTCTGAGCATCAGGCCGAAGTCAAAGGACACATAGGCATATCCCACGCCGTTAGCATCCAGTTTATCCTGCAGCAAAATAAACAGATCATCTGCTGTTTTCCTGCTGTCCAGAGTCTGAATTGTCCAATCTGTAACGGATTCCTCATCCTCCTTCACAACAACACGACGGAAGGAAGCCTTGCCATACCGGTCATATTCCCTGACATAGCGAACTGATTCCTTCCCTCCGCCGCTGCCCGGTCTTTCCGGCAGTATAGTTTTCTGCCTGAGCAGATGTTCCCATACCGTTTTCTGAACCCTGTCATAAGATGCGGGAAAATCCAGCCGTTCCACAATCCGGCGAACCGTATATCCGGAATCAACCAGATGGCGGATTGCTCCCCCACTGGCTGTCTCATAAGTAAAATCGGACAGTGCCTCTTGAAAATAACGGTTCTCTCCCATCATAATCTGCTCCTTTGCAGCTGTTTTTTCCCGGACAGTTTTTCCATTCCTCATAAAGACTGAACCATACCATCCAGATGCACATCCAGCTGATTAAAGGGAATTTCTATTCCGTTCTCATCCAATTTAAGCTTGCAGTTCTCTGTGATGCGCCATTTCCCCTGCCAGAAATCATCCTGGCGGAACCAGCAGCGGACACCAAGCTTTACGCAGGAATCGTCAAGCGAGTCCACAAATACCAGATAATCCCTGTCCTTCAGCACAGCCTCGTCCTCGGCAAGCACCTGCAGCAGCACCTCTTTCGCCTTTTTTAAGTCGGAACGATAGGAAATCCCCACCGAAACATCCATACGCCTGGCTTCCTGGGTAGTGACATTGACCAGGCTGTTGTTGGCCAGATTGCCGTTGGGCAGAATGACTGTCTGATTATCCGGCGTCAGAAGCTTCGTATAAAAAATCTGAATTTCCGTGACGGTTCCTTCCTTATCGGAATAGCCTTCTTTAATGTAGTCCCCCACCTTGAAAGGCTTTAGTGCCAGTATCAGCACCCCGCCTGCCAGATTGGACAGACTGCCCTGGACAGCCAGGCCGATGGCCACGCCGGCAGAACCCAGCACAGCCACCACACTTGCCGCATCCAGCCCGAAAGAGGAAGCCAACAGCGTCACCAGCAATACATAGAGGGTCGCCCTGACAAATGAATCCACGAACTGAATGACGCCCAATTCCGCGTTTGCCCGTCTCATGGACTTTTTGATAATTTTCCGAATAAGTTTTATCATATTAACCCCTATCAGAAAAAATATCACTGCCATCAAAACCCGCACTCCAAAGTTCAGAGCCTTCTCCGGAAGCTGACTCATAAATTCTTTGATCAGGTCTGGCTGTATATGCTCTTCCAACCCCTCGATTCCTTCTATTATATTTCCTGCGGCGCCTTCTGCCGTCAGCCCCATTATTGTCATGGCTTCTTATCCTTTCCATGCATCTGCTTTACCGTATACGCTGCTGCAGATCATTTTAAACCTCTTTTTTCTTTCCGGAAGCGGTTTTACTTTTTGCATTGCTTTTCACTTTTCCGGATTTTTCCGTCGGTTCTTTTCCCGTTTTCGCTCCTGCTGCCGCCCCGGTTTTTTTCTTTGTTTCTTTCACGGCCCCCTTCTTTGCGGGCAGTTCTTCCGTCGCTGTAACTTCTTTCTTTACAGCGGTTTCCTCCACAAGCGTTTCCTCTGCTTTGACAGCTGCTTTCCCTGCAGGTGTTTCTGTCTCATTAACAGATTCCTTTACAGTTACCGCTTCTGACTGACCAGCCGTTTTCCGTGCTTTCCCTGTTGCCTTCTCTGCTTTCTTTGCTGTTCCTCCTTCAGATTTTTTTGCCTTTGAAGATGTCTTTTCTTTCACAGACGATTTCTTACCCACAGAATGTTTGTCTTCACCTGAGTTTGTTTCTTCTATAACATGTGCATCTTCCGCGGAATGAGATTTAGTTCTTTCCGATTTCACGGAACGCGCTTTCAAAATATGCTCCTCTTCCATGGAATGCTCCTCTTCCATGGAATGCTCCTCTTCCATGGAATGTTCTTCTTCCATGGTTCGCATTTCTTCCATAGTATAAGGAATATATTTCAGTATACTCAGAGACAAAGGCGCCATCTTCACCGTGACGGAATAGGGTCTGTCGTCCCACTCCACAGCCTTCGCCCGTTTCACCCGGTTATTCACGATTCCCGTACCGCCGTACTTCGTGCTGTCGGAATTGAAAATCTCTTTATATTTTCCGGCAAGGGGCGTTCCTGTAGTAATCTCCCGCTCCACACCGGCAAAATTTGCAATTACCAGAAGCATTTCTTCCTCCCCGGAAGCCTTTTCCTCTCTGAAAGAAGCATCTTCCACAGAAGAAACTTTAGAAGAAGCTTTTTCCGCGCCGGCCTTCCGCAGATAGGTCAGATAGCAGTCCTGAGCAGAAATATGGTTCACCCACTCAAAGCCCTCCGGTGCATCGTCCAACGCATAAAGCGCGGGATTCGTGCGGTACAAGTGATTTAAATCCTTCATCAGTACAGAAATTCCCTTATGCTCCGGTACATCCGCAAGTTCCCATTCCACACTGCGGTTCTCGTTCCACTCATCGAATTCACCCAGGTCCTGTCCCATAAACAGCAGTTTCTTACCCGGATGGGTCATCATATAGGCAAGGGTAAGCCGCAGATTCGCAAATTTCTGCTCCCGTTCCCCCGGCATTTTCCCGATCAGGGATGCCTTTCCATGCACCACTTCATCATGTGAAAATACCAGGATAAATTTCTCGCTGTAGGCATAGACCATGCTGAAGGTCAGCTCCCCGTGGCGGTGGCTTCTGAAATAAGGATCAAACTTAATGTAATCCAGATAATCATTCATAAAGCCCATATTCCATTTCAGGTCAAAGCCCAGCCCGTCGTCCTCCAGCGCTCCCGTAATCTTCGGGAATGCAGTACTCTCCTCCGCAATGGTAAGGACACCGGGATTCCGTTTCTT
>OFFJ01002683.1_pt1 | contig 11085 bp, 9 predicted proteins | sample 1521261 | NCBI WGS metagenome assembly OFFJ01 (sample SAMEA3504122, study PRJEB24116) | mouse gut metagenome | biome: mouse gut; feature: mouse-associated habitat; material: faeces | place: Denmark | collected 2011 | reverse complement strand
TACTGTGTTTATGGCACTTTCAGGCTGCACCAACACATATGTTGACTAACGCCATAACAAAAGACTTATGGAAGTGAAGCTGTAAAATGCTTGCCTTGTGTGCCATGTGGTAGTATGAAAAATCCTCAACCGCCCTGATAACTTCCATAACCACCCCTTCCTTGCTGAAAAACCCCCTTGTAGCTAAGGTTTTTCACTCTGAATCTTCTTCGCCTTTGGATCTGTGTCCCATTCTGTACTCGTATAGGGCACCAGGAAACTTAACATGAAAGGAACTGCCAATGGAAATAGTTGGTTACATCTCCCTATCTGTCATCGAGACATTGAGTTTGGAGCTCAAGCCCAACACTCCGGTATTCATAGGGGAATCCAATATAGATCATATCAAGAGCCGGCATCCATATGAGTATGACGTATATTATAAGGACATCAGCACGATAATAAATTCCCCCGATTATGTGGGGCTAAACCCGAAAGATGGCTCGATTCTCTTTGTGAAGCTATTCAAGGTAAATGCGGATTATGTCCGTGTGGCCGCCAAGATTACAGCTGGCGGAAAATGCTTTGCAAAGACATTGCATTCCTTAAGTACCTGTAATGCCGAAAGATACATTGAAAAAGGCACATTGAAAAGGCTTGACACAACTTGAATTTGTTGTATAATTATGTTATCAAATGCATAAGCTTTATTGAATGGAATCTGAGGACGGAACAGGCGGCCGTCGCCCATAGTTAGGAGATGTGGATTGTCACCCACCTATTCCATTTAACTTTGCGAAGCAGGTAACTCCGGTTATCTGCTTTTTAATTGCCTCTATCCCACCGCTAGCACAAGCGTATGAACGTATCAATAAGTGGCAGGGGTGCGGCAAAATTTTCCCGCTCTTCCTGGCAGATGAGTAAAAGTACCATTCACCATCTCGAAGTCCAAAATGGGCTGTCCTGGCGGCGCGCCTATTGTCGCTGAAAAATGCTTATTGAGGTGCCCCCAAACCCGCCTGGGACTTCTGGTCACGGTGACCAGAAGTCTTGTTGTGTTTTTGTATGCTCGTGTTAAGGGAAGATATGCATGAAACATGACATACTGTTGGCATGTTCGGCGTGCTATGATAAAATCAAAACACTGAACCATTGCAAAATCCCCCTATGAGAGGGACACACAATGAGAAAACGGAGGTACAAAAGATGATTGATTCAAGATGCGGACTGCACTGCACCGGATGTACATACAAGGAAACCTGCGGCTGCGGCGGCTGTATTGAGACGGAAGGACAGCCTTTCCACGGCGAATGTCCCGTGGCCGCCTGCTGCCAGAAAAAAGGCTTCCTTCACTGCGGTCAATGCCCCCAAATCCCCTGCGACATGCTGACAAAGTATTCCTGTGACCCGGAGCATGGCGATACGCCCCACGGCGCCCGAATCGAACAATGCAAAATCTGGCAGAGAGATCAGGAAACCTGAATCCGGACAGGGCATAACACTGTTTGAAACAGACAATGCATTTTCAAACATACTCCAGAACATGGAAACCAAAATAGAAAGAATGAACAATATGGACAAAAAAATTCTCTCCCTGCGCATGGAACGGCAGTGCCTGTTCAAAAAGGCAGACGAAACCGAATACACAGCCCTTTACAGGGACACCCAGCCCGGTCAGAACGTCTACTGGCACGGCTTCGGGGAGCCTCCTGTCCTCTCCTTCCGCGCCGCCTTTGACGATATGGAATTCAACCGGCACCGGCAACTGGAGCGGAAACTGGTAAAGGGACGCTTCGCCGGAAGCAATCTTGGGTGGATTATGTGCGAGGACATGGAACTCTTCGCCTCCCTTTACCGCAAGCCCCTGGCCGCTCCCACCCCGGAGCAGACGGAGATCCTTACCCTCATTGAAAAGGCCGGACCCTTCAACATTCAGCAGCTCAAGGAAGAGACCGGGCTGCTGGTGAAACAAATCACCCCCATCCTCCACAGGCTTCAGGAGGCATTTCTGCTCTATGAGGACCAGTACGACGGGGAATGGGACCGGGGATGGTATCGCTTTGAGGAAATGTTTCCCGAGGTAAATCCACAGCGATACACCAGGACTGAAGCCCTGAAAATCCTGCTGCAGCGGTTCGCCTATCGGATGGTGTGGTTTGATGCCGCCATGGCAAAAGCCTTTTACCGCATGCCCGGAAAAGAGATCCAAAAAGCCGTTGCGGAACTGACTGCAGAAGGGGTGTTAATTTCATGGGAATCAGGCTATCTGCTGAAAAGTGATGCGGCGCTTCTGGAGGATTATGAGGCGAAAGACATAAGCTCCGTCTATGCCCTCCACCGAAACGACATCCTTTTCAAGTCCCGGGAGCCCCTGCTGAAACAGATGGTCAAAGACCTGACGGAAGGACTTCCCTACGACTGCGAGCCTCTCCAGTATCTGCTCATCGACGGCAGGTTCTGCGGCGCATCGGTGGGTCACTTCCGGTACGGCCCTTATGATCTGAACGATATTGTCTGCAGCCTGCCTGACCCGGAAAGCCGCAGGGAAGAAATCCTGACAGCCGTTCTTGCCGTCAATCCGGGCGGGAATCCCCTGCGCTTTATGGGCAGGGAAATATAGGGAAGCAAGGGGAAATCAGATTTCCCCTATCCCCTCTTTCTGCAGGCCCATGCGGTAGAGTTCTGCAGCGGATAATGGACGCTCCCCTTCACATTGTTCGTAGAATTCCACATATTTCCTCCTCTGTCCCCTTACGCTCTGCCTGCCGTTTTCACAACCTCATCTCTCTCCACCCTGCGGATGCGGGTTTTCACCAGACAGCTGCGCTCCTTCCTGCCTCCCGCACAGTAGGCCAGGAGCAGCGCTTCCCGGGTAAAGCAGATGGCACAGTAACAATAGCCGCTCTCCCCGTCCCACTCAAAAGCCACAGGATCGGTAAACGTTTTGCCCTCATCCCCACTGGATGCAATGACAAGGGGCGTTCTGCCTCCGGTAAAATAATCCGGCTTCTCCCTGCCATTGTACTCCGGGATGGGATTCCAGATGGCATAAAGCCTTCCGTCATATCCCCGCTTCATGCACAGAGGGCTGTTGGGGGAAGTAAACCTGGATGGCTGACAGACAGTCCATGTGTCCCCTCCGTCCATGGAAAATGTCTCATACTGTCTTCCCAGTTCCGTTCTGGCCCATCCCCAGAGCACCCCGTTTGACAGCTCCACCACTCCCGGCTCCTGCAGCCCTGAAATACAGTGGGAAGACTGGGGCAGGCTGCACTTGCCCGACGCCACCCTCCATGTCTTTCCGTCGTCATCGGAGAGAAAACACTGAATGTCCGAGCGGCTGTCCAGAATTCCGCCCCTTGCCCTGTGGCTTGCCACCGGAACCACAATGCGTCCGCTGTTCAGGCGCAGAACCCTGTCATTATTTATCACAAAGAAATCATCCTGGGGTGTACAGCAGACCCTTTCCCCCCAGGTTCTGCCTCCATCATTAGATTTCCGAAGAAAAATCTTTGTTATATCGTAAGTCATCCTGACCAGGTAAAAAAGTCCTACCGCTCCGTCCTGCATCTCCATCAGGGACGGTGACATCATGTTTACCCCTTCCTCCCCCTCGCAGGTCAGGATCACCGTACCCTGGTCAAAAGTTCTGCCCCCGTCCATGGAGCGCATCAGGCACAGATCCGCATAAGCATGATCCGCCGGATCCTGGCCGCGAAAACGGCTGTAAACAAACAGAATTCCGTCCTTTTTCGTCTCCAGAAACGTTCCCTCGCTGTTCCTGGGGTTTCCTGCCTGCATATCCGGGTCTATATCCCTGACCAGATTTCCCAATTCCAAATATTCCATATTCACACCTTTCCGCCCGCTGCCGAAAACCATTTCCGCACGGGCTATTCCCTGCGTACATTATCTGTCATAAACACCTTACCATAATAATCCATCCCTGACAAGACGCTATCCTCCGGAATGTATATATTGCCGTCTTTGACTGCCTTTCACGGCCCCTACGCATAATACTGCGCCTGGGCGTCCCACAGCCTCCGGTAAAGCCCCTTTGCCGCCAGAAGCTCCTCATGGCTGCCCTGTTCCGCAATCCTTCCCTCCTCGAAAACCAGTATCCTGTGACAGAAATGACAGCTGGAAAGCCTGTGGGAAATATAAATTGCGCCTTTGTCCCTGGTAAAGCGGTTCATCCTCTGGTAGATATCCGCCTCCGCCACCGGGTCCAGAGCCGCGGTTGGTTCATCCAATACCACATAGGGCGCATCCTTGTACAGGCACCGGGCAATGGCCACCTTCTGGGACTCCCCGCCGGACAGCTCCACCCCATCCTCGGAAAACCGCTTGAACAGCTGCGTGTCCAGTCCGTCCGCCAAAGTGCGCAGCCGCTCTCCAAAACCCGCATTTTCCAGGGCTTCCTTTACCTGCTCTCCGTCATATTCGCTCTCCGCCGCCACATTTTCTCCCAGTTTAAAGTCAAAGATCTGATAATCCTGGAATACCGTGGAAAAGAAGGACAGATATTCCTGGTACTGATATTTCCGGATATCCACGCCGTTGAGCAGAATCTCCCCCTCCTGGGGGTCACAGAGTCTGCACAGAAGCTTGATAAAAGTGGTCTTGCCGGAGCCGTTGCGGCCCACAATGGCAATCTTCTCTCCCTTGCGGAAGCGGCAGCTGATGCCGGAGAGACTGGGACCCGGAGCTCCCGGATAGGCAAAGGTCACGTTCCGGAATTCGAATTCGTAGTTGTCCCGGATTTCCTGTGTTACTGGCAGGGTTCCCTCCGCCGTGGCATTGGGCATATCCAGATACCGGAAATACACCTCCACATACTCCAGGTTCTGCAGAAAATCCCTGACAGTATCGCAGAGTCTGGTGACGCCGTCTCCCAATTGCGTCACCATCCCTGTATATTTCAGAATGCTGCCTACACCGAAGGCTCCGAATATGGCCTTTGCCCCCACAAACAGATACACAAGCAGGTCAAAACATCTGGAAATCAGGATGGAGTAAAAAGTTTTCCTTCTTTCATAGCGAAAAGCAGGCTCGATCTCCCGGAGATATTCCCCGCCCAGTGCCCGAAGCTTCCCGGAGATCTGTTTCTTTGCATGAAACATGCGAATATCTTTCCCGTTCCGATACTTGCTAAAACAGCTGTCCATCAGGTACATCATCCGGTTTATGGGTTTTTCCGATGTTTCGTTTGTTTTAAAATAGTATTTTTGTATACGGAAGGACGTGTAAATGCTGTAAATAATGGAAAAAGACAGCAATACGAGAAACAGCACAGACACTGCCCAGTGATTCAGAAGAGCGGCTGTCCGGTCCTCCCCCACTGCCTTTGCCCGGAAAAATTCCGCCACCAGGGCAATGGAAATGCCGATGGTCACCAGGGCCTGGAACACCCCTCTCACCTGTCCCACCAAAGCCAGAACGCCCCTGCCGTAATGCCATCTGGTAATCCTCTGCTTTGTCTCGTTAATCCTGGGGTCCGCGCTCATGGCGTAGTCCATCTTCCAGGCTTTCTCCGCCACCGCCCTCTCAATGTGTTTCAGCACTGTATACTGCAGCACGTCCAGAAGCTGCCCCCCGAAATCCATCATTCTTCTGCCCAGGAAGTTCAGTCCCACCAACAACAGCGCCATCCGGAACAAATGGGACATGCTTCTGCCCGGGTCCGCCAGTTCCGTGAGAATCCCGGCGGAAAGCAGGATGCCGATGTAGGGATAGGCAGCCTCCATCACTGCCTGCAGCAATGCCAACGGGAAAATGCCCGGAGATTCTTTTGCCAAGTAGACAATGGCCCGTTTCATCTGCTTTGACGCTGCCCCTGCTTTTGCCGCTGCAGATGCTTCCGTTTCCTGGGCCTGCCGTTTTGCCGCCTTTTTATCTGCCTTGCTCATATTTCCCTCTCCACCTCCTCGCCTTCCAGTCCTGCTTCCTTCTGGGCTTCCTTTTTCTGATAGTATTTACTCTGCAGCCGGAACATCCAGGCATATTTCCCGTCTCTCTCCAAAAGCTCCTCATGGGTTCCGCTCTCTGCCACCCCTCCGTCCTCCATCAGCAGGATTCTGTCGCAGAAACGGGTGCTTGCCAGACGGTGGGAAATAAAAACCGTAGTCCTGTGCTCCGAAAACCGGCGGTATTTCTGGTACAGTTCACTCTCCATCAGAGGGTCCAGCGCCGCCGTAGGTTCGTCCAGTACCAGTAAGGGCGCTTCCTTGTACAGGGCCCTGGCCAGCATCAGCTTCTGCATCTCTCCGCCGGAGAAATCCGCCGCATCCTCATAGCTCTCCTTGCCGAACATGGTTTTCAGGCCCTGGGGCAGCTTTTTGATCTTATCCTCCAGGTCCGCCATTTTCAGACATGCATCCATACGCGTGCCGTGGTTTTCCTCTCCATTGCGCTGTTCCTGCAGCTGCCTCTGCGCATTACGCTGTTCCAGGCTATGCTGCCAGCTCTCTCCAGTCTGCTGCCCCTGTCTATCCTGCTGTTCCGGGCTGTGCTGTTGGCCTTCTCCGTTGTACTGATTCTGCCCATCTGACAGGTTTCCCCTGAGGGGTTCTCCCGCCGGACAGCGGACCTGCTCTGCCCCGGCTTCCCTTCCGGCGGCTTTCTCTTCCCCTGAACCTTCCCCCAAATCAGGAGCCGCTCCCAGGGCCAGATTTTCCTCCAGAGACATGGGAAACAGCTCCGCATCCTGGAACACTCCCGAAAAATACTTTAGCCAGCTGTCCTTGCTGTACCTGGAACGGTCTACGCCGTCTATGAGGATTTTTCCCTCCGTAGGGTCATAAAAGCCGCAGAGCAGCTTGATAAAGGTTGTCTTTCCCGCGCCGTTCAACCCTACCAAAGCCAGGTTTTCCCCCGGCTTCAGCGTCAGGTTCAGGTCTTTGAGAACAGGTGTTTGGGAGCCGTCATACCGAAAGGTTACATGTTCAAAAGAAATCTCCGGAACATGCCCTGCCGCCAACACAAGCCCTTCCTTCTCCTTCTCTCTGCCCCGCTGCAGTTTATCAAAAAAATGCCTCTGCTCTTCTACATAGGAAGCTTTCTCGTGAAGCTGCCGTATCGCCTGGACAATGGAGCCGCACCAGCCTGCAAAACCTCTGACCACCCCAATATAAAGCACGAATCCAGCCGCATCCAGACGGCCCTCGCATACCAGGTAAATCAGATACAGATAGGCCGCGCCCTCCCAGACCATCTGGCTGAAGCCGTTGACCGCGCCCACCAGAAAATAATTTCCCTGCTGCCGCACGGTATAATGAAGCCGCTGCTTCAGCTCCCGGTTGAACATCTTCCGAAGCCAGGGGGGCATCCAATACAGATGGACATCCTTGGAAGCCTCATAGGTACTGGTACTCCTGGACAGATAGACCATTTTGTAATCCAGGGTAATCCACTTATGACGGTTCCTGGCATCCCACTTATTGCACCGTATTCCCACCACATAATTCAGAACCGTCCCTGCAATGACCAACAGCAGAATCCAGGGAGAAAGCCCGGACAGCATTCCCGTATAAAGGATCATCCCCACCACTGCCGTCAGCACGGCGGCAAATGCTTCCAGAAATCCGGTGTTATAGTCCCTGCTCCACATATGACGGTCCACCAACTGCCAGATTTCCTCCGGAAAATCCGCCCGTTCAATATTATCGTAATTCGTCTCCAGGGCCAGATCCGCAGCCTGCAGGGCCTGCCTCTGTCCTATCCGGCTGCCGAGAATCCCCTTTGTCCGCTCCAGCCAGTTGCTCAAAAGGTACAGGCATACCAGTCCCCCTCCCAGTACGGCAAGGTCTCCCAGTATGCTTCTCACGCTCCCGCCCTCCGTGATATCCGCCACCAGTACCGAAGGCATGTATACGCCAAGCAGGGAGATTCCTACGGCCACCCCGCACCCCGCCAGATACAGCCAGACAAATCCGGGGGATTCCCGGTAGAGCGTCCGCATCCAGTACAGCAGGTTTTCCGGGACAGTGCGCTTCTTTTCCTCCGGCTGCTGCCCCTGCCCACCGGACTGATCTGCCTGACTGGCTTCCTCCGCTTTTTTCTTCTTTTTCATTATCCTTTACCTCTCTGATGATTCTTTTGTTACGTTATTTTACCGTAACAGTTCAGACAGCCCCTCTCGCGAAGTCAATAATTGCAATGTGTCCACGGACACATTTCTATGCAATTTTGCGAGACTTGCAGGCGCCAAAACGCATTCTTTTCGCGTTTTGTGTGCATTCTCGTAACAGTTCAGCGCCCTGTCTGAACTGTTACATTTTACCAAGTGTTCCTATTCCGGTCAAGGCACCCTGCCCCAAAGGCAGGATTTACAGCCTGAAAGGTGTTACCACAGGGCGCCAGATTTGCTTTTTTGCAGGCATTTTTCATACACACCGCAGCGCCTGGCTTAAACCGACGGGAATCCCCCTGGGTCCTCTCACTGCAAAAATCCCGTATTCGCTTTTCAGAAGCCCGAAGGGAAACTGTTCCGGCAGATACCTTTTCAGGAGCCGTATCTTCATCATGGACGTAATCGTCAGATTTTCATCCTGATAGCGGCAGGGAATATCGGTTTCCGTAACCTTACACTGATACAGGATTGCGGACACCGGCGCCGCCATATAGAGGTACACCGTGTCTCCCGTCCGGATACCGGCGCCCTGTTTCCAGTCAATCACTTCCGCCTGCTGAAAGGCAGCTTCCACATCGTAAAACTTCGGATTGGCGGGGACAAGCCATTCCTTGGGCGGCCGGATTTTCTGCTTCTTTTTCCCGGACGCGGTTGTCTCGTAGCTTGCGTCAAGCATCCCGCAGATCTCCCCAAAGGGAACCGTGCCGTCCAGGAGGATTGTAATCCACTTCTCCTTATTCATATGATATCCCGGAAAATAACCTGCCTGTGTAATCAGCATGTCGTGAAACATCTGATCCCTGGTCTTCACATTGAGGGCGCAGACTTTTCCCTTCCCGGAAAGTCCCAGTTTCGCCCTGTCCACCTCCATCACAAGACCGTACCACTTCTGATTGTCCTCATGGCGGAGTACCGCGCTTTCCGGGTCCCCCTTCCAGGGGTAATCCGGTTTGGTTTTATAGGCTTTTTGCACATACTGAAGCAGCGCGGTTCTGTAAGAGCCGTCCTTTAATGCGTCTTTGCCGCTCTCTTTCGAATTTTCGCTGTTTTCCGTATTTTCGTCATTGTCTGAATTGTTGTCATTGTCTAAATTGTTGTTATTATCCGAAATTTTGCTGCTTTTCTGTTCCGACATTTTCCCACATCTCCCCTGTTCTCCCTGTGTACCGAAATTCCTTTCAGCAGACTGTTTCATCCTTCCAACCTGGGGCCCAAATGCCCAATCTGCCCTTAAATCTCAAACTCCCGGAATTCATCCGCCACTTCCTCTCCGGCAAGCCCGCCTTTGGCCATCTCGAAGCTGTTATCCCCCAAGATTTCCGCCACACTCTTTTCCGGGTTCTGATGGAGAATGTTCACCAACTCAATAAAATCCCGGATAATCTCCCTGGGAGTAATATGGCTTTCCGCCCCTACCCGGTTGTATTCCACAGTGAGGAAATACACAAGATCCTCATGGGTCAGAACCGGTTCATATTTATAGAGTCCCCCATGGATGTCCCGCAGCTTTTCCACCAGGACATACATCTCCTCCTGGTTCAGCATCTGCAGCCGGATAATGGGCGCGGAAAAGTCCCGCACCTCCCCGGCGGCAAAATGCCCCTCCGCCAGACGGGAGCGCAGGGCTTCGTAGCTGAATACCCCCTTATATTTGTCCTCAATGCACTGGGGCGTGCCTCCCATGAGAAAGCCGATGTGCCTGGCCTTGCCCTGGAGCACATCGTTATACATGGTAAGGATTTTTTCATAATTGTTTGCCCGTGTGATTGAGTTCGGTATCTTGAATATATTCACCAGCTCGTCGATAATCACAAGCAGCCCCTTATAGCCTGCCCCCGCCAGAAACGCGGCGAAAAGCTTCAGGAAATCATACCAGGTCTCATCGTTCACAATGAAGTTAATCCCCAGGTCTTCCCTGGCTTCTTTCCGGGAAGGATATTCTCCCCGAAACCACCGCAGCACATTGGATTTCAAGGCAGCGTCGTCCTCCTTGTAGGCCTTCCAGTAAAGTGCCACCGCCCTGGCAAACTCGAAACCGTTCACCATACCTTCCAGAGAACCGGCCACCTCATAAATCTGCCTTTCCACCTCTGCCTCGAATTCCGCCCCTTCCAGAGCCGTAGTGGTCTTCACCGTCATCTGGATTCCGGATATCCATTTTTCCAAGATCAACGGCAGCGCACCGCCGTCGGGCTTTGCCTTGGTGGAAAGGTTCTGAATCAGTTCCTTGTAGGTGGCAAGCCCCTGGCCCCTGGTCCCCGCAAACCGCCGCTCCGGTGAAAGATCCGCGTCCACCACCGCAAAGCCCCTGGCGGCGGCATGGTTCCGGATGGTCTGCAGCAGGAAACTTTTGCCGCTGCCGTACTTGCCCACAATAAAGCGGAAGGACGCGCCGCCCTCCTCAATCATATCGATATCATGCAGTATGGCCGAAATTTCCCGGGCGCGGCCCACCGTGATGTATTCCAGCCCCGCCCTGGGCACCACACCGCCTTTCAGGGCATTGATTAAAACATTTGCAATTCTCGCAGGTACCTGTCTGTCCATATGGCCTTCCTCACTTCTTAGAACCGAATTCTGCCAAAGAGCTGTCCTGCATGTCAGCAGCCTTTGTCACATCAGTCGCTCCTTCTATTATACAGTCAGGCAGAGACACAATCAATACCTGAGTACATGATAAATTACATAAATCCACCCCAATATCCCATGCACTATGGCAAGTGCGATGGAGGAGTATGTCTGGTAGGAAACTACCATGGCCAACGCCGCGCCAAATCCGATCCCTTTTTTCATTGAATCCATTTTCCAGTTCACTTTTTTGATATCCTCCTTCATTTCGGCCAGTTTCACCATTGTTTCTTCCGCCTTTTCCTGGTATTCTTCACCCGGAATCCGTTCTCCCCTGAGCAGTTCATTGACATTGATTCCAAGAGCCTCGCAAAGCGGCACCATAGACGAAGCTTCCGGCAGTCCCC
>OFFJ01002681.1_pt1 | contig 11093 bp, 15 predicted proteins | sample 1521261 | NCBI WGS metagenome assembly OFFJ01 (sample SAMEA3504122, study PRJEB24116) | mouse gut metagenome | biome: mouse gut; feature: mouse-associated habitat; material: faeces | place: Denmark | collected 2011 | reverse complement strand
CCCCGCAGGGCGCAGGATATGGAGCGGTAACGGCAGGGCGGCGGGAAGTCACCGCCGCCCTGACAACGGCTTTTTATATGCCGTTTCCGTTAAGGCCATATAATTCCTAATTTTTTGAGTTGTTCCAAGGCATCATCGAAGAAAGGAAGTTTGATTTCTGATATATCAATTTTACAAGCTGCATCATCAAAAAACATTTTCGGAACTTCTATAACATCAAGTTCACAATTCATATTATTTAGACGAGCCAGCTTGATGTATGCAATCGAATACGCATCGACAAAAACGGAGTAACCAACAGGCCACTTGCGCTCATTTTTTATATGTTGGACGAGCTGATGATTGAGTGCCTTTTCATCCTTTTCTGCCATAGCTTGAACAGTCAGCCGCTCTGCGTCGCTCATCAATACTGCGTATGGTTGTGCCGCATCATATTCGGAAAGCGTAGTGGGAAGTAATTCTACCGCCTTTTCAAAGTTTCCCAACAACATTTGAACATAGGGATGTTCAAGAGAGTTCAAATACTGTGGGAGATAATTTTGTACTGCAAATAGTTGTAAAAGACCATAGGAAAAGTCTCTTACCATATCCTCCTGGTCTGTCTTATCACGATTTACTGCCGGATGCGCTATATCAAACAGGTAAGCAAATATTGCCGCTATTCCAGAGAGATATGTGTAGTGAATAACCTGGCTATCGGAGTTATTCCTCAGATAAGTCCTTCCTGCCAGTATCTTATAGCTTAAAGAAAATAATGAATAATACCTTACATAATCACGACTATCCGCAGATTTAGCAAGTCCACGCTTTATTACACTCTCCATGTTAGTTTGCGCTGCATATTTTCCATTGCATTCTTTATAACGCTTTTCGTTATTCTGTCGTTCTTTTTCCCATTTAGAGGATTGATATGCTAATTTCGCTGCCATAAATGAAATCCTTTCAAAAGCCGTTTTATTTATCGGATCATTCCTGCTTCGAAGCATTTTATTCCAAAGCATAGCCCACCCTGCCAGCTCTTTTAGCTCACTCGCCACGGGTGGGGAATTTGCATTTTAAAAGCCTTTTTGATACCCCACACAATCACGGCTGCGGCCACGCATACAGCAAGCCGGAGCAAAACATCCAGCATCCAGCTTGCTTTCCCATGCTGGTACATATCCAGCACATAAACTGGATTCACGTCATAGTCCTCCACCATCTGGTTCAACATCCGGCGTTCCTCGGTAGTTGTATAGCGTACATATCCGGTTGGATAATTGTCTGCCCCTGTTAATGCCAGATAATCGTCAAAATACACACAAAGCCAGGAACCATCTTCCAGCTTCAGCAAATGGTAACGGTTGTAATAGCCGCCCACGAAGCCCTGTACAAATCGCTGTAAAGGCGGAATAGGGTAATCGGCATAAATGTATTCCGAAACGCTTACTGACCTTTTCACACCGCTATTATGATGCATATGTACGCCTGCCTGCTCCGAATCCCGCAGACGTGCCAACGGGCAAGCTGCCAATTCGTTATCGTTCACGGTAACCGGGGTATCGCTCAAAAAGCAAGTTTCTATATCTTCCTGTTGCTGGAGCCGCTGAACATCCACACTAGGCCGCTGTCCCTGCTCTGTTCCCTCCCCGGCCCACAGATCATACACCCAGCCAGTGGGAGCGGATAGCATCACCAGGAAGACAAGCGTGGCACATATTGTATTCCGGAGAATTATACATAAAGAGAATGATTCTTTTTTCATAGTTAAAATCCTTTTCTTTCAACCATAAATCAGCGTCTGGATAACCTAGCTTTGCAGATACTCGATACCACTCTATTGCTTTTGTAAAATCTTTAAGTATACCTGTCCCGGTTTCGTACAGTTCTGCAAGGTGATACGCCGTATCGCCAATGCCCTTTTCCGCCCCTTTCATATACCATTCTATAGCATGCTCAAAATCTCCAAGTTTTTCATAGCACCATCCAATTTGATGTTCCACAGCCCCCTGCATTCCCAACTCCAACGCTTTCGTGTACCAATATATTTCCTTTTTGTAATTTCTGGATTTACCTTCACAATATCTATTTCCCAGTATATGTGCGGCAGACGCCATTCCTCCCTCAGCAGCCTTTTTGTACCAATAGCCGCCCATTTTATAATTCATCGGTATTCCCAATCCATAGGAATATAAGAAACCAAGTTCATATTGTGCCGGAGCATATCCCTGTTCAGCGGCCTTGCTGTACCATTCAAATGCCTTTTTATTTTTATTGCTGTTTTTTCCGTAATTATAAAAGTAACAGCCCAGCTGGTGCTGTGCCTTTGCATCCCCCTGCTCAGCGGCTGTCTGCCAACACTCAACCGCCTGCTTTTGGTAAGATACCATCTCACTGCGCCCCTCTGAAGAATCGATTTTATGCTGTTTTATCAGCTGTTCTGCGGTTTCCCACAGTTCCATCCCTTTTTGATATAATTCTTCCATATTCATTATCTCTTATAAACACTTCTATCGCCCATAGAATAGATTAAAAAATCCGTCTATCATAAATTCCTGGTTTGCAGATAATCATTTAGAGCCTCCAGCAGTTCCTTATTCGTGACTTTCGGCTTTTTCTGCAATACCCCGGTTATCACTTCCATAAAATCAGTTCCGCTGCATAGAACGTATAACGGTTCTTTTTTTGCAGTAGCAGGGCAAATGCTTTCCCCGTTTTCTCCTTTCTGGGGAGGCTTATCTGCCTGGCAGTAATCAGACAGGCTAACCTTTGTTGTGGGGGTTTTTGTGTAAATATAGTATTGGCTTAGTTCATCCTCCCTTTCCCTGTCCTTTATGCAAAGCCTGGCTTCTTCAAACAGATATTCCAAACTGTCAAGGTCTAAAAAGATATGCTCTGCATCGCTGCGGTTGATTGCAGATAGGGACATCTCTCCTTCGGCTGTAGCACCAACAAAAAGAGCATTTCTGTTCTCATCATAGCAGCAAAAGACTTTTCCGCTGCTGGCTTTGTATTTTTTGATGGCAGCATAATCAATACCATACCGTTTCAACACGGACTTACCTGCAACCCAGTCATCCTTTTTGAGATCAAAGTATTCCTCATACCGCCACCCTTTTGTTTCCAATTCGTATTCTGCGCTCTGATAGTCCACACAGGCAAGCGCCTCTATCAATACGTTCAGCAAAAAATCGGATAATTTTTCATTTTCCAGTTTCCACATTGAAAAGCCGTCTGCATCTTTGTGCGAGTACACAGGAGGATCATCTTTCTGCAGATTTTCTATGCGAATGCCAAACTCGCCCATCCCGCCTGCGTAATCACTGCCAATCACAAGATAATTGTCAACCGTTTGGAACCATTCTTCTGCCGGAAGCTGAAAAAGATCGTAGAGTGAGCGCTCATACCTGCCAGGACGCTTTGACCAACGGCCTTTACGGTCGTCTATCATTTCCTGCAACTGGTCATAAAATGTGCAGGGAATATGCGCAGACGTTTTATGCTCCATTTTCCCAATCCAAAGATTGGACGTACCCAAAAGAGGACAGTCCACCATCAGCTCCATAAATTCTGTGTAGGCTTTCGGCAGGCTTATCTGTTTCTCCTGCTTTAATTTTTCAAGCCATTCCCTGCCTGTTGGCTGGTCATAACCCAGCATTTTTAAGATTTCAACAGCAGATAAGTCATATTTCATATTCGTTCCTCCCGTTATTTATAAAATGTCTGGCTCACACATTCTGCGCCAGAAGTATTTTCGCCATTTTACAGATTCCGGATCAATTTCTTTCAGCTTATTTAAAATTGGCTCATACATTTCTTTATGGTCAAAAAGGCTGAACTTTGGGTTTATGGCCAGATTCTTATCAACCTCATCCCGAAGCTGTTGATAGAAAGAGAGCCATATTCCCAGACAATCAATAAACTGGCCAATGCTGTCATTAGCAAAAACTGGTATTTCTACAGAGTTTCCCCAGCTGTCTGCACTCAGCTTTTGAATATCCGCCAGATCAAAAGAACCAAACTCCTGATAGCAGATAGTTTCACTTGTTTCATTTAGCTGTTCATAAAAATCTGTAACAAACAAGTTAGATTCATCCAGAAGCCCCTCAATCGGAACCTGTGTAAGATTTCTGGGTGACGCATCTTCTTCGCCATAACAATCCGGCTCCATTTCAAATGTGAGAGAGGTAACAAAAACCTCTTCATCGCCAACGCTATATCGACTCTTTGTTTTATATATCCCTTCTTCAATTTTTTGAAAATCAGATGTCGCGTATTTTTTCGGTGTATAGTTCTTAAAATTTTTCATGTTACCGTTTCTCCTTATTACCTTTACTAAAGTATCCAATTACAGCCATCATAAAACCAGCCAACACAAGCATGACAGCAGGCCAGAAAACATATATCGGCATAATCTCTAATCCTGCAAGAATAAGTAAAGCGATACCCAAAAGCATCAAACTATTACCAAACATAATTTTTTTCATTCTGATTACCCTCGCAAAATGAAATTTATTTTTTTCTTGCAAAAATAAAGATACCAATCGCAAGCAAAACAATTCCCACGATTATTTCTATAATTGCTGGAGTACCTCCAATTTTGCCGGCAACAAATATTGAAGTAGGACCATCTGCCCCACCAATAACAGACACTGATTTCGCTACTGACATTTGTTCATTTACCTTAAAAACCAGACTTATTGCTGCCATTATAATTCCTATTACTGACAAAGTAATTCCTATTGCCTTTTTCATGCACTCATCTCCTCTAAATTCCAATTTTCCAGTATAGCAAATTGAAAGTTACATTTACCCATCAGCCGTTTGCTTTCGCTTTGGGCGACAAGCAAAGTAAATAGCAAGAAAAATAATGGTAGGAATATTCCCCAACAGCCATACAAAAAACACTTGCCAAATTAGTGTGCCGGCCGACATATTAAAAGGATAAAGAAAACCAAACAAAAAAGAAATAACAGGTAAAACAAGTCCAGGCCATTTGCGTTCTGTCCGCGACAGAAAAATTTGTAACAAGACGATACCAATTAAAAAAGCGAATGCTAAAGTTGCACGAACCATAATATTCCTCCAATTCCGATTTTGCCTTACAATTTCTGCACGCCTAACTGCATCAGCCAGCCCTGTAGCTTTTTTGCCGGGAAACCCGTAAAGGAATAGTTTTCTCCTGTCCGGCTGTGGATTGTTACCTGGGTAAATATCGCCACACCGCTCACCGAAAATCCTCTGATGTCTTCCAACGGTAAATCCATATCCAATGCGCCGGGCATCATGCTGATTTTGAAACACGCCCGCTGATTTGTGATATAAATGTTACCTTGAAACGGCTTTTTGCTCAGTCCCTGCTTCAAATAGATTGACATCATCCCGCTTCCGATCAGTGTCTCTCCGGAATTCAGTTGAAATTTTGCCATAGTTCTACGCTCCTAACTGTAATTATTTTTTGCCGCCTGCTTCGGGACATTTTCCCCAAGCTTTTATTAAGAAGATTTATCAGCCTATCAGAAATGGAACCCCCAGGGCGGCTCTCTCCAAACGATTGCCAGTAAGTAAAATGCTGCAACAGCGCAAGGCACAGCCAAAAGCACAGGGATGATTGCAAAGATTTTGAAACGAGATTTTTTCCAGATTATCCACGCCAACACCAATAAAGCAACCGCTGCCCCTGTTGCCCCTAGTATCATAATGAATAAGAAAAAATACGCCAATCCCATGCTTCTCACCTGCTTTCTTGTTTTATTGAAATACCATACCAAAATTTACTCCTCTGTAAAACCGAAGGACGTAACGCCCTTATGGATCAGTTTGCTGTAGCCTCTCTTGATATTTACCCGCCTCATCCAAAATATATTTTTCAATGGTTTCGGTGTTTGTATCAAATCTACTCAAATATAAGCTGTCAATCTTTATAAGGCAAGATTGATCTTCTGGCCATGCAGGTTCCCTATATGTGAGATTAACAGTCACGCCATAGGGTATATCTTTGACAATCCCAAATGTATCTGCATAGGCTTGGGATAACACCGTACACACCATTTCCAAATTCCCCAAAGAAACAGGCTCGATGTCCACATACAAACGAGAATAGTAAACGGATGATGACTTCACGGGATAAAAGTAGTTGAAAGAATATTCCACATCCGTCTCAGCTGCCCGCGTTTCAAATGCTCTGCCGAAAATATCAAGTGAATAGGTATCCTGTAATCCATTACGAAAGCCTGGTACACCAAAACTCTCTCCCTCAACCGTGTTGAATACAAAAAATTGTGTTTCCGGGTCGTCTTTGGGTGATACGGTATATGCCATTACCCTCCATACATCGTCATTATAATAATCATCGGTGACAGACTCAGACGAAAGCACCGTAAATTCCTGGCCGTACTGCTTTTCTAAATATTTTTCCACTTCCCGCTTGGATTTGAGACGGAAATCACATGAAGTAAACAATATCGCCAGCACACATATAAGACTGGCAAAACATATTCTTGCTTTTATTTTACCTTCCATCTTCGCCCTGCCTTTCATGGTATAATTCTACCAATCGGCTTTGCAATTCCAGCCCTTGCCTGTAATATTCCAATAGTTGCGCCGCGCCATATTCCTGCTTGATATTCTGGTCGGAATAGCGGTTTGCGCTTGTGGGGTCTATCCCATTCCACAAACGACATTCTTCAAAATTGTTACTGCAATAATTCGTTTCAAAGAAACCGCCGCCAAAAACAGATACCTCGTTCCCGTCTACCAGAGACTCCGCTGTGATTTCAATCAAGACAGACACATCATAGCGGTCTTTTGCGTCCGCATCCGCTGTATTTTCAAAAAGAGGTTCCTGCTTTATATCCCTCTTGCAGATTTGCAGGCGGACTGTTTTCAGAACATCCTCGTATTCTTTCTCCGCATATTGACTAACCGGAGCCAGCATCATGTTTTCTATGTAAGTGCTTTCGCTGATGTATTGATCGAAACCCACATAAAAGCAGTACATTCCACCATCTTGATCTTTCAGTATCAAAACCGGGCCGGCAGACTTCCAATAGTAACGCATAAGTCCTGGGTTATCTGGCTCCCCGGTCATTTTCGGCAATACAGATACTTCGTATCCCCAGCTTTCAATTTCACTCTGATAATGCGGAAGTTCTTCAATAATTGCTTGTATAATGGAATACTCTGTTTCATGCTTTTTACATTGCCATATTATAAGTACAGCCATCAGCAGAAATACCGCCAAAACAGGAACTATCCATTTCCTGTGAACGCTTTTCCCGGTTATGGTTTTTTCCATTTTTTCATATCCCTTATCCTTGCATAACAATCACCAGTGCCAGCGCTATGATACCGGCTATGAAAGCCAGCGAAACTTTAACCGGAGAACGCTCCCCACTTTTCCAGTCAGAAAACAAGCTGCTCTCATCATCATCCATGCACTTCCGCCCGTTTCGGTTCCAAAGCATAAAATGGTAAGCCGCAGAAATAAGGTCTATGGCTCCAAAAATCAGCACAAGGTTACGCACCAGAAAAATGACCATGCTCAAGGATACCGGATTTCCTCCGCTCCCCAACATAATATCTCCCCATATAAGGCGGATGACGGTCATAATTACAGCGATGAAAAGGCAGATGAAACCTGCCGCCCCATACTGTTTTGCTTTCAGTTTTTCACTGATTTCTGGTTTGGGGGAAAGTCTGTTAATCATGTTCTGTTCTCCTCTGATGATTGTTCAGTGAAATATTTTACTTCATCACAAACGCAAACCATATCTTCACGGTCAGGATTTTAAGATACAGGTCAGTCATTATCCCAGGACGCACTCAATCCGGTAATTTCAAAAAACGGCATATAAAAATGGAAGTGTCCGTTATGGGTGTCAATGTTCCAGCCTCCTTTGAGGCCAATCACCGGTCCCCGATACATCCAGCCTGTTTCGTCCTCTACTCCAACAGGGTAGCCGTCCCGAAGATGGTACCATACCGGCAGGGTGATAGTCTCGTTATTGGCCCAGTCCATCTCCTTTTCCTCCCAAAAGCTGTAGGAAAATTCGTAGGAATGTCCATCTGCGCCGGTGACGGTAAAATGCCCCGCCGTACCTTTCACATCAAAATCCAGACGGACCAACAGCGTATAAAGGCCGCCATAACTGATAACGCCGCTTTCCAGACCGATGCCGGTAAACAGCTCCGGCGTCAGGACTTCCTCCCCCTGCCGGACTCTGGGCTTTGGTGTCCAGGGCCAGGCGTTCACCGCGTATTCATCCAGCTCTGTCTGGGAAAATTCATCGCAGGGCAGCTGGTAAAAGGCGTAATATTTCTTTACGGAATCCTCCAGGGCTTTCCGCACCGCCTCCGGTTCGTCCTGCGGTCCATGGACAACCATCTCCTCAAAGTTGTGGAACTGGGGAGAGTAGGTTCTCCAGGGCAGTTCCGGCTGGAACTTGTACTGTCCTTTTGGCATCAGCTGTGCCAGAGGCTTGCCATCTATCCAATCGTAAAAGGCGGACAGCTGTTCTAAAGCTGGCGTAACATCGGCGATAGAAGTATACCTGGTATCCAAAATTTTGTCATACAATTCCCAGGCGTCTAAGCTGCCTCCCTCTTTCTGATATTGCTCCAGATAATATGCCGGGATCACCTCTGCTTCATCGGAAACCAGCCGGGAGTAGAGCATCGGCACCGGATCGCCGCCGCCCTGTCCTACCCAAACCTGGAAAACCGCATCCGGCAGCCCGTCAAACCAGCATTCCCAGGTCTGAAGCCCCTTTTGCTGGACATTGATTGTTTCGTCCGAGTATCTTCCTGTCAGGTATTCCTCTACATCTGCTTTAATATAGGGACCTCGGTATTCATAGCAACCCACAAGCGGCAAAGCCAGCAGGCAGGTCATCCCAGCAACAAATATTTTTTTCCAATTTGTAAATATTTTTGTCACCTCCCGGCTGGTTGAAATATGGGCATTCATGTCCTGAATAAGTGGATGGAACGCTACCGGTTTTCAAAGCAAAAAAGCGCTCCCCGCCACACAGTTGCCTGCGGACATAAGAGCGCCACTTTTGACGGTATAAAATTGAGCATGACAAATCTTAGGAACTATATAGTTATAGTACCCCCTTGCTTGCTTGCTTGCTTGCTTGCTTGCTTGCTTGCTTGCTTGCTTGCTTGCTTGAGAATGGCACAGGTTATCATATTTGTCAAGCTCTCTTTCTAAAAATTTGCAAAAGTATATCAACGCAATTATAACAAAAATCTATCTGTCACGCAAGTGATGTATTGTGTCGATTCACAGAGGGCTCGCGGGTTCTTTTTGAACATTAGCTTTAGTCTACAGGCATCCCTGTGTATGCATCTTCATTTTCTGTATGGTTATTCGTTATCCTCCATTCTATATTTTCAATATTTGAACAACTGTCTTGAGGCACCTTTGTCAATCTGGATCATATCCGCCAGATCAAGGGAAGCGAGGTTATCCTGCGCAATTCGGAGCGTCTGCCAATCAGCCGGCAGATGCTGACAAAAGTAAAGTATACCATCAACCGCATGTGGGGGGATTGAGCGATGCAATATTTTTTCCTTGTTGAATGGGCCGCTACGTTTGTGGAGAGTCTGATTCTCCTCTGTACGATTACTGCTGCTTCCGGCAGGCGGTATGAAAAAAGCCGGCATTATCTCGCTATGCTACTGTCTACAGTCTGCCTGACGGTTCTCATCAATGTTCTGAACGCTGTTTCCATATTTTCCTTTTTGACACCGGTAATTTCGATGTGTTTTGTCATCTTCATTCTATCCCGTATCACTTCCACCGGGTCACTGCTTATCCGAAGTACGGCCTGCATTATGACCTATCTGGTGATCATTACAGTGGGATATGTCATTTTTGTCCTGATCCGCGTGGTTTATGCAGGGGATATCTATTCCGCTTTCACCTTCTTCATGTCACCTGGACCATTCCGGGTGGTGTTCCTGACAGTGGATAAGATAATTGATGTACTCTTCTATTTCTCCGTCCGCAAATCGTTGTTCAAAATTTCTACATTGAAGAAAAAATATCAGATAGTGGTGTTGCTGATTTCTCTTGCGGCATATATCAGTACGCAATATCTGTTCGTCGTGTTCCTGGACACAGCCAATGATGCATTGTCCGCCGTTGCCATATTTTCCTGGCTTTACATTCTTGCCTTTGTCACAATCACCATTATCGCGTTTGTTCTGATTGCAAGGGCTGAGCAGGAGAGACAGACCCACATCTTCCTGCGCTCCGCCAACCAACTGCTGACGGAGAATTACCAGCAGCTCCATGCCTACCAGCAGAACCACGCAAAACAGATACATGACTTTAACCACCATCTCACCGCACTTAAAGGATTGGTTGCCCTGGGAAAGCACGAGGAGGCTTTAGCCTATATGGAATCCCTTCTCTCCACTACATACCAGGAAACGGCATTGTGCCATAGCGGAAGCGACATTATAGATGCCATCATCAACTGTAAAGCCGCTGAAGCAGCGCAGCTTGGAATTGATTTCCGTTTCGCTGTGAGTTTCCCTGTATCGGCTGATATCGCCCCTGTGGATATATGCGGTGTACTGGCCAACCAGATCGACAATGCTTTCGATGCCTGCAGGCAAATGCCTCCTTCTTATCTCCGCAAAGTCAAGATTACAATCAAGCATGTCGAGAACTTTGTATTCTTTCGGGTGGAGAACACGGTAGACCACAATCCTTTTGAAAATAACAGCTCTTTGTCCAGTACAAAGACAGATACTTCCGCACAGCATGGCTTAGGGCTGAAGAATATCCGCGATATTACAGACAAATATAGCGGGTTCCTGCGTAATGAATACAAAAGTGGACTCTTTATCTCTGTTGCTTCATTTTGCTATGAGACATTAGGCACCTAAAATCTGATACCGGGGTTTTCAGATGCAGTTTCCCTGTGACACCTTTGAGAAGCAGTTCCCGATCTTAGGCAGCATAAATCTCTTCATTGGACAGGAGGTTATTTTATGACAATTACCTTTTATATACCTAATATTGTACTGAAAAAGGAGGGATAAAGGGCTCTTCAAGGGTGATGGTGGGTAAAAAATACCCACAACCCCAGTGTTTATGC
>OFFJ01002679.1_pt1 | contig 11103 bp, 13 predicted proteins | sample 1521261 | NCBI WGS metagenome assembly OFFJ01 (sample SAMEA3504122, study PRJEB24116) | mouse gut metagenome | biome: mouse gut; feature: mouse-associated habitat; material: faeces | place: Denmark | collected 2011 | reverse complement strand
CATTGTCGCCCTGTGCGCTGTCCACTCCGTCATTGATAGCGATGAAGCGGACACCTTTCTGTGGGAAAATCATTTCCGTGTACATTCCCACTTGCAAGTAGTTTCGCCCTAACCTTGACATATCCTTTACGATAACTGTCCCGACTTTTCCGGCTTCAATGTCCGCAAGCATGGCTTGAAAACCGGGTCTTTGAAAGTTCGCACCAGAATAACCGTCGTCCGTGTACCAGCGCAGATTGGAAAAGCCGTTCTGCTTTGCATAGGTTTCAAGGATACGCTTCTGATTGGAAATGGAATTGCTCTCGCCTTGCAGCTCGTCCTCATGGGAAAGTCTTGGGTAAAGGGCGGTAATTGGTTGTTGGTTGGTCTGTCTTAACATAAAATCCTCCGTTTCCGACAGCCAGCCCCACTATTCCGTACCTTGATTGTACCACATGGGGCGGCTGTCTGTATAGCGGCAAAAGCGTCAAATCTGCTTCTTTATGGTCGGTCAAATCGCCGTTTTTTGTGTAGCAGCTTCCGCTTCCAGCACTTTCATCATCTTGTCGGCTGCGGTGTCGGTTGCACCCTGCTTGAAGAAGCCGGAAACGGTAAGGACGGAGTTACCCATGCGGATTTCCGTCACACAGTCCGGGCGGCGGTCTGTTTTGGTGGTGCTTGTCTGTTTGGTTTCTGTCATAGGCTCTCCTTTCGCTGCTTCATCAGTTGCTTTAATCGTTCCAGCTTTTCCTGTGCGGTTTCCTTTCGGAAGTTGCTGCCCGTGAAGCGGACGGGGGCGCACATGGAAGTCAGCCTGTCATAGATACGGGCGTGGGGCGTGTCCTGCGGGTGCTGCAATTCCTCCAGCGTGAGGTTGGTCGTGGCGATCAGCGGCTTGCCGCTTCGGTAACGGCTGTCAATCACGCTGTAAACCTGTTCCAGCCCGTATTCTGTCCCTCGCTCCATTCCAAAATCATCAAGTATCAGCAGAGGGTAGCTGCAAAGGCGGGAAATATATTCGTTCCTGCCCTCAAAGCTGGCGGCAAGGTCATTGAGTATCGTTGCAAAGTTTGTCATGCGAACGGCAACCTCTTTTTCCATAAGGGCGTTGGCGATACAGGCGGCAAGGTAGCTTTTTCCTGTCCCCACGCCGCCCCAGAACAGGTAGCCGATATTTTCAGCCTGCATGGTTTCCCAGCTCTCCACATAAAAGCGGGCGGTTTCGGTCTGTGGATTTCTGCCGTTGTCATGCTCAAATGTCCAGTTCCGCATAGCGGGGTCGGTAAAGCCCCGGCGTTTCAAGTCCTCCACTGTTTCAAGGTGCTTCTGTCTGCTATCGGCGGCTTGCTGCTTTTCACGGGCTGCCCGCTGGCAGTCGCAGTCTGTTGGGTGGCGGTCACGCCCGAAACAGGTCTTTCCCTCTGCAAAGTAGGCTTCTTTGGGCGTATGGCACTTGCCGCAGTATAACAGCCCGTCCTCGCCTGTGTAGTCCTCCGCTTCGGCGGTAGTGGTTGTAATGTCCGTAATCATAGCTTCAATCTCGTTTTTCATAAGCTCTCGCCCTCCTTGCATGAATAATCGGGTATGCCCTGTTTCGGGGCAGCCTTGCCTTTGGCAGCGTCCTCCTGCGCCCACTTGTAAATGGTGGCTGCATGGCTGTGGTACTGCTTCCCGGTGGAAGCGATATGGCAGGAAAGCCGGTCAATATAATACTCCCACTTGTCGGGCAGCTCTGTTTTCAGCCCGGAAAGCTCTGTATCGGTCAGTATCACATTGTTGTATCTGCCATAAGCGGCGGGGGCGGGGCGTCCCGTTTCTCCCTCTCTCTCTTTTTCTATCTCTATCTCTTTCTCTATCTCTATCTCTGGTGGACGAATGTCGGACAAATGTCCGCCTTTTGTCCGGGGCGGTAAAAGTGCCTTGTTTTCCAGCCTTGCAGCCCGTTTTCGCTCGGCTTCGGTAGAGGACTGTCCTATCATCAGCTCAATGTCGGTCATATAGAAAGCCCCGCTGTCAAGCTGCTCCACAAGCCCCAACTGCCGGAAAATCTCTAAAGCCCTTTCAACCGTCCCTATCTGGTGGCGGGTCAGTGTCGCTATCATCTGCGCTGTGTAGGGGATATGCTCGTCAAGCTGCAACTTCCCGCCGTTTTTCAGCGATTTTAAGTACAGCTTCAAGAGGATATTGGAATATAAAATCCCGTCTTTCATATCTTCCAGCAGCACAATGGAGTCGCTGTCAAAAAAGTTCTCTTTCAGCTTGAGGTAGTAATACTTGCGGTTATCTGCCATTGTCCCTGTCCTCCTTTTTCCGGCGTTTGGAGTAGTAGCGGGGGCAGAGTATAATAACCGCCCGGAAGCTCTGCTTGCAGCTATGGGTACAGCCCCGGCAGAGGTCGTTGTATGTGATACGGTCGCAGGTGGTATTTCCGACTTTTACTTGCCGCAGGAAAAAAGACCATTCCAGCCGCCGTTTCTTGCTCATTCTTGGCATGGGTGCGCTCCTTTCTGCCGTTTCCGCTGGTGTGGCGGTATCGGCGGTAATTCTGTATCATCTCGGTATCATTTTCGGGGTTTTTCTGCCCTGTAAGCCCGTTAAAAAAACCTTTGGTATTGCGGATAGGGTACGGGGCAGCCCCCTTGTTCTGTATGGGTTCGGGTACATTTGGGGGTGGTTTTTATCGCTCCTGTTCCTGCCTTTTCACAGGCTTGCGCTCCCGGCGTAAAATCTGGTCGATATTACCCTTGACAGTCTGTAAGCGGCGGTACTCCTCCCGTTTTGCCCGGTAATCGTTGTAGCCGCTGTTTTTCTCTTTGATAAGGCTTTCAATCTCTGCTTGCAGGGATTTATAGCTCGGCAGCTTGGAAATGCCGTTCTCCCTGAAATAGCGGGCGGCTGCGTCTGCTATGATAAAGTCGCTTTCGTGCTTCTGTCGGTAGGCTGCTTTTGCTTTGGCGTTTTTCTGCTGTTTCAGCCCGTCCCGGACAGGGCGGGTCTTGGAATAGGCAAGCACCTGCCGTTGCAGCTCCTTTTTCCCGTCCAGCGTCTTTTCCACCTGCTTCAGCTCCGTAAGGCTTTCCCGCATGGCGGTATAGGCGGCAGAACAGGCTTCGTCCAGTTCCTCCGGGGAAGAAAAGCCGTACTGTTGGTAGGCGGTAACGGTAGCCGCCATCTGCTTTAGGTTGTGCTTTGCCGCCCAGCGGTCATACCCCACGCCCTTGCCCTCGGCTCGCTTGGCTTCCCGGTCAACCATGCGCTGCAAGGTGTTGTCTGCCGGGTTGGTTTTTGCGGTTTTTTCCTCCTGCAAGCGTCCCTTTTGGGTATGGGGGCATTCGGGTATGGCTGTGGTCTGTTCGGCGGCTCTGTGGGCGTTCTGCGTGAGCAGGGCAAGGACAGCAGCCTTGTCAAAATCGTCCCCCAGCTTCCGGGCTGTGATAGGCTTTGTCCTGTCCGGCGTGAGGTAGGAAAGCCGCCCCCGGCTCTCCTTGACGGTCACGCCCTCCCGCAGCAAAAGGGAAGAAAACTCGTCAAAGCTACCAGCTTGGGAAAGTGCCTGCCGTATCGTCCGGCGCAGCTTCGCCTTGTCCGTTTCAAACTTGGTGGGCTTGGTCGGCTGTCCGGCAGCTTCTCTGGCGGCGTTCTCTTTATCAAGGGCAAGCTGCCCTTTCTTTGCCGCCCAGTATTCCCGTTCGGTTATCCGTTCCTTGCTGCCGTTCAAGAGGTCGATTTGGTAAAGCCCCTCCCGGTGGCACATCTCCATGACTTCGCTCTTGAAATATTCCATAGCGGCGTTGGTGCAGCGGTGCTTGCAGCCCTCCCGTGTGTCGGCGGGTCTGTCCATGTAGGGCAGAAGCGGGACTTCGTAAATCCGCAGGGAGTTGATGACGATATGCACATGGATATTGCCGCTGTGGTTATGCCCGTCCGGGTGGGTGCATACAAGGGCTTGGTGTCCGGGGAAATGCTCTTTGCAGAACTGCTCGCCCAGCTCCTGCGCCCGGTCTACGGTCAAGCCGTTGTCTGTCCCGTCCCGTGGGTCAAAGCTGATGATATAGTGGTGGCTTTTCACATCTTCCCGTTTTTGGTTTTTCTCATAGCGGAGATTAGCCCGCATACAGGCAACAGCGAAATCCTCGCCCCCGCAGTTGAGGGAAGAAATGCGGTAATCCTCCCTCGGTATCAGCCGCCCGTTTTCATCAAGGGTGGGCTTCATGGTAAACTCGTCATGCTCAAATGTGAGGTAGGCTTCCGCTGCGCCATAGTCTGCATTTTTAGAGCTGATATGTTTGAATGTTGCCAACAGCGTCACCCACTTTCTGCAAGACTTCAAACTTTAGGGCAGCAAGGTCGGAAACCGCCGCCCGTACCTCCCCGGCAAGCTGCGGGTAGGGGCTGTGCCACTCGTTCAGCGTCCGGGCTATCTGATTTAAGTTGCCGCCGATCCTGCCGTATTCGGCGGTCAGCTTCCCGACAGCGGCAAGCAGCTCATTATTGACGGGGGAAACGGTTATGATGGGGCGTATGGCTGCCCCGGTTATGGATTGCCGGATAAACTCGGCTTGGCTCATGTTGTAAGAAGAAAGCCTTTCCGCAAACTCGGCGTATTCTTCCTCGGTCATGCGTGTCTTGACTACCCGGCTGCGGTGCGGCGTGTTATATCGTTTCATGGTCGGCAGACCTCCTTTCTGTGCGTGGTGTCCTCTCACTAATAGGAGAAAAACAGGGTGTAAAGCGGAACTGTTTTTGAAAAATCCGAAAAATTATTTTGAGGGATTTTTAAGCGGCGCAAGCCGTATAAGCAGGGTTTGGGGAAGGCACTCCCCAACAAGATTCCCGCAGGGGCAAAATGAGCGAAAAGCGAATTTTGGTACTGCGGTAGAATCTTGCTCTAAAAAACTCCGGCGTTCCCCGGCTCTTGTCCTTTCCGCTAACAAGACACTTCAAAGGGGCGTTTCTGCCCGCTATTTTCCCAATACCTACAACAATTCCAAAAGGAATTTTGCGAACTCTGCGGCGGTGGGGCGTAAAATTTCCCGCTAACTACCTACAAAACTGGGCAAGGCGAAAAAGGCGGACGATAGCAACATTTTTTCCTTTGATACCCTCCACGGATAAGCAAAGGATTTTGCCAACTGTTGCGGAAAATTTCCTTTTGTTCTTTAATACCGGCGATTTCTCAAAACGCCAAACAAGGCGGGGCAGGTTTTTCCTTTCTGCTAACAAAGCGATTGCAAGCTATCTTTCTACTCACTCATGTAAGGAATACTGAAAAAGCTGTTTTGGCTACCAAAAGGCGCAAAAAAAGCAGCAAATCCATTGAATAGATTTACTGCCCTGTGTGCCGCTGTGTAGCAGCGGTTATTCAGTTGATTTTATGGCTATCGGTCAAGCCGGAATTTGAAAAGGCTTTCTATCAGCTTGGTTTTGATGTAGTCCTCCATATCAGAATTATAATAGCCGTTCATTCTGGAAAAGTAGCGGATATATCCGGCATAATGGGAAAGTACAGCGTTCACTGCTTCCGGCTCTCCCTGTTTTGCCTTTACAATCGTTTCATAAGGGAGCAGCTTCTTGCTCATAGAACACCTCCATTTCCTCCCGTAGTCGGCGTAAATCAAGATAGATATGCCGTCCGGCTGTGCTGCGTGTTCGTCCGTACCGCTTGGCAATCTCTTTATGAGTAAGGTGTTGGAAGAAATACAGGAAGATGATTTCCTGTTCTGTTTCCGGCAAGGTGGACAGGGCGGCGGCAAGGACAGGATCACTTAACATGACGGTCTGGCCGCAGGCTGTAAAGGCATATTCCTCGTGCGTTGGTGGCTGTGCAAAGTATTCATCTGTGGTGCTGAACGGTACATACTTTTCCTCGGACAGATATTCAAGGGAAATTTCCTTGCTCCACTTTGCTCGCAGCATACGGGCTACGTCTATAGCAGCATGGCAAATGACAATCTTGCAAAAGGCGTTGTGCGTATGTTGAATATGCTCTTTGTATTCTTCAAAATCGGTCATGGAAAATCCCCCTCTCTGAATGATAGGAAAGGGCGGCAGCACTCTTTGCTGTCGCCCCTTGGCTGCCCAACTGCAAAACCGGGCGGGGCTGTCAACGGCGGGCGAAGCCCGTTTATCTTGACCATTGACTGGCTCGGCTGGTTTTGCTAATTATCGGTCAAATTACATAGATAAGTGCAGTAGTCTGTAGACTTTTGAATTGAATACAGCATTAGGAACTTTTTCAAAAAAATAAAACTCTACATATCTCCACTTATCTGGATTATAAATAATTACTTTACCTGTGCAGTCATCAAAATCCAAAGAAAAATTTAATGCTTTCATGTGTTGTGTTTCCGGAATTACACTTTCAATTTCTAAAACATAATTTGATTTTGAAAAATTATCTTTTAATTCGTCTGTTGATACAATACCAATATTTATTTGCTGCCAGCCAAATGAGTTTAAGATGTTATTATAAAATCCGTCAAAGATAAACTTATTCATTCCTTGGTTGCTTTTCCATAAATATAGTGGTGCATATTCATTCTTTTTGTTTCCAAATGTTCCCTTTTCAGAAATAAGATAGGCTTTGAAAAGCAGGTCTTGAAACCCGTCTGTTTTATTTCCATTGTCTTGAACTCTTTTTTGGATAATTCTCATATCATAATCATCTGGTAAAGAAATTTTATACTGCATGGCTATCATTTATAAGTCCTCCTTTATAATCCGCTATAAACTTATTTCTTTTATGATTTATTATACATTTCCTTTGGCTTGGTGTATAATAGTTGCTAATGATGTTGGCTATCACTTTAAATGATGGGGTTATTATTATGGAGAGTTTGGAACTTAAAATTTTTAGGGAAGTCGCAAAAGCTGGTTCAATTTCAAAAGCGGCTGAAAATATGAGTTATGTGCAATCGAATATTACAACTCATATTAAGAAATTAGAGAAAGAGTTAAATAGTGTTTTATTTGTGCGACATAACAAAGGCATAACTCTAACCAGTGAGGGCAAGAAATTATTATTTTATGCAAATTCGATACTTGATTTAATCGATGAAGCAACATACGAATTTCAACAGGATAAACTTGACCTACATATCGGAGCCACACAAACCTTGGCTACTTACAGGCTCCCTTATTGGTTATCGCTTTATAAAAAACAGTTTCCTGATGTTGCTGTATCTGTAATTACGGATAGTCAAGACCAACTTATAGAGCTATTGTATAGCCAAACTATTGATTGCGCCTTTGTGGAGAGAAAGTACATATCAAAACAAATACACCCGCTTTTTTCATTTAATGAAGAATTGTGTGTCATAGCGCCTCCTCGAAGTGACGAACAAATGTTAAAAACAGCGCCAATTATCACTAACAAAATTCGTACTTGTCCTTACCGCAACATTTTACTAGAATTGGTTGCTTCTCAAACCTTGTCTACACCTCAAATTATTGAATTTGATACTGTTGATGCAATAATCCGTTCTGTTTCGCTTGGTATGGGAATTTCATTACTCCCATACTCAGCTATTTCAGATAGAGAAGATATAGTCATTATTAAGACACAAGATATTAAAAGCCTAAATATGAATATGGTTGTATTCCGTAATCAACAAAGCAAAAATATTTATGATTTTTTAAAAATAATCAAGGGTACTAATATTTCGGAATAGTGGGTGGCTATCTATCTAAATATTATGTTACTTTATCGCACATAAGCATTTAGAGCCGCACCGTATCCTACGGTGCGGCTCTCCTCTCGCGCCTCTTTGCGTTATCCTTCGGGCGTCTGTATCACAAACTCTAAATTCCCGGCAGCGCCGGCGGCGATACTGTACTTGGGGAAGCACACGACAACCGCGCCGTCCTCACGGACATAGAAGCTGGTGCTCTCATCCACAGTGGTAAAGCCGCCCTGGTCAGGGGGGAAGAAATAGGTGAAGCCACCGGCGTCCTTGCTCTCATCTATCTGCTGCTGAATGGCGGCGTTGCAGACAGCGGTCCAATCCTCCCCCAGGAAGTCCCGGAGCGTCAGGTCACGGTTCTGCACAAAATCCAGGTTATAGCAGGACCGCTCCTCGTAGGAGGACACCCAGCCCTCGGCGAAAGTCACAACAAAGGAGACCCGGTCCCCGGTCTGGCTCTTGATCTCATAGTCGATGATAACATCCATCTCCCGATCGCCCCACTGCTCCTCCGTGCCGCCGGTGGCAAAGAAGGCCTCGCGGTAGTCGTCCCAGTCCTGCTGGGCCTTGGCGAGATGCTGGTCAACCTTCCCCTGAATGGCGGCGTTGACCTTCTTCGCCAGATCGCTGTCCGCGTCCACCTCGGGGGCGGCAACATTGTAATGGATGCCGTCCTCAGAATCATCAAACTCCACAAAGGTCAGCACCCGGAACAGCCCTCCCAGCACGGGCACATTGGCGGCAGCGCTGGCCAGAGCGGGCGAGAGGTTCAGCCCCGCCAGCACCAGGCAGAGGCAGGCGGCGGTGGCTGCCCAGCGGCGGATCATCCGGCTGCGGCGGCGCCGGTAGCGGGCCTTTCCCAACTGAATCCCCGCCTGGACCCGATCCGGCAGCTCGGCGGGAATGGGGATGCTGTCATAATTTTCCTTGGCGTTTGCGAACTCCTTCATCATATTTCTGCTCCTTCCATAGCAACGCGCAGCTTCTTCAGGCCGGCGTACAGGCGGCTTTTCACTGTGCTCAGGTTCTGTCCGGTGATCTGGCTGATTTCCTTCAGGCTCAGCTCCTCGTAAAACCGCAGCTTGACGACCATCCCCATTTCCGGCGGCAGGGCCTCTACCCGGCGGATCAGTGTGTCGTCAGCGGGCTCCGGGTCCTCCCGAGAGGGCTCCAGGTCCTCCGGAAAGGGGATCTCCCGTCCCCTGTGGCGGAGGGCGTCTCTGCATGTGTTCACCAGGATGCGGTAAAACCATGTGCGGAGGGCGCCGGTGTCCCGGAGGCCGTCCTGCCGCTCCAGCGCACGGCAGACCGCAGTCTGTACCGCGTCCAGGGCCTCGTCTGGATTTTTCAGAATGCTGTAGGCCAGCCGGTAAAATCCGGTTTGATGGTCAACAAGATACTGGGTCAGAGCTTCTTCCTTTGTCACATCAATTTCTCCTTTCTTCTCGCTTCGAAGCTGGGATTGGAGAGTGCGCGCCGCTCCGCCCGGCCGGTGAGGAGCGCCGTCTGTATAATAGACGGCGGAGGGGACGGAAAAGTTTGAGGGCAGTGAAATTTTTGGGGAATACAGCGTCGCGTCCCGCGGGGCGGTACTCCCTGCTTCCGGCGGGCTGCCTGAATTGTAAACCGAATCAAAATTATAGGTTGACAAGTCGGGCGGGCTGTGATAGAGTAGGCGGCAGGAAACCGAAAGGAGAATAAAGACAATGGAACAGACCTTAACCAGGTGGAGCACACGGGACATGGCCTATATCGCCGTATTTGTGGCGGTCATGGCGGTGTGCTCCTGGATCTCCATCCCCACCGCCATCCCCTTCACCCTGCAAACCATGGGGGTATTTCTGGCTGTGGGCCTGCTGGGGGGCAAGCGGGGGACCATCGCGGTGCTGGCCTTTATCCTGCTGGCGGCGGTGGGCGCGCCGGTGCTGTCCGGCTTCCACGGCGGACTGAGCGCCCTGCTGGGCATGACCGGCGGGTACATCGTTGGGTTCCTCTTCTCCGCCCTGGCCATGTGGGGTGTGGAGCGGGTATGGGGGCGGGGGCTGATTGTCCTGGGCGCGTCCATGGTCCTGGGACTTCTGGTGTGCTACGCCTTCGGCACGGCCTGGTTTATGGTAGTCTACGCGCGGGACGCCGGGGCCATCACCCTGGGCGCGGCTCTGACGGCCTGCGTGGTCCCCTACATTCTGCCGGATCTGGTGAAGATCGCCCTGGCCCTCGCCATCACGGCGCGTCTGCGGCCCCATGTCCGGTGAGCCCATGGCCCTGCGGCCCCACCACGGCATGTGCATGGCCTATTTTGTGGGCCTGGGCTACAGCGGCGGCTTTTCCGCCCATATGGCGGAGCTGCTGGAGGAGCTGGCCCCCGGTGTCACCGTGGACGAGGTGCTTGCCAAAACCGGAGCGGAACTCATCATCCCCGAAGCGGCAGGGCGTGAAACCCAATGACCATCGGTTTTCTGCATATTGTTGGCATGGTGCTGACCCTGGCCCTCATCGCCGGCGTAGGCGTATGGTCTGGGCGGAGGGTGCAGGACGCCGCCGACTTTACCACAGGAGGCGGCAAGGCGGGCCCCTGGCTGGTGTGCGGGGCCATTATGGGAAGCCTGGTCAGCGGTCAGGCCACCGTGGGCACCGCCCAGCTGGCCTTTACCTACGGCCTGTCCGCCTGGTGGTTCACCCTTGGGGCGGGCTTGGGATGCCTGGTGCTGGCGGTGGGCTATGTGATTCCCCTGCGGCGGAGCGGCTCTGTCACCCTGCTCCAGGTGGTGTCCGGTGAATTTGGCCCAACCGCCGGGTATGTAGGCTCGGTGCTGTGCTCCATCGGCATTTTCATCAGCGTCATCGCCCAGGTGCTGGCCGCTTCCGCCCTCATTACCACCCTCTTTCCCGTTGGCGTCCTGGGAGCCGCGCTGATCTCCGCCGCCATCATGACGGTGTATGTGGTCTTTGGCGGTGCGTGGGGGGCCGGAATGGGCGGCGTGGTAAAGCTCGTCCTGCTCTATGCCGCCTGCGTCATCGGCTGTGTCCTGGTACTGGGCGGCAGCGGCGGTCCCGCCGCTTTGCTGGACGCGGTGCGTGCCCTGCTGACAAACGCTGTCCTTGGGGAGAGCAGCGGCGTCACCTCCAACGCCGCGTTCCAGGCCCGCTACCTCAGCCTGACCGCCCGGGGCGCGGCAAAGGATCTTGGCTCCGGCGTCTCCCTGCTGCTGGGCGTGCTTGCGACCCAGACATATGCCCAGGCCATCTGGTCCGGCAAGAGCGACAGCGCGGCACGGAAGGGTGCCCTGCTCTCCGCACTTCTCATCCCCCCCATCGGCATCGCCTGCATCCTGATCGGGCTTTTCATGCGGGGGGAATGCGTCACCGCCGCCGAGGCGGCGGCCTTGACCCAGGCGGGGCAGGCGGTCCCGGAGGGCCTGATCACCCTGAACTCCACCGC
>OFFJ01002673.1_pt1 | contig 11114 bp, 13 predicted proteins | sample 1521261 | NCBI WGS metagenome assembly OFFJ01 (sample SAMEA3504122, study PRJEB24116) | mouse gut metagenome | biome: mouse gut; feature: mouse-associated habitat; material: faeces | place: Denmark | collected 2011 | reverse complement strand
CCCCCCCCAGCCGCCATTCCTGTCGCACTCAGAGCAGCGGCGCTCATAGATGCACCACCCGCCAGGTTTCCGGCTCCCAGGTTGATTGCTAATAATCCTGATTTTCCCAACAGTCCGGTACCGGCTGCTGCTGAACCCAGGAATGAACCCATTAGAGATGTTCCGGTTGCCGCATTTGTACCGAACAATCCTTTGCCTATACTTGCCGCCCCTCTCCCCATGCTGATGAACGGCGTTGCAATTTTACTGAGCATAACCGCCGAAAAGATTGAGGATAAATCCGGAGCATCTCCGCCCGGTAATAACTTACCGGCATTTGAAAGCAGATTGCCGAATCCCTGCCATAACTTCTCGGATATTGCCTCGAAATCAAACCCCTCTGAAAAGCCTTTTGCAAAGGATGCACCAATGCTTACTCCTTCGTCCAGAGTTTCCCCGATGTCAATTCCCAACATGGCCATGACGCCGACTTTCAAGCCGGTACCGATTCCTGCCCCGATGTCTTGTGCGAAATCCGCAAACTTTGCCTTTCCTGTGCTGTTCCACCATTCCGAAAACGGCTCTGCAATAAATTCATCCCAGGCTATCTTGACCTTTCCAAAGAAATCTGCGTCCTGCCATTCCTTTGTGTCGGCAATCGCATTAAATTTCCTCTGCATCCTGTCAATTTTAGTGTCGAGCCAATCCATAAATTCATCCAATCCCTGCTCAACTGCAGGCATCTGTGCGGTAAGCCAGTCTGCCAGACCTCTCACATACGGAGATAACCTCTCGCCAAAGGATATTTTTACCCCATCAACAGCACTCTGTAGCAGAGTAATGGAACCCTGCAGATTATCCAGCATGGTTTCAGACATATTCGCCGCTGCGCCGTCTGCGTTATTGATTGCATCTGCCAGCTTGTTATAATCCTCTTCGGATGCGTTCAGAATCGCCAGCAATCCTTTTTGTGCCTGTGTGCCTGCGATTGTATTCGCAAGCTGAGATTTCTGCTCTGCTGTCATATTGGCAGTAGCACTTCTCAATTCTCCCATCACATCCGACAAATCCCTTGCATTTCCCTCGGATGTGAAAAACTCAATCCCCAAATCAGACATTGCATCCGCCGCACCGTTGGTATTGGTGGAAAGCCTGGTAAAGATTGAGTTCAAAGATGTACCCGCCATAGTCGCCTTAATACCTGTATTTGCCATGAGTCCGGTCATTAAGGCCACATCCTCTATGGAGTAGCCGAGCGCTCCCGCCATAGAGCCGGCATATTTGAAAGTTTCACCCATTCCGGAAACTGTTGTATTCGCATTTGATGCTGCCGCCGCCAGCACATCAGAGAATCTGCCTGCATCCGATGCTTTCATGTTGAACGCCGTCAAGGCATCAGTGACAATATCGGAAGTAGTTGCCAGGTCCTCTCCGGAGGCGGCTGCAAGACTGAGTATGCCCTCTATGCCACTCAGCATATCTTCTGTTTTCCACCCGGCCATAGCCATATAATTGAATGCCTCTGCGGATTCCTCCGCTGTAAACTTCGTTGTGGCACCCATTTCTTTCGCCTTATTCGTAAGTTTTGTTACTTCCGAACCGGTGGCGCCGCTTATGGCCTGCACCTGTGACATAGCAGCCTCAAAGTCTTTATAGGTTTCTATCGTATCTTTCAAACCTATACTGACTCCGAGGACTGCCCCCACTTGAAAGACGGGATTTTTCAACAGGTTTATGATTCCCCTCACGGGCGAAGTGATAAGGTCAACGGCCCGCATTGTAACGCTCCACGTTTTCCCGGCAAAACTTCTGATTCCGTTTCCGAGAGTGGATAAAACCGGCGTAATCTTGTCTTTTGCCTCCAGCATGATCTCGTATTTCTCTTTCGCCCAGCTTGCCAGGCTTTTTTCTGTTTTCTGAGCCTGCCTGTCAAACTGCGTCACTGTGGAATTGGCTTTTTTCGCCGCACCATTGGCGCTCTCTGCCGCTTTTTCCATGCGCTCAAAGTTCCTCGTGACATTGCTAAGCTCAGGATCGGTGTTGTCTATCGTCTCAATCGGTATCTCAATTCTGACCGTCTCCGCCATTCTCTTCCCCTCCTTTCGTCCGTGATTCCAGGGTAATTCTCATAGAGGAAAGCATAAATGCCTGCACTCCCTTTGGTTTCTTGTAAAATTCATCCGGGGTAATGCCTGTTGTCTGGAAAATATGATGCAACAGGCAAGCCTTTCCCCCGGCGCTGATTAGTTTTTTGCCACTTCCTCCAGATTGCTGGACTCGTAGCCGCTGAGCTTGTCGATTGCCTCCAGGATTCTGTCCTTTTCACCGGCTTTCAGCGTATACTCGATCACATCCAGGCCGTTCATGATACGGTCTTTCTTCGCATTAAGGGCATTCCATACCTTGCGGTTATCCCACAACTTCTCTTTGTCCTCGTCAACCGTTGCCGCATAGATGATCTCCGACTGATACTTGACCCTGTTGGTGTCCTCCGGCATCTTCATGCCGAGCTGCTTATTACGCACATATTTGGTGTGCTTTTTGCGGCACTTCTCATATTCCTCAGAACTGAGTGGCCGGATGTTGAACGCAAAGTACAGGCGCCCTTCCCGGATAATCTCGATACGCTGCGTTTCCTCAGATGCAAACTCCGCCGCATCAATAAGCCCCTGGATGAAATCCTCTTCATTCGCCCGGATCAGCGCCCTGGTATCTTCCTCGCTGGTTTCATACTCCTTTACCGCCTGCTGTGCAGTCACCTGCGTTTCCTCTTTTACTGCATTGCCCTCTCCTACGGTCACGCCTCTTGTAAAATCTTTTGACATCTGCTTTTCCTCCTAATTTCTGCATAATGAAAGAGGGCAGCTCCACGCCGCCCTCCAATGTGCTAATGTGCTGATTCTTAATCCCTGTCAATACCGAGCAACGACTGCAACTTAGGCGCCCGATTGACAAAGAAATTCCAGTTACGCTTGATTACATCGCCCACGGACACATTCTGAATATCCACCTGCCCGGAAGGGATGCAGTCACGATAAATCACACGCTCTTCGGAGCCGTTCCTGCCGAGCAATGATCCCTGGAAATCCCACACAGGCATAATCTGCGTTTCCAGGGCTTTCATCAGCTCTGCGATAAATTCATCATCCTCCACCACGATCTGCGACATGGTAAGGCTGACGGCAAAGGTGTTTGCCGTTTCATGTTCCTGGGCATCGCCCAGGACACTGTATTTGGCATTATTAAAGCTGACATTTGATGTAAACTGCTCCACTGTTGCCAGCAGAACGCCGTCCTTGCTGTAAAATGCCCCGTCCTTGCCGGTTCTTGCGTGTCTGGAATCGCCTGCTGCTCTTTCATTTCTCATGGCCTATACCTCCTATTCTTCGTTAGTGCTGAACCGGAACAGGAATGTCAGATAGATATGCTCCATCGAATCCTTGTCGATCACATCAATATCGAACCACGCACTGTCTCCGTCCGCCTTGTATGCACTGCTCTCCGTCACCGCACACGCTATCAGCTTGCCTTCCTCGCGCATGGAATCACCGACACCCTGTATCTGACTGATAACGGTTGCTCTTCCATTGTTGTCGTTGTCAACCTTGCCGACCAGATCATCCGTTGTAGTGTTGATGCGCCTTATCAGCTCAAAGCGTGTCTTTACCCTTCTGATTTTCTTCCAGCCGTCGTCCTGGTTGTCTGCCGGGGTAATGAGCGTATTGATGGCATTGTCGATCCACACCTGCTTTGCCTTGTTGTAGCTCAGCACGATACAGCCCCTCTTCTCCGCAGAAATCATATCCGTATTCGTGAGTTTTTCCAGAATCTCGGTAAACCCGCTGATTACGGTATGCGTGAGGGAAGAATTTGCCGCCACCGCCCCTATCATTCCAGCAATACGGGCTGCTGTCTGGTATCCGTCAATGGTGGTACCCTGTTCATCCACCCGTGCGTTCAGAACATAATTCATCTTCTCGTCATTGAAAGCCGCTGCGTGCTTGATCCTCGTCTCCAGCTCCACCGTATGCTTTTCTGCCACAACTGCCTGTGCGAGAGAACCCGCATCAAAAATACGGTTCACAAATGACTGCAGGAGCAGGTGGATTTCCGTATCTTCTGTATCGAGGCAAATCGTATTGAACTCATACGGTTCTACCTGTGCAAAAGCATTGGAGTAATCGCCCGTTGTAGTCTGCGGATTCGTTCCCTTTGTGAACGCACTCTGGGAAACAATCTCCAGCAGGGCACTTTCCTTACCCTCCTTCAACTCTGCCTTGAAATTTTTGGAGGATGCCAGGGCATCAACCAGAGCCTTTGCCTCTCCCTCTCCGGACACAAACTCAACCTTTTCAAATTCCGTTGTCCCGGTATAGAAAATGCACTCCTTCAAAGTAGAATCCGAAAGTTTCTCGCGCACCGTAACCGCGAAATCCTTATCTCCCGGATATTTCGCTGTGATACTGAGGGCATCTTCCTTTGCCGTGTCCTTCAGGTCAATGGTTCCCTGCGTTCCTCCGTTTCCCACACGGCAGGCAATGATTGTCTTTGCCCCTCCCGCAATCGCCTCTCTGATTGCATCTGTTGTAAGCCCGGTTCCAAATGTCTGCTCGTAGCCATCCTCGGCGCTCAACTCCACTGCCGTATTCAGCGGCCCGAAGTCTGCCTTAAAGATAATAGCCGTTACTCCGTTCATGATCCCAGCGGCAGCGTTTCCGCCCTTTTTCTGGATATTGAAATAGGAGCCAGGACGTACCTTTGTTTCTCCTAAGATAAATGTACCTGCCATCCTTACTTAACCTCCCTCTTCAAAAATTTTTTCACGATCTCCTTCGCCTCTGTAACCGTACATTCCGTTTTCCCGGCTGCTTTCAATGCCGCTGCAACACATTCCTGTCTGGTTCCAAAGACTTTCTTCGCATTCGCCGCCAGCTCACTTACCGGATAGACGGACTCCTGCAAAGTTTTCTGCTCTTTATTCGGGGCCTGCTCCTGTGCTACTTCTGCCTTAGTCTCAGCTGTTTCGGCAGTTCTGGCCTCCTTTGTTGTCTCTTTTGCCATTGTGTACCTCCTTATTTGTACTTGACATGGGCCGCTGTCAGTGAATGAGGCTTTGCCTTATACCTCAACAGCCCATAATGACCTGTTACAAAAATCTGGCCGTCTTTCAGATAGTCAGATTTATAATTCGCCTGCAGGCGTTTGATGATCATGGGCGAGTGGTCCAGCATGATGATCTCTCCGTCCAGTGACATACGGTTTGCAATCGCAGCGGCCATTTTGAGCCTTGTTTCGCTCTCAGGGCATAAAATATGGACGGCTATTCTGCCATCCATCCATGCAACTGTATTCGTTTCCTCGGACTTATCTGCTGATACCAGGCGGCAATATATCACCGGCCTTTCCCCTGTCGCCTCCGTGATTTCCTCCATCCTGTCATATCCCATAATCATACATTCCGGATACAATCCCTTTATGTATTTATTCATCGCCATAACCGGGTCCGGGTCAGACGTCTCCTGTGACGGATATTCCAGGATGTCAAACCGTACTTCACTTCCGATTGTGACGCTCCCTTTCTTCTCGTCTATGGTAAATGCGTCCGTCCTTGCCCATGCAAAGCAGTATGGAGTTCCTCCCTCCGGCTTTAATATCACATCCCGCAGACAATTTTTCACCAACGGCTCAATCGCCTCCGGCGTAATCTCGGTAGTATTCTGGCACAGCAACGATACCGACAGGGTACCGGCGCTATGCCTTTCTTCATTCGCCTGCAAATCAAAATTGTAAATTACCTCCGGGTACTGCGTATTTCCACACCACCCTTCCTGGCTTTCGTCCGGTGGTTCCGGACTGAAAACAGCAGGCGCACCATTGAATAACGCAAGGTGCTTAATAAGGCTCTCTGAGCTGATGAACCTCTTATGAATCAATTCCTCCAGGATCACCGCCATCAACTCCTTCCTCTTCCACCTGCTCTCCATCTGTCTTTATGTTGTACTCCTGTATATCTGCCATATCAGAGGACCAGCGGATTTTCCACTGTCCCTCTGCCGCCTCAGATACAGGTATGATGAAATGATTCGTTACATTGCCGATTCCGGGATAATACTGAACAATCAGCTGATCCTCTGTTGCCGCCGTCACAAATCCAGCCTTTCCCTCATTCCATGTGGAATGTCTGCCCCAAAGCAGATACCCTCGCTTAATCTGGGACACATCAAAGGCAACCCTCGGCTTTTCTATCACAAGTGACATATCCTACCTCCTATGTGTAAGGCTCGCTATAAATCTTCTGGATTTCCGGCGTGGCCTCTTTCTTGATCCTATCCACAAATGGCCTCGCCGCCATTTTGGATGTTCCGTTCTCCAGGTGGCCAGCGTAAGACTCCTGGCTTTCCAGCTCTGCCACGATAGCAACCCCTCCACCAGAGGCATTTTCGCTTTTGACCTGTCCGTTCCAGTGCATACGAAGATTTCCTGTACGTCTTGCCGGTGGCTCTCCTGGAGCCGATGCAGTATAAGTCGCTTTCGTGTATGGTTTCCGGTAAACCCGGCCACTACGCTGCCCCTTCAGTACCTCCAGTTCTGCGTTCCTTATGGCATTTACTGCCCGGACGCCCCTTGAAACCACCTTGCGGTTGATGTTCGTCACCTGTTCTTTCACAGTTGCCCGGATAGCACTTCCGGCGCTACCAGCTTTTCCATCCACCCATAGTTTCATTTTGCATCCCGCCTTTCCTCGGCATAATATATTGTCGAAATACCGAGAGTTCCCGCATCGTCAATATCAACGATATAAAACACCCTGTTTTCAAGCACCAGCTTGTCGGTTCGCTTTGCTTTCGGACTTCCTGCCTGCACAATCGTATGGGTAACAACATGATCCTTTTGGCTGTGGTTTGTCCTGTCCTCGTCAGATGCCTCCGCAAGACACCCTTTCAAAGTCTTTGTTCCATCGCCGCTATGGCTGTTCGCCACCCGCCCTGTGCTTGTCACTACCTGCTTATTACTTTCAATGATGAACTCTTTGAACAGGTTTCCCGGCCTTACATACATCATCCTCGTATTTACCATCTTCCACCTGCCCTTTCATTCCTCTGCATACCGGTATAAAAATATGGCGGCTTATTCTGAGACGCATTTCTGAATTGAGGTATGCTGCAGGATTCTGCAGATACCTCCTTTTTCAGCTTTTCATAATCTTCACGCCACAGCTTTGCCCTTTCCTGCAATTCCAATGTCAGCGGACCGGTTTTCGTGTTGACCTCATAAGAAAAGCGCCTACACAGGCTCTCCAGCAACATGAGCTTTGCCCTTTTCCATGATTTCGGATAGGTGTCGATTGCTGCCTGGATTTCCTCGTCAGTAAGCGCCGTTGTGTCAGAGAGTCCATCCACCATTACATCGCCCAGCTCAAACCTCATACGATCCGTTCCAGGCTCTTTGACATTCGCTGGATTATATGTGTATGCACCTTTCGCCATTAGATATCAGCCCCCTCCGTATTGGTTCCTGTGGTTGCGTTACTGCCTGTGGATTCGTTCGTACTGCCGGAAGTGGAGAATATGTTATCTGCCTGCTTTTTGGCGGCGTCCTTGATTGTTTTACGGGTGTCCGCCGCATGAAGGAGTATCAGGACATTTTCTGATTTTACCCCGGCGATTGCCTCAGCTCCTTCCGTGGCGTTCATCTGCATAATGCTGAATACACGCTGAATTTCCTCCGGAGTTGCCGGAACTGCGGTCTGCTGTTCATCAGACTCTCCTTTGACGGAAATCAGAATCGTACCATCGTATGCCCCAGGCTCCGTTTCCTTCAGTTCCGCCACATACGCCTGCATCTCTGCAAGCTGATTCTCCTTTTTCTTCTCTGCCTCTTCCACCGCCTCGGCAATCATCTTTTCTACCTGCTCCTGCGTGAAAAGAGGACAGGGCTGTGCGCCCGATCCTCCCTCGCTGTCATTCATGATGGTAATTACACCATACCCTTCCTGCAGTTTGGCGTCTGCCACAAGCCCTGCCGGTATTTCATCACCGATATAGAACTTCTGTCCGCCAAAACTACAAGGCTTTTTTGCAATCAATTTCATAGCGCGCCCTCCTTACACGGCCTCTGCAAAGAACATAGCCAGATCATCCGCCGTCTTTTTCATATCAGCAGCCATAAGGCCCTCAATGAACTCGGAATGTGTGCCATTCTCTCCCGGATAACTCAGAACCGGCATGATATTACCGTTCCCCAGCATATCCCAGGTAAAGATATAACCTGCTGAAGGCTCGTCAATGGACGGAGTATCTGTCGCATATGCCAGCAGAAAAGCGTTCGGATCGCCAATGTACTCCATCTTTGCCGCCTGCCCCAGCTGAGCCTTATTCATAATGGACCTCTGCACCGTGATCCGGTCAATTTCAAAGAGCTGCGCCAGCACATTCAGCGTAACAGATGCAGGATTCGCCGTAGAGCCGCCGTATTTTACCCTTTCCAGGATCGCCGGATGTCTCTTCAATGCGTTGAACACATTGACGCCCAGCGCCAGCCTGTTCGGCATACGCCCGGTAGTCTCTTCCATCTCTGTTTTCTTATCGTCCACAAAGGACACAGGATCAGAGTTAGCATTGCTGAACTTGATAAACTGGCCCGATGTAACCGTGGTGGAATCCACGCCGGTAAACTCCTGGCCCCATACTCCCTTTTTGAAGAACTGGCGGGCAAACCATGCGTCCTGGTGGATATTCGCCTGTCCGGCCATCGTCTTTGTCCTCTGCTGTTTCGGGTCCGCTGTCCTCGGCCCCATTCTCCGGTTGAGGTCTGTCTGTCTGATCTGGTCGATACCCATAATCATCTGGTCCACTACGCAGGCATAAGTCTCCGTATGCTCGGAAAGCACTGCCGGATCAACTTTGCCGTATGCCGGCTTTCTCTGCCAGTTGTCACGCAGCAAATCCTCCTTGTCGAAAATATAATAATTGTCAGAGGACAGCGAAACCGGGCAAATCGGAAAAATCGTCTTTGCAAAGCTCCTTGAATCACTCTGGTAGTATGCCAGCGCCATATTAGAGAGCGCCGTATGCGGTCTGAAAGCCCCCTTTGCAATATCTGCCTGGATGCTTGCTGCTGTTCTTTTAGCCATTGTTCGTTACCTCCTTTGTTTTCTGATACTTTGCAATCTGCACTCTGCAGTATTCATCTTTTTCAACTGCCGAAAGTGCGATACCCACCACATAGTTGCCGGACTCTGCCTTGACAGCCAGTCCGCTGGACGCTGTGACCTCATCCCCTTTGGCAATGTCGCCACCGGCCAGAATATAGCCGATGTCCTTGATCTGGATGTCAACATCATCACCGACATTCACTTTGCCGGATTCTACACCGGAAATGTCATTGATACCGGACTCGATCAGCGCAATCCCTACCAGGACTGCGGAACCATCTGCCGCCAGGACAACATTGCCGTCCTTATCGTATGTCATGATCCGATTCCTAACATCCGCAATCTCCGCTCCAGCCTTCTCTACGATAGTCACGCTCTGGTTAATCTGTACTCCGTTGAAATTTCTGTTTGCCACTTTCTTATCCTCCTTCCTTAGAATCCTGCCTCGGCCTCATATTCAGCCATCAGCTCCGGATTGTCCTCCCATGCCTTTGCCATTGCTGAGGCATAATCCAGGGAAGAATCCTTCTCCATATACCCTTTTGCAATAGCCTCAACCTTTGCCTCTGCCGCTCCAACTGCGCCGGAACCGTGGCCGGACTTGCCGATCTCAGAAAAAGCACCGGACTTTTCAACCGTGGCTACCGCCTGGTCCAGCACGGCAATCATATCATTGTAAGCTGTGCCGCCCGCCGCTCTGAGATTCTTGAACAGAGGAACCAGCTCTGCCTCGGTCTTGCCGATGATTGCATATCTCTTTGCTACTTCGGTAAGCTCCCTGGCCTCCGCATCCTCACGGAATTTCTTTAAGCTCTCCAGTTCCGCTTTCACTGCCGGATGCAGACCCTTATAGATATTGTCCTGTCCGTCCTCCTGCCCTGCAGGTGTTTCCTCGGACTTTTCCGGCGCGGACTTCGTTACCGTCTGCTCTGCCGGAGGCGGTGTCTGCTCTGCGAGAGCCGCTGCTACGTTGCCACTTCCAGAGGCGTCTCCTTCCTCCACGCCACAGCGCTTTTCGATGCTTTCCAGGAAAGCTCTCTCTGCATCTGTCAACTTACTCTTGTCAATCTTCATTTCCTCTTCGTCTCCTTTCGGTTTTTCATTATTCTCTGATCCATCTTCCTCGGATTTCTCCTTTTTGGTATCTTTGCAGGCTTTTTCGATTGTCTCATTCAGCCTTTCCACCGCCGATTTCATAATCTCCAGTTCTGCCTCCGATACCTCTTCGCTTTTCCTGACAATGCTGGCCGACTTGCCGCTGGACCACTCCTTGATTGACTCCTGTACTACCGCATAAAACTCGTCAAGACTTTCCTGCATTGCCGTCTGTGTGCTGGTGCTATCCAGCTCTTCATCATTCAGAATCGAGCAGAGGGAAGATTGCAGGGCATAACAGGTGTCCCACATTTCATCAGCGATCTTATAGTTCTTTACTTCGTTGATTTTCTCATTGAAACTCAGCGAATCGCCTTTTTGTATTTCATCTATCGCACTGTCGATTTCCTCCTGGTTCATACCCGCCGCTTTACCGATAAATCCAAACAGCCTTTTCAGTATGCTGCCGGTACCTTTCTGGTGATCCTCTTCTGCGGTCTGCGTTTCCCCATCTCTCCGCTTTAACATTCTGATGTGAGCATCCGGATTTGCACCTTCGTCCACAAAATCCACTTTCCGGATTTTGAGGTTTTTCAGTTTTGTTGCCACTTTGCTGCCTCCTTTCCGTAGATTTATAAAGCAAATGGCACCCGTTTCCGGATGCCGCTTGATTTATCAAAAAATATGTGCTACCTACGCCCTTTTTACGGTTCCATAGGTAGGATTATTAGGTTGGAGCTGCTGAAAAACGCAATACGCCCCATTTTTACAGGCTGTTTTCATCCTCCACCGTTACCCTCTCGGCCTCTCCCTCAATGGAGAACATCTGGTAGGTTCCGTCCTTAACCTTTTCCCACACGTCTTTATCCAGGACCCTAAACCCAAT
>OFFJ01002672.1_pt1 | contig 11115 bp, 8 predicted proteins | sample 1521261 | NCBI WGS metagenome assembly OFFJ01 (sample SAMEA3504122, study PRJEB24116) | mouse gut metagenome | biome: mouse gut; feature: mouse-associated habitat; material: faeces | place: Denmark | collected 2011 | reverse complement strand
GCAATTCTCCGCCGCTGCGCGGCTGCGAATTTACGGCGCACTCGCGCCGCGGCCCAGAAGGGCCGTGGGGCGCGCCGTCGGAACGGCAGCCGAAGCGGCGGCGTACCACCCGCGCCACAGGTATCTTGCCCAAGGGCTTGATATAAATGACAAAGATAAAAACGCAACGCGCATCCTGCTGGGATGTGCCAGAGCCGGTAGGTAGCCCGGCCGTCTCGCCGAACCGGCGAGGTAAGTAACCTGCCCCTCCTGGGTTGTCCGTTCTTTGTCCATAACACGTTTTTAGGAGGGATCGTTATGGACGAGACGAGCGGGACACTGACGGTATTTTTTGAGGAGCCTTTCTGGGTAGGCGTATTTGAGCGGATTTCGAACGGCAGGCTGTCCGTGTGCAAGGTCACGTTCGGAGCGGAGCCGAAAGACTGCCAGGTGTGGGATTTTATCCTCAGACACTACCACGCGTTGACGTTCAGCCCGGCAATTGAAACCGAGGTGAGGCAGGCCGCAGACAATCCGAAGAGCAGACGGCGCAGGGCCGGAGAGCAGCTGCGCACGTCAGGAGTGGGCACAAAGTCGCAGCAGGCGCTGCAGATGCAGCGGGAGGCGATGAAAACCCGGCGGAGGCAAAGCGGCAGAGAGCGGCGGGAGGCCGAAAAACAGCGCCGGTTTGAGCTGAAGCAGCAAAAACGAAAGGCGAGGCACAAAGGCCATTGACCGCGCACTTCCCCAAAACAGCAGAAAAAGGGCAGAACAGGCCAAACGGCCCGCTCTGCCCCCTTTGCTTTTATTACATGGATTCCGGCGCGGTGACGCCCAGCAGATCCAGGGCGTTGCGCAGGGTTACCTTCAGCGCCTTCACCAGGCCGAGCCGCTGGTTGGTCAGCTCCGGGTCGTCGGGGTTGTTCACCCGGGAGACGTTGTAGTAGCTGTGGTACAGCTTCACCAGCGCCAGGATATAGTCGGCGATCAGGTTGGGCTTGCGCATCTTGGCCGCCTTGGCCACGGTGGCGGGGAACTCGCCCATCATCTTGAGCAGCTGGAGCTCCTTCTCGTCGGTGAGGCGGTCATAGCTCTCCTCCTGGTGGAAGGCGGGGATATCCTTGTTCTTCAGAATGGAGCACATCCGGGAATGGGCGTACTGGGCGTAATACACGGGGTTGTCGTTGTCCTTGGCGGCGGCCTGCTTCATATCGAAGTCCATCTGGGAAGAGATATCCTTGGACACGAAGAACCACCGGGCGGCGTCCACACCCACGTCCTCGCACAGCTCCCGCAGGGTGATGGCGTTGCCGGTACGCTTGGACATTTTGACCTCCACGCCGTTTTCCACCATGCGCACCATCTGGATAATGTCCACCGACAGCGATCCCTTGGGATAGCCCAGGGCGGTGAGGGCGGCCTGCATCCGGGTGATATAGGAGTGGTGGTCGGCGCCCCACAGGTTCACCATCACGGGATAGCCCCGCTCCACCTTATAGACGTGGTTGGCAATGTCGGGGGTGAGGTAGGACAGGGTGCCGTCGCTCTTGCGCAGGACCCGGTCCTTGTCGTCGCCGTAGTTGGTGCTCTTCAGCCAGAGGGCCCCGTCCTGCTCGTACAGCAGCCCCAGCTCGTCCATCCGCTTGAGACAGGCGTTGATGCGCTCCATATTGTTCTCATAGAAGAAGGTCTCGTGAATCCAGGACTGCATGTGCACCCGGTAGAGCTCCAGGTCCTTCTCAATCTTCTTCAGCTCCCGGGTTTTGCCCTCCATCATGAAGTACTCCAAGCGCTCCTTGGGGTCGGCGTCCAGCCACTTCTCCCCGTCCTGCTGGGCGATATCAATGGCGATCTGCTTCACGTCGTCGGCATGGTAGCCGTTGTCGGGCAGGGGGTACTCCTTGCCGAAGTACTCGAAATACCGGGAGATCAGCGACTCGCCCAGCATGACAATCTGGTTGCCGGCGTCGTTGACATAGAACTCCCGCAGCACGTCATAGCCGCTCTTTTCCAGCAGGCGGCAGATGGCGTCCCCCCAGGCCGCGCCCCGGGCGTGGCCGCAGTGCAGGTCGCCGGTGGGGTTGGCAGACACCCACTCCACCAGGATGTGCACCCCGTCGCCGGAGGTGTTTTTGCCGTAGTCGTCCCCGGCATCCAGGATCTGGTTGATGAGGGCGGCCAAGGCGCCGCTCTTCAGCTTGAAGTTGATGAAGCCGGGCTTGGCCACCGTGATGGACTCGGCCTCGGGCAGCAGCTCCCGGAGCTTGTCCACGATGGGGGCGGCGATATCCATGGGGCTCTTGTGCAGCGTCTTGGCCAGCTTCATGGCCGCGCCGGTGGCGTAGTCGCCCAGCTTGGGGTCCCGGGGGACCTCCACCGTCAGCACGTCGGGGGCGGGCTCCAGGCCGTAGACCTCCTGAAACGCCTGGCTCACCGCGTCGAAAATTTTCTGTTCAAAATCGCTCATAAAGCGTTCGCCTCCATATCTTTATTGTCCGGCCGTCCCTGCGGCCCGTTTTTCTCCCATGCCCTTTTCCCCCAGCAGCAGCTCCTGAAGGTTCCGGCACAGCGCCTGGGCGGAGGCGTTGTCCCGGATGATGAGCAGGATGGTGTCGTTGCCGGCGATGCTGCCCACCAGGCCCTGCTCCTCCAGCTTGTCGGCGAAGGAGCCCACCGCGTGGGCCAGCCCGGGCATGGTTTTGATGACGATGATGTTGCCCGCCGCGTCGATGGACAGGGAGGCCAGCCGCGCGATGTTCAGCAGCTTCCTAACGTCGTTGCCCACGGCGGACACGGGCTCCACCCCGTAGCGGATGCCGCCGCCGGGATCGGAGAGCTTCACCAGGTTCAGCGCGTGAATGTCCCGGGACAGGGTGGCCTGGGTGCACTGCACCCCCCGGGCGGCCAGCAGCTCCAGCAGCTGCTGCTGGGTGGCCACGCTCTGCCCGGAGATCAGCTCCAAAATCAGCTTCTGCCGGTCTGTTTTCATCGGTTCTTCCTCCCTGCGCCGGCGCGCAAAACAATAGACAGGCCGGAAAGGTCTTCCTAGTATACACCCTTCCGGCCTGCAATGCAATCATTTTTTGCATGTTTTTTGCATATTATGCTTTTTCTCCATCTCCATCCCGCTTTCCCGGGCGGGCGGTCTCGCTGCCGTCCGCCTTTTGGAGGGTGATCCGGCTGCGAAACTCGGTGGGGGTCATCCCCTTGTACTTGGAGAAGTTCATATTGAAGGTTTTGATGTTGTTATAGCCCACCTCGAAGGCCACGTCGATGACATACTTCTCCGTGGAGGCCAGCAGCTCGCACGCCCGGTTGATCCGCACGAAATTCAGCAGGGTTTCAAAGTTCTTCTCGGAGTAGTACAGCATCAGCCGGTTCATCTCCGGGATGGATACGCCGAAGTGGGAGGCCACCTGGCTGGCGGTGAGATTTTCTGCGGCATAGTTCTTGTAAATATAGTCAGTGGCGGCAAAGGCCACATTTTTGTCGGTGCGGTTGAATTTTGTCTTGGACTTTTTGTATATTTTGCGGTACTTCATGGGGGTGGTGCCCACCTGGGCGCTGAAGTTCCTGGACAGGTGGGGGGCGTCCACAAAGCCCACCAGCACGGCGATCTCGTCCAGGGTCAGGTCGGTGTAGATCAGATAGTCGGACACCTTCTCGATGCGGATGCCGGTGAGCAGCTTGGAGAAGGTGGTGCCGGTGATATCGGAGATGTTTTTGGACAGGGTGGATTCGGAGATGAAGAAAGCCCCCGCCACGCTGGACAGGGTGAGCTTTTCAGAGGAGTGGGCGTAGATGTAGCTGAGGATGGAATTCTGGGTGGAGATATCCCTCTCATAATCCTTTTCTCCGCGCACCGCCATGATGTACCGGCGGTACATGATCATCAGCTCGATGATCTTGTTGGTGACGTAGAGCTGCGCCAGGGGGCGGTCGGGCTGGCTCACCCTGGTGGACTCCACCCCGAGCTCCGCCTTGAGCTGCTCGGTGAGCCCGTCCATGTACTGCGCCTGCACCGAGTCCAGGTAGACCACCGGCTCCATGGATAAAAACTGGAGCAGCTCGGAGCTGTCGTCCTCAGAGCCGGGCACGCCCTTGAGTACGGAGTTGACATATTGGTAGTCGTAGACGATGCGCATGAACTGCAGCGTCTCCCCTACCGCCGTGATTTCGGAAATCTTCCAGGGGGTGATGGCGATGAGGGTGTCGGGCTTTACCTCGTACTCCACCCCGCCGATCTCAATGGCGCCTTGGCCCCGCTTGATGTAGAGAAAGCGGGCAGCCTGGTGGATGAGGGGTTTGGTGGGGGATTGGATAGCCTCGTAGTCAAAGGAGCAGATGGCGGCCGGGTCCTTGGTGGCGGCCAGGTTGTCCTGCAAGGTCGCAGGTCTGTTCAAAACGATCACCTTCAGCCTTTCTGGTGTATGGCGCACAGACACAGGAAAGCCCGGCCGCACGACCAGGGCCCGTGCGGCCGGCTTTCCCGTTGAGAGGAGGTTCTATGCTGTTAACGTGAAACGGTCCGTCAGCTGAGGACCATCATAGCCACGGTCAGCACCACGGCGGAGAACACCGCGATGACGGCCAGCAGTTTGGCAGACCACTTGACCCAGGTATCCCAGGGGATGCGGGCCAGGGCCAGGCCGCCCATGATGAAGCCGCAGGTGGGGGTGAACAGGTTGACGAAGCCGTTGGCGGCCACGTTGATCATGATAGAGGTCTCCACAGACCAGCCCATGCCCGCCACGATGGGGGAAACGATGGGGGAGGACAGGCCCGCCAGGCCGGAGGAGGACGGCACCAGGAAGCTCAGCCCCACATGGAGCACATAGTCCAGGAAGCCGAAGATGGGGGCGGGCAGGCCGGAGGCGGTCAGCGCGGTAATGGACGCCTCTACCAGCCAGGCGCCCAGGCCGGTGGAGCTCATAATCACGGTGGTGGCACGGGCCAGGGCGATGACCAGGTTGACGGAGATCATGTCGGTAAAGCCGTTGATCACGCAGGGCATGAGCTTTTTCTTGTCTTCCAGGCCGATGAAGCCCATCACAAAGCCCATGAGCAGGAACCAGGTGGCGGCCTCATTGAAGTACCAGTCGCCCAGCTGGCTGCCGGTAATCACGCTGGTGAAGCCCAGGGCATTGTAGATGCCCTCGTTCAAGCTGCCCCAGGGGATGAAGCCCAGGATCATAATCAAGAAGGAGAAGGCGAACACGATCAGTACGCCCTTCTGCCGGCCGGTGAGGCGGACGTTGCTGGAGATCTCGGTGGAGGTGCCGTAAGCGGCCTTGCACTCGCTGATCTGCTCAGCGGTGAGGATGGAGCCCTTGCCGTCCTTCACCTTCTTGGCGTAGGCAGTGACGAACAGGGCAGAGAGGATAAAGGTGCCCAGCCAGAGGATGATGGCCACAACAAAAATGGTGCCCATGTTCACATCAACGCCGGCCGCAGCCACGGCCGCGCCGGTGGCGAAGGGGTTCAGGGTGGAGCCCAGCACGCCGGAGCCGGCGCCCAGCAGGACGGTGGCCGCGCCCACCATGGGATCGAAGCCCGCCGCCATCATGGTGGCCGCCAGCAGGATATAGAAGCCCACAGTCTCCTCGCCCATGCCATAGGTGGTGCCGCCGATGGAGAACAGGAACATCAGGATCCAGACCAGCACCAGCTCTTTGCCGTGGAGCGCCTTCACCAGCACCTGAATGCCGGTTTCCAGCGCGCCGGTGGCGGTCAGGATGGACAGGAAAATGCCCAGGCAGAACACGAAGCCGATTACATCTCCGGCATCATGCCAGCCATTGAGGGGAGCCATCAGGATGTCGCTGAGGGAAGCGCCCTGCACAGCCATCTCCACGGCCTCGCCGGTCTCCTCGTCAAAGCCGGTGTAGGTCTGGCCGCTGGCAATCCAGGTGACGATGGAAACCGCCAGCAAAACCACCAGCAGAATCACAAATGTATTTAACGAGCGCCTCTTTTTCTTCTCTGCCATGACAATCTCTCCTTTACGTTAGACGTTTCAGTTGACCTGCGGATATCACCTCAAACGCCGTCCGGGCGGGGGCAGGGCCCCCGCCTTTGCGGCACTTTCAGTCAGTTGTGGCGCGGGGACGTTACTTCTCCACCACCGTGCCCGTCTTGCCGTCCAGCGCCTCGGCGGCGCGGGCCAGGGAGGTGATGAGGGCGGTGCCGCCGTGGGTGTTGCTGGCGACGAACTCCATGCAGGACTGCACCTTGGGCAGCATGCTGCCGGGGGCGAACTGGCCCTGCTTGATATACTCCTCGGCCTCGGCCAGGGTCATGGAGGGCAGCTCCTGCTGGTCGGGCTTGTTGAAGTTGACGCACACGCGGTCCACCGCAGTGAGGATGATGAGCTGGTCGGCCTTCACGTCCCGGGCCAGCAGGGAGCTGGCGCGGTCCTTGTCGATGACGGCGGCCACGCCCTTCAGGCCCGTGCCGGTCTCAACGACGGGGATGCCGCCGCCGCCCACAGTGATGACGATGACGCCGGCGGAAACCAGCTGCTCCACCGTCTCAATTTCCACGATGCGCTTGGGGATGGGGGAGGGCACTACCCGGCGGTAGCCGCGCCCGGAGTCCTCCACGAAGGTGAAGCCCTTTTCCGCCGCGATGGCGTCGGCCTCCTCCTTGGTGTAGAAGCTGCCCACGGGCTTGGTGGGGTTCTGGAAGCCGGGGTCGGACTCGTCCACCACCACCTGGGTGACCACGGTGGCGCACGCCTTTTTGATGCCGCGGGCGTTCAGCTCGTCCTGGATGGCCTGCTGGAGGTGGTAGCCGATATAGCCCTGGGTCATGGCCCCGCACTCGGGGAAGGGCATATAGGGGGTGTTGCCGCCCTTGTTGGCGGAAAACTCCATGGCCAGGTTAATCATGCCCACCTGGGGGCCGTTGCCGTGGCCGATGATGACGTCATAGCCCTTTTCCACCAGATCCACGATGGGCTTGGCGGTGCCCTTCACCAGTTCCAGCTGCTGCTCGGGGGTATTGCCCAGGGCATTGCCGCCCAGGGCCACTACAATACGCTTACCCATGGCTTACATCAGAGTCGCGTACATCACAGCCTTGATGGTGTGCATACGGTTCTCTGCCTCGTCGAACTGGCGGGCCTGCTTGCCCAGGAACACATCGTCGGTGACCTCCATGGCGGGCAGGTCGAACTTCTGGTAGATGTCCTCGCCGATGGTGGTGTCCCGGTCGTGGAAGGAGGGCAGGCAGTGCAGGAAGATGGCGGTGGGCTTGGCCTGCTCCATCAGCTCCTTGTTCACCTGATAGGGCCGCAGCAGCTTGATGCGCTCCGCCCAGATCTCGTCGGGCTCGCCCATGGAGACCCAGATATCGGTGTACAGCACGTCGCAGTCGCGGGCGCCCTGCTTCACGTCGTCGGTCAGCTCGATGGTGGCGCCGGTCTCGGCGGCCACGGCCTTGCACTTCTCCACCAGGTCGGCGGCGGGCATCAACTCCTTGGGCCCGCAGGCGCAGAAGTGCATGCCCAGCTTGGCGCACACCACCATCAGGGAGTTGGCCACGTTGTTGCGGGCGTCGCCGAAGAAGGTGAGCTTGCGGCCGCGCACGTCGCCGAACTCCTCCTTCACGGTGAGGATGTCGGCCAGCATCTGGGTGGGATGGAAGGCGTCGGTCAGGCCGTTCCACACGGGCACGCCGGAGTAGCGGGCCAGGTCCTCCACCACGGACTGCTTGAAGCCGCGGTACTCAATGCCGTCGTACATGCGGCCCAGCACCTTGGCGGTGTCGGCCAGGGACTCCTTCTTGCCCATCTGGGAGGAGCCGGGATCCAGGAAGGTCACGCCCATGCCCAGGTCGCGGGCGCCCACCTCGAAGGCGCAGCGGGTGCGGGTGGAGGTCTTTTCAAACAGCAGCACCACCTGCTTGCCGGTGAGCCACTTGTGCTCCACGCCGTTGTTCTTCATCCGCTTGAACTCGGCGGACAGGTCCAGCATATAGTTGATCTCGGCGGGGGTGAAGTCCAGCAGGGTCAGGAAGCTCCTGCCGCGAATGTTGATGCCCATGGTAAATTCCTCCTAAATAGTTTTATGGTGTGGCGGGAAAAACAGCATGGTGAAGATTACTCGGCGCGGATCAGCGGCATGGACATGCAGCGCGGGCCGCCGCGGCCGCGGGACAGCTCGGCGGAGGGCATCTCCAGGACGGTCAGCCCGGCGTCGCGCAGAATGGCGTTGGACACGTCGTTGCGCTGGTAGACCACGATCTTGCCCGGGGCGATGCACAGGGTGTTGGAGCCGTCGTTCCACTGCTCGCGGGCCGCGGCAATCAGGTCGTCGCCGCCGCAGTAGATCAGATGGACGTTGGACACGCCGGTGTACTTCTCCAGAATGCTCTTCAGGTCGGAGTCCACCCGCTTGATGTGCAGGTCGGCGGGGTCGTCCTGGCCCGGGGTGATCTCGTACACGGTGAGGGGGCCCAGGATGGCGGGATGGACGGTGTACTTGTCCACGTCAATCTGGGTGAACACGGTGTCCAGGTGCATGAAGGCGCGGCTCTTGGGGATATCGAAGGCCAGCACGGTGCGGATCTTGGCCTCGGGATCGGTGAACAGGTTGCGGGCCGCCGCCTCGATGGCGTCGGGGCAGGTGCGCTGGGAAATGCCGATGGCCAGGGTGTCCTCGGTGAGGTTGAGCACGTCGCCGCCCTCGATGTTGGCGTGGAGGTCGCGGTCGTAGTAGCGCTTCACCAGCCCCTCGAAGTCGGGGTGGTACTTGAAGATATAGTCGGCGTAGATGGTCTCGCGGCAGCGGGTGACGGAGTACATCTTATGCAGGAACACGCCGGAGCCCACGCTGGCGAAGGGGTCGCGGGTGAAGTACAGGTTGGGCATGGGGTGGACCACCAGGTCGTCCGGCGGGGCCACCAGATCCTGGAGGGAGTAGGCGCGGGCGGCGTCGCCCATCTCCTTCAGGGTGATGCCCTCCATGGTCTTTTCCACCAGAGCCTTGCCCTTGAAGTGGGCGGTCAGGTACTCCAGGCACTTGTCCTGCCAGCGGCGGGTCTTGATATTGCCCTCGAACAGCCACTGGCGAAGGAAGGGCTCCACCAGCTTGGGGTTCAGGCTGAGCACGTCGGTCATCAGGTCTTCCAGATAGACCACCTCGGTGCCGTTGTCGCGCAGAATCTGGGCGAAGGCGTCATGCTCCTCCTGGGCAACCTTGAGGAAGGGGATATCGTCAAACAAAAGCTCTCCCAGGGTGTCGGGGGTCAGGTTCAGCAGCTCTCTGCCGGGACGGTGCAGCAGCACCTTTTTCAGCGGGTTGATCTCGCTTCTGACACAAATGCCTTTCATGGCTCCTCCTTATGCGGTTTGCATGAATAATATTTTTGGCCGCGCCTGCGCGCACCGGTGCGTCCAAATCATGACCATCCTTATCATAGCGCATCCCTCGAAAATTATCTGGAAATTTCCAAAGCCCCGCATTGTATATTTTCGCTAATATCGCCCGGCGTGCCGCCGGGAAAATTGCGCACTCTAACGGGGCGGCCGGGGCGTCCCCCGCTGCCTGCCGACAGTTTGCGCAGGCGCGCCCCGGACTATTCAAGCGCGGGCGCCCCCCGCGCCGGGATGCCCCACCGCCTTGTCCGCCGCTGCCGCCGGGAACCCGGCCCGGGGCTCAGAAGCCGTACCAATCGCCTCAGCACCCGGCTTTGCGGCCAAAACTGCCGCCGGCCGCGTTGAAAAATCTTGAAATACACAAAGTATTCCCGCGATTTTTCGCCTTGCCACCGGTAATTTTGGCTCGCGAGTCTGAATGCTTCGGCTATTGGCACAGCTTCTCACTTCCTGCCGAAGGGCCAGCGGAAGCCGCGGCGCTCCTTGGTCCCCGACGGGGCGGGCTGCTTGGGGGCCTTGGGCCCGGCGGGCTGCTGCGGGGCGTCCAGCCGTTCCAGGGCGTCCAGGGCCTTCTGGTATTTCTTGTCCGCCGCCTGCCGGTAGAGCTCCCGGGCCTTCGCCAGATCCTGCTCCACCCCGGCGCCCTTCTCATAACATTCGCCCAGCAGGTACATGGCCCTGGCCTCCCCCCGCTCGGCGCTCTGCCCGTACAGCTGCGCGGCGCGCTTTTCGTCCTTGGGCACCCCCATCCCGGCGGCGTAGCACTCCCCCAGGGAGCAGGTGCCGCCCGGGTGCCTGCCCTTGTGGGCGCGGGTGTACAGCTCCACCGCCTTTTCCAGATCCTTTTCCACGCCATAGCCGTTCTCATAGCACTCGCCCAGCAGGAATTCGGCCCGGTGATAGCCCTGCTGGGCGGATTTGGCAAACCATTCCGCCGCCTGGGCGTCGTCCTCCTCCACGGCGATGCCGTGGTAGTAGAAGAAGCCCAGATTGCACTGCGCCCGGGCGTTGCCCGCCCCGGCGGCGTGGCGGTAGAGCCGGGCGGCCTCCGCCTTGTCCTCGGCTACGCCGTGGCCCAGCTCATAGCACAGCCCCAGGGAACAGGCGGCGGCGATATACCCCTGCTCGTGGGCGGCGCGGTAGAGGCGGAACGCCTCGTCAAAGTCCGCGTCTACGCCGTAGCCGTACTCGTGGCATTCGCCCAGGAGGAAATGGGCACGGGCGCTGCCCCGCTGGGCGGCCTGGGTAAACCACTCCACCGCCTGGGCGTCGTCCATCTCCACGCCGATGCCCTGGTAGTAGCAGAAGCCCAGGTTACACTGGGCCCAGGCGCTGCCCTGCTCCGCCGCCTCCCGGTAGAGCTGGGCGGCGCGCTTGGCGTCCCGCACCACGCCCTTGCCGAACTCATAGCACACCCCCAGCGAGCAGGTGCCGGCGGGGTAGTGCTGCTCGTGGGACTTGCGGTAGAGCTCCACCGCCTTTTCCAGATCCATCTCCACGCCGTAGCCGTTTTCATAGCATTCGCCCAGCAGCTGCTGGGCCCGGGCCTGGCCCGCCCCGGCGGCCTGGGTAAACCACTTCACCGCCTGCTCGTTGTCCTCCGGGGTGCCGATGCCCCGGTAGTGGCAGAAGCCCAGATTGCACTGGGCCTGGGTATAGCCCTGCTCCGCCGCCTCCCGGTAGAGCTCCACCGCCCGGGCGGGGTCGGCCTCCACCCCGGTGCCCAGCTCATAGCACAGCCCCAGCGCGCACACGGC
>OFFJ01002671.1_pt1 | contig 11122 bp, 10 predicted proteins | sample 1521261 | NCBI WGS metagenome assembly OFFJ01 (sample SAMEA3504122, study PRJEB24116) | mouse gut metagenome | biome: mouse gut; feature: mouse-associated habitat; material: faeces | place: Denmark | collected 2011 | reverse complement strand
AATACCGTAAATTTTTTTTATAAGTTTTAAGTTTGATAATTTCATAAAACTGCATATATCGACAGATTAAGACATATACTGCAATTGAATTACTCGTTTTTAAAATTCTCCAAGTATAAAATATTATTTTTAAAGACTATGAAAATGCCGATTTTCGTTGATAGTATGGGATTTTACTTGAACCTCGCAAATAAATTATGATACAATACATGTATCAATTGTTGCGGAGGTTTCAATGATACAAAGGAGGTCTATGGATTGAGACACTTAAAAGTAAGAACAAAAATGACGCTTCTGTGTGTGGCAACGGTTCTCGCTATGTTCGCATTGTGTGTGATATTCAGCAACGGTATGTACGAGATTAACCAGTTGTCTACAAAAGAAATGAAAACTATCATCAGTAACCGTTATGATGATGAAATCAAAAAGCAGGTAGATACAGCGATGTCAATGCTTGATCATGTATATTCTGAGTATGAAGAAGGAGAAACCACGCTAGAAGAAGCCAAGACAAAAGGCGCTCACATTCTGAGGGATATGCGTTATGGCGAGGAAGGGTATTTCTGGGCCGATACATACGACGGAGAAAATGTTGTTCTTCTTGGCGGTGATACGGAAGGTACGAACCGCTATGAAGCGAAAGATATGAAGGGAAATTTCTATATCAAAGATATTATTAATAATGGAAAACAGAGTGAGGGCGGATATACCGACTATTATTTTTCAAAAGAAGGAGAATCCGAAGAACTTCAAAAACGTGCATATTCCAAAGCGTTTGAGCCTTTTGAATGGGTAGTGGGAACGGGCAATTATGTTGATGATATTGATTCTCAAATTCAGGAGTATTATAATCAGCAAAATACGTATATTGGAAAAAAAATAAAGACGGCGCTTTTGATGGCGTTTATTCTAATATTGATAGTTGCATTATTTATAATTCTGATTTCCAGAGAAATCATAGCGTCTCTTAAAAAGGCGGTCAATTATAATAATCTGCTTGGAAAAGGCGACTTTTCAAATGAAGTGCCGACGGCGCTTTTAACGCGTAAAGATGATTTCGGAAATTTGGCGAGAACCATGAACCAGATGAAAAATAATATTAGTACCCTAATCGGACAAATACATGAAGAATCGAACAGTATCAAAGACGCTTCTATGGATATTAACAACGAAGTATCATCTGTAAACGAAGAAATGGAAACGGTATCCGCTACGACAGAGCAGCTTGCTGCAAGTATGGAAGAAGTTGCCGCCGCATCTCAGGAAATTATTGCAATGTCCCAGGAAATTAATTCTTCGTCTCAGAAAATATCTGTAAAATCCCAAGAGGCGTCAAAACGTGTAACCGAAATTGCCAATAGAGCCGAAGATGCAATGGAATTTACCCAAAACGATCATAAAGCTGCCAGCAGCATTTCTGGGCGTATTCGCAAAGACTTAGGGCAGGCGTTGGAAAATGTAAAAGTTGTAGAACAAATCAATGTCCTTTCGGAAGCAATTATGAGTATTACATCTCAGACAAACATGCTTTCTTTGAATGCGTCTATTGAGGCGGCAAGAGCTGGAGAAGCTGGAAAAGGTTTTGCTGTTGTTGCAGATCAGATTCGTGTGCTGGCGGAGCAGTCGAAGCAGGCTGTTGTTGATATTCAGTCGATTACCAAGCAGGTGAACGAGGCTGTTTTGGAACTTGCTTCTGACGCTAAGGAATTATTGGAATTCGTATCAACAGATGTATCCAGGAGTTATCGTTCCTTTGAAGAGACAGCACAGGCATACAAAGATGATTCCAAATTTGTTGATTCATTGATTACAGAATTTATGAATGAATCAGATCATTTGGCGCAGGCGATTGATGGTATTATGACAGCGATTGAAGAAGTTAGTACTTCAACCGATGAAGGAGCAAAAGGAACGACAGATATTGCACAGCGAATTAGCGACGTTGTGCTGAAAACAGAAAAAATGACCCATTCCGCAGCGCATACGAGTGAACGAGTAGAAATTTTGGGCGAGGAAGTTGGGAAATTTACAATTTAATTGGAAAGGCCGTATCTGCAAATTTTTGGATATGGCTTTTTTATATCTGGTTTACTTTTATGGAAAATTCAAGTAATATATAATTACAATGAAAAAAGGAGACAGAAAAATGGATAAGTCAAAAGTATATTTCACAACTTTTAAAACAAGTTTTACAGAAAATCTGCTGTCAAAGTTACGCAGACTGATGCTGACGGCGGGAATCAAAGATATTGATTTTGAAGACAAATATGCAGCGATTAAAATACACTTTGGTGAGTATGGCAATCTTGCATTTCTGCGTCCTAATTATGCAAAAGTAGTAGCTGATGTAGTGAAAGAGGCGGGTGGCAAGCCATTTTTGACTGATTGTAATACTTTATATGTCGGAAGCAGAAAAAATGCCCTGGATCATTTAGATACTGCTTATGCGAATGGGTTTTCTCCAATGACAACGGGCTGTCAGGTAATTATTGCAGATGGGTTAAAGGGTACGGATGAAGCAATAGTTCCCATCAATGGAGAGTATGTAAAAGAAGCAAAAGTAGGACGTGCGCTCATGGATGCGGATATACTTATTTCATTAACACATTTTAAAGGCCATGAAGCGACAAGTTTTGGAGGGGCAATAAAAAATATTGGAATGGGAGGCGGTTCTCGCGCAGGAAAAATGGAAATGCACAGTGATGGAAAGCCGACTGTTGCAGCAGAAAAATGTATTGGCTGTACAAGCTGTACAAAAGTCTGCGCCCATACAGGAGTAACCATAAATGAAAAAAAAGCGGTTATTGACCATGAGAAATGTGTTGGCTGTGGACGCTGTATAGGGGTATGCCCAAAAGATGCAATAGAGGCGACATTTGATGCATCAAACAAACGGCTGAATTGTAAAATGGCAGAATATACAAAAGCAATCTGCCAGAACCGTCCATGTTTTCACATGGCATTAGTCTGTGATGTATCGCCAAACTGCGACTGTCATGCAGAAAATGATATTCCAATTATCCCGGATGTTGGTATGTTTGCTTCTTTTGATCCAGTAGCGCTTGACGTTGCTTGTGCAGATGCTTGTAATCGTCAGCCGATAATTGCGGGAAGCGTATTGGCAGAGAATAAAGAAAAGCATAAAGACTGTGGACATGAAGATCATTTTCATATGACACATCCAGATACAGAATGGGAAAGTTGTATTGAGCACAGTATAAAAATAGGGCTTGGAACAGATCAATATGAATTAATTGAAATATAGAAATGGTAAAAGGGTATGCAGCGCATACCCTTTGATTTTAATTAGATGGAATTATTTTATAACGCTGCAAATGTCTGTAATGCATGGCTTTGGCATAGAAGCTGATGATGTTCTGTAAAATATGCTTCTGTACCAGGAACAATTATGCCTTGATTTGCATATTCAGCTAAAATATTGCAGACTTTGTTGAAAACTTCCGGTGAATGACTGCTTTTGTGTAAAATCAAATAATATAAAGCTCTGTCAGTGTCTTTAAACAAGGAGTTTTCTCCATCATAAAAGTCAACCAGAATATGTGCAAGTCTTGTAATATCTGTTAGATTATGAAAAACAAATAACTTGGTAAGATCAATCGGGACGTTGACATCTTTAGAAGAGACTGCTGTGGTGGTGTTGTTAGGAACCATATCTTTTAAAGGAATGAAATCATCAGAAGAACCCTTTTTTTCCTCTGAAATTTTCTTAAACAAACCTAAAATATCGTCTGCGCCTTCTGCAAACATTTCTTCCATATTTTCATTGGGATATTCGTCATATCCTTCCGGCATATCGGAAAACTTAGAAAAACGCGTATCCAATTCTTCGGGATATTCCACTTTTGTAATGATTAAAATAATTGCTTCTGGTGAAAGTGGGATTGCTTCTATCATTAATGGTATATCTTCTGCCTCAAAACCAAGTTCATAATTTGCCTGCTGCATCATGTCCTGAAAAAGCATTTTTGCCTTTTCAGTACCATATGCCAGTTCACTTAATTTTAGATGTCGGTTCGAAAGATCTTTCTGTGTTAAAGTACAGCGGATTTGATTGTCATTTACTTTTTCAATTTTCATTCTTCCACATCCTTATTTGAATTATCAGGTTATTCATACGGCAGTAGGCCGCATTTCCATATAAATTATAATCAAATAAGTATGGGATGTAAAGACTGATTTCATATAAAATCTTTCTAAAATATCTAAAATAATAGAAAAAACTATTGCAGACAAAAAACAGTTATGTTATATAATATCACAAGAGATGCTTTTTCCGGTAAAAATTAGGAAGGAGCGAGGAATATTCAAGAAATAATCTGGTTTGGCCGGTATCTTGTTCTTTCAGAACTTGGAAAAGGAAGCGGCAGCATTGTATATCTGGTCAGACATCAAACACTAGGCGAGTATCGGGCAGTAAAGCGTATCTTAAAAGATTCCGATGCCGTCTGGAAGATTCAGGAAGTATCTGTTCTGAATCGTCTGAAACACCCACGAATTCCCAAAGTATATGATATGGAAGAGGATGATGAAGCCTACTATATTATAGAGGAATATATTGAGGGTGAATCTTTAGAAGCGCTTATGCTTCAGTCATTATTTATTACTCCAGATTTTATTTATCATACGATTATGGAAGTTGCGGACATTTTAGATTATATGCATCATGTATATCCGGAGCCTGTTATTTATCAGGATTTGAAGTCAGAACATGTTATTATAGGAAAAGACGGCGTCCGGCTGATTGATTTCGGCATAGCTTCCTGTTTAAAAAAGAGGGGGAATAAATATCAAAATTATGGGACCCCAAATTTTTGCGCGCCAGAAAAACGAGCAGAGGCAAAAGTCAGTGTTCAAACAGATGTTTATAGTATAGGAAAACTTTTGGAAGAATTAATTCGCGCAGAAGGAACACATAAGTCCCAGTATCTTTTGCATATTGTAAAAAAAGCTACAAATCCTGAGCTTTCAGATCGTTACGATTCGATTCGGGCATTTTGGGCAGATTTTGCAAACTATATGCAGTCAGATAAAAATTCAGTTTATCAAAAGCATCTCTTAAAAAAAATAGTCATCGCCGGCAGTCAGCCGCGCATAGGAACAACTCATCTGTCAATCTCATTTACCGAATATCTGAATCGAAAGAATCTATCGGCAGTCTATCAGGAAAGAAATCCCAGTGATAATATGCGAATGTCCATTCGTCAGGGTGGCTTTACGAAAGAGGGCGGTCTTTACCGCAGAAGGAAATTTTTTGGTATGCCTGCATATGGAGAAGGTGTTGAAGTAAATTTCCCAGAAGACTCTGTTGAAATTTTAGACTATGGGACGGATCTTCATGGGGCATTGTCTGAACAGGCGGATTTATTTCTGCTGGTTATGGGGTGCAAGGAATGGGAAATTGAATACGGAAAAACTGCATTTGAAACTGTCAGACAGGCAAAAAATCTCATTTTAGTAGCAAATTATGGCAGTAAAAAGCAGGCAAAACAGTACGCAAAAGAATATAAGCAGACTGTATATTGTTTCCCATTAGATGAAAATCCCTTTCATATGACAAAGGAAAAGGAGGGGTTGTTTGAAAGACTGCTGGAAAAGCATTGGAATTGCCGGAAGTATTCGTGGCAGTGGCGTGACACATTTATCTGTGGCATTGGCAAATTATGCAGCAAGTGGATTAGGTAAAAAAACCGCTTATCTGGAACTTTATGCAAATGGAGAAATTGCGCATTGGAAGAAAGCAGGCGCAGAAGGATATTTCACAGACAAAAAAATCCACTATTATCCGAAGCTAAAACGAGAGCAGATACCAATTCTTTTAAATTGTGATTACGAATGTGTGATTATGGATTTTGGTGACGAATATATCTGTTTTCGGGAAGAACTGCTGCACTGTGATAAAAAAGTTTTTCTTTTAAACTTAAATCTTTGGCAAAACTTTTATGCTAAAAAGTTATTAGACATGATACGAAAGGAAGAGTGGGGTAATATACAACCGCTGTATGCCAGTGCGAATGTACAAAAGAAGATAAAACTGGAATTGGAAAATTACTATGGGATACAAATAGAAAAAATTCCGTTTATACCTGATCCAGTGTGCATTAAATCAGATATTTTTGCCTGTTTCGACAGGATTTTAGGACACTCTGCCGCAAAGGCAAAAAGAAAAAATTTGCCAATTCCCATTTGGAAGAAAAAATAGTTTTCACAAAATACAGTTGTACATTCTTTAGGTAAAGTGAGGGAGTTGGATATGGTGAACGAGCGGATGCAGCTGTTTATCGAACTGCATGAGATTGAAAAAAAGGGGATTTCACTGTGGCTGGAAGGAATGCCAAGCAATTCTCTTGGGATTACAAATGCAGTCTTTATCAATGAAGAAAACGCATATATGCGGGACTATGTCTATGATGAGGGGGTGTTAAAAGAGCTGAGGTTTGATAAGGTATTTCATCATTAACGCAATTCAAATCCAGCAGATAACGATTATTTTGTAACTATTAATTTGGGATTATTGTATAGAATACATTTGATTCTGGTTCCTCAATGCCGGATAAAATGTTAGATAAAAAGATAAAAGACAAAATAGCTGCTGCAGCCATGTGTAAAAATCTGGTTGCAGCAGTCTGCTTTTATTCTAATATAAATAGAGACAGGTGTTTAATCCGGAACAGGACTCAATTTTATAAGAATAGACAAAATAAAATGATTTGAAAGTAGACAAGGGTATGGTATACTAATGAAGGTAAAATAATTTAAAGGCACGTAATGAAGAAGTATACGCAAGGAGGACGTACAGATGGAGAAAAGGCGCAAGCAGTCTGTCATACTAGCAGCAGTAGTTATCGTCATAATTATTATAATTTTATTTGCAGGAAAGATTATCAGTAAATATACGCCATCAAAAGAAAAGGTGGATTTATCAGAATATTTTGGTGTGACAAAGGCAGAGTCAGCTGCAATTGTATTAGACCATAAGATAATTAAGCCGCAGGCAGTTATCAGAGACGGAATGGCTTATCTTGATTATGAGACGGTAAAAGAACTGTTTAACAGCCGATTCTATTGGGATTTTAATGAAAATCTTTTGTTGTACACAACTCCTTCAGACGTAGTATCAGCAGCAGCTTCCAGCAAAGATTATTTTGTAACGAAACAGAAAGAGACAGAAAATTACGTTATTGTGTACGCAGATGCCGATACGGCGTATATCGCGATGGAGTATATTAAAAAGTTTACAGATTTGGATTATCGTTTTTACCAGGAACCGAACCGAATTGTCGTGACTACGGATTGGTCTGATTATAGAGCAGTTCCAGTCAAAAAAGAGACGCAGATTCGACATAAGGGAGGTATTAAAAGCCCTATTTTAGCAGATGTGGAAAAAGACAAAGAGTTGATTCAGTTAGAACAGGGAGACGATTGGGATAAAGTTGCCACTGAGGATGGTATTATCGGGTATATCCGTAATAAAAAATTAGGAGAAGCAGTTGAGAAAAGTTATGGACATACACCTTTAAAGGAAGAATTTACACATATCTTAAAAGAGGAAAAGATTACCATGGGCTGGCATCAGGTGACAATTGCAGAAGCAAATAACACCGTAGCAGATACAATTTCCCGTACAAAAGGTTTAAATGTGATTTCTCCGACATGGTTTTACTTAAATGACAATAATGGTACATTAATGAGTCTTGCGAGTGCAGAATATGTGCAGTACTGCCACAATCAGGGAATTGAAGTTTGGGCTCTTGTCAGTAATTTGGAAAATGACGCCGTCGATTCTTCAGATGTGCTCAACCATACTTCAAAGAGGACAAACATGGTAAATCAATTAATTGCCTCGGCAATACAATATAATTTTGATGGAATTAATGTAGATTTTGAATCTTTAAGCAAAGAAGCGGGCGACGGATACATTCAATTTATACGCGAGCTTTCCTTAAAGTGTAAAAATAACGGAATCATTTTATCTGTTGATAATTATGTGCCGACAGAGTACACTGCTTTCTATAATAGGAAAGAACAGGCGAATTTTGCAGATTATATCATTATAATGGGATATGACGAACATTATGCAGGTTCGGATGAAGGATCTGTTGCTTCTATTGGATTTGTTACACAGGGAATTAAAGATACTTTAAAAGAAGTTCCGGCGGAACAGACAATCTTAGGAGCGCCGTTCTTTACAAGGGTCTGGACAGAAACGCCAAAAGAGCCGGATAACGATATGGAGGCGGCATCAGAAGATTATGTACCGTATGATTTGACTTCTCAGGCAGTCAGCATGGAAGAGAGCTGGAATATGGTAAGCGTCAACGGTATTGAACCGACATGGTCAGAAGCGGAAGGACAATACTATGCAGAATATATAAATGATGGGAAAACCTATAAAATATGGCTGGAAGACTTGAAATCTATGGAACTGAAACTTCAGGCAGCAGCAGCAGAAAATCTCGCAGGCATGTCATTTTGGAAACTTGGATTGGAAGATGTCAGAGTGTGGGATACTGTTTTAAAATATATGAATTAAATGAATAAAAATGCAAATGTTTTTATTTTGTACTTGTTTTTATACATAAAGATGTTACAATTAATAATATTTATGAAGAAAGGTAGGAGTAAAAATTATGAAAAAGACAGCAGTAGTTTTATTTTTAGCAATGACAATGGCTTTCGCAGGCTGCGGAGAGAAGGATGATGCAAGTACGTCAAATTCCAACTCTTCTAATACACAAGATAACGCAGAGCTTGAGGGTAATGGATCTGATACTCAGTCAGAAGACAATTCAAATGAAGATGCAGCCCAGGGCAGCGGCGTGCTTGCAGACGGAATATTGAACGTAGGGACAAACGCAGAATTCCCTCCATTTGAGTTTGTCGGAGATGATGGTGAGCCGGCTGGTTTTGACATAGCATTGATTGAAGCAATTGCTGAAAAACTTGGCGTAGATGTACAGGTTGAAAACATGGAATTTGATTCTTTGGTTGCGTCCATAGGCAGCAAGATTGACGTTGCAATTGCAGGTATGACAGTTACAGAAGAACGTAAGAATATGGTGGATTTTTCTGATGAATATTATGAGGCGGTACAGTATATTATCGTTCCCTCAGATTCAGAAATTGCATCTGCAGCAGATTTAGAAGGAAAAAATATTGGCGTTCAGCTTGGTACGACTGGAGATTTTATTGTAGAAGAGATTAAAGATGCATCAGCTGCACAGTATAACAAAGCAGTAGACGCAGTAAATGATTTGCGCAACGGAAGAGTAGACGCTGTTATTATTGATAAAAATCCGGCACAGGTTTTTGGGGAGCAGTTTAAAGATGAAGTCAAACTTTTTGATGGAGAAAGTCCTGAGTTTGGGTTTGAAAAAGAATATTATGCAATTGCTCTTCCAAAAGGAGATGAAGAATTGGCAAAGAGTATAAATGATGCACTTGCAGAACTCAAAGCAGATGGAACGTTTGATGAATTAGTCAGCCAGTATATTGGAAACTAAAAATACAGAAGTGGAGAAAATCAATGAATGAGTGGTTTGCAGATGTGGCGAATAAATTCCAGATTGCCTTTATTGAAGGGGAACGCTATAAGTTATATTTAAGTGGTTTGGGTGTTACATTACAAATTTCGTTATTTGCGGCGATATTAGGTGTGGCGATTGGTATTGTGGTCGCATTGATGAAACTGTCTGTCAGAAAAAACGGAAAACGTTCTGTTTTTTCATACATAGCGCAGATTTATATTGATGTTATCCGTGGTACGCCATCTGTACTTCAGCTTTTAATTATGTGGTTTATTGTTATGACGAACAGTAAAAATGGCGTACTGGTAGCAGTTTTGACTTTTGGAATCAACAGTGGGGCGTATGTAGCTGAAATTATGAGAGCTGGGATTTTGGCTGTTGACCATGGGCAAATGGAGGCAGGGCGTTCACTAGGGTTGTCAAAAGGGCAGACTATGCGTTATATTATTCTGCCGCAGGCAGTCAAAAATGTACTTCCGCCTATCGGCAATGAATTTATTGTACTCTTAAAAGAGACAGCGATTGTCGGTTACGTCAGCCTGTCAGACCTGACTAGAACTGCAAGTCAGATTTCTTCCAGAACATTCGAAGCATTTATGCCGTTAATCGGCGCCGCAGTTATCTATTTTGTTATCATTAAAATATTGAGCAAATTAATCGAATTGTTAGAGAGGAGGCTGCGCAAAGGTGATCACCGTTAAAAATCTGCATAAATCATTTGGAAAAGTTGAAGTATTAAAAGGCATTGATTATAATGTAGAAAAAGGAGAAAAAATAGTTATAGTTGGCCCGTCCGGTTCCGGAAAAAGTACATTTTTACGCTGTATGAATCTCTTAGAAGTTCCAACCAGCGGTGAAATCTGGTTTGACGGACAGTTAATCACAGATCCGAAAACAAATATCAACAAAGTCAGAGAGCATATGGGCATGGTATTTCAAAATTTTAATCTGTTTAACAATCTGACAATATTAGATAATATCACATTAGCGCCGACGAAATTAAAACTGATGGATAAAGAACAGGCACAAGAAACGGCGTTAAAGCTTTTAAAAAGAGTGAATTTGACAGAAAAAGCAGAGGCTTATCCTTCGCAGCTTTCTGGTGGTCAAAGACAGAGAATTGCAATTGTGCGATCTCTTGCCATGAATCCAAAAGTAATGCTTTTTGATGAACCGACTTCAGCTCTTGATCCTGAAATGGTAGGCGAAGTTTTAGATGTAATGAAAGAACTTGCCGACAGTGGTATGACGATGGTAGTTGTAACGCATGAAATGGGGTTTGCGAGGGAAGTTGGAAGCAAAGTGTTGTTTGTGGATGAAGGAATTATTATGGAGGAAAATACGCCGGAGGAATTTTTTAAAAATCCGAAAAATCCAAGGCTAAAGGATTTTCTCTCAAAAGTATTGTAATTTATATCATTTTTGAAGCCAGAATTATGCTTGCAGCAATTCCGCTAATTGTAGCAAAAAGCGCTCCTGGGAGTGTAAAGCGTGTCTTTTTTACATGAACATGCATAAAATAGATACTCATTGTATAAAAAATAGTTTCGGTACAGCTCATCATAATTGAGGTTATG
>OFFJ01002667.1_pt1 | contig 11129 bp, 9 predicted proteins | sample 1521261 | NCBI WGS metagenome assembly OFFJ01 (sample SAMEA3504122, study PRJEB24116) | mouse gut metagenome | biome: mouse gut; feature: mouse-associated habitat; material: faeces | place: Denmark | collected 2011 | reverse complement strand
GCAGCGACTATAGCCATGTGATCGAGAAAAGACCGGATTTCCTGATCGCAGGGGACATGAGTCGGTTCGGGAAGGAGGAAGGGTACTGGAAGGAGTATACGTTCCGGGATGCGAAGGAAGATCCGTTAGAGACGAAAGCCGGGGATATAGAATTGCTGAATGATAATTTTTATGATGAATTTTCACCCATTTCCCCGGAGGTGAAGGAGAGGATTCTGGGACTTGAGGGGGTACGGCGGGAGACATCGCGGGTCGTGGAAGGGGCATATATGGTCCAGACGATTGCCGTACAGGCGATATGGCCATTTGATGGGGCGCAGGAATGGACGGAATATGCTGTCGGTGAGGTAGACGGTTTTCCCATGTGCGAAAGTTTTGAGGTGGATGTTGTCCAGATATTGACCGATGAGGAGATGGATGCGCTCAGACAGTATGTAAAGGAGCGTGGCCTGGCGGTGGATATGGACCGCCTGGAGGATGGTACCGGCGTGGCGATTCTCCATGACTTTGGGCTGTCGCCGAAGGAAAAGGAAGGGGCGGCAAAGGCTGTGGGGAAACCGGTGTACTTTACAACTATTATGACGCGGGAGAAGAGTCTGGCGAACAGTCGCCTAGAATGGTGGGAGAGTGTCGATGAGGAGCTCTACCCGAAGGAGAAACAGTCGGAGGTCTTTTCGCTGAGCGGCTACTTTGACAGTCAGGAAGAGGACTTTCCGGAAATCCATCGGACCTGGCACGGCGCAGAGGGAATGACGTATTTTTTGATTAGTGAGAAGGGATTTGAAAAGCTGCCGACTGAGAAAAAGACTTTTTGCATGGAGCTTGATGTAGAGGAAGGAAGAGAACCAGAGGTTAAACGGGAAATCATGAATATCTGTCTGGAGGAGAACCGGAGGCGGGATGAGACTCCCGGAACGGGCGGAAAAGGAGAAGGCGAGGCAGGGATCTTTGCTATCTGCAAGTCAGATCTTTTGGCGCAGGCAGAAGGGTATATCCGGGGAAACCGGATGCTTTTTGGGAGCATCAGCGCGGTGCTTTTGCTTGCGGGGGCGGCGAATTTCCTGAATGTGATGGTTACGGGGATCCTGTCACGGAAAAATGAATTTCAGATTATGGAGTGCGTGGGGATGACAAAGAGACAGAAGAAAATCATGCTGACGATGGAGGGGGCGTGCTATGTTTTTGCAGTGTCAGTGGCGGCGGCAGTGTCAGCGGCGGCGCTGATAATTTTTTAAGTTTGCGGACAAGTCCGGCATCCTGTCAATCAAGTCAAACGATACATTTATTGGCTTGATTGACGAGATATGCTGTGGTATGATCAGATAATAAAAATCAGGGAAGATGATTATGACCCAGACAATTAATTGTTTTTAAGAAAATTGTCTGAGTAATGGATTTCATTGTCGTCTGTGATGAAAATGGCGTCCACATTGTCCAAAAGATTTACTAATTTCATGCCTTCTTCATATCCAAGCAAAAAGCAGGTGGTGCTCATGGCGTCCGCAGTCAGCGATGAATCGGTAATGATCGTTACGCTGGACAGGTTGTTTTTACAGGGACGTCCGGTGTTCGGGCTTAGAATATGGTGGTACAGTTTCCCTTTCTTTTCAAAAAAGCGCTGGTAGGTGCCGGTAGTGACAACCGATTTGTCAGCCACTTTGACGGAAGTGATCGGTTCGCCGGTCTCATCGAAAGGACGCTGGATCCCGATATTGTACTTGGAGCCGTCAGTTTTTGTGCCGAGAACCAGTACGTTCCCGCCTAGATTGATGATGGCGTGCTTTACATTTTTAGATACAAGATAATCTTTTATCCGGTCTGCGATATATCCTTTGGCAATAGCTCCCACATCCAACGAGGCTTTGCTGTCCGTGAGCTTTACCCTGTTGTCTACGATCATGATATTGCGGTAGTTTACATGTCTTCTTGCAGATTTAATCTTTTTCTGGGATGGAACAGAAGGCTTTTCGGCATGAAAATCCCATAGCTTTGATACAGAGCCGATGGTAATGTCAAACAGTCCTTTGGACATATCGCCGTAGTACATGCCTTTTTCGAGCAGCGTTATCGTATCGTCAGATACTTCTACGAATTTTCCTTTTGCGTTATTGATCTGGGAGATCTCACTGTCTTCATTGGACTTGGAAAACTTTGCGTCGTATTCTTTACAGAGCTTTTCGCAGCCTTTTATCACACTTTTGTCTACCGGATCAAGAATCTCTATGCTGATCACCGTGTCAAACAGTGTGTCGGTGTATGTCAGATCCTCTTTTTTAGTCATGCCGGAACATCCGCTTATAAGCAGGGCCGCTGCGGATATCAGGGCAGTTAGTTTTTTTATCTTCATATAACACTCCTTGAGTTAATATATTATGATGCCAGAATTCTAAAGACATGTTTATTCATGTAAGCATGGATGATATGACTTTTTAACGCTTGTATCATATTATAACAGTGAAAAAGAAGATATGCAATCGAACATGTGGTTGCGAAAGAGGATTTATTGTGATAGAATAAGTTTGTAATCAGAGAGGGCGTGTGAATATGAAATTGGAGTTAAAAAAGTTTCATTTGAAAGAGAAGATTGATCTGCAAAAGAAAGATTGGGTTCTGATAGCTATCATTATATTCGTGGCGGGGCTTGCCTTCTTGATGCATCACTTTATCGGCGGAAAGGGCGCCGGCTGCGTGACGGTTAAAGTAGAAGGCGAGATACAGGGAGTATACAGTCTTGCCGAGGATCAGGTCATTGAGATCAATGACGGGACGAATATTTTAGAGATCCGGAACGGTACTGCGGATGTGACGGGGGCGGACTGCCCGGATAAGCTCTGTGTGAATCAGAAAGCGATCTCGAAGAACGGGGAGAGTATTATCTGTCTTCCGAATAAAGTGGTAGTGACGGTGGACAGCAGCGAGAACAGCGAATTTGACGCAGTGGCGCAATAGAAGATAGTCCGGACAGGAATGTAATGGATCATAAAGAAAGAATCAGGCGGGAGGAGAGCGGGTTGAGGAACGAAGTTGCGTATTTTGGCGTGTTTACAGCGTTGGCGCTGATTTTCAGTTATGTAGAGACGCTGATTCCCATATCCTTTGGAGTACCCGGAGTAAAGATTGGACTTGCCAATCTTGTCGTTGTGATAGCGCTCTATAAGATTGCGCTTAAGGAAGCTTATCTGTTATCTGTAGTGCGGGTTCTTTTGGCGGGCTTTTTATTCGGGAATTATTTTAGCATTATTTACAGCCTTGCGGGAGCGCTTCTAAGTCTCACGGTTATGGCAGTCTTAAAGAAGGCGGGGGGTTTTAGCATAATCGGAGTCAGCATTGCGGGAGGCGTATTCCACAATATCGGGCAGCTTTTTGTCGCGATGCTCGTAGTTGAGACGTTCCGGGTGGCTTACTATGTTCCGGTTCTTTTGATCGCAGGGCTTTTAACGGGCTGTGTGATAGGGATACTGTCTCAGGAGATGCTGCGCCGGCTGACGCACTGGAGAGTGGACGGCTAAGGAACTGTCACGGAATAAAATAAGAACTTCAGGAGGAGATATGATTCAGTTTATAAGAGGAAAGCTTGTATCTGTAGAAGAGGACAGGGCGATCGTGGATGTAAACGGTGTGGGATACGGGATATTTATGTCAGTGCAGTCTCTGAGCCTGCTGCCTCAGACGGGTTCGGAGGTAAAGATACATACCTATCTGAATGTAAAAGAGGATGCCATGCAGCTTTTTGGTTTCCTGACAAGGGATGATCTTATGATTTTTCGTCTTCTGATCGGTGTGAACGGGATCGGGCCGAAGGGAGGACAGGCGATCCTGTCAGTCTTGTCGCCGGATGATCTGCGTTTTGCAGTGCTTGCCGGTGATGTGAAGGCAATCTCAGCGGCGCCGGGAATCGGGAAAAAGACAGCGGAAAAGCTGATCTTAGAACTCAGGGATAAGCTAAAGATTGAGGATGCGCTGGAGCATAAGGTATCAGAGACAGTCGATTCCGGGAGGACGGGGAAAGGCGCGGATCATGTGCAGAGTGAGGCGGTTCAGGCGCTGGTTGCGCTGGGATATGGAAGCACCGAAGCTTTGAGGGCAGTGAAGCAGGTTCCGTCAGATGAGGGAACGGATGTAGAGAGTGTGCTGAAAGCAGCGCTTAAGATTTTGCTTTGATGGGAGAAGTAAGGGATAACTATGGGCAGAAGAATCATTACAACAGAGAATCTGGAAGAAGACGTTAAGATAGAGAATCATCTCCGTCCGCAGATGCTGGAAGATTATATCGGACAGGAGAAGGCGAAGGAGACGTTAAAGATATATATTAGGGCGGCGAAGGAGAGGAAAGAAGCGCTTGACCATGTGCTGTTCTATGGCCCGCCGGGGCTTGGGAAGACAACGCTTGCGGGGATCATCGCCAATGAGATGGGGGTTCATATTAAGATTACCTCTGGTCCTGCGATAGAAAAACCAGGGGAGATGGCGGCAATCCTCAATAATCTTCAGGAAGGAGATGTTCTTTTTGTGGATGAGATACACCGTCTGAACCGGCAGGTGGAGGAGGTGCTGTATCCTGCCATGGAGGACTTTGCCATAGACATTATGATTGGAAAGGGGCCCACAGCCCGCTCCATCCGCCTTGATTTGCCCCATTTTACTCTGGTTGGGGCCACCACAAGAGCCGGTCTTTTAACCGCCCCTCTGCGGGACAGGTTCGGAATCATCGACAGGCTTGAGTTTTATTCCATAGAAGAATTGCAGACGATTATCATGCATTCTTCCCGAGTCTTAAACGCAGAGGTGGAACCGGCGGGGGCAATGGAAATGGCAAGAAGAAGCCGGGGAACGCCAAGGCTTGCCAACAGGATTTTAAAGCGGGTGCGCGATTACGCTCAAGTAAAGCATGACGGCGTCATCACGGAAGAAGTGGCAATGACGGCACTTAACCTGATGGACGTGGACAGGATGGGCCTCGACCATATTGACAGAAATATTCTCATCACCATGATAGAAAAATTCGACGGCGGCCCCGTGGGGCTCGATACTCTTGCGGCGGCAATCGGGGAGGATTCGGGAACTATTGAGGACGTATATGAACCCTACCTTTTAAAAAACGGTTTTATCAACCGGACGCCCCGGGGCAGGACAGTGACAGATTTTGCATATCGCCATTTAGGGCTTGAAATTCCCGGATAATCTGTTTATAATAAATGCTGTATAGGCAGAAGACAAAGTGATACGTTTGGTATACAAGAGGGGTGGGCGCATGTCGGCAAAAACAGATACGGAAGTAATTATCGGAGGTAAGGTCTTTACCTTAAGCGGATACGAAAGCGAGGAGTATCTGCAGAAAGTGGCGTCCTACATTAACAATAAAATGTCGGAATACGCAAAGGTGGAATCCTACAAAAGACAGCCCCTGGATATGCAGAACGTTCTTCTTCAGCTCAACATCGCCGACGATTACTTTAAGGCCAAACGGCAAATCAGCCTGCTCGAGGAGGAGATTCAGGGCAAGGAAAAGGAGCTTTATAACTTAAAGCACGAACTGATTGCCACCCAGATTAAGTTGGAAAACACCGAGAAAAACGTCAAATCCCTTCAAGGCGAGCTGAACGAAAGCGCAAAGAAGATTATAAGGCTTGAAACGGAATTGAAAAACTGACTGGCTGTCATCTTATTGTAACAAACGCTGCCGCGCTTCGCGGGCCAGCTTATTGTAAAAATACTGCTGCATTGACGATTGATATGTGGGAATCGAAGGTGTGGCAGTTTTTTTGATATTTATTAAGGAAAAAGGAATTCTCATGAAAAAACCGGAATTACTGGCTCCGGCCGGAAATTATGAAGCTCTGCTGGGCGCCATAAACGCCGGCGCGGACGCCGTTTATCTTGGCGGAGAGCTTTACGGGGCCAGAGCATACGCAGACAACTTCACACAGGATGAAATACTTTCGGGGCTCCGCATGGCGCATCTTTTTGGCAGAAGGATTTATCTTACCGTCAACACGCTCGTAAAGGAAAAAGAGCTGGACGGGCTGTATGATTTTCTTCTCCCCTTTTATGAGGAAGGGCTGGACGGCGTTATTGTGCAGGATTTGGGCGTTCTGCGCTATATCAGGACACGCTTTCCGGGGCTTCCCATCCATGCAAGCACTCAAATGACGCTTACAGGACGCTATGGCGCACAGCTCATGAAAGACGAAGGCGTTTCAAGAATCGTGCCTGCCAGAGAGCTTTCTCTGGAGGAAATCAGGAAAATCAAACAGGAAACGGACCTGGAGATTGAGGCGTTCATCCACGGCGCCATGTGTTACTGTTATTCGGGACAATGCCTTTTCAGCAGTATTCTCGGAGGACGCAGCGGCAACAGGGGAAGGTGCGCACAGCCCTGCCGTCTGCCTTATAAGACAGGGGGCGGAGAGGAATGTTATCCCTTAAGTATGCGGGATATGCGCACCATAGATATTCTTCCGCAGCTGATAGACGCCGGGATTGATTCTTTTAAAATAGAAGGGCGGATGAAAAAGCCGGCCTATGCGGCAGGCGTGACTGCCGTCTACAGAAAATATATTGATTTATATGTAAAGGACAGAGAAAACTACCGGGTTGACAAAAAGGATTTGGAGGTTCTAAACGCTCTTTATATCAGGAGCGAAACCAGCGACGGATATTATATGCGCAGAAACGGAAAGGAAATGATAAGCCTTTCTTCACCGGCCTACTGCGCGACGGATGAAAAGCTGCTTACCGATATCGAAAACAGATTCCTTAACGGCAAAATGACAATCCCGGCGAAGGCTGAAATATTCCTGACGGCAGGCAAAGAAGCCCTCCTTAGGCTGACGGCTTCTTTACCGGAGGGGGAAAAGACCGCTCCCGCACGGCAGGTATACACAGCAGAGGGAAAAGCGGCGGCAGATTGCGCGCCCAGGCCTTCGGGGAAAGCAATCACTGTCACCGTAAAGGGCGATGTGGTTCAGCAGGCTGTGAAACAGCCTCTGTCAGCCGATAAAATCAGAGAGCAGATTCAAAAAAGCGGCAACAGCTTTGTACGTATAGAAGCAGTAGATGTACGTCTTGGCGAACCCGTATTTCTTCCCGTCAAAGCCCTGAACGAACTGCGCCGCAGATGTGTGGAGGCTTTGGAAACGGCCGTTATCAGGGAAAACGGTTTTAAGGAAAAACGCTGTCGCGGCAGCTTTCCCGGAAAATCCAGGACTCATACTGACCAGACTCCGCCATCCCGGCTGTATGTACCGCAGCTACAGGTATCTGTGCAGACCGCAGCCCAGATGGAAGCTGCTCTTAAAGCTTCCGTATCCCGCATTTATCTGGATTACGGCCTGCTTACAGAACCGGCGTTTGGGGCAAAGCTTTCTGAGCTGACGCAGGCTCGCCCCCGGCCGGAAATTTACGCTGCCACCCCTTACATCACAAGGGACGATAATCTCCGTTATCTGGAAATCCTGGCGGAATCCTTTGAGGAGGGGCGGATTGACGGCGTCCTTGTGAGGAATCTGGAAAGCTATGGCTTTTTATCCGGGCGGATTCCCGCCGGAAAGCTGGTAATCGATGCAGGGCTTTATGCGTGGAACCGGGAAGCGCTGCTTTTCTGGAAAGAAAGAGCCGGGGAATTTTATCTTCCCATAGAAGGAACGCGGCAGGAATGGAAGGAGCTTCTTCGCGCCGTGCCGGAGCTGACAATGAAAGCCTCCGCAGTCGTCTATGGCTTACTGCCAATGATGGTTACGGCAGGGTGCCTTAAAAAGACGTCGGGCAAATGTGACAAAAGACCGGAAATCCTGACATTAACAGACAGGTATGAAAAACAATTTCCTGTTTATACAGACTGCCGGAGCTGTTATAATGTAATTTATAACAGCGTGCCGCTTTCTCTCCACGGAATGTTTTCCGCAAAGGCTTCCGGGACGAAAAGCCAAAAGCCTTCCGCAGGGAATCGGACTGCCGGGACAAAGGCTTCCGGGGACGTATTCTTTCGGGGAAATTACCGGCTGGACTTTACTTTGGAAAGCAAAGAGGAGACTTCCAAAATCATTAAATATTTTCAGGAGCTGCCCGCGCAGTACAGGGAGCCTGTTTACAGGGAATATACCACAGGACATTATAAAAGAGGAGTTGAATAGATGGAAATTTATATCAGCGAATTTTCCAAATATGTAATTGCATTGCTGATAGCTTTATATACTTTTGAGTGTTTTGCCGTATTTCGATATGAAAATGAGGAGGACCGGCAGGGAATTTATTTCAGACAGAGCTTTTGGATGTTTACCCTGCACTTTTCCTGTTTTGTCGTGATTTGTTTTGAAAAAAAAGATATTTCCTACCTGTTTTTTTACGCCTTTGCGCAGATTGTTCTCTATGCGGTAAATGTTTTGTACCGGATGATTTATCCAAGGTCAAACAGGCTTGTGGTCAACAATATGTGTATGCTGCTTGGCATTGGTTTCGTCATTCTGGCAAGGCTCGATATCGGGAAGGCGGTAAGGCAGCTTATTATCGTAACCGTATCGCTGGCAGTTGCCCTTTTGATTCCGTTTTTTGTCCATAAATTTAAGTTTTTAAAGAATCTCAAGTGGATTTACGCCCTGGTGGGAATCGCGGCGCTTTCCGTTGTGATGATTTTGGGACAGACCACTTACGGGAGCAAGCTTTCCTACTCCATAGCCGGACTTAAATTTCAGCCTTCCGAGTTTGTCAAAATCCTGTTTGTTTTCTTCATTGCCAGCGCCTTGTACGAGGCTTCGGGCTTTTTCGAGGTGTTTACCACCGCGGTGGTGGCGGCGGCCCATGTGATTGCGCTGGTGATTTCAAAGGATTTGGGAAGCGCGCTGATTTTCTTTTTTGTGTATGTGCTGACAGTGTTTGTTGCCACCGGAAACTATTTGTATCTCCTTTCGGGAATTGCGGGGGGCTGTGGGGCCTCCTATATTGCATGGCAGGTTTTTACCCATGTTCAGGTGAGAGTGCAGGCGTGGAAAGACCCGTGGAGCGTGATTGACGCGGAGGGGTATCAGATTACCCAGTCGCTGTTTGCAATCTCCAGCGGAAGCTGGTTCGGGCTGGGGCTTTTTAAGGGAACCCCGCAGTCGATTCCTTTTGTGGAGACAGACTTTATTTTTTCTGCCATTGCCGAGGAGCTGGGGAATATTTTTGCGGTATGCCTGATTTTAATCTGTGTCAGCTGCTTTATCATGTTCATGAATGTTGCGGCGAAGCTTCGGGATAAATTTTATCAGCTCACGGCATTCGGGCTTGGCGTTACCTATATTTTTCAGGTGTTCCTCACCATTGGCGGCGGGATCAAGCTGATCCCCCTGACAGGGGTAACATTGCCTTTTATCAGCTACGGAGGCAGTTCCGTAATGACTACGATGATTATGTTTTTTATCATCCAGGGTATCTATATCCGGCTGCAGCATAAAAACCAGACAGGCAGCTTACGGAACTGAAATCAGGAGATGCGCGAATGTACCGGGCAGCATACGAAATCGGAATAACGAAAGGAAACGAGAATGGACAAAACAGCAACGAAACCTGCACAGAAGAAGCGTCAAGACGAAGTCACCGCCCGGAAAGCCAATGCACGCTGTATTGACAATAAACGGGAACTGTTTGTCACAGGCCTTTTTTTCGTTGCGGTGTTTGCAGGAATGATAGCATATCTTGGGTACTTTGCGGCAACCAGTGAACAGGAGATGCTCAATAACAGTTATAACTCCAGGCAGGAAATCCTTCTGTCCCGAAACTACAGGGGTACCATCTATTCCAGGGACGGGGAAGTGCTGGCCGAAACCGTGCTGGATGAACAGCAGAATGAGTCCCGGGTATATCCCTATGAGGAGCTGTTCGCCCACATTGTGGGATATTCCACCAAGGGACGCATGGGTGTGGAGGCACTGGCCAATTACTATCTGATCAATACCAGTACGTCTCTGAGCAATAAGGCGGCCAATGATGCGGCCGGGGTGAAGAATCCGGGAAACAATGTCTACACCACTCTCGATGTGAAGATACAGGAAACGGCGGATTCCCAGCTTAATATCTACAAAGGCGCCGTGGTGGTGACGGAAGTTTCCACCGGGAAGATTCTTGCCATGGTATCCCATCCTGATTTTGATCCCAACCGGATCGGTGACATATGGGATTCACTGGTTGCGGATGAGAACAGTTCGGTACTCTTAAACCGTGCCACCCAGGGGCAGTATCCTCCCGGTTCCACTTTCAAGATAATGACAGCGCTGGAATATATCAGAGAAAATCCCGATACCTATGGCAATTACGCCTACCAGTGTTCAGGCACCTATACTTCCGGAGGCAGCAAAATTGACTGTTATCACAGGACAAACCATGGCCAGGTGGATTTTGAACGCTCTTTTGCCAAATCCTGTAACTCTTCCTTTGCCAATATCGGAATGGGGCTGGACAGGGAAATGTTCCGGGAAACGCTGGAAGGGCTGCTTTTTAATCAGCCTTTGCCGCTGACCCTTTCTCACTCCAGGAGCAACATCACCATATCCTCCGATTCAACTGCCAATGAAATGCTGCAGACCTCCATTGGTCAGGGCAAGACACAGATTACGCCCATACATTTGAATATGGTAACTTCAGCCATCGCCAACAACGGCGTGCTGATGAAGCCGTATGTCATTGACCATGTGGAGAATGACGCCGGACGTGTAATCAAATCCTTTGAACCGGAGAACTGCGGGCAGCTGCTCCAGGAAGCCGAAGCGGAGATTTTGAGAGACATGATGACGGCCGTGGTAGAGGAGGGGACTGCCAGGAAGCTTTCCGGTGAGTCCTACACCGCAGCCGGTAAAACCGGTTCCGCGGAATACAACAACAAGGGGGACAGCCATGCCTGGTTTACCGGGTTTGCACCGGCAGAGGCGCCGGAAGTCTGTGTCACGATTATTGTAGAAGGTGCCGGAAGCGGCGGCGACTATGCCGTTCCCATCGCAAGAAGGATATTTGAAGCATATTTTAACGAAAAAAAATAAGTATTGCACTTCCCAAAAGTTTGGATTATACTTATTGTAATTATTTTTTCATAAATACACACCAATCAGGAGGAATTGCAATGCTGGAAGCAACAAGCTGTGGTGGTGTGGTAATTTTTC
>OFFJ01002666.1_pt1 | contig 11130 bp, 10 predicted proteins | sample 1521261 | NCBI WGS metagenome assembly OFFJ01 (sample SAMEA3504122, study PRJEB24116) | mouse gut metagenome | biome: mouse gut; feature: mouse-associated habitat; material: faeces | place: Denmark | collected 2011 | reverse complement strand
AAAGTACCTTCAAATAAAGTGATGAAAACGTCTCCAAATAATCCGCCGAATGACAGTACCCCAGATACTTTATCTCGCTGACATGGCTCACTGTCGTTTTCTGGAGATTGACTTTCAGGAATAGCTTCCCGGTGATGTATGGCACTATGTGCTCCAGCGTCCTTTCCGCGCTCTTTCTGCTCTTGCAGAATATCAGCGCATCGTCCGCATACCTTACGAACCTGTGTCCCCTGCGTTCCAGTTCCTTATCCAGTTCGTTCAGCATCACGTTCCCGCACAACGGGCTCAGTGGACCTCCCTGTGGCACGCCTTCCGGCGTTGCCTGGAATCCGCCGTCTTCCATTACCCCTGCATTCAGGTATCTGTGTATCAGCGATATGACTCGTCCGTCTTTGACTGTCCTTGACAGCACCTCTATCAGCTTGCTGTGGTTGACCGTATCAAAGTACGCTTGTAAGTCCATGCTGACTACATACACATATCCTTCGTCTATTATTTCCCTGCACCTTTTCAGCGCATCGTGCGCTCCCCTTCCGGGACGGAACCCGAAACTGTTGTCTGAGAACTGCTCTTCATAGATAGGGGTGAGTTCCTGTGCTATTGCCTGCTGTATCACCCGGTCTACTACTGTTGGCACTCCTAATTTCCTGAATTTTCCTTTCTCCTCCCTGGGTATCCCTACCCTCCGGACAGGGTTGGGCTTATATTTCCCTTCCCTCAGCTGTTGGACTATTTCAGCCTGATGTCCTCTCAGGTAGGGCAGAAGCTCATCCACCTGCATCCCGTCGATTCCACCAACGCCTTTGTTTGCCTTGACTTTCTTATATGCGGCATTCAGGTTGTCGCTCCTAAGAATCGTGTCCAGCAGTCTCTCCGTCCAAAAATCCGTATTGGTGCCAGGTTTCCAAGCGAACCGCGTTCGCTTTGCAATCCATTCATGGGCGTACACTCCTGTTACCTTTCCCTGTTCCGCAGGTATCTCTTGCAGGTAGTCTTCAATATGAAGTTGTCTGTACTTAGTTCCATGGCTGGTTTCCATTTGGAATTGACACCTCCTACTGTTCAGCCCTTCCCCTGGCGTTTGCAACCGCCTGGGTACTATGGCTTCTGCTGACCCCTCACGGCAAGCTTTACTCCATAGCAGCAAATGTTTTATCGCTTTACCATGTCCGTGAGGTCTCCCCGGGTACCCACACGTTCTTTATCCGCAGAAACATCCTCCCCTGATAGTTCTGCTAACTTATTAGCAATAGATGTAGCCCACTTCGTAATCATTCAAAATCCCCGCTTGTATCAAATCTTGTTGTATATTTGGCGAAAGCACTTATCACATCTTTGGAATAAGAACGTGCAATTTGTGTAGTCAGATGATTTGACAATTCAATCGTTCCTGATGTAATACGATAGATATGTGCCATATTTACAATATAAGAACGATGGGTTCGGATAAATTCACTTGGCAAATGGACAATAATCTTATTTAGGGTAGACATTTGTTCATAGCATTTGCCGTCTACAGTCAATATATCAACATAATGTAATCTGCTCGAAAATGTCAATATATCTGTGTAGGGAATACTTACAATTTCTTGCTTGTTTCGGTAAATGTATGTATTATTAGATAACTCTTTCGCAATTTCATCCAAACACAGAAAAAGAGTATTTTCTTTGACGGGTTTAAGCAAGTAGTTTAAAGCTCTGACTTCATATCCTCGGAATACATATTCTCTAAAGGCTGTTAAAAATACAATAATCCCATGATACCCAGATTCCCGAAGGCGTTTAGCGACCTCAATTCCATTCATTTGCCCCATTTGTATGTCAAGGAAAAATGCTGAAGCCTGTATAGTGGTGCATTCGGAGTTTTTTGAAAAATATTCTTCGCCCGATTTGTATTCGTCAATTTCAATATCCCAATCATATTGCTGCCCATATTTTCTTATTCCATTTTTCAGTCGTTCTAATTCAATCACAGAATCTTCCAGTATGGTTATTTTCATTTTCATAGTAGTTTGTCATTCTCCTTATCTGGTATCATAATATGCACGGAAAAAATTTTATTATCAGATGTAATCTGCAATACGCCATCTGCCTTTTCTACAAGCTCTTTTACTCGTCTTATCCCCAGTCCATGTTCTTTTCCTTGTTTGACACTCAAAATGTCTCCATCAATGCTACATTTTATCACACCATCATAATTATTTTCAATGTGGATCAGTATCATATTCTGGTAAGGTTTAATATAAAAATAAATGTACGGATGCTCGGTTGGATTAGAGATTATAAGTCTTTCTCCTGCTTCAATGGAATTATTCCATATATTTCCAAGTATGGATGAAAGTTCAACAGAATCAAGCGGAAAATTTTCAGGAGCCATAATAGAATATTCTGTCTTAATTCCGTGTTTTTCAGCATAATAAAGTTTGGCGGTAAGTATACAGTCAATAGCAATATTTCCCGTTGCTATGGCACTTTGCGTAGTTGTAAGAGTGTTATGGTATTGCTCTGTATATGCTATAAGTTCATCCCATTTCTTGTCTTTTGCTAATACGTTGATTGCATCCACATAAATCTGCATATCGTGTTTCATTTTTCGTAATCGTTCTGCTGTCTCAGATAAGCTATTGAACTCAGTCCTTTCCAGCTCATAAATCTTTTGTTCTTCCAATAATCGTATGTTTTCTTCTTTTGAATATCCTAGCAGATAAATGTATTGCATCAATGCCAAAAACAAAACAATAAAAAATAAGTTAATCAAAGAGAGTCTTGCCGAAAAGGAAGAATCATCAAATTTATCAACAGATTCCAAAGTCAGCCTTAATATGTAGTGTCCGATTGCAAGTCCAGAAATTGCGATACAAATATATGCAACTTTTTGGAAAGAGGAAAGAGATATGTCTTTATTTCCAATATAATGAAATAACAATACAAAAATCGCTATCATTGCCAAGTACAGCATAGTATATGGCTTTCGCAATTCCCCACCTGATAACAATTCCAAAGATGCTCCTTTATAAAGCGTTACTGGAATAAAGAATGTAATCTGTTCTGCAACTAAACATATAATGGAATATGAGAATCCCCAAAAGATACGGAGAATCAAATTATCACGATAAAACAAAATTGCATATACAATATCTAATACACAAGATGATATCAGGGTGACATAGGATGATATTCCCATTTTATTGAGCGTACATAAAACAGCAAACTGAATGGATACGAAAAGAAACATCCAAACTGCTTGATGTTTATAATTTGCTCGAATATGCAATTTTGTATGGATAAATATTAGAAACAAAGCCAGTTCTAAGAAATTAACAATATATTCCCACATTGAATCAATATATAGCATAGTTTCCACTTCCTTAAATTATTTTTCAAATATAATTTTATCATCAATAAAATGGGTACACAACATAATATGCTACCGTTCGTGCATGTTGGGCTACCATTCGTGCATAGAGGGATTGAAAAAATTAAATACTCTGTTATATTAAGCACATACCATGGTAAACAAATAAAGTTGCCTGAAATTGTCAGACAATTAAGGAGGGGGTGAAAACGATGGACAATAAACAAGTGAACAAGGCACCCCAGAAAAGTGCCCATCTCGTACTTCAAGCGGTGACAGCTATTGCTCGAAGTAATGCAAATTCATTGTGTCGTGGTTTGTTGTATGAACCAAAAGTACCAACGCAGTTAAAAAAATAAAATCAGGAGGAAGTTATCATGAAGAGAATCAAGCAAATGGCATTATCATTAATTATGGCTGCAAGTTTATTGGGAAGTATTCCGTTGACAGCCAATGCAGCAACTGTTTCAACTTCAGAATTTGGAACAATGAACTATTCACTGACAAGAAGTGGTTCAACTGTTACAGCTAAAACTTCTGTTACAAAGACAGCTAACAAATTGATTACAGGTGTTGAGATTCAGGTTAATGCAACAGGTGCAACAGTTGCTACAGCAAGTGTTACAAAGAATAATGCAAAGGTCAACGATGTTATCAAAGTAACCAATTACTCAAGCAGTACTAAACTTGCTTGTTTTTCAAGCCATGAGGCTAGGGGAACAGGTAGCGTTGCTAAATATTTAGCAGAAACATTTTAGCCGTAGTGTCAATATTTGGAGAAGTAGCAGCAAGGGAATAATACTCTTGCGACTATTTTTGTTAGGAGGAATGAAATAATGAAACATATTCGATATATAGTAATGGTGTATGTGATGGTAATTTGTATGGTTTTCTATAGCGGGTGTACTAGTAATCATAACTCATCATCAGATTTGAATACAGATAGTGATTCTGAATTATCATCTATAATAAGCAGCGATGATGAACTTATAAAAAAATCAGAAGGAACAATTATGATGGGATTTCAGCCTGCCGATAAGTATGAATATACCTATTCAGGTTCAGAAATGAACGTTCCACTATATGTTGGAACAATGGATAATTCAGAAAATATTGAAGTCGCTGCAATGTTGTTTTTGAATGGAGAGGTTCAGCCATATTCATATACGTTGAATGGAAAAGTAAGTGAAAAACAAATGGTTCATTATTTTACACTAGGTCCAAATGAAACAATTAACTTTACAGCACTTGTCACACCAATATCTGGTGAAAAAGGTGATGTGATAGGTATGCAATTTGCAACTGTTTTTAAATCGGATTATTTACCAGAGCAAGATGGAAATACATCATTCGGAAATTGCGGAAAAATTAATTCTACAATTTGTATCCCTGTAAATATGCAGGCATCAGGCATAAATGAAACAAAAGCAGATATCGTGAAAACTACTATTACTGATATTCCAGAAGAAACGATGGCAATGCTTGAAGGTCTTGTTACAAATGATACCGATAATCCATTGGATTATTCTTCATATCTTAAAATTAAAACAGAAGACAATAGGAATTGCTTGTATTCTGAGAACGGAAAGTTAAACCTTACGTTACAAATATATGGAGGAAAAGAGGTAGCAAAGAAAATTACATTTTTTATAAATAATGAGCCTGTTAAAGTCGACAATTGCGATTATTGTGAAATAAATACTACAACAGATAAAATGACTGTTTTTGATGTGTGTATAGATGTTTCGGAGTATAAGGAACTTTGCTCATTTTATGCAGTTGCTGCGACAAGTGGTGAAGATTATTTGATTCAAGATGATACAACGCAAAGTGAAAGGTGTTTATTAATAAACAAATAGGTGGATTAAGTGAAAAAAATTAGTTTGTTTTTAATATCAATATTTTGCATATGCCTAATTTCCGCTTGTAGTAGCAAAGAGGATTCAATAGAAATTCAGAATACACAAATAAATGATTTTTCTGAAAAGAATACAGAAAATAAGTCAATTGACGATAAAATTTCGTATGTGGATTTAGAATATGACGAGATAAATAAAAACCTAACTCTTTTAGACTTAGGTTTGAATCAGGTATTACAGGAAGTACCAGTTGAAAGTACGGAAACTCTCGACGCATATCAAAAAATTAAAGACGGTTATGCAATAGTCAAATCAACATTTGAAGAAGATGTAGATAATGCAAAACAGGTAAATGGAATTATAATAAGTAAAGGTTCATCTGATTATAAAACTTCCTATGAATTTATTTCATACGATGAAAAATTGCAGGAAAAGAATGTAATTGACTTGAAAAGTATGATTTCAGAGGAACTGATGACAGAAATTCAAGAGAGTCAGCCAGAACCTAAGATTGATCCTTTAGGTCATCATATTGCATGGAGTACAATAAATGGAATATATGTCCTTAATGTTGAAAGTGGAGAACAAAAAGTTCATGAAATTGAAGAGGATGGTTTCTCTGGATATGAGATTGCTTTTATTGATGAAAATAAGGTAGGATTTTATCAACAGAAAGGAGAAACGACAGTAACTACAAGATATGGATATTGGGATTTGAGTACTGATCAGATAGTTTATGAAGAAGAGGACGATTATAGTCCAAGTCAAATTCGTGTGTCGGGAGAGTGTCTTGTGCTAAATGATAGTGAAGATCCGGCAACACATAGTTCAAGTGGAAAGGTAGTTATATATGATTGCCAAAAGAATCAATCTAACGTATTTCTTGTGGACAATACAGAAAGTACATTTGCTACTGTCACAAGTGACGGAGCATATCTGATTGTGTATGTCTGCTTAGACAATGAATTGATGAAGCACAGGGTACGGATATATCAATTGTCAAGTAAAGAGTGCGTAAACGAAATTCCGTTCTCAACAGAGAAAGGTGTTAGGTTTTACGATTTCTGTAATTCTGAAAACGATTATCTGTTGATAGGAAACGGAGATGCTGGAAAGGTGGTTTATCATGTATTTGCAGCTAAATAACATTTCAAAGAAATATGGGAATTTTAATGCACTTAAATCAGTTAATATGACCTTTGAAAATGGAATATATGGTTTGTTGGGGGCAAACGGAGCAGGAAAAACTACATTGATCAATATTTTGATTGGTGCCTTAAATGCCACGGACGGAGAAATATTTTTAGATGGAACTAATATAAAAAGTTTAGGAACTGACTATCTGAAATTAATTGGTTTTATGCCTCAATATCCGAAATTTTATCCCAATTATAAAGTGGATGAATTTTTGGAATATATGTGCTGCATAAAAGAAATTAAGAAGGCCGAGCGAAAACGCAGGATTAAGGAGGTACTTGAAGCAGTTAATCTCGCAGAACAGAAAAAGAAAAAAATAAAAGAATTATCCGGTGGAATGAGACAACGTTTGGGAATTGCACAGGCACTATTAAACGAGCCAAGAATATTGATATTAGACGAGCCTACGGCTGGTCTTGATCCTGGAGAGCGAATTCGATTTCGTAATATCATTACAGAAATTGCAAAAGATCGAATGATCCTTATCGCAACCCATATTGTTTCTGATGTTGAATACATAGCAAATCATATTATTATGCTGCAAAAAGGGAATGTTATTTGTGAGGGAACGGCAGATGCATTGAGAAATGGTATCAAAGGGCAAGTATTTTCACTATGCGTAAGTGAAGAACAATCAAAGGATATACAAAAAGCGTATTTGGTATCAAACATGAAAAGAGAAAATGATGGAGTTTATTTGAGAGTGATTAGTGATCATGCTCCAGAAGGGGCTAAAATAGTTGAACCGCAGTTAGAGGAAGTATTCTTGTCAATTTTTAAGAAAGAAAGTGATATTCATGAAAATACTATACTTTGAGCTTCGAAAAGAATTTATCAGAAAGTCTTTTTTTTTCATGATGATCATTCTGGTTATAATCAATTTCTTTTGGTTGGAATGGGATTATCATACAAATGGTGGATTCACAGAAGATTATGTAAAAGTAAATGCGTCAGAAAAAGAAAATAAATATTATGAAGAATTACATCAATATTTGGATGGAAAGTTAAATGCTGAAAAAGTATCCTATGTATCCGAAGAATACCAAAGGTATCATAATTTAGTAAGTGGTGATTATAGCACTGAATATGACTCAAGTATGCATACAGGATATGCATTTGGAGATTACAGCCTCTTAACAGTCCACTTTTATAATCCAATCAAGTATCTTATTACATATAAGGAATTGAATGATGGGTTACTTGAAAAAGCAGAGGAAAATATTCGCTTTTTTTCAGATAAAAATAATAAATACGAAGTTGAAAAAAATTCATTCATTTTGGAACATTATAAAAATAGAAATCCATTATATTTTTATGAGACAGGAGGATGGAAACATTTATTATCTTATGACAAATCCGATCTGTTTATCTTGGTGTTGCTAATTGTAGGAATTATTCCAACCTTTTCCAAAGAGAAAAAGAATGCGATGGAAATTATTCAAATTACATCTGCTTATGGACGGAAACTGTATATTCCAATAAAATTGATAGCACATATCTTTGTGGCTGTCTGGCTTGAATTACTATTTGGGATTATCAATTATGTAGTGATTCATATGCAGTATGGGCTAAGTGGAACAAAAATGATGCTGTATTCTATCAATGAATATAGATATACACCGCTTAATATATCTGTAATTGAATTCTATTTACTAGAGGTCTTGTCTAAGTGTATTGGCTTTGCGATTATAGCAGTCATATTGACAATGATTGCCAGACTGATAAAAAATACTTATGCAGCGTTTATTGCGATGATTGGGTATACATCAGTTTTTCTATATTTTAGTGGATTTAATAGTGGAATCACTTTTGTGGAAAATGTTTTGACATTAATCAGTCCATTTTCACTTCTGAAATTAGGAGAACTGGCAACATCGTTAAAAGAAATAAAATTTTGTGGACATTTTATGACATTTCATAGTTTCTTGTATGGTGTACAAGCTACACTAATAGTGATTCTGCTTTGTACCATGCTTGTAATAGAAAAGAGGGGAAAGTGATTTCATGATTCGATCTGAGTTATATAAAGTATTTATAAAACAGCATTTGATTTTATTTCTTTTTGTGTTTCTTTTTCTAAATGCAGCATATCATATTGTTACTGGTTATGATACGACAACGGTAATTCGCAACTCAGAATCATATTATACTTCTTTTTTTGATAAGTATGAAGGAAAAATCACAACGGAGAAGACCACACAGATCAAAGAAGAATATAAAAAACTAGAAAAAGATACTGTAAATATGTTATCTAACAAGCTTGAAAAGCAGGCTTTTGAATCTTTTTACCATGTTTATCTATATGAATCGGATTCAGGAAGCGGATATCTGACGGATACAAGGGGATGGGAGTCGATTCTTTGCCATGATAATATTAACTATTTATTAGCTGTTTTTGTGGTTTTACTTGGCGTAATGTTGTTTAGTGTAGAATATGAAAATGAGATGAATATTATGATTGTATCAACATGTGGAAGAAATAGACTGACGGGATGTAAGATTTTTATCGGAATTGCAGGTGCTATTATTTCTGCTAGTTTATTTCAGATAGTACACATCATGTATTTGGTGTCTACAATTGGACTACATCATGCGGATTATCCTTTAAATACAATCGAATTTTATGAAAATTCACGTTATGGAATATCACTAGGAACTGCTCTGCTTTTTAAATTTATAGTAACAATATTAGGATGTATGTTACTTGTAAGCTTTGCAATGTTAATGACAGTTTTACTTAAAAGAAGAGAAATTTGTATGGTATTAGCAGTTCTTTTGGTAATATTACCGAGAATGATTTTTTCAAATAGTTCGATACTGTATAGAATTCCTTGGATTACACCGCTTCTTTCAGCTAATGGGTTCTTTTGGCCAGATAGATATACACATCAGATCATAGATAATCAATTAAAAAAGGTGATTGTTTTTCAAGCAATCGAGACGAAAACAATGTTGATCGTATTGTCTATGGATATATTTTTGATAGTGCTTTCTTCTTACATTGTATTTGGTAAATTTTCAAATCACAGAAAAAGCAAATATATAAAAATGACTTCAAAGATTTTGCCTTGCTTACTCATATGTTTTTGTTTGACGGGATGTGGAGAGATAAGTGAGGATAAAGAAGTTATCATTGATGGTACGCTCAATGCGCAGATTAATATGACCATTGGTGGAAATATGTATTATATTGACCAGAATGAAAATCTGGTATATTGTGAAGATGCGAAAAATAATATTATTGCAATAACACGAAATATAATTCCACTTCAACAAAGGATTACTAACATTTTTGTAGATGCTCATTACTGTTATTATCTTTTGGAAGATGATAATAGTTCAAATATTATTGTACGCAGCGTTGATTTAGAGTCTTTTGAAGATAAATTAGTATACAGTGCAGGAAGCGATAACACAGAGGATTTTTATGGATTAAGAAAAGATGAATCTAACGATGCTGATGAAATTTTAAAAAATATTGCTACTGTAAATTGGTTTATTGTTACAGATAAAGTTATTTATTATCAGAAAAACAGTGCTATCTATAAATGCTCAAAAATAAGTGGTAAACAAGAGATTATTGCTGAAGCTGTTTCGGACGATGAGGTGCAATATCTAAAGGGCGTGTTACATTATACAGATGCACATGGTAAAAAAACTAGTTATAATGAAAGTGCCAAGTAAAATCTTTGTATCCAAGAATAAGACGATACACTATGTACTCTATTAAAAAGGGTGTTGATCAAAACACCCTCTTCATATAATGTTAAATGAATATCATTAGAATATTGTATCTATATCAACTGCACTTACCCAATCTTGCATCTCATGATTTAAATACAAGCGAGCATATTCTAGCGGCTTGTCAATTGCAAGAGCATCTAGCAATCTCTGAGAGTTTGGTGTAGTAATCAATCCATCTTCTGCCTTGCCACAGTCAATCCGAAGAATGAACCCATTGTAATAATTGATGTCTATGGAGTTGTGAAATTGATTGTATTCAGCGTGTACGATATTCATATCTGTGTTATCCTTTCCTTTATCCGTTGTAGCTTTGATAATCTGTTATAGTAAAAGCATTTCCATCAGTTCCAGCCGACTTATGTGATTTATATAATGTTATTAGCTGTTACCGAATTTTACTTCCCTTATTTTTGCCCTTATGAGGTGTCGTAACGTATACGGTAGATAGTGCGTACCTCGACTATGGCGGCAAAATGTGTGACAATAGACTATATTTCTATCATGGGTATTAAAAGTTAAGTCTCAACTTTTGATACCGCTATACGGAGGTAAGTCTATGAGTTCAGAAACAACGGTAGCAGCTGTACAGTACCGTTTACAAGAATGGGCTGTACAGATCAGGGAATGCCAGAACCGTCCCGCAGGCATGAGTGTCATCGAGTGGTGTGCCGGCCACGGCATTACGAAAGCAAACTATTATTACAGACTGCGCCGCGTAAGGGAAGCGTGTCTGGAATCCCTTGCGCCAGAGGCTCCGGTGCAGCAGATTGTCCCGGTAAACCCAGGCTTTCTGCAGCAGGAAACACAAAGCGGCAGCGGTATACAGCAGGGGCTTTCCGTTTCTGTAAATGGTTTTTCCATCCACGTAACGGAATCCACACCAATGCCGCTGCTTGCGGCAGTCCTGGGGGTGGTGCGGGATGCTCAATGACGCCACCTGCTTTAAAGCCGTCTACATTGTCTGCGGCTACACCG
>OFFJ01002658.1_pt1 | contig 11140 bp, 12 predicted proteins | sample 1521261 | NCBI WGS metagenome assembly OFFJ01 (sample SAMEA3504122, study PRJEB24116) | mouse gut metagenome | biome: mouse gut; feature: mouse-associated habitat; material: faeces | place: Denmark | collected 2011 | reverse complement strand
GACATCCAGGAACTGCTTCTCGCCAAGGCCGCCATCCGCGCCGGCATTGAGACCTTGCTGGAGTCCTGCGCGATCTGCGCGGAGGATGTGGAACAGGTCGTCCTGTGCGGGGGCTTTGGCTCTTACATGAGCATCGACAGTGCGACCCGAATCGGCCTGCTGCCGCCAGCGTTTCAAGCTAAAACGAGATCGATCGGCAACGCCGCGGGCACGGGCGCGGGGATGCTGCTGCAAAATGAGGCGCTGCTGCGCAGCGTGCGGCGGATTGCGGACTGTGCACAAAACATTGATCTGTCCGGAAATCCGGTCTTTTTTCAGCGCTATATTCGCGCTATGTTTTTGCCATAGAACAGGGGAGGACTTGATGAAGCCGATCTTGATCGCCTGCTCAATGCTGGAGGACGAGATCCAGCATATCATGGGTGAGGAACATCTGACATACCCCGTCGTCTGGATGGAGCGGGGACTGCACGAATTTCCAGAAAAGCTGCACACACAGCTCCAGGAGGAGATCGTACTGCTGGAGAGGGATTACGATACCATTCTCCTGGGCTATTGCCGTTGCGGAAATGTGTGGAGAGGGCTGATGTCTCCATGTGCCGCTCTGGCGGCCATAGACTGCGACGACTGCGTCCATATGCTTCTCGGCAAGGGCCAGTGCGACTACCGAAGCCTGTACTTCGCCGGTGGCTGGCTGCGCTCAGAGAGGTTTATCGGTAAGGAGTATCGGGCAGCTCGGGAAAAATACGGTGTTTGTAAGGCTGAGCGCATTTACCAGCGGCTGCTGAGCGGATATACGCACCTGCGAATGATTGATACCGGCGCATATGACCTGTCACGGTATCAGAAAGACGCAATCGACACAGCTAAGTGTCTGAAGCTTCAATTTGCGGTGCAGCAGGGAGATCTATCACTGCTGCGTGAGTTTTTGACGTTTCGGTGGAATGGACATGTCGCTGCGTCGGAGCCCGGTTTTCCTCTTTCGTGAGGCTGTGTGGCTGGCAGCCCAAACGGAGACGTCTGTGTGCTGCTCATGCTGTGTGTTTTTTATGCGCGCAGCATTGCAATTACATAGTTTTTCCGCCGGTTTTCTATGCAGATAGCCGCGCAGTTCTGGAACTGTCCAAAATTTTCCGCTCAATACGTGTTCCGTTTCTTTCAGCAATGCGAAAAAACATTTCCGGCTCTCAGTGAGGTTTTCTACGCCTTCATATACATATCTGCTTTCCCGAGTATGATATAATCCGGCGGGGGCTGAGACTTTTCTTGCTTTGTTATCCTGCTGATCTGCACCGGCGTGTCTCTCTCCGCCGCAGACAATCCCAGCCGGATCATCTAATCCAAGCAGTTTTGTCGTTCCTCCACCCCACAGGCCTCTCCGCTAAACATGAGATCAGTGATTGTGAACATAGCGGCGGCTCGCTTTCCAGCTTCGGCAGCGTTGATATATAACGCTGCCGTTTCCATATCCACGGCCAATATTCCCATCTGGGCCCATTTTTGAAACCACTCTTCTGAATAGTAAAAGCCTTCTCCCAAGACGATTGCCCCCACTTTGGCGGAAAGCCCCCGCTCCTTTGCCCGGGCGGCAATACTCGATAAAAGCGTGTCGTTCGCGCAGGGCGCAAAGGCACCCTGTAATTTCAGATGCGCCGCGTACCCACAATCTGTGGAGGCCGTCATAGCAGCGACGGTATCCCGTAACTTCAACGAAGGGGAAAGCCCGCCGGCCGTGCCCAGTCGGAGAATCAGCTCCACATCGTAAAAATGGCAGAGTTCGTAAGAATAGATGCTCATGGAATCTGCACCCATGGCCGCTCGCCATCACGGAAATCTCTTTCACATGGCAGGTTCCCGTGTAGCAGCAGATACCATGGATATTGTTCACAAGCTGCGGAAAGTCCAAATCTCTATTTGCAATATGGGCGGCGCGAATAGGGTCGTCTGGCATAGTACAGTCTTGGCAATCTCTTCAAATGCTGCCGCATTGTGAATGGCAGGCGTAGAACCGCTCATAAAAACCTCCTTTACCCGCCCCTGGAGAGACATTAGGTACGGCCCGATTTCATAACTGAACCGCAGTGCTGACGGGAGCAGCTCATCCGGAAGCCGCTTTGCGTAATTGTGAGCCTCATAAGAAAAATCTCCCTGATAGTCAATCTCCCGGAGGACCGGCATCATTGCGGGCCAGCCCGTAAAACCGAAGAGGGGCATGATGTGCACCAACGGCTCGTATGTCTTGCTGGCGGTATCAGAAACATGTGTCGCCTTCAGGAGATTGACCAAACAGCCGCAACGCCGCCGTTTGGTCAATTTCCTGAATATCCCCGTGCTCGCAGTTCCAGCAGCCCCTCAGACGATGATCTCCAAAGGGATCAATGAAATCCACGATTTCCTCCGGCATAGCAAAGAATTTCCGTTTCGGCGCGATGGAATAGTCGCACATATTCTCCAGAGCCAGTTCTAGTTGAGCGGCTTCAGCCATCAGGCGTCTAAAATATTCCAGATTGCCCGCTCTCAACTGTGTTGCCGGACGGTCGGGGTCGGCGCTGGTATCCGGGTGAAAAACGCATACGCTGGAGCCGGGGAGAGAACAGCACTTGAGGGAACGCCTCACCAGCATTTCATGATGCTCCCGCTCTTCCTCTGAGAGAGCTGGGTCTAAAAATGCATATGGTGTGTGCATTGCACTGGCCAAATTCCACCTGGAATTCGGTCGCCCTGCCCTGCGCGGAGTACATCATGGCGGGAATAAAAGAAGGATTGAAGGGAGGGAAACGAGATAGCGATATTTGAGCCTGTGTGACGAACCTGGGCAAATACAACGAGGGCCATCTTGCCTATGAGCAGGTGACGTTCCTCACCGATACCGAAACTGTACAGGCGGCCTTGAAAAAGATCGGCATAGGCGGTATTCGGTATGAGGAAATTTTTATTGCCGATTATGCCGGCAGTATGCCTCCGCTCTAGGTGGTGTCGTCAATAAAAGTGTGATATAATAGTCCTCAAAGTAGAAGGAGGGCAGAAAAATGGGAAAGGAACAGCATCGACACGATATCAGCGACAGAGCATGGGAGAAAATCAGGCCATACACCATTGGCGAAAAGGGGACGCGTGGAGGTAACGCACGTGATACCCGGCAATTTATCAACGGTGTATTCTGGATTCTGCGCACTGGAGCCCCTTGGCGGGATTTGCCGGAAACATATGGAAACTGGAAGAATGTCCACCGCCGGTTCTGCCGGTGGCGTGACAAGGGAATCTGGGAAAAGATTCTGGAAGCCTTGGTGGATGACACAGATTTTGAGTGGCTGATGATCGACGCCAGCCATGTCAAAGTACATCCCGACGCCGCTGGCGCACGTGGTGGAAATCAGGCGATGGGCCGCACAAAAGGGGGCTCAACACCAAGATACATTTGGCCGTGGATGCGCATGGTATGCCGGTGCGATTCTTTATCACTTCTGGTACCACAGCGGATTGCACAGTTGCAGCGCAGTTGATTGAGGGATTCCAGGCGGAATATCTTCTGGCAGATCGGGGCTATGATACAGATGCCATCATCCTCAAAGCAGTTGACGAGGGTATGACACCGGTCATTCCGCCAAGAAAGAACCGAAAACATCTGCGGGAATACGACGAATATCTCTACAAACTCCGCCATCTCGTTGAGAATGCTTTTCTGCTTCTCAAAAGGTGGCGTGGTATTGCTACGCGCTACGCTAAAAACGCCGCTTCCTTCGTTGCCGCTGTCCAAATCCGTTGTATTGCTATTTGGCTCCTTATTTATTGACGACACTATCTAGGCTGTGTTACGAAAATCAGGAAGTGTCCGGAATTTCAAACTGTATTGAGCTATGCATTGCTTTCGATAGTTATTGACGCAATCAATAGTTTTTGACAGGGATGGGAGCGCCAGCAGAATCGATGTTAGAAAAATGAAACAAACTTTCTTCCTTGAAACAAACTATTTTCAATTGAGAAATCACTTTTGATATCAAAATAAGACTTCACTCATACGGAACGTCTCTTTTAGGGACAAAATATGCGCTGTTTGCTGCTCTTTTTTCCAAAAAGAGCAGCTTTTTAATTTCACTTGAAACAAATTACATACTGGCATGATATTTGCTAAAAATCTGTAGCGCATGCGCTTTGCGCATGAACTACACATAAAAAGGAGAGTACGCCCATGCCGAACCTAGAAAACAAGCGCATTATTACCGTAGCGACCACTGGCGCATGGCCCAAAAAGAAGGACAATCCGAATGTCCCTATGACCCCGGAAGAGATCGCAGAGGATATCTACGTCTGCTGGAAGGTCGGCGCGGCCATGGCTCATCTCCACATGCGAGACGATGAGGGCAACGGCACCATGGACAAGGAGAAGTTCCGCAAAACTGTGGAACTTCTCCGTGCAAACCACCCCGACTGTGATATCATCATCAACATGACCACCTCCGGGGCCGCCTCATTCCCGACGGAGGAATGCCGCTACGAGCACATTGTTGCGCTACGTCCCGAGATGGCCTCCTACGACTGCGGTTCCATGAACTGGCTCCACAGCGGGCTGTTTCTGAACCCCCCCGCATTTTTGGAAAAGCTGGGCAAGATCATGCAGGACAACCATATCAAGCCGGAGATCGAGGCCTTTGACCCCGGCATGATTGCCAACGCCGCCTATTACTTAAAGAAAGGCGTGCTCAAGGCCCCCCTGCACTTCCAGTTCTGCATGGGCTGTGCCAATGGAATTCCCGGCAGCATGAAAAACCTGATCTTTATGAAGGAGACCATGGAGCAGCTTTGCCCCGGCTCCACCTGGAGCTGTTTTGGCGTGGGCCACACCGCGCTGGAGATGCTCTACGGCGCCGTGGCCCTGGGCGGCGGGATCCGCGTGGGAATGGAGGACAACGTGATGTACTCCAAGGGCGTGTTGGCGGACAGCAACGCACAGTTTGTGGCTCGGGCCAAGCGGGTCATTGAGGAATACAGCTGCCAGGCGGCCACTCCCGATGAGGCCCGCGAAATCCTTGGCCTGAAGTAACTTCAGAGAAGAATTCGGAAGAGGAGAATATTGAAATGACACAGCAGAGAGAAGATAAAGGCACTTTCCTGTGGCGATTCAGCCAAAAGTTCCAGTTTGCAGCAGATAAAATCATCCCCGAGTCCATGGTGTTCTGTCTGATCCTGACCTTCATCGTCTTCATCGCCGCCCTGATTTTTACCGGCACCGGCCCCGTGAAGCTGGCCATGCAGTGGTACGACGGCATGTGGACCCAGCTGGCCTTCTCCATGCAGATGTCCCTGATGGTCATCGTCTGCGCGGCCACCGCCAACTCCAAGCATGTGGTTCACGCCATGAACTGTCTGGCCAGCCACATCAACAGCCCGGCCGTCGCCATGTGCGTGCTGATGATCTGGGGCTACGCCGCCTCTTTCATCAACTGGGCCTTCTGCACCATGTCCTGCACGGTGCTGGCTGTCGCTCTGTGTAAACGCATCAAGGGCATCCACTTCCCCATGATGATCGTGGCCGGCTACTGCACCTCCTGCCTGGGCCAGACCATCGCCCCGGGCTGCGCCGTCTATGGCCAGCTGGTCTCTGAGGGCCACGTTGTATGGGATCAGCTGGGCCGCGTCCTGCCCCAGAGCGAGAGTATCTTCAACCCCATCAACCTGGCTATGTTCCTGACCCTGGCCATCCTGACCATGGTCCTGGCCGTTGTTACCCGTCCTCCCGTCTCTGCCGGCATCACCTTCGCCGCTCAGAACGCCGTTCTGGACGAGGAGGCCGAGTGGCTGAAGACCGACCGCAGCACCCCCGCCGGCAAGATGAACGGCAGCCGCATCATTATGTTCCTCATCGGCATCATCGGCTTGATCGCCATCGTGTACCAGTTTGCCACCAAGGGCTTCCTGGGCGCGCTGACCCTGAACTTCATCATTACCATCTTCCTCACTGCCAACTGCTTCCTGTACAATACTCCCTCCGCCTTCATCGGTGCCCATAAGGACTGCATGAAGCTGGGCACCGAGGTCATGTTCCAGTTCCCCTTCTACGGCGGCATCGCCGGCATCATGTCTTCCTCCGGCCTGGCTGCTATCGTGGTGTCCGCTCTGGTGAAGATCTCCACCGCTCAGACCCTGCCCGTGGTGGCCTACCTGTCCGCCGCCGTGGTCAACCTGTTCATCCCCTCCCAGGGCGGTCAGTTCATCATCCAGGGGCCCCTGCTGATGAGCGCTGCCCAGGAGCTGGGTGCCAACGTGGCCACTACCATTAACGGTTTCGTTTACGGCGACCAAGTTACCAACCTGATCCAGCCCCTGTATATCATCCCTGCTTTGGCTATGACTGGCACCAAGCTCAAGGACGTGTGGGGCTTCATGGCCTTCATGTGCGTGTTCTGGCTCGTCTTTACCTGCGCGGGCCTGATGATCTTCCCCATGATCTTCTAATAGGAAATACGAGCTAAGCGCAGTGAGAGCTTGTAGGGTGAAAGGGCAAAGTCCTTGCCTGCATCCCGCAGGGGGTGAAATCCCCAGGGGTAAGACCACACCGCAGGATTCTTCGTCTATCACCTTTTGGTGCGGCCTTCCAGTGTTTTTGCCGTCTCCGGCGGCAAGCAGCCCGCCCGGCTCTTGATTCGCATTGGAAACCAAGCCCTGTTTGATAAATGGCGGAAGGCCCGGCGGCGAAAGAGCTCTCTGACTCGCTGAGAACCGCTGCAGGCGGCGGTTGGTTCCCAATCAAACTGCCGTGAAGGGCTTTTCGGCTGCCTGAAAAGCCCTTCACACCAACCCTATTCATGCAGAAAGGATGAAAATGATGCAGGATGTTGTCATTACCAGCGCCATACGCACTCCGGTGGGCGCTTATCTGGGCAGCCTGAAGACAGTGGAGGGCCAGGATCTGGCCGCCGCGGTAATCAAGGAGGCCGCTGCCCGTTCCAATGTGCCTCTGGATCAGCTGGACCAGGTAATTATGGGCGATGTGTACGGCTATACCCCCAACGTGGCCCGGTGCGCCGCACTGCTGGCCGGAGTTCCCGTGGAGGTCCCCGCCTACTCGGTAGACCGTCAATGCGCCTCCTCTCTCCAGGCGGTGATGAGCGCCATGTACGAGATCATGGCTGGGGAGTCCGATATCATCTGCGCGGGGGGCGTGGAGGTCATGTCCCGGCTGACCTATTATTTGGATCCCTCCACCAGGTACGCGCCCCTGCGGGGCGGTGACAAGGTGCTGTACGACACGTTTGCTCACGGCGTCACAATTGTCCAGCCCCAAGCCCTCTACCCCAACCTGAACATGGGCCTCACTGCGGAGAACGTGGCGGATAAGTACCACATCACCCGGCAGGAACAGGACACCTTTGCCGCCGACAGCCAGCGCAAAACCCGGGAGGCCATGGCGGCGGGCAAGTTCAAGGCGGAGATCCTGCCCTATGAGGTGAAGGAGCGCAATGGCTCCTTCCTGTTCGATACAGACGAGCACCCCCGGCCGGATACCACCGTGGAAAACCTTGCCAAACTGAAGCCTGCATTCAAGCAGGGCGGCACTGTGACCGCCGGAAACGCCTCCGGCATGAATGACGGTGCCTCAGCGGTGATCGTCATGAGCGGAGACAAGGCCAGGGACTTGGGCTGTAAGCCCCTGATCACTATCCGGGCCATGTCCAGCACCGGATGCGACCCCGCCCTGATGGGGCTGGGTCCCGTATACGCCATCCGAAAGGTACTGAAAAAAACCAGGCTGGCCCTGGAGGATGTCGGCCTGTTTGAGCTCAACGAAGCCTTTGCCGCCCAGTCCCTGGGATGCCTCAGGGAATTGGGTATGGATATGGGCAGCGCACTGTATGAGCGGGTCAATGTGAACGGCGGTGCCATCGCCCTGGGCCATGCCCTGGGTAACAGTGGCACCCGGATCCTCACCACGCTGATTTATGAGATGGGCCGCAGGCAGGTGCGCTTCGGCATTGCCACGCTCTGCATCGGCGGCGGCCAGGGTATGGCCTGCCTAGTGGAGCTGGCCCAATAACTTCATTTGCTCCGGGGATAGTCGATGTGGTACTGCTTGATCTTCCGGGACAGAGTGGGGGCACTGATGTTCAGCAGCTTCCCCGCATCCCGCAGGTTTTTGCTGCGGATCAGCGCGTCCTCGATCAGATGTTTCTCCAGGTTTTCCAAGGCACTGCTCATGTCCCCCGCATCCCCCCTGGAGGCGTCCTGGCCGCCGTCCGCATCCAGCAGGCTCCGGAGCATCGGCTCATCTGCGTCCTCGGTTCCAGTGCGGCAAATGGTGAAATACTCGATAACGTTTTCTAACTCCCGCACGTTTCCCGGCCAGGAGTATCCCTTTAGCAGAGCCAGCTCCTTGTCTGTAAAAGCACAGTCGGTTTGATATCGCTCGTTGAAGTGTTGCAGAAAATATTGGCACAGCGGCTCAATGTCATCCTGGCGCTCCCGCAAGGGCGGAATGTCGATGGGGATGACCCGTAGGCGGTAATAAAGATCCTGGCGGAAAGTCCCCTCTGCCACACATTGCTTAAGATTTCGATTGGTTGCACCGATATAGCGAATGTCGAGGGGAATACTCTGGGTCCCGCCGACCCGGCGGATCTCCTTGCTCTGGATGGCTCGCAACAGCTTGGCCTGAAGATCCATCGACATCTCTCCGATTTCGTCCAGCAGAAGGGTACCGTGCTGGGCCAGCTCCATAAGTCCCTTTTTGCCATTGGTTCCCGCTCCGGAAAAGGCCCCCCGCTCATAGCCAAACAGCTCTGATTCCAGCAGGCTGGCCGGAATGGCCGCGCAGTTTACCTTGACGAACGGCTTGTTGTGCCGCCGGCTGAGACGGTAGATCTCATCGGCCACCACCTCCTTGCCCACACCGGATTCCCCAGTGAGCAGGATGGTGGCGTCAGTGGGAGCCGCACGGCAGATGAGCTTATGCACCTGCTCCATCGAGGGTGAGTTCCACTGGAGGCTGCCCTCGCGGGCGGGAACCGCCTCCTGGAGGATCTGCGTCTCATTCTCCACATAGCTTCTGGCTCTGGAGAGGAACTGCGGGTATTCCCCCCGTAGCTGCATCAGGCTGCGGATGGGGCGGGAAGAGACCACGACCTGTTCCAGCTCCCCGTTTTCATCGAAAATGGGCACTCCCGCTGTATAACCCATCCGGGGTGGGTCAGAGCGGAAGGTGGTGGAAAGGCGGTATACCTTTTTCTTGCTCTGAAGCACAGGTATGGTAGCGCCGCCGCTGAATACCCCGTCGGCAATGATGTCCCAGACATAGCGGTGGAGCACGTCGGACTCGGGCACGTCGGTATTGCGGGAATATGAGGGGTTGACGTAGAGCACATAGCCGTCCTTATCTGTGATGAAAATACTCTCATCTATGGCATCTACGATCCGCTTAAAGTCAATCTCCTGCTCCTCCTCAGCGGACAGGTCCTGAATCAGAGTGCGCACGGATTGCGGTACGGCGTCGTTCCACAGATCGCTCTGAGCCAACAGCGCCGCAGCTTGGCATCGTAGCTGGCGTATTGTTTTACCCATTCTGTATATCTCCTCCCACCTATTTGGTCCTGTACTCGGTATGCGCTGAAGCCTCATAGCTTTTGCATCATTATACCGCGTTGACCACAGCTCCGCAACATGGAGTTTTTCTGGACGGTCTTACTAAATATTGCACTACGGTCGCAGAGCGGTGCGGTGGTAAATCATTCCAAATATGTGTAGTGGCCGCTCTGCGGCTGCTGCCCCATAAATTAAGAAAGGCAGACGATTATAACATGAATACTTGGAATATCGGTATTATTGGCGGCGGCAAAATGGGCGTGGGCATTGGACAGCTTTTTGCCACCAAGGGCTATTCCGTTACCGTGATCTATGTCGGCAACGACAAGGAGCGCAATGACTCGGCAAAAAATATGCGTGCCAATCTCGCATTCCTGGCTGAAAACGGCGTAGTGGATGCTGGGGAAATCGACACGATCCTCAGCCGCGTGACCTACACCGAGGATTTCCAGGCCATCGCCAACGCCGACATTGTGTTTGAATGCATTGTGGAAAATCTAAATGTGAAGCAGGACATGTTCCAGAAGCTGGACAGCATCTGCGGACCGAACACCATTCTGGCCTCCAACACCTCCGCCATCAGCATCACGGAGATTGCCTCCAAATCCGTTCACAAGGACCGGATCATTGGCACCCACTACTGGAACCCGGCTTATCTGATCCCGCTGGTGGAGGTTATCCGCACAGAACAGGTGTCCGATCAGACGGTTGAACGTACCTTTGAAATCCTCAAATCGGCAGGCAAGCATCCCGTACTGGTGCAGAAGGATGTGCCCGGCTTCTTGGCTAACCGCCTCCAGCACGCTCTGTTCCGGGAGGCAATCTCCATCGTGGAAAACGGCATCGCCAGCCCCAAGGACGTGGATGAGGCCATCAAGTACGGCTTTGGAATGCGCATCGGCATTTCCGCTCCCTTTGAGGTGATGGATATGTGCGGGCTGGATCTGACGGAGAGCATTCACAGCTACCTCTTCCCCCATATTGAGGACACCCACGAGGCACAGCCCCTTCTGAAGAAGAACATCAGTGAGGGCCGGCTGGGCTTCAAGACTCAGGGCCGCGGCTTTGTGGACTGGACGCAGCAGGAGATGGACGATGCGGTGAAGAATCTAAACGTCCAGCTGATTCAAGTGGCGAAGGCGCTAGATCGGCTGTAATCAGATTGGTTTGCTTTGTGAATGCATGGAACTATCGGATTACGCCATTTTCCAGCCTCCCCGAAGCAGTTGCGAATAAAGCTGTATGACGAAAGGAAGTGTACAATCATGTCCCTGATGACCGGCGAACAGTACATCGAGAGTATCCGCAGGCTGAATCTGGAGATCTATATGTTCGGAAAGCGGATTAACAGCCCCGTGGACGCCCCCATTCTGCGGCCCTCTCTCAATTCTGTGCGTATGACCTGCGACCTGGCTCAGATACCTGAGTACGAGGACTTGATGACCGCCGTGTCCCCCCCATACGGGGAAGAAGATCAATCGCTTTACCCACATCCACCAATCCACGGAGGACTTGGTGAAAAAAGTGAAGATGCAACGCCTTCTGGGCCAGAAGAATTTTGGCCCCC
>OFFJ01002655.1_pt1 | contig 11144 bp, 10 predicted proteins | sample 1521261 | NCBI WGS metagenome assembly OFFJ01 (sample SAMEA3504122, study PRJEB24116) | mouse gut metagenome | biome: mouse gut; feature: mouse-associated habitat; material: faeces | place: Denmark | collected 2011 | reverse complement strand
AAATTTGTCAATTGCCTTGAGTAGTCCAATACTTCCTATTTGAAACAGGTCTTCCATATCATAACCTCTTCCTGCAAATCTGCGCACTATATGATGGACAAGTCCTAAATTTTTCTCTACAAGCTCCTCTCTTGCCTCCTTATCTCCTTTGTGCGAGCGTTCTAATAAAACAATGGTATCTTCCATATTATTTATTCCCTTTTGCAAAGGCAATGGGCTCTTCTTCTTTTCTCTCCACGCCAATTTCTCTTTTCATCCATATTGTCGTCCCTTTCCCTGGCTTGGACTGTACTTGAATTTCATCCATAAACGCCTCCATAAATGCAAATCCCATTCCAGAACGCTCTAAATCGGGACGGGTAGTAAACAAGGGCTCCATGGCTTTTTTTACATCTTTGATACCGCATCCATAATCTACAATCTCAATCATAACTGTTTTATTGTGCATTTTACATTTCATCTGTATCATACCTGTCCGATTTCCATAACCATGAATAATGGAATTGGTCACTGCCTCAGAAACAGCTGTTTTTATGTCTGCTAATTCTTCTAAGGTGGGATTTAAATAGGATACAAAAACAGCGGCAATGCTTCTTGCAAGGCTTTCATTCATTGATAAACTTTCAAATTCCACTTTGATCTCATTTGTCATGAAAATTCCCTCCTATGTTCCTGTTCTGTTACATTTTCCTCAATAATATGGACAATTTTATACAGACCTGATAGCTGAAAAATTCTTCGAATCCGTTTGTTTACATGGATTGCCGCTACTTCCCCTCCCAAATAGTTCATCTTCTGATATCGGCCCATAATGACTCCTATCCCAGAGCTGTCCATAAACTCTGTATCCTCAAAGTCAAAAATAACATGCTCAATATCTTTTCCTTCAATATATTTATCTGCAGTGTCTTTGATGCGCATTGCCTGATGATGATCAAGCTCTTTTGGCATCTTTATCATTAAATAGGTTTTTATTACTTTGAAAGCTTCTTCCATTTTTATCCTCCATTCTTTTTGTTGGTAGTGTCATTTTAACAACAAAAAAATGAAAGTTCTTTTACAAAGCAGTACAAAAACTTTCATTTTCAAGCAATCCTCTATTTCTATTTTCTATGTTCCGAGATCCTTTTATACTCTGCCGGAGAAACTCCTTCATATTTTTTAAAGACACTGGAGAAGTAAGACATATTATCATATCCCACCATCAATGCTATATCAATAATTTTATAATTGGTAGAAGTTATCATGCTTTTCGCCCTGCTGATACGCAGGGTATTGATATAGTCGTTAATGCTGACACCCATTTCTTTTTTAAAAATTTTTCCCACATACTCCGGTGAAAAATGTACCAGCTTCGCCAGTGAATTCCTGGTAATATTTTCCTCATAGTGATTGCGGATATAGTCTATCATCACATCCGTAATGCCGACGCCCCTTTTCCGTTCCTCCACACTGTCAAACACTTTATTGATCACATAAGTATTCCAGCGCATCATATCAAACTCCGACGCCAGCGCTTTCTTTTGAATCGTAATATAGACTGGATCCGCATAGAAAAGTTCCAGATCCGTCCCGTACCTGTTCAGGAATACACCAACGATCCGCAGCAATTCCATTTGCAGATACTGCATATTAGTCAGACTATAATTCTTCTTTCTGGCCGATGACATTGTTTTCTGTAAATATTCCAGAAGCTTAACCCGCTCCCCTTTTTCAAGACACTGCAGTATCAGCTTCTGATCCAGCGGCTTTTCCAGCTTGCCGTCCCCTCTTCCCAATTCCGAAAAAAGAAAAATCTCCCCATTATCGTAGACATGAGTTCTATCGTAGTTTAAAATCTCATTTCTAACTGCTCCCAGATCGGAAATTTCACTTTGTTCGGAGATATAGCCTACATAGATGGGATTGTTGTAATACCGTTCCAGCACACTCTTCAACTCTGCTATGCTTCCCTGAAGGCTTTCACAATCTTTGTCCGACACCACCGTCACATAAAGTTCTCCTCCGTCTTCCCAGCTTACAACATTTTCCACCTGCAAAGATGAAGTCAAAAGTTCGGCAAATATATTACTCAAAATAAACCAGCCTAAAGTTTCCGGCGTTTCCCGGTTAAAAAGCGCTTCCTTTCTTACGTGGAACAAGACCAGGATATATCTCTCCCGCATATTAAAATCAAGGCCCATCTGGTAAATCTCTTTTTGAATCTCCTCCTTTTTACTGCTCAGACCGTTCTGGAGCGCGTTGCGCCAGAAATCCCGGATAATTTTCTTTTTCCCCTTGTTCCAATATCCCTCGATGTCACTTATCTCTTTTTTTCTCCGTATTTTCTCCGCAACCGTGAAAATTGCCCGGTTAATCTCCGCAATATCTATGGGCTTTAAGAGATAGCTTGCCGCCCCGTATTTCACGGCGCCGAAGGCATACTCAAACTTCTCATGACAGGTCAGGAACAGAAATTCCGTTTCCTCCTGACTTTCCCTTACCCACTCCAACAGTTCGAGTCCGTTGGCCCTCGGCATCTCTATATCACACAGTATAATATCAACTTGTTCTTCTTTCAGTATCTCCTTTGCCATGTCAACATCGTAAGCCGTATAAATCTCCTCCAGACCCAGGTATTTTCTGTCAATTTTTTCTTCCAGTACCTGCGTTGTAACAACCTCATCATCAACTATCAATAACTTCATTCTGCACCTCCCTGGGAATCCAAACGGTTACCTTCGAACCTTCAGGCTCCTCATTTTCCAGCAGCAAAAGATGTTCCTGTCCGTACAAAATCGCCAGGATCTTTTTGATATGGGACAAACCAATTCCTCCCCCTTCACTTTCCTCCCTGTCTTCATTGATCTTTCTTAAGATTTCCTCCTCAAAACATTTCCCCGAATTATGAATTTCAATTTTCAGCATTTCCTGAGAATTATGACTTTCGAAGGAGCAGCGCATAAATATCGTGACAAATGAATTAATATCCATCACATGCTTAAAAATATTTTCGATAAAAGTGTGGAGAATCATCTGTGGAATCCTGTAATTTTTTGTTTCCTCAGGAATATTAAAATAATAATAAAAGTTTTCCTTGTACAAAAATCTCTGCATCTCAAGATATTCCTCCAGGCTCTTTACCTCCTCTTCCAGGCTCACCGTATGAAGCCCCACCCTGAACATATATCGGATTGTCCGGGAAAAAGCCCGAATAAACTGATGGATATCCTCCTTTTCACTCTGGTATGCCATACTGTTAATGGTTGAGAGGGCATTTAAAAAGAAATGCGGTTTCAATTGCATGTGCAGATACTTTAACTCGGAGTCTTTTACCTGAATAATTCTTTCATACTCCTGTATTTTCAATTCCGTAATCGTATCTAACATCATGACATAGGCATCCCTCAGTTCGGACATCTCTTTATTCCTGCACACATATTGAGGGCGGAGCATCATATTCCCCCGACAGATTGTCGCTGAAATATCTGACAGGATTTTTACCGGCCGCAGGACCTCGCGATTGACAAACTGCAGAATAATAAGCAAAAACAGAAGGGAAACCAAAAGCAAACCCAATATCATAAAGAAATACAGGTTTTCTCCGACAAAATTCCCTCTTTCCATGCTTCCCCCAACATAGCAGGCTCCTCCCATGACTTCCTGTGCACGCAGAAGAACTTTGGGAGCAAAGGGTTTTTCTTCAAAAAGCAGTTCTTCCCCGTATTCCCATTCAGGATTGGAAGAACAGATGATCTTTTTCCCGGAATCCACCACATAAAAATCCACCACATTGTCTTCGCTTTGTCCGTGGGACAAAATTTCCTGAATTTTAGGCTCTGTCAAAAATGCGGCAATAATAACACCCCCGTAGTTATAATATTTCAGCAAACATCCCCGCTTCCCAATCTGTGTGGAAATCCATCCGGAACTTCTAATCCCCTGCTTTGCCATTCCGCTCAGACATTTTTTGATTTCGTCCAGTTCCCCGTACGCAATATTCGTACTTCTCGCCAGAATAAATCCTTCATAGACACTGTCCATTACCGCATACCCGTCCACATCCTCCGTGGAGGTCCGCTTTTCCGTAAGCAGAGAAGACAGGCTGTAGCTTCCCTGCCATCTCCGGAGACTTGACCTGTCCAGCAGCAGCTGAAGGGTAGACTGACTGGCTAAGATATCCTGAAGATCCCCTTCTATCTCTTCCAGCGCTCCGCTTAAATTTCTATTGTACATATTTAAAATGTAATCCATTGACTCCTGTTCCCGTCTTCGGCTGACAGATACGCCATAGTTTCCGAAAAACGCTACCAGCAGTACCAGTATGGCAAGGAGCATCAGCAAGGCTCCAATCAAAAATCTGTTTAATTTTATGGTTCCCTTTTGCGCGTTCATTCGCTGCCTCATTTCTGCACCGTCTTAAATCAGTCTTCTGGTTTCTAAACCCCCATCATGTGCACTCTTCCATAACTGTGAAAAAATTTCACTCTTAATATAATAAAATAACATGAATTAAAAATTTTTCAAGCATATCAATTTGCCTGAAATTCCAAATTAATGTATTATGATAGGGAAATACCTCAACGCAGGCTATTCGAAATATATAGTCTGTTTGGCCAACACCGAAAATCATTCGAAAGAGCAAAGACATGGAGGAACAACATGGAGCAGCAGGTGACTTTATCACAAATGCTCATTGCCCGGGAACGCCGTGCACAGCGGCAGCGGGAACTGCTTGAAAAATACCGCGCATCCCTTATCAGCTTTACCATGAATATCGCAGGACCTTTCAAGGATACTCTATTAGTCAGACGGGGCTTTGCCCTTGGGCAACGATATCTAAAGCAAAAACTGTTTTATAAGAAGATCAAATGCCTGTATGAGGAAACCATAGAGGAAGTAACCGGGTGCGAGGCATATTACGTAATTGATCTGGATGCCGTCGCCTTAAAATACCTGACGGTAGAAATAGAAGATGCCACTCCACCTGGCCGGCTGTTTGACCTGGATGTCCTGAATCCAGATGGCCTGAAAATCGAACGCACAGAATTGGGACTGTCGGCACGCCGCTGCCTGCTCTGTGACAGGCCGGCAAAGGAATGTGCCCGAAGCCGCACCCACGCGCTTAATGAACTCCAGGACCGAACTATCCAAATTCTGTCACAGGCTATGGAACAATCTGACGCGAAGGACGCCGCTTCTCTTGCTTTAAGGGCCCTGCTCCATGAAGCCTGCACCACGCCAAAGCCTGGTCTGGTAGACAGGATGGACAGCGGAAGCCACACGGATATGAATATTTTCACCTTTATGGACAGTGCCAGTGTTTTGTGGCCTTATTTTGAAACCTGCGTGCGAATCGGCAGACAAACCGCTTCGGCTCCTGCCACAGACACCTTTTCCAGGCTTAGAAACATGGGAAAAAGCGCCGAGACAGATATGGCAGTGGCAACCGGCGGCGTCAATACTCATAAAGGGGCAATTTTTACTATGGGAATCATGTGCGCCGCCTTAGGGCGACTTGACCGGGAACACTGGCAAACACCCGAAAAAATTCTTGACGAATGTGCCGCCATGACAAAAGGCTTAACCGCTTTCGACTTTGCCGGACTCAACGAAGAAAATGCTCACACCACCGGACAGAAATTATACCTGAAATATCACATTACCGGTGTACGCGGACAGATGGAGGCCGGTCTTCCTGCCGTCCGATCCGCAGGACTGCCTGCCCTGAAAGCCGCTCTCGCCCATGGCTTAAGCTTAAATGATGCAGGCTGCGCAGCACTGCTTGCCTTAATGTCCACAGCCACCGATACCAACCTGATTGCCAGAAGCGACTTAAAAACCTGGCGGGAAACCACTCTACAGGTAAGGACTCTGCTCGCCGAAAATCCTTACCCTGATGTACAGATCCTGAAACAGCTTAACGAGGAATTTATCCAGAAAAATCTTTCCCCCGGAGGCAGCGCCGACCTGCTGGCCGCCTGTTATCTCTTGTATTTTTTAGAAACGGCAACCTGAAACAGTCAGTATGTGTAAACGCTTCGACATATGGAGGTAAAAATGTCAGACTATTTCATCTCTCAAATCCAACCCACCGACCGCATCGGTCTGGCGAAGATTGATGCCCTGCTTTCGCAGGAAGACCTCCAACGAGAGGCTCATCTTGATTATACCTGTGCCATGTACGACAGCGATGGACATATCATCGCCACGGGAAGCTGTTTCGGCAGCACGCTCCGTTGTCTTGCAGTCAGCAAAGCCCATCAGGGGGAAGGCCTGTTAAATGAAATCCTCACACATCTCATCGAAGTACAGTATGCGCGCGGCAATGTCAGACTGTTTCTCTATGCTAAAATGAAATCTGCGGTTTTCTTTGAAGACCTGGGTTTTTATGAAATCGCCCGCGTGGATGACGTTCTCGTATTTATGGAAAATCGAAGAAACGGCTTTGCCGATTACCTTAAGGCCCTGGCTCTGGCAACAGATACCGCCCTCCCAGGAATGCCTTTGTGTCCGCAAAAGAAAGTCCCGAACTCAGCCGCGCTTGTTATGAATGCCAATCCCTTTACTCTCGGCCATCAATACCTTGTAGAAACGGCTGCCGCCCGTTGTGACGTACTTCATTTGTTCCTTCTAAGCGAAGACACCAGCCTGATTCCCTTTTCTGTCCGGAAAAATCTGGCATTGAAAGGGATTGCCCATCTTCCTAATGTAATCTGTCATGACAGCGGCCCATACATCATAAGCAAGGCCACCTTTCCCGGTTACTTTCTGAAAGAGGAAGAAGCAGTTATCCAAAGCCATGCAAAATTAGACCTGGCCGTCTTTACTAAAATCGCCAAAGCTTTATCCATCACCAGCCGTTATGTAGGAGATGAACCCTATAGTCAGGTAACCCGGATATACAATCAGATTATGGCAGACAAACTCCCGGCTGTCGGCATCAACTGTGTTATAGTTCCCCGGAAAGAATCAGACGGATGTCCCATCAGTGCCTCCAGAGTCCGTCAGTATCTGAAAGAACAAAATTTCAGTGCAGTCACCGGGCTTGTACCAAAATCCACCCTGGACTATTTTCAAAGCGATGAAGCATTACCTGTCATCGAGCGGATTTCACGTTCAGAAGACGTAGTACATTATTAATCAAACTTTTCTTTGCGATCTGCAATCGAGCAACTGCCGTTTGACAGCTTATCTCCCCGAAACCTGATACCGCCTGTAGACCCGTATTCCCCAAGCCACAGCCAAAAGGGCAAAGAACAGGTACAGTACCGGCACGATCTGCCAGGAGACAAGACACCGCCCAAACAGCGGAATCATCCTCTCATCGAAAATATTCTGGACTGCCGGAAAATTAGAAGGCTGCCAGTTCCAGATCTGACAGAGCATCCGGCTCTGCTCCGGTATATGGATCATCATACCGGCAATGATCCAGCCGCTGCAGACCGCCAGCGTGGCAAGACTGTTGTGCATCACCTCCGACAGGACCATCACAAACACGCCCCCTGTTACGGCAGTGACAAGTATGATCCCATATTCGATCAGACATGCCTGCCCCACCGTCAGCGGATAAGAATATCCTGCATAGGCAAGCTGAAAAGCAGCTTCAGATCCTCCTGCACCATACAGGCTCAATGCCAGAATGACCGTAAGCGTCTCCATCACCAGCGTTCCCAAAGCCGCAAAACTGATACCCGCCAGAATTTTTGCATAGTATGCGGTGCTTTTCCCTTTGGCCCCGGTCAGGATCAGCTGATCCGTCCTGCGGGTATGCTCCTCCGCAAAGATCCCCGAAAGACTGACCGCCACAAACAAAAGCGTCAAAACACCGATCGTCGGCACAAAATGAACCGCGCATCTCCCCAGCCCGTCATAATACAGATAGGTGACCGGCTTGTCGATCTGTGCTTCCTTTTCCCGCCAGAACGCCTTCTCCTTCTCCGTGAGCATTGCATCCTGCCATTCCTTTTCCAGATTCTCCTGCCGCATCCTGTAAAGCGCCTGCTCATCCGCTTCCCACGCCTTCACCTCCTCCATCTTCATTCCCGTCCATGTGCGTACCAGGTTGAAGATCTCGCTGTAAGGCCGCGCATAAGTCTGATACTCTTCCGTCAACGTATACCGCTCTGCCCCGGGCGGAATCATGGCATAGGCTTCCTCCATCTGTGTAAGCAGCTGCTGATCCACCACTCTGCCGGACAACGCTTCCATATATTGCCGGTCCACCTGATACATGTGATAATGGGTATCCCGAAATTCTCCATCCACATAATAATTACCCATCAGACCGCTGCAGACAGCCACGATCACTCCCACAAGACAGACAAACATTGTCGCCCAGACGAGCTTTCGTTTCATGATCTTTTTCATTTCATAGCAATAGAGTGTCCCCAAATTATGATTCCGCATCTTTCATTTCCCCCTCTTCCTCCGCAAACTGGCTGAGATAAAATGCTTCCAGATCTCCCATCTCCTCATCCCAGCCGCCCTGATAGATCAGCCGCCCCGCTTTCATCATCAGGATCTGGTCTGCAATATGCTCAATATCAGAGACGATATGGGTAGACAAAAGCACCACTCTGTCCTTCCCCAGACGCCCGATCAGATTCCGGAAACGCACCCGCTCCTTCGGATCCAGCCCCGCCGTCGGTTCATCCAGAATCAACAGCTGAGGATCGTTGAGCAGGGCCTGTGCGATGCCCAGCCGCTGTTTCATCCCCCCGGAAAAGGTTTTGATCTTCTTACGCCGGCTCTCCTGCAGCGACACGAGCTCCAAAAGCTCTGCCGCCTTCTTCTTTGCCTGCGCCCGCGGGATTCCTTTTAACGCCGCCAGATACAGCAGAAAATCCGTGGCGTTAAACTCCGGATAATAGCCGAAATCCTGCGGCAGATACCCCAGCACGGCACGGTAGGCCTCCTCACCCACATCCATGCCGTCAAAAGCCACCGTACCGCCGGTGGGCCGCAAAATCCCGCACAGCATTCTCATAAGCGTTGTCTTGCCGGCTCCGTTGGCTCCCAGAAGACCGTACACGCCCTGCTGCATCTTCACGCTCACCCGGTCCACTGCGATACGGTTTCTATATTGTTTCGTCAATCGATCGATCACCAGTTCCATTTCCGTCTCCTTTTCCGTTCTTAAATTCCGTTCCTGGATTCCGTTCCTAAATTCCGTTCTTAAATTCCCAGTGCAATGTCAGTTCATCCAGCATCATACGAATTCATCCAGCATCATACGAACTTTACGAATTGTATAAACCGCACACCAGCTCCACCGTATCTCCCACTAACCGGACATACTGCTTTACCGTCCCCACACCAAGCGCAAACGTTCCCGCCGCCCACCAGAGCAGGTTTCTCTCCTGCTCCGGATACCGCATATGATCAGGCATCATGAAGACCAGGATACTGATACAGGCCGCCATGCCAAAACAGTAGTAAACCGCTTCCCGTCCCCGGAAGCTGCGGACGATCCGCAGACCCAGAAAGCTGGTCAGCAGATAAGGCAGCAAAATACCAAGTCCGGCCTGTACCATACTGCCGCCCTGACCGCCGCCGTCTCCTCCCCTTCCCATAAAGACAAACAGGATAAGCATCCCCAGATTTTCCAGCCCAAGAATCCCCAGTCTTGCCAGCGCCACACTCCTTAAGGAAAACCTTGTCGCCATCTCCAGCTCCGCCATCTGACAGCTCTGCGACCGTCCGCTTTCCGCGATCACGGTCATGGCCAACAGCGGTGCCAGAGCCGAAATCCCCCATATTACCTGACTCTGGTTTCTGTCTCCCGCCATCCCCGGACCGGCCGCCAACAGACAGGCCGCCGCAAAAACCGCAGCCGACAGCCACCAGATCCCTTTGCTGATATATGTGATCTGCGAGAGCACAAAGGCCGGCAGTCCTGCGTCTACCCATTGGCCAGGCCAGGCTGCGCTTTCCGTGTCGGACGCGGACCGTTCTGTTTTCAAAAACTGTTCTGTTCCTACGGACTGTTCAATCTCCAAAGACCGTTCGGAAAGCTGTCGCAGAAATGCTTCCCTGTGCTGTGGTTTTGGAGCCGCAAATGCGCGCTGCAGTTCTTCCTGCAGCACATTTTTTTTCCGGCTCTTTATCCGATTCTTTATCCGTTTCCCTGTCAGGTTCCTCTGCCGCTTCTTTTCCCAGCTCTTTCCTTCCATCTAAAATCCCTCCCTTCGCAGATTTTCCTTCAGTTTTCCGGATGCGTTCATAATTCTGCGGTATGCCGCGAATCTGGAAATCCCCAGAATCTTCGCGATCGTCTGCAGCGGAACTTCATTCACATAGCGCAGCAACAGGAGTTCCTTTTCTTCTTCCTGCAGCCCGTTAAGCGCCGCACGGACCGCAAGGCGGCTGATGGTCTGCTCCGCTTCACAGGCTCCTGCTTCTTCGCTGCAAAACAAACTCTCGTCCGCCCTCTTTTCCGAAAGCTCCGACAGCGGCACGTCCCTGCGCCTTCGATACGCATCCACACAAAGATGCCCCGCGATCGTGTACAGACACCGCAGGGCCTCCTGTGCCGAATCGCAGCGGTATCTTTCCAGATAACGCAGGAATGTCTCCTGCGTGATATCCTCAGCCAGTTCTCTGTTATGCAGTTTGAAATAACAGTAACGGTAAATCCTGTCGTACTGTTCCCCCGGATCCATGGGCATGTCCCGTATCACTCCTCTCATAATGTATAACGGAACAGCCCGGCAGATGTGCGGCTTTTTTCTAAATTTTTTTGGATTTTATGGAAAGGCCGGCTCTTATACAGCCGTAGAGAAATCTTCTGTGACTCTTTTCTATTCTATTTTACCAGATTTACCAGACAGCAAATTTCCATGATAAAACGGTGCCGTCAGAAAAAACGGCATACAGCAAAATACTGCATAGGCATATCTGAATTCCGAATATATTGACTACTGTCAACTTATCAGCCACTTTTCTGTCTCCACCACAATAATAACACGCCTCTACACATGGTCATTCCAACATTCTTATGATCGCCTTCTTCAGTGCCGCCTTATCATCTTTATACCAGCCTGTCTGTACATAGTCTTTTTCTCTTTTTAATATAACGTGCAGACTCGTTCCATAAGTAAAATCATACCGGCCCATTCCTGCTGCCTGTTCCGGTTTTTCTTCGCCGCATCATGCTGCCGCAC